>VYKP01000051.1_pt1 | contig 65299 bp, 61 predicted proteins | sample 5114551 | NCBI WGS metagenome assembly VYKP01 (sample SAMN12291777, study PRJNA351875) | freshwater metagenome | isolation source: freshwater lake | place: USA: Michigan, Baseline Lake | collected 2013-08-09
CTACAGGCTCGCGGATACCGTCGATATCTACGGGAGGAGCGGCGATAAAGGCGATGATGAAGCAGGTGGTGGCGGTGAGCAGGGTGGGGATCATGATCACACCGAACCAACCGACATAAAGACGGTTGTTGGTGCTGGTAATCCACTGGCAGAACTGCTCCCACAGGGAAGCGCTCTCGCGCTGTTGTAAGGTGGTGGTCATTGGTTTATGATTCCTATTAAGTTATCGAGGTACGATTGATTGATGATGTCTCTATCTTAAGGAGTTTGTATCGGTTTGTAAAGGGGTTTAACGATATTGTTACTTATGCTATTGATAAGTTTAGCTGATATTAGAGGGGGGAAAATAGGGTTCTTCGTTACTTGGTATGGTTCGATAGGGGGACATAAATCGACTAAATCCTTATCTGGCAAAAGACTTAATTGATTAGTTCGCTCTAGATCAAAAACAATCGACAAAAATCGCTAAATGCCTTTCTATATAAGAGTTCCATCCCTTATAACCCCCGTCCATTGCATAGCACAAATCGAAGAGTCACAAAATATGCTCCGGGTTGGGAATAATCATAATTTCTGAGGCGAATAGAACGACGATGATGTTTTTCAGGATCAAAGGTCATATATATTCCCGCAATACTAACAAAACCTCTTATCAATTCCCATCATAAGCGATCGCAATTCACACCGACGTATTTTTCCTGAAACCCCCAAAAAACCCAACCCCCCCAAAACCCGTAGGGGCGCACCGCGTGCGCCCAACCCCCACCAAAAAACCCCAAAAAACCCCAATCCCCTGATTAACCCGATTATTGCCGGCGGGCGAACGCAGTTCGATAAACTCACTGACCACAGTTCGCCCCTACAAAATCGACCCGCCTAAGGGCGGGAAAGAAAAGGAAAAAGAAAAAATAGGGAATGAGGGTAAAAAGGGAAAAAAAGGGGAAAAGGGTTAGAGAGTTCTCCCGAATACGCAGACTACCCGAAAACCGTTATTGCGGGGGCGGTAGTCGCGGCGGCCGTTGAGGAGGCGGCAAGCGGAACGGCAGAGAAGTGGATTGAGGTACCAATAACCGCCCCGCAGAGGAGAACGACAATCATTCCCCTTTTCTGTCCAGACACTGCCATCCCTCGGCGCACCGTCATAATTATCGTGCCAAGTATCGGCGCACCATTCCCAGACATTGCCGTGCATATCGTACAGTCCGAAGGCATTGGGGGGAAATTGTCCCACGGGAGTCGTTTGTTGTCGATATTCTCCTTTGTATTCATCGGCGTAGGTTTCGCTGGACCTGTAGTTGGCCAATTCCCCGGTAATGGTTTCCCCAAAGTAAAATGGGGTGGTGGTTCCAGCACGACAAGCGTACTCCCATTCTGCTTCACTGGGTAGTCGGTATTCCCTTCCCGTTAGTTTCGATAATCTCGCGCAGAACTCGATCGCATGGTCCCAGTTGACTTCTTCCACGGGGCGGCGATCGCTATCGGGACGGTCTTTAAAATGGGCCGGGTTGAGATCAAGGTCTTTTTCAACTTTTAAGTCGGTAAGGGAGGCGATCGCTTTCCACTGGGACTGGGTGATGGGGTATTTACCCATAAAGAAGGGTGGGACAGTTACTTCATGTTGTGGTCTTTCCCTTCTAAATACTTCCCAATTAAATTTTTTAACCAGTTTTTCGATTTCCTCGTCTTCTGTTCCCATCAGGAAAGTTCCCCCCGGGATGGCAAGCATTTCTAAGGTGATGTCGTTGCCCAGATCTTCCCTGAAATATTGGGACTGTTTCGACTCTTTTTTGATTTGCTCACCCTTCGCATTTACTCGCACGATCTCAAAGTTAAATACTGATAAGGGTTGTTTTGGCTCTTCTGGAACGATTACCGGTTGTTTTGGCTCTTCCGGTTCAAGCTTGAACTGATAGCCAATTGCTCTTTCTAGTTGCTCAAATCCGTCTTCTTCCCAATAATCAAGCCGGTGAATATCTCGCAGATTCAAGCCAACTTCTGACATTCGCAGATCAGGAATTTCGCATTCTTCTAACCTCATGGGAATAAAAAAAATTGTCCCCGGTAGCATCTCTCCGAAGGTATCAAGTGCAATCCTCAACTCCCGTTGGATATATCCCTGTTTATTAGCCGATTTCCCTGACAGACAGGCCAGAAAAATCTGACTAGCTTTAATCGCTTTCGGAATTTCATCTCGCCAAATTTGACCCGGAATCAGGTCTTTTTTATCCAACCAAGGTTTATATCCCGCTTGCTTAAGGCGGTTATACAGTGCCAAAACTGCTGGTTTGTCCTCACTGGCATGGGCCAAGAAAATTTGGATCTCTGACTTTTTCATAACTTTTTCTTATGACCACAAGTAGGGGAGAGCCAGATTAACTGGCAGAAAATCTCTAAATAAACCATTTAATTGATTATTACTCATTCTTAATTCTCCTGTCTCGGAGTCTCCTAACTACTGATTCCTCACCAACCAGGACAATTTGGGATTTTTACACCAAGTCCACTTTCTCACTTTCCCCACCCGCGACCTTTTTCCGTTAGATTATAAATGGATACAAAACTTAACATTTTATCCAAAATCTACCGAGAGGGCAGACCGTGCGGCCAGATACCCTAGAAAATAACCAGCATTCAGCCGATAATTCGCTAGTTCCCGAAGTTATCGCATTTAAACCCGAAATTGAGCCAGAGAAACCCGAATACTCGCCAAAACCGACAAAAACCAACTCTTGGCTATCGGGAGGAAAGGGTTTATTTATCGGTGTGGGATTAGGGGTTTTATTGACCCTAGGGGCGACTCGTTTCGCTAATCGACCCCAAACAGCCCAAAACCCCAATACTCAGCCCGTAGCGGCAAAAAATGAGGCACCAGCACAAACAGTAACCACCACTAGGGTAGAATCCACTCCCGTAGCCCGCACCCTGAAAGCGACTGGAAGCGTGGCAGCCGATGAATTAATCCCGATTCTTTCCCAAGCGACAGGACTACAAATCAAAGAAATCTTTGTCGATGAGGGTGATATCGTTAGCCAAGGTCAAATTCTCGCTCGTCTCGATGATACCGTCCTACAAGCGCAATTAACCCAAGCACAGGCTAATGTCGCCCAATCCCGAGCGCGTTTGGCAGAATTGCAAGCGGGGAGCCGTAAAGAGGAGATCGCTGGAGCTAAACAAACTATTCAACGCATAAAAGCCGAAATTAGTCAAGCTCGATCGGATTGGGATTTGGCTAAAAAACGGGTCCAGAGAAACCAAAGTTTAGAAGCGGAAGGAGCGATCGCCCGGGATCGTCTCGATGAAGTCCTCAACGAAGAAAGAAACAAAGCGGCGATCGTACAACAGACCCAATCTCGTTTAGGAGAAGCAGAGCAGCAACTGGCACAATTGCAAGCGGGCAATCGTCCTGAAGTGATCGCCCAAGCTACAGCCCAATTAGCGGAAGCTCAAAGCCGTTTAGCCATTGTTAACGCCCAATTAAACGAGACGCGCCTGATTTCCCCGGTCAGTGGCAAAATTGCCGAAAGAAATGGCCGCATCGGGGACACCACCAACGGTCAAAATGCTCTCTTTAAAATCATCGAAAACGGCCGTTTAGAGCTAAGATTGCGGGTTCCTGAGAATCAATTGCCCTTAATCCGCGTCGGAGCGCCCGTTACTATCACTTCCGATGCTAATAGCAGTTTAAAATTATCGGGACAGGTGCGCGAAATTAATCCCATCGTCGATGAGGCATCCCGTCAGGCAACGGTTAAAGTCGATTTAACCGACAATACAGGGTTAAAACCGGGGATGTTTTTACGAGGTGCGATCATAACGAATACTAGCAATAGTTTAACCGTCCCCATGACCGCAGTTTTACCTCAAAAAGATAATCAAGCTCTAGTTTATTTAGTGGGACCCGATAACACCGTTACCGCCAAAACTGTGCAATTAGGTCAAATTATGCCGAATAATCGTGTGGAAATTCTCACTGGTTTACAAGCGGGCGATCGCATTGTGGTCAAAGGGGCAGCCTATCTCGGTGATGGCGACAAAATTACAGCAATCAGTGATCAGTAATCAGTGATCAGTAATCAGTGATCAGTAATCAGTGATCGGTAGCGGGGCAAACGGATGGAGAGTAAAGTTTATGATAAAGCTTATAAATTTGCCATTAGGATTGTTAAAGGCTATAAATATTTGTGTGAGAATAAACAAGAATATGTTTTGTCAAAACAGCTATTAAGGAGTGGCACTTCAATCGGGGCTAACATTGCCGAGGCTAATGGAGCTATTTCTCAAGCTGATTTTCGAGCTAAAATGTCAATAGCTTATAAGGAATGTCTAGAAACAAAGTATTGGCTGTCTCTATTGAAAGACACGAATTACATAGAGGAAAGAGCCTTTCAAAGTATCAATGATGATGCGGAGGAAATTAGTAAAATGCTTTGGGCTATTCTAAAAACCTGCCAAGAAAATACCAAAAACCAAAAACCAAAAACTGATAACCGGTAACTGATAACCGGTAACTGAAAACTCACATCTGGTAACTGATAACTTACCCACTGATAACTGATAACTGATAACTGATAACTGAAATTATGGCTTTTAATATTTCTAATTGGTCTATCAAAAATCCCATTCCGACGATCCTGATCTCCCTGGTTATGGCCCTAATGGGATACATTGCCTTTCTAGGATTAGGGATCGATCGCTCTCCTAATATTGACATTCCGGCCGTGATTATCACCGTTAATCAACCCGGCGCCGGTCCAGAGGAATTGGAAACCCAAGTCACCAAAAAAGTCGAGGATGCAGTGGCTGCTTTGGGTAATATCGATCAAATTACTTCTACCGTTAACGAAGGCAGCAGCACCACCACCGTTAACTTTATCCTTGGCACTAACAGCGATCGCGCTACCAATGATGTACGCAATGCCATAGCACAAATTCGGCAGGATTTACCCCAAGATACTAATGATCCCATTGTCCAACGTTTAGAATTTGCCGGGGGTGCGGTGATGAACTATACCATCTCCTCCCCGAAAAGATCGATCGCCGAATTAAGTGATCTAGTTGATCGTCAAATTGGCCGCGCTTTGACGGGAGTGCCGGGGGTAGCACGAGTCGATCGCGTTGGGGGAGTCGATCGAGAAGTGCGAGTAGATTTAGATCCCGGTCGTCTGATCGCCTACGGTATCACGGCTGCGGCGGTTAATGAGCAAATTCGTAGTTTTAATATTAATTTACCCGGAGGGCGATCGGAAATCGGTGGTAGTGAACAAACTGTCCGCACCCTTGGCAGCGCTGAAACGATCGAAGATTTAAGAAATTATCAAATCTCTTTACCTAACGGTGATACAGTCCCCTTAAGCAATTTAGGCACAGTTAGCGATAGTTCCAGTGATCCTCGACAAATGGCCCTCTTAGATGGGCAGCCAGTGGTGGGTTTTTCGATTTTACGGGGGACTGGCAGCACCTTGGTGACGGTAGAAACAGCCGTGCGTCAAGAAATCGAGAATTTAAAGAAAAAACTGCCCGAAGATATTAAATTTCAATTAATTTTTACCCGTGCCGACTCAATTCGTGATAGTTACGAAAGCCTTCTTAGCGATCTCCTGATTGGTTGTCTGATGACGGTGATCACGGTGGGTCTATTTTTAGGCAATTGGCGCGCCACGATTATCACGGGTTTGGCCCTGCCTTTGTCGATTTTTCCGACTTTTTGGGTGATGCAAGCCCTAAATTATACCCTTAACGGTATGACCCTACTGGCCTTAGCTTTAGCTTTGGGGAATCTGGTCGATGATGCGGTGTGTATGGTGGAGGACATCGATCAACATTTAGCTATGGGTAAAAAACCCCTGCAAGCGGCTTTTGATGCCTCAAAAGAGATTGGATTAGCCGTTTTAGCTAGTGCGGCGGCAATTATGGCGGTATTCCTGCCGGTTGCTTTTATGGGCGGTGTGCCGGGACAATTCTTTCAACCTTTCGGCGTTACGGTGGCGGTTTCTACCCTTTTTTCCAGTTTGATCGCTGTCACCGTCACCCCGATGTTAAGTGCCTATATTCTACAGCCGAAAAAGCTCAAAACCGGTGATAATCCCTCCTCGCGCCCCCGTTTTCGTCCCTACAAAAGTTTGTTAACTTGGGCTTTACGTCATCGAATCCTGACTTTATTGGCGGCTTTGGTCTTTTTTATCGGTAGTTTACAGTTAGTTCCCTTGATTCCAAAAGGGTTATTTAGTTCCGGGGATACCGGATTAAGTACGATTAGCCTAGAATTGCCTCCCGGTGCGACTTTGAATGATACTGTTGCCGTGGCTAATCAGGTTAATAGTTTACTGCAAAAAAATCCCGCTGTCGCTAATGTTTTGGCTATTCCGGGAGATTCGGGACGGGTAAATACGGGCTTAATATATGTTAATTTAGTTCCTAAGGAACAGCGATCGCTAACTCAACGGCAATTCGAGGAACAAACCCGTCGGGATTTCCAGAAGATACCTGGTGCTAGAGTGACTTTTCGGGCGCAGGGGGGAGCAGGAAGCAGTAAAGATGTGGCTATTGTCTTAAAAAGTGAAAATGGCGATATTTTAACCCAAACTGCCCAAAAATTAGAGCGAGAAATGCGAGCTTTACCCGGTTTTGTCGAGGTCAGTTCCGGGGTAAGTTTAGTTAAACCAGAGATCATTATTCAACCGGATCCTGTGCGGGCTGCTGATCAGGGAGTCTCGGTAAGAGCGATCGCCCGTACTGCATCTTTAGCTTTAATCGGCGATAATGAGTTTAATTTAGCTAAATTTAACCTTGCTGACCGACAAATTCCCATCCGGGTAAAAATTGCCAATGATGGACGCAGTGAGATAGAAACTCTGCAAAATTTGCGCGTTCCTAGCAGTAATGGGACGTTAGTACCGCTTAACTCGGTGGCGACAATTAGCTTAGGTAGTGGACCTGCGGAAATTCAACGCTTTAACCGTCAACGTCAGGTTAATATTGGAGCTAATTTAGAGGGAGTTTCGTTGGGAAGTGCGGTGACACAAATTCGCGCTTTACCAATCATGAAAAACCTCCCCCCAGAGGTGACAGAAGAACCCTTTGGTGATGCTCGTATTATGCGCGATATCTTCGCTCGTTTTTTGGGAGCGTTAAGTTTGGCAATTATTTCGATCTATGGGATTCTGGTATTGTTGTATAACAATTTTCTCTATCCCCTAGCGATTTTAACTTCCCTTCCTTTATCGATTGGTGGTACTTTAATCGCTCTTTTAATTACCCAAAAAGAGTTAGGTTTATACGCTTTAATTGGCATAGTTTTACTGATGGGATTAGTCACTAAAAATGCTATTTTGTTAGTAGATTTTGCCTTGAGTGGTCTTCAGGAAGGGAAACCACAATTTAAGGCGGTGATTGATTCGGGAGTCTCTCGTTTACGACCAATTATTATGACCTCTGTTTCCACAATTGCCGGGATGTTACCGATTGCTTTAGCTTTAGGTGCAGATGGGGAAATTCGCGCACCGATGGCAATTGCTGTTATTGGTGGTTTTACCACTTCCACCCTATTAACTTTGGTGGTTGTGCCGGTAATCTTTACTTATATCGATAGTTTTTACTATTGGTTCCGGGGATTATTTGTTAAACAAAAACCCAAGTCGATTTAATACAGAAAACGGGTTTCTCGGAGAAACCCGTTTTCTACTCATGCACTCATGCAAAAAGGGGAATAAATAATCAGTCTTTAATAACCAGATTTAGTATAAAATATCTTGCTGAAAGCTTGAGAAAAAACCCAGAGAAACTAACCCATGAATCCCTTGACAGTCACACATCAAACTCTATCCCTTCCCCCCATGGGCTGCGGTACTTGGGCCTGGGGAAATCGTCTTCTCTGGGGTTACGATGAGAGTATGGATAGCCAGTTACAAGCGGTTTTTAATCTCTGCGTCGAGCGGGGTGTCACCCTATTTGATACGGGAGACTCCTACGGCACAGGCAAACTCAACGGACAGAGTGAGAAGCTATTAGGACGCTTTACGGGGGAATATAGCGGTTATAACGCTGATCGTATCCGTATTGCCACCAAACTCGCCCCTTATCCTTGGCGTTTAACCCGTCATGCCATGGTGAAAGCTTGTCAAGCTTCGGCAACCAGATTAGGCCGCCCTGTAGATTTAGTGCAAATGCACTGGTCAACCGGCAATTATGCGCCATGGCAGGAGGGAAGATTATTAGACGGATTGGGGGATTGTCTGGAAAAGGGGTTAGTTAAAGGGGTGGGTTTATCCAATTTTGGACCAAAAAGATTGAAGTCTGCCTATCAAAAGTTTGCCAGTCGCGGCATTCCTATTACCAGTTTACAGGTACAGTATTCTCTCCTTTCTACCTATCCTCTCACTGACTTAGGATTAAAGGAACTATGTGATCAATTGGGTATTAGAATTATTGCGTACAGTCCCTTAGCTTTGGGGTTATTAACGGGGAAATATCGAGATAATAAAAACTTACCATCAGGATTAAGGCGTTTCCTTTTTGGTCAATTAATTCCCGCTATTTCGCCTCTGGTGAGTTGCCTAGAAATTATCGCCCAAGCTAAAAATAAAACTATTAGTCAAGTTGCCTTAAATTGGTGTATCTGTAAGGGAACAATTCCTATCCCCGGAGCGAAAAATGTTCGGCAAGCTGAGGATAACTTAGGTGCTTTAGGATGGAGTTTAGACAGTGGGGAAATAACAGAATTAGATAAAATTGCCGCAGGTTTGGATAAAAAAATGGTACAAAATATCTTTCAAACTAGGTAAGAATTGCTGAATAAATCTAAAAACTTTGGCTCTTCTAGGTTCTGTGTGATAAGTTTAACTTAATATATGATCGATCAATCTTTGTGTCCTTTGTGTCTTTGTGGTTCGTTCCACTCCCTTTTCCCTCAAAAAGTGCCAACCATTGGAGTGATTCGGAGGTAAAATTCAGGTGCTTTTTCCCTGAAAATTAGGTAACTGACCCCCTGAAAATCCCTAAAACCCCACACCCTACCCCACGAAAAACTTTTTGCCGCAAACCCTACATAAACTTGAGGAAAATCCCCCTAGATGCCCCTTCAAATTCGATGTGTAGCAGAAAGGGCAAGAAATTAGCTTTTGTCCCTTGCTTGTCCCTCCTCTCACCTCCCTCTTACCTGCACGGGCGGGAAAAAAGTTTTTTTGGGTACAGGAAGTATGTAAAATAGAATGTTGATCTTTCTTGGCCTAAACAGCATTTCATGATTTCGAGTAACGACTTTCGGAGCGGCACAACCATCGAGATAGATGGCTCTGTCTGGCGGGTGGTGGAATTCCTGCACGTCAAACCGGGTAAAGGATCGGCCTTCGTGCGAACCAAGTTAAAAAATGTCCAGACTGGCAACGTGGTAGAACGGACGTTCCGGGCGGGGGAAACCTTACCCTCAGCCACGATCGAAAAGCGTACCATGCAGCACACCTACAAAGAAGGCGATCAGTTCGTCTTCATGGACATGGAGACTTTTGAGGAAGCGACTCTAACCCCAGTACAAATGGGCGATCGGGCCAAGTATCTGAAAGAAGGAATGGAAGTCAATATTCTCTTTTGGAATGAGCAAGTGTTAGAGGTGGAATTGCCCACCTCGGTAATCTTGGAAATCACCGATACGGATCCAGGAGTCAAGGGAGATACAGCCACTGGTGGCACGAAACCTGCGATCGTAGAAACGGGAGCGCAGGTGATGGTTCCCCTGTTTATTTCCATCGGTGAAAGGATTAAAGTAGATACCCGGGATGGTTCCTATCTGGGACGGGAATAATTGTGATGAAAAGCCCAGAAATCAAGCATTAGGGGCGGGTTTAGGACTAAAGCCAGTTTTCTGAGCCTGTTTCCCAAAACTTAGCCGCTAGATGCAAAAAATCGACGATTTGGTGGGTGATAATTTGGATTTGTTTTTATTTGCGGGGGGATTTCAGAGCAGTGACTATTGATTACAACGAAATTCGAGAACTGATCAAAACATTGGCAGCAACGGATATCAGTGAATTTAGCCTGAAAAGTGCAGATTTAGAGGTAAATATCCGCAAAGGAACCGTTAATAATGCCCTTGGGTCTCTCGCCGCTCCCTTGCCAGTGGTGACGGCCCCTGTCGCCACCCCAGTGATAGCCGCAGTTCCACTCCCAATCCAGGAAACCTCCACCCCCGAACCCGTTGCCGCCGCTGTTGATAAAAAATGGCTGGCGATTACCTCTCCCATGGTCGGCACTTTTTATCGCGCTCCCGCTCCCGACGAGCCGTCTTTCGTGGAGAAACACGATCGAATCCGGGTTGGACAAACGGTCTGTATTATCGAAGCGATGAAGTTGATGAATGAAATCGAAGCAGAAGTGGCCGGGCAAATCGTCGAAATCGCGGTTGCTAACGGTGAACCAGTGGAATTTGGCCAGACGTTAATGTGGGTTAATCCTGAATAGATAGAATGAAAGCTATCCTCAGGACAGCCTTGGATGTTCTACAGTTTCAGGAAGTACCCACCCCAAAAATTAGTCAACCACAAAGACGGCTGGTATCAACCCTATTAATACAAAAATTCGTAAACGCGGCACTTTTTACCCCGAGCAAATGCCAGCCATTTTAGACTGTGACGGGGTGGGAATTGTCGAGGCTGTTGGGGCGGAAGTGCAGGATTTTCGCACCAGGGATGAAATGTACTTTTGTGGCGGCGGACTGGGCAATACCGACACCTAGAAGAGCCGTAATTTGAATTGCTTGTTGAGACGAGGCAAGGAGCAACACCCCCCTGGACGTGAGGGCAGAATTCGGCCAATCTAAAAATAAGATGTTTAAGTACGTCTTAGCTTCTCAAAAGTCAGGCTAAAATGAAAAAAACTACCCTCAGCGATAACAGCGATGGCAGAAGAAACAGCGAAAATCAAGCTTTATCGGAAAACCTATCCATTTCCCCAACTAAATCGCCCCGATTTATTAATTTTGCAGGATCAGATTCAAGAAAGACAGCAACTAATTAAAACCGGGAAACGAGTTCGCAATACATGGCTGGGATTGAGTAAAAAAGAAGAACCCCTCAATTTCGAGGAAACTTTCCAAGAATTGGAAAGATTAGTCGGGGACTATAACCAGTTAATCAGATTTCTCACCGAGCATAAAGATGAATACCAGCGTTTTTTCCGGTCACTGACTGGGAAAATCAAAGAGGCCGTGGCGGTTAAATGCGAAAAATTGGCGGAAACAGAGCGAAAACGCCAATTTCTAGAGAATAGCATCGAATCAGCCGAACTGCGAGATAGGCTGAAACTACAGAAAAGGCAAATTTTCCGTACCGTGATCCTCGTCGGTTGTTCTAGCTTGCTTATGCTCAAGAAAATCGACCTAATCAGCGAAAGTATCGAGAAATTAGCCGAAGATCAAGATACACAAAAACAGGTTTTCTCGAAAATGATCGGCGAGTTAAACGGTTACAAACAAGTGTATCAGCTGCAGATCGAGTTAGATAATTTAGATAATCTGGAAAAAGAAGCGATCGAAATGGCCAAAGCAGCCATTAATCTAGAACAATACCTAAAACCAATTATCGGGCAGTTTCAAAGCTTGATCGATCAAGTAGTTACCACTATTGATCAAGTAGCGACCATTGACGGTGAACTTTCCTGCACTGTCAAAGAAGTTGAATCCCTCGTCCAGAAAATTCTCAGTTCCGAATCGGCCGTATCTTTTCGCAGAAACGAGAATCTATCGGCTAATCTGCTCAATTTCCTCGTCACCAGCGAAGAAAAGCGCGACTGTTTAGCGATCGCATTAGAGCGAACCGAGCAGGAAGGATGGCAATGGGAAGAGGAAATCCCTGACGAGGAAATCGAACTCGTAACTGCCATTCAACGCATCAATAACCATGTAATCGAGAAAGTCGGTAATTGTGGCACCTCCGTTGTCGTTGACTCTCCTATTCCTCCCCGAACTCAACTAGAGACAGCGCTAGGCAATAAAACTTCATTTACCGAAAAACTACCCAATGGAGTAACACTGGAGATGGTAAGCTTATCGGCAGGTCAATTTCTCATGGGGTCTCCTGATAGTGATCCCGATGCTCAAAGTAGTGAACAGCCTCAACACCAAGTTCAAGTAAACAGTTTTGCGATCGGGAAATATCCTGTCACTCAGGCACAATATCAAGCACTGATGGGAACCAATCCCTCTCGGTTTAAAAACAATCTGCAAAATCCGGTAGAAATGGTTAGTTGGAGAGATGCTCAAGTCTTTTGTCAGAAATTGAGTCAAATAACTGGCAAAATCTATCGCCTCCCCACAGAAGCGGAATGGGAATATGCTTGTCGTGCGGGAACTACTACTCGCTTTTATTTCGGTGATGATGCCAATCAGTTAGGAGATTACGCTTGGTATAGCGGAAATTCTCAGGGTAAAACTCATCCTGTGGGTCAGAAAAAGCCCAATGCTTGGGGACTCTATGATATGAGTGGCAATGTTTGGGAATGGTGCGAAGACGATTGGCATAGTAGCTATACTGGAGTACCAGAGGATGGATCGGCGTGGATTCTCAAGAATAATAATCGTTGTCAGTCTCCCAAGTGTCTGCGCGGCGGTTCTTGGTTCTTCTACCCCAATTACTGTCGTTCTGCCAACCGCCTTAGGAACATCCCCGGCTACGACAATCTCAACGGCGGTTTTCGGGTTGCCTGTGTCTCCCCAGAACTTTAGGGTTGGTTTTCGCTCCCAAATAATCGCACCACATCACCATCGAATTGTTATTCTCAACCGCTCGACTAAACTGTAATTAGTCAGCGCAATAAGAAGAATTAACTGAGAATAGACCAACAGCACTGCCTAACTTTATCATAGCAGACACGACAATTAACGACCAACTGCTGTCCACCTTAATCAATGCCCCAGACTTCGACTCAGAACTCATTGTTCGCTTAATATTTTAGGGCAAGGGTTTTAAAATTGCTGTAACTTTTATACTGTGTACCTTATTTTGTTTCTAAAGAAAACCGAACTATCTGCTTAATAAATTAGCGGCTCTTTTGGATTTGGTAGGTAAAATGTATTCTAAGATACAGTCCTGCTGGCGAGGGAGTGGAGGGAACCACAGAGACACAGAGGACACAAAGATCGATCATATTGTAAGTTAAACTGATCACACAGAACCTAAAAGAGCCAATTAGCTTCTATTACTACGCTGCGCCATGCCACCATCTAAGTTAAGTAGTCGTGCAAAATAAATTTCCTAGTGAAGAAAGGCAAAAGGCTTCGGCCGTGAGCTGAGTCGAACGCTGAGTTCACAGCCGAAGCCCAAGCCCACCAACAAACCTTTTTAGCATACCCTCAATAGTCAACAACTTATCAGGGGTTAGGTCAGGTGATTGTCAACTCAGCTTTTTTTGGCATTAAAAATCCCTGAGATTGTCCTGGGCTGCTAGTTGCGATCGCTCTTTTTCCAGGGCCAATTCCGTTTCCAATTCTTGGCTGAGGAAATAGTTGAGGAAAGTTCGGATAATAGCGATGAGGGCGAGTTTTGCCAAGGCTTCTATGGTAGGTGTGACGGTGGTAGCCACGATGTCTCCACCTAACTGAAACTCTAGGGCTAAAGATAGCCAAGTACCAAAACGAATGCGAAATTGATTAAAGGAAAAAGAAGGACGACTGCGACGGTGACGATTAGACTGCCAAGCTAATTGTAGGGTTTTAATGAGTCCGATCACCACACAAGCGATTGAAAGACTTTCTAGGCAAAACTTGATGATTGCCACAGCAGAGATCAAGCCTGTTTCTAAAGTTGCTAAAAATTCCATACCCAACAGATACCCTCTTATCGGATAAACCAACCTACCATCTAAGGAAGTTTGTCCAATGGCAGTTAGAACAGGTTTCTCGCCTGTTCTAACCTATGACTGACTTAAGCTGGTCTTCCCTCCACCACCTTATCAATTAAACCGTAGGCGACGGCTTCCTCGGCGGAGAGGAAATAATCGCGGTCCGTGTCTTTTTCGATGCGTTCGATGGTTTGTCCAGTGCGATTAGCCATAATTTCGTTTAATTGCTGGCGAATACGCAGGATTTCCTTAGCTTCAATGTCGATATCCGTCGCTTGCCGGCGCCCGGTTCCCCCCATGGGTTGGTGAATCATAATCCGCGCATGGGGAAGAGCGAGACGCTTACCCGGACTACCGGAAGCTAGTAAAAATGCCCCCATAGAGGCCGCCAATCCCACACAGATAGTCACCACTTCCGCTTTGATGTACTGCATGGTGTCGTAGATGGCCATACCGGCGGTAACGGAACCCCCCGGCGAGTTGATATAGAGATAGATGGGTTTAGTGGGGTCTTCCGAGTCGAGATAAAGCATTTGGGCCACAAGGGCATTGGCTAACCCGTCGGTGACTTCCTGCCCCAAAAAAAGAATGCGTTCCACCGAAAGACGGCTGTAAATGCTAATCCACTGTTCGTATTGGCTACCCGGCAGACGGTAGGGAACTTTTGGCACACCGATAGGCATAATTGGTAACAACTCCTGCTAATTTGTAATAAATCTTAACTAACTTGGGCGAGGGGTTTCGGTAGTTCCTTGCGACTTTCGAGAACGCGATCGATTAATCCGTAGTCTTTCGCCTGTTGTGGGGTGAGATAGAAGGTACGATCCATATCTTTCGCCAGTTTTTCGGTGGTTTGACCCGTATTTTTCGAGAAAATCTCTAACATCGTCTGTTTGTTGGCGATTACCTCCTTGGCGCGAATCTGGATATCGGTGGCTTGTCCTTGGGCCCCGGTGCGATTTTGGTTGAGAACAATGGTAGCGTGGGGCAAGGAGGCGCGAAAACCCTTGGTTCCTGCGGAAAGAATCATCGCTGCAGTTCCCATGGCCTGTCCGATACAGATAGTATGAACGGGAGGTTTAATGTAGTTGAGGGTGTCACAGATGGCGAAAGCTTCCGTTTCGTAGCCGATCGCGTCCCCCGTGTACCAGGATGTGCCGGTAGAGTTGATATAGAAGAAAATCGGTTTTTCGGGATCGTCAAATTGCAGGTAAAGCAGTTGCGCGATAATTAATTCCGTCACGTCCACCCCGACATTGCGCTTGACATCATCGGAGGAAAATAAGGGCAACCCCAGATAAACAATTCTCTCTTTGAGCAGGAGAGATTCCAAGTCTGGTGGTGGTGTCCGATAGGCTGCATCCCCATAATAGGCAGTTTGTACCGCTTTAATCACTGAGTTCATCGAGTTTTTCCGTCATACACAGTATCCTGCTTTTGATTTTAACTTAATCAGGTTGACCGATTTTCAAAACTGTGACGGTGAATTGCCTTTGCCCTCTTTTAATAACTTCGGCTGCTCACCAGTAGTGACCAGTAGATTTCTAGTCGATAATTAGGGCTATTTTTCCCGTCACCTAACCAGTTTCTAGCAATTGATGGGCGCTGATAGCTGCCGCTAAAGGGAAGGTTTGGGAGGGATAAATAAGCTTTTACGCATTTAAGTTACATTAGTTAGCAGCATTTCCCTTATTTTTCAGTTTTCTATTCCATTTAATAATCAATCCCCCTTCATTTAAAAGCTGATTGACTACTTTTTCCAGTTTTTCTTTATTTTCAAATTCTCTATTAAGTAAGTAGTCGTGCAAAATAAATTTCCTAGTGAAGAAAGGCAAAAGGCTTCGGCCATAAGCTCAGCGTTCGACCGAGCCTTCGACAAAAGCTCACGCCGAGGTCCGAACGGCAAGAGGGGGGTTAGATATGTGTAATTAATTTTGCTTAGGTATTTATGTTCTTAAATGTAAAGTTTTGTTACGAGATTCGACGTTTCTGCACTGTTACATTTGGTAAATCGAGGAGTTGATCAAAATTTATCCACATAACCCACCTCCTGTTCCGTGTCACCATTATACCATGCTCACACAGAACCTAGAAGAGGCAATGAATTAGATTCGGAGAATGGATCAGCCCTACCCTTAATAAGAGGGGTGTTAGAGAATTTTTAACACCTATCTACTTAAGTTGTCAAATTTATCTAGTTCTCTAGAAATCTCGGCCAGGGGCGAAAAAATCAGTAACAATGATATAAATAGATTTATCAACACAAGTAAAGCGATTATGACTGTAGCCACGACGAACGCCCGAGATATTTTCCGCTCCGCCTACGAAAACCGTTACACTTGGGATGAAGGATTTCCGGGTTACACTGCCGATATTATCCTCACCCAAGGGGAGGAAGTCCATACGGGCAAAATTCAAGTTAATGGCGATTATAGTGTGGAAGTAACGGGCATTGATGACGAGAAAGTGCAAGAAAGTATTTATAATCAAATGCGCGACATCGTTACTCACCGCAAAAGAGGTAATTTTGATGCTTCCCATGGCAAAAACCAGTTTAATTTCGGGCAAGATGATCCCACCGGTGCGGTAGAAATTCTTGTCACCGGCGATGCTATGGGGTCTAATTATAAAGTACGCGGCCAGGAAATCTGTCAAGTCAGTCGAGTCATGGGACCGATGGCTTTTACTATTAATACCGAGGAAAGTCTCGATACGGGAGAAGGTTATATTTCTATTCGCTATAATGCCATTTTCCGCAATGCTAAAACCGATGAATTAAAGGGAAAACGTGACTTTAAGGAAACTTACGAAAAAATCGGTAATTATTATTTACCCTCCTGTCAAGTAATTAACGCAATCGATGCCGGTGGCGAAAAATCCACCACAGAATTTACTTTTATCAATCTACAGCTTTTAGAATCTTAAGGGTTATCCCCGCCCAAAAAGCGTTAGGATTGAAGCAACTACACTCTAATAAATCTCTGACCAGAAGCTGATTATGTCTTTAACACTGACTCCCGATAACGTCGAAAAAGTCTTAGATGAAATGCGCCCCTACCTGATGTCCGATGGTGGTAACGTGGAATTGGTCGAAATTGACGGGCCAATCGTCAAAGTGCGTCTTCAAGGCGCTTGCGGTTCCTGTCCCAGTTCCACCATGACCCTGAAAATGGGCATCGAACGCCGTCTCCGGGAAATGATTCCCGAAATTGCCGAAGTTGAACAAGCTCTATAAATCTTGGTTCAATTAATTCTCACCACCGCCCGATTGCTAATTAAATTAGCGATCGGGCGTAATATTACTTATATATTTTTTTTCTGCAAGATTGATAAAACTACAGAATTAATTAAGGTAAAAAGTATCTTTTTTAGCCGATTAACAGGCAAATTAAGCATTAACATATACTTGAAAATTTTTATTAAAACTCAAAAATTATGACGGAAAATATCCCCACCATTGTGGTCATGCACGGCGACCAAACTGGAGAAGAACTATTACTAGAAGCCCTGAGAGTATTGCAACCCTCGATAATTCGTCAACCGCTTAACTTTGCCGATTTTGATCTTAGTTTAGCCCAGCGTCGCCAGAGTAACAATCAAGTGGTTCATGAGGCCGCCGAAGCGACTCTCAAAACCGGATTAGCCCTGAAAGCTGCCACTATCACCCCAGAAATTAAAGGAGATGTGGGCAGTCCCAACGCTATTTTAAGAGAAGCAATGAATTCTCAGGTAATTCTCCGCATTGGTCGCCGTATCCCCGGTATTCGTCCGATTGGGGGCGTTTATTCTCCCATTGCCATTGTCCGCATGGCCGTTGACGATGCCTACGGGGCCAAAGAATGGCGAGAAACCACCGCCACCGGCGATGAAATTGCCTATCGCACCTCGCGCATTTCTAGGGCTACCAGTCGCGCTGTGGCCGAGTTTACCTTTCAACAGGCCAAAAAAACTGGGGCGCGGGTATTTGGCGGCCCAAAATTCACCGTTAGTGCCACCTACGAGGGGATGTTTAAAGAGGAATTAGACGCAGCGGCCCAAAGACATCCAGAAGTGCGTTATCAACCCCTGTTAATTGATGCAACTTTTGCCCTACTTTTACAAACCGACGGCGAAGCTTTGGTGATTCCAGCACTTAATCGCGATGGCGATTTATTATCTGATTTTGTCTTGCAACTCTATGGCAGTATTGCTGGGGCCGAAAGTTTAGTTTTGGGATTTGATGAGGAGACCTTAGCAGTTAAAACTATTATGGCAGAAGCTCCCCACGGCACAGCCCCCGCTTTAGAGGGCAAAAATATCGCTAATCCCATGGCGATGATTTTAGCCTCGGCAGCTTTGTTAGGTTATATCGAAACTAGCGAAGCACGCAAGGCTTCTCGGGCAATTTATGAAAGTGTCTTTGAAACTATTCACGAGGGCAAAAAAACCCCCGATTTAGGGGGACAAATGACCATGAGTGAGTTTACCGATGAGGTGATTCGTCGCGTGGTCAGTAAGTTAGAAGTTTGGTCTGCTTTGGGGTAAACGAACTCATCTGATTGCTCTCTTAAAGGAGTTTGAAGAAAGGGTAATTCCAAAAAATAAGAATTGTTGCAAAGGCCTTGCTTTTGTTTGTTTTGCGGAAAAATAACAGCTACCTTTGAAGTGTGTAACAGAGTCCCTTTGCAGGATTAGGATAAGAACAATGAAACTACAAACTTTGACAAAAACTCTGACTATTGGTCTGATTGGTGTAGGAGCTGCCTTGACCTTACAATCACCGAGTCAAGCTCAAGCAAGATTCGAGTGTCTTTTACCAGTGACAGGCCCCCATGTGGGAGTTCCCACAACCTATGCCAAAATCGGCCCTAATGAATACAAGCCTGTGATTCGTTGGGTTTCTCGTTATTTCAGTGGTGCCGGTTATACTCCCATGCAACGTTGTCAAGAAGTGACCGGAAGATTCAATACCCTTTACACTCGACCAGGCGGAATTGATATTATTACCACTGGCTATCTCAATGGTCTGCCGGTTATCTATTCCCCTAGTGATGGACGAGAACGGGCAAATAGCAGTAACCTATTATTCACCCTCAAGAGAGGCGAAAACGCAACCCAGAAAATCGCACAGCTATTCGACATCCGGGAAGGAGCCAGCAGCAGTCCTTTGTTTGAAAGCTCATCGGATTCTGCCACTGTCCATTTCGACAAATTCCTAGAAAATGCTCCTGTGGAAACAAATCCCGCTGGCGGTTCGTCCTCTTCTCCGGCGCCGGAGACTTCTCCCGAACAGTCGCCCCAAAAACCATCAGGCGGTTCTGCTTGGTAAACTTTTCTAGTTCTATAGATAAGGTAGGTAGGTTGGGTTGACGCAAGGAAACCCAACGCCCCCTGTTTGGTAAACTTTTCTAGTTCTATAGATAGGAGCGTAGTGATCAAGTGAGTCGGCCTATAAAAAGAATTTTGGCTGGTGTGGGCGGTTTATTATTGGGACTGTCCACACCTTTGCTTGCTGTCCCAAGCTATGCTCCCGCTCTGGAACCTAACCAGGCCAATGCCCATAGCTCTCAACAACTTTCACAACAACAGCTGCTTCAGTTAGCTAGAGCAATTACTGTTAAGGTGTTATCAGAGCAAGGCTGGGGTTCGGGCATTTTAGTTGAAAAGCAGGGTGGTTCCTACAAAGTCCTCACTAATGACCATGTTTTAGGGCGGTATCGCTCTCGGGGTTGGCAAATACAAACCCCTGACGGCAAGATACATCGGGGTGAGTTGGTCAGAACAGTTCGCTTGAATAATTATGATTTAGGCTTAGTTTCTTTTCGCAGTAGCCAAGTTTATTCTATTGCTGATTTGGCTAATGTTGATGATCTCACTATTGGAGATGAAGTTTTCGCCGCTGGCTTTCCCTACGATGGCGATCGCCCGACAGAACAAGGATTTACCTTCACCGTGGGTAAACTGTCGCTTTTGAGTGATAAATCCTTTTCGGGAGGCTACCAAATCGGCTACACCAATAAGATTAAAAATGGTATGAGTGGCGGACCGCTGCTGAATCGGCAAGGTAAAGTTATTGGTATTAACGGGATTCATGCTTATCCTCTCTGGGGTAAATCCTACGTTTTTGCTGATGGAACGGTGACTTCACCAGCACTGTGGGAACAAATGAGTCGATTAAGTTGGGCGATTCCTATCGGGACTTTTTTACAATCGGGGTCATCTTCTCTATCTGCTTCCAGTCGGCAACGGTCTCCAGTGTCACCCCCACCGCTTCCCACCCATAGAGAACCCACTTTCTGGGAAGATTTTCCTTCTCCATCCTCGTCAACCCCAAGAGAAAAGAATCCCGCTCCCAGACCACTCTGGTAAATTCCACTCAACTGTATTTTTAAACCAGATGAGCAACAATTTCTTGAAAATTTCCGCCGCCCTAGTTGGTATAGCGGTGTTTGTGGTTTCTGCTCAGATTGCTAAGGCATCAACAACTGAGCAGATAGAAAAAATTGCTGAAAAGATTACTGTTTTAATCCCCTCAGAAGAAGAGGGGGCGAATGGGAAAATTACTTCTAATGGCTCTGGATCAATTATTGCCAAAGAAGGAAAGGTTTATACTGTTCTTACTGCTAGTCATGTAATCTGTAAAGATGCTAGAGATGCCTGCAAGTTCTATTACGATCAACTTAAAATTGTTACCTGGGATGGTAAGCAATATCCGCTCGATTACAATAGCATCAAAAAATTACCCGGAGTAGATCTAGCCCTCGTGCAGTTTCAGAGCGACCAAAATTATCAATTAGCGACCTTGGGTAACTATCAAGTAGCTGACGAACAATTTATTTTTGCTTCTGGATGGCCGGATCCGAAATTTATCGGCAAGCGGAAACGATTGTTCAATGTGGGGAAAGTGTTACCCAAATACATTACACCCTTACTGAAAATATTTCCTCCAGAGTTAGGGTATGAGATAGTTTATACCAGTGTCACCTATGGGGGCATGAGTGGCGGTCCAGTGTTGGATATCAATGGACGAGTCATCGCGGTTCACGGACAAAATGAAGCCGAAAAAATCGAAAAGGTTCCCGTGCCAATTGGATTTAGTCTCGCTATTCCCATCACTACTTTTTTGAAATTAGCACCCCAGTCTGGCATTCAAGGGCAGATAAATGTTGAGAGTTCGCTCCCCAATACTTTATCTTTGCAAGAAATTGGTGATCAATTGTACAAGGCTTTTGAAGTTCCCAATAATAACGACACTAATCCCCTAAACTGGCTTAATCAAGGTAATAAAATGTGGCGGTTAGGACAATTAGCCCTCGCCTATGCCGCCTACGAAAAAGCCTTGCAACTCGATGCTCAACTCTATCAAGCTTGGTACGGTAAAGGTCTGGTCTTGACCTACTGGAAACGCCCCCAAGAGGCACTCGCTGCCTACGAACAAGCTCTCAAAATTAACCCTAACTCCAATACTGCCAAAAAACTGCGAGACAATCTCCAACAATCTTTAGAGGGAAGAAATACCCCTCCTGTAACTCCCTCACAGCCAACCACCGTACCCACCGTGGAGCCTTCACCACAGCCCTCTAATCCGAGAAGACTATGGTGAAGTTAGCAAGGAAAATGCGGGTTAGCGAGTAGCGCCCACCAATGCCGCTAAGAATGCTTGAATTGCCCGTAGTTCTGCCGGAGGATTTGCGAGAAACGCTTCGTTACTAGCTAAAATCATCGTATTATAGGCCTGCACCGCCGCCAACAAGTTAACTGGATTAACCGTATTACCCAAAGTTAATCCGTCTAAGCGGTTCAATAAGTCTTGAATAAGATCTGGCGGTGCGCCGGAAAAAGGGGCAGCGAGAGCATTGATATTATTAGCCACCTGTGCATCTCCTGTTAAGATGCCCAGGAGCGATTCCTGAATGGCTGCGGGAATCGGCCCCCCCGTGGGGGAGGTTAAATTATTATCAGCTAACTGAGTGTTCACAGAAGCAGCCGCCTGATTAACAGAGATTTGAGCTGGTTCTCCCCCCTGAAATCCCGTCACCGTAACGGTGGTGGTGATGGGGAGAGTTTGACCGGCAAAATCACTGGTGGAAAGAATTGGTCCGGTGATATCGGATTGGTTGCCGGTTTGTGCCATAACGGGAGAGACTAGGGAATTGGTCAATAAAACCGCCGCCACTAGGGAAACTTGAAAATTGGTCAACCGTTTCATCAACATGGTCTTTATCCTCATTCAAAAAAACTAAATTAGACAATGTAAAAACCGACTAACGGGGGAAAAAGTAATTGTAGCCGATACTCATGACGAAGCGAGCGCCATCCCCAGCATTACCTGTTAAATCAGCACCAGCAAGGTTAACCGTCAAGGGGACTTTCGGGAAAGGAATCAGGGAAATACCCGCGTTTAAATCTTGACCCGACCATTCGACAATGGCCGAGACTGGTTCAACAATTCGTAAACCCGCACTAGCAAAAACACCGAGCGAATTTACCCCATCTTCGATGGCTCCTTCCGAGCGAAAACGACCACCACCAACACCCAAGGAGAGCGTCAATTGGCTAAAGGGTTCTTTCGTTGTTTCTGTTAACTGAAAAAATTTACTCACCACCCCGTAGATACTGCTACTGCCATCTGTCCCACCCCAGTTAATAGCGTTTTCAAATCCTAGGGCTACAGCAAAACCTTCTGGCAGAGAACGGTGAATTTTAAAGCTAAAACTGCCCCGTCCGGCATTATCACCAAAAAGGCTCAAAATCGCCAGAGTTACATCTAAACCGACAATTTTCTGGGGGTCTCCCAAACCGCCCCCTAGGGCAAACCCACCATCTGCTTGATTGGTAAAACGGGTTCTCGACTGGAAACCGAAACCACCGAAAATCTGCCCAAAAGTCGCTCCAAAAGCGCTGGGAGTAGAGATACTGCCACTAGGAGTAACCACAAATTCCGCCAGTTTCGCAGAAAGGGTTTGCGGTTCTTCAATCAGAAACTCTTGACGTAAACGCTGCAATTCGGGGGAAACATTGGTATCAACGGGGGTAGATGCTTGCGCTTGCCATTTTCCGACTTCTGGAGAGTTATTATCCTCTGCCGGTAAAAGCTGACTTGCTTGCGTTGTCCCTAGATTCCCCTTCCATTCTTCTAGGGTTGAAATTGTCCTGGTCTTTTCTGTTGCTAAAGTATCAAGGGAAGATTTCCCCAGTTTATTTTCTAAGGATGAGGGCAGATTACTATCGGCTAATCCTTCTGTTGTCGAGAAGGAATTGGTGGTCAGAACTCTTTCTGTCTTCTCTAGTTCCACGGGGGAATGAATGATAATTTTTTCTGGGGATACCCGAATAGAAGCAGCATCAATGTCTAAGGGGGAAGGAAGGGCCTTCACCCCATCGCCAAGTATGGCTGTCCCCAAACAGGAGGCAATGAAAATTCCCCCAGAAAATATGTGTCTCATCTGGCTGTTTCTTTTGGCTTTTTTTAACAACACTTGCAGCTTTCCTCACAGACGAAGTTAATTTGTAAAGATTGTAACTGATTTATTCTGAGATGGCAAGTTATCGAAAGTTGTTGATGATCAATCATGGAATCCCCCAGGGCGACTAAATGAAGTGTAAAAAAATATTTACGACTTGTATTCCTAGCTTCGATGGTTGTGCTGCGTCTCTGTTCACGAATCACATAGGCGGATTATATTGCTAGAACTAAAAAAAGCGGGTTGAACCCCGCTTGTAATCAACAACTAAGCTAACTTAAAGGCATCTCGCCAACACCAGCGCAACAGGGTAAAAGCTATCAAACCTTTAACCACTTCTAAAAACCAGTAACCAATCTGCAAGGACATCATTTCTCCCGACATTCCCGACGCGGTAACGGGAGCCAGTAAACCCATAGCACTCAGATTGGGAGTGAGAAAATAGGTGTAAATTAGGGTGATTACTAAGAGCACACCGGCGAATAGGAGCGATCGATGTTCGGGCAGATGGATTAAGGTATGATAGCGGTGGAAAACAACAAAGCTACACAGCACAATCGCCGCACAAACTAATTCTAGATGGTTAAAAATGCCAAATAGCAAGTAACCAGCGCTGGCAAAGCCATTTTGTGTCATCATGCCAGCTACGGATAAGCTGGGGAGAATGATTAAATCGATGACGAAACTGGCACTTAACCAGAAACCGAGAACAACCATGGCTAGGGTTGTCCAATTAAACCAAGACCAATAACGCTCAACAAAAGTTTTCATTAGGCTTGCTCCTCCTTGCCTTTCTAACTTAATTGTAAAGAGCGTTCGCCAATATTTTGGCCAGTTTTTTGGTAATTCTTAGCAATTCTTATCAATTCTTATAATATCAACTTAGTTTTCTAGAAGAGAAACCAAGCAATACCCCTCTTAAGTAGGTGGGTGGAATTAAATATAAGATGAACGTAGGTTGGGCTTCGGCCGTGAGCTTTTGCCGAACGGTTGAAGCATGAAACCCAACGCCCCGATGGGTTACGCTACCGCTAACCCATCCTACAAATAATTGTGCCTCCCTACTTATCTCTAGATTTGGCTACCCGCTTGGGACGGAATTGTAAAGATTTATCAACAAGTGTTTATAAAAACCTTTAAATATTGACCAAGCCGACGATTCTAGACTTACCCTAAAACAATAACTGACTATCTACGGGTTTACTGTTATGGATAAGGATTTTCGTAACTATCGCATGGTTTGCACCCTCACCTTCGGAGATATTTACGGACAAATAATCGTCTGGTTAATCGTTATTTTTCTTACTCTGGCTTCCACTCTAGCTCTTTGGAGTAGCACTAGACAAATTTTCGCCCTCGCTACCGTGGGGTTAGTCGTCGTCCTCTCTTTGCCTTTTTTACTCTTTGCTTTCGTTACTACCCTCCTCAATCATATTGAATTCGTTCCCATCGAAGCGGAAACCAACATTCGTCGTGGTCCTGTACCCGGAGTTAGCAGCAGTCGTGTACCCGCAGCTGGCTAAATCCGACCAAATCCCCAATAAATAATCTAGAGACGTTGTCAGCAACGTCTCTAGCAGTTTTTGCCCTTGTTTGCGTCGGGGTTTCTCGTTCTTGATTTTTGTAAATTATTATAAATTTAACTTGTTTTAAAACACTTTTTCTGGTAGGGATTATCCAAAGACAAATAGATGAAAGAGGGAAATCGTCAAGAGAATAATCTTGTTTGCTGCCTGATCCCGGTCAATGATAAATTTTTAAATACCTAGTCTTTTACATTTTCCCAACTCTCGGAGTGATCCCCGATGTTAAAAAATCTCTTTGGTGGCAAAAAATCTGACTTTTACCTAGAACTAAAAGAAACCGATGGTGAACAAAAAGCAACAGCAACCACGGCAGCAGCCGCACCGGTTGTGGAAGCGCCCGCTCCTGCTGGGGAGTCTGCTGCCGCCCCTGTAGCCGAGAAAAAAGCCCAAAAAACTTCTATCAAGAAAGAAAAGCAAGTAAAAGAAACTCCCGCCGCTCCTGTGAGCGCACCAGCCCCCTTAGCCGTTACTAACGGCAAAGTGGAGCCGCAAGAAGTGGAATTTGCGACAAAATACTTGATTACTCCCACTATGTCTCGCCGTCGCCCCGGTCCGAGCTTGAATGATTTCAAAGACATGGCGCGCAAAGCGAAACTACCTGCTAACCGCCGCTAAATCCCCCGGATTGCTTTCTCAACAAAAAAAAAGGAGAGCTTTCTTTGACTCTCCTTTTTCATCAGGGTGCATCTACTGACTCAAGTTTAGCAGAGAGTTTTTTTTAGGTTGGTTATTTAGGTTACTCCCTAGAGTATTTTGGGGATAATTATCACCTGTCTTCCTGGGCAATTTTTAACACCTAGGGATAGATCGAACTGAGCCAAGCGGTGATCACCACTACTCGGCTCTGTTTCTGGTTTTTCAATTCGGCTCTTCGTTACTTGGTATGGTTCGATAGGGGGCATAAATCGACTAAATCCTTATCTGGCAAGGAATTTAATTGATTAGTTCGCTTTAGATCAAAAGCAATTGACAAAAATCGACTTTTTCGGCGAGGTCGTTGGTTTTTCCCGCTGCCTTTTCTATAACTTTAACTCGATTGTTTATAGTGTAGTCTATTTGAAAGAGGTACATTATCGATGTTGAAAAGCTTAATGAGCAAAGGTTTAACTGTACCACACAGACGAGAGAACCGCTATAAACCCTCTATCTTCACACCCTGTCCCTAGGAAAAACTTTTTCAGCAAACCCTAAATATATCTCTAGTAAACGATAGATTTTTTCTCGATAATATTCCTCCGCTTGCTGGGGTAAAACGTAGGGATCGGCGATATGGTCATCAATAGTTGCTAATCCAGAAGCATCCTAACCTAACCAAGTAACTTCTTTTGCTGGGGGTTTCAGTGCCATTTAAAACTTGAATCTGATAACTAATAACTGATAAATGATAACTGATAATTGATAACTGAAATTAAACCACTTTAGCGATAGCAACTTCCAGCTTATCCATGGCCTCATCTACTTCTGTTTCCGAGACAATTAAAGGAGGCACAAAACGGAGAACTTTCGGACCTGCGGGGGCAATTAATAAACCCTGTGTCAAGGCTGCGTTAACAATAGTAGATGAAACCAACTCACTTTCTGAATTAATTTCCAGACCGTTAATTAAACCCCAACCGCGCACATCCACAAATAGATGGGGATACTGAGAAGCAATCACTTTTAAACGGGTGCGTAATTGTTCCCCTCGCTGCTGAACATTTTGCAGAATGTGATCCCGTTCAATGGTTTGTAATACTGTTAAAGCTGAGGCACAAGCGAACGGATTACCTCCAAAGGTACTCGCATGACTACCCGGTTCAAACACATCACAGAATTTTCTGCACATCATTGCACCGATGGGAATACCACCCGCTAAACCCTTAGCAGATGTGAAAATATCCGGTTCCACTCCTAAATTCTCATAACCCCAGAGTTTACCAGTTCTTCCGACCCCCACCTGTACTTCATCAAAGACAAGTAGAATGTTATTTTCGTCGCAAATTTGCCGTAAACGTTGGAAATATTCGATATCTCCCGGACGAACTCCCCCTTCACCCTGCAAGGGTTCCAACATAATTGCAGCCACCCGACGATTACCCTCATCGATATCAGCGATCGCATTTTCCACCGCTTCGATATTATTATAGGGAATATAGGCAAACCCCGGCATCAGGGGTTCAAAGTCTTTTTGGTACTTCGGTTGACCGGTTGCGGTGATGGTAGCTAAAGTGCGACCGTGAAAACTAGCGTGAGCGGTTAAAATAACTGGCTGTTCGAGGAAATCTAGCACCGTATGGGCATATTTTCGTACTAATTTAATTGCTGCTTCGTTCGCTTCCGCACCAGAATTACAGAAAAAGACTTTATCAGCGCAGGAATGATCGACAATCCATTTAGCTAGTTCTCCTTGTTCGGGAATATAGTATAAATTCGAGACATGATGGAGTTTTTGGATTTGCTGACTAACCACTTCAATTAAAGCAGGGTGTGCGTGACCGAGGGTACAAGTGGCAATTCCTGCGACAAAATCAAGGTATTGTTTATCGGAAGTATCCCAGAGAAGACACCCCGCTCCCTTGGCGATCGCAATGGGAAAACGACCATAAGTATTCATCACATAGCTGTTAAAACTATCTCGATCAAAGGGTTGATTCGGGTTTAAATTGGGAGTGGGATCAACTAGGGTTGGTTCTAAAAGGGTTTCTGGACTCACTGGGGAACTCCTGCGCGATTAGACATAGGGGGAATTATAATCAAATCCGTCTGAGAAGGACGGGTTATTTAGATTAAAAACTGATTTTATTGTAATTTACTAGACAGTCTTAGGGGTGAATTTTGCTTGTCCATCAGTGAAGATAAATATCGTCGTCTGCGTCAGGAATTAATCGGGGGAATTTTTGCCCTGATCGTGGTGTTTTTGCTCGGTACGCTTTGGTATCATCTGATCGAGGGTTGGAGTTTGCTAGATTCGGCCTATATGACGATTAGTACCCTCGCTACCGTCGGTTTTGGCGAAATTAATCCCCTAGGTGAACGGGGACGACTATTCACGATGGTTTTGATTATCATGGGAGTAGTCAGCATCGGTTATATTGTTAATCGCTTGACCGAAGCTTTAATTCAAGGCTATTTTCAAGAGGGACTCAAACAGAGACAGGAGAAACGTTTGATCGATCGACTATCGGAACACTATATCATCTGTGGTTTGGGTCGCACAGGCAGACAGGTAGCGATCGAATTCTACGCGGAAAATATTCCTTTTGTAGTTATTGATACAGACCCCCTACAGGTAAATCGGGCCAAAGAATTAAATTATATTGTTGTTCAAGGAGATGCTACCTTAGATAAATCTTTACAAATGGCAGGAATTGAACGCGCTATTTGTATTGTGGCTGCTTTAACTTCCGATGCGGAGAATTTATATACAGTTTTGTCTGCTAAAACTCTTAATCCGAAAATTCGCGCCATTGCTAGGGCCAGTACCGAGGAAGCAGTACAAAAATTACAACGGGCCGGGGCCGATGCGGTGGTATCTCCCTATATTACCGGTGGGAGAAGATTAGCGGCTGCGGCCTTACGACCCCAGGTGATGGATTTTGTGGATGGGATTTTAACTGGAACCGATCGATCGTTTTATATGGAGGAATTTTTAATCGATCCGAGGACTTGTCCCTGTGTCGGTTTAAGTCTTAGTCAAGCACATTTAAGATCTCGATCGGGGGCGTTAGTTTTGGCTATACGTCGTGCTGATGGTACGCTAATCGGGGGACCGACTGGCGATACGGAATTAATGGCTGGAGATCTGTTAATTTGTATGGGAACGGCCGAACAATTACGCAGTTTAACTCAGATTTTAATCCCCATGCGATCGGATGGTTTACGTTTACCAAAGCATTAGTTAAAGAATCGATAAAAAATCTACTGGTAGCATTGCGGGAACAGGGCAAACTGCAAAATCTCTTAGGTTTCGCGTTATGATTATTTCTAGCTTTTCTGATTCAGCAACGGCACTGGTAACGGCATCTTCAAAATCTTTCATCTGACTTGCCAATGCTTGCCTAATTATTGCATCTGTCACCCTAGCAACTTGCAAATTCTCTAGAAGACTTATCACCAATTTTCTTGAGCTTTCCCTTCCGTTTTGTTTAGACAAAATATAATAAATATTAGTGACGGCATGGCCAGAAATATATGCTTGAGTTTTACCTGTCTTAACTGTATTTAATGCTTGTACAGATGCTTGAAAATGTGGTTCACGCTTACCCAAAACATCTAGCAATACATCACTGTCGAATAGGACTCGTTTCACCGATACTTCTCCACTAAATAATCAATATACGATTCTTTTGGGTCTTCTGGTCCTAAATCGACAACCCCCACTAAGTCTCTTGTCCAAGGATCAAGATCGCTTAAATCATCTGTTAGGGAATGAGAAGTAGTTTCTGAGGATACATTCCTAGGATTAAATCGCTCTTCAATTCTTAAAATTATTAAACTACTATAAGCTCTCAATTGGGTGACTAAAGATTTGTCAGTATCTTGGAAATATTCGGTTATAGTACGATTAGAAACCGATAGAGCATTTTTAGCTCCCTGGTAAATTTGCTCTAGTTCTGAATCGGCAAACATATCAATAAACACATCTATGGTTTCCGAGAGAAGGTGTAAACCTTCCACCACTCTGATTAAATCGTCTTTTTCTTTACCCGTTTTTCCCTCATTGATCTGAGCAAGGCCGATAAATAATTGATTATAGGCAATTACTCTATCGGTAAATTCATTGATAATCTTAATCAAATTTATTGCCGAACCCTCATTCTTATAGTGTTTCCATACCTGAAACCATAGTTGATTAATTAGCCCAAATATATCGGCTCTTGCTTGATAAGTTTTAGAGTTATCCTTAACCTGCTCAAATAAAATTTGAGTTTCTTGTAGTACATTATCCAGTATGATTCGATCAGAATCGGTGACAATCTGATTGAGTTTATCTGTAATATCTTGCAGATTTTCTAACAAAAATTGTCCTAAATTTTCCCGTTCGACTGAAGTTTGCAGACTATTCATCATATTTACCTCTCCTAAGACTGACGATCAAACAGAAATGAGTAGCCAAAATAATCAGCCCTAAACCTACATTGTAACGATTTTGGGGTCTAAATCCTGTTTAAAAGGTATAGGAGAGGGGGAATTATAAATTATGAAGTGGGGAAGTGGGGAAGTGGGGAAGTGGGGAAGTGGGGAAGTGGGGAAGTGGGAAGAATAAATAAAAATAATCTCCTGTCTCGGAGTCTCCTGACTCGAAGACTACTAACTTCTTACTCCTCAATCTAACATCTGTGAGGAATTGAGAAATTGGGGATGAGATGTTAGTACAATCGGGGAATAGTAAAGGAAAAACCCCTATTTACCATGAGTCAAAATCCCAATTCTTCCTCACGACCGCTGCAACCGCTGCCGGTTCCCTCCATGCCGATGCCTCCCTCAGAGTTAATCACGGGAAGCGGCACAGAGATTACTCAAGAAATAAACCAAAAGGTGGCGATTAAAACCCAAAATATGCCAGATATGCTGCAAAATGGTCAAATTTCTGCCCCAAGTTCCCTCCAGAATCGCGGTCCTGGTCAGGCTGCTTCTTCCCAAAACCCACCCCGGCCCGGTCGCGCTCCCAATCAACCCACCCTAGAACATTTAATCCGAATGGCCTTTGATCGAGGTTATTCGGACGTTCACCTGGGAGTTGGAGAAAAACCCCGGATGCGGGATCGTGGTGAAATGATTATTCTCGACTATCCCGAAGTTGACATCAACACTTTTTATAGTTGGTTACGGGAAATTTTAGGGGAAGAAGAAATCCTTCGCTTTAAAAAAGATCTGGAATTTGACGGTGCGACTCAGTACGAATTTGCTAGAGTGCGGATTAATATCTTTGAAAGTCTGCGCGGTCCGGGGATGGTTTTGCGTCTAATTCCCATGAAAATCCTCACTATGGAACAATTGCGCTTACCAGCGGTGTTCCGGGATGTGTGCGATGTGCATAAGGGATTGATTTTAATCACTGGTCCGACGGGTTCAGGGAAATCCACCACCCTCGCAGCCATGATCGATTACATCAATAAAGAAAAAGCCAAACATATTATCACCATCGAAGATCCGATCGAATTTGTCCATCAAAGTCGTCGCAGTTTGATCAAACAAAGGGAAGTGGGAATGCACACCCATGAGTTCGATAATGCCCTAAAAGCCTCTTTGCGGGAAGACCCAGATATTATTCTGGTGGGGGAGATGCGGGACAAATCCACCGTTAATACTGCCCTGAAAGCTGCCCAAACCGGTCACTTAGTCATGGGAACCCTGCACACCAACAGCGCCGTTAAAACTCTGGAGCGGATTTTAACTCTTTATACCGCCGAGGAACGGGAATCGATGCGGGTTGCGATCGCAGAATCCTTGGTTTGTATTATTTCCCAGGGTTTATGTCGTACCACCGACGGTAAACGGGCTGCTTTTCACGATATTCTCGTCAACACAGAAACCGTCAAAGATTACATTCGCAGCGGCAAAAATGACGAAATTATTGAACTAATGAAAGAGGGCGAATATGATGGCATGATTACCAGTAATCAATCTCTGTTTAACCTCTATCAAGAGGGACGGATTACTGAGGAGGTGGCCCTAGAAATGTCCCCAGTTCCCAATGAAATAGCGATGATGTTGCGGGGTAGAATCTAGAAAAACCCTGAAGGAAATCCTTGAGGGGTCAAGAGTTTAGTAGTCTAAAAAAATAGAAGCTCCTATTTGTTCTCTAGGGGAACCCCTCAAGTGACCACTTCCGCGATTGTGTTGCCCGATATTTTTAAAGGCATCGCCCTGTTTACCCCCGGGGGCGACCTGATTTACTGTATAGATCCTGATAAACAAACTCATTGGCATCTGAATCTCTGCACTGCTCTCCAGTCTGCTTTAGGGTTGCCAGAACCCCCCCATTTTCTAGTTCCTAGTTTTACCGCTACCATCGATCGCTGGCGAGATCCCTATAGTCACCGTATTCATACTAGAGCCGAAGTCTATCCCCTTGTCCGTCGCTATCAGCCTTTATTAAATGCTATTTTCGCCACGGACGATCGAGATTGGTTTACTGTACCTTGGCAGGAACAATCCTCTAATCCCACTATCTTAGAAACCTATCGTCAGCAGTTTCCCCAACTTTGGCAATCCCACGATCTGATTCTCCGTTATCAGGAGCGCCCGCCAACCACTTCAGGGATTACTGCTGACTCTGACTACACTAACCCTAGTCCCAAGGGTTATGTTTTGCGGTTATTTGTCTCCGGTAATAATGCCAATACTAAACACACCCTAGAATCGATCCATCAGCTTCTAGAGCGAGAATTACACCATCCCTATACTCTAAAAGTGATCGATATCTCTAAGCATCCAGAACAAGCGGAATCTAATCATGTCTCTGCTATTCCCACTTTAGTCCGGGTTTGGCCGCAACCGGTGAAACGCATCATCGGCGAATTTGAGGATTTACCGCGAGTATTACAGATTATCGCCACTGCTTAGGGTTTAAAGACTTCTGACTCAATCCCCCGCCACCATTCACCCAATTTCATTAAGTCTTGCTGAATATCACCCAATTCTTGGATATATTCCTGTTGGGAAAGACTGGCGCGACGTTCTTGCAGTTTTTTAAGACGTAATTGCACCAACAGCCAAGGCTTAGAAATACCGTTAGTTTCTTCAATATAGCGAGCAATATCCTGACTATCCATAGTTTTTACTGTTATTGTCCTATATTTTGTCAAATTAAGCCGAGACTCCTTTTTTTACTTGCAGAAGATTATGTTTGATTTTAGCCACTATTACCCCTACACCGAATTAGTTTCTTTCCTGAAAAACCTAGCTTCATCCTATCCTAATTTAATTAGCCTCACCTCGATCGGTAAAAGCTACGAAAATCGAGATATATGGTTAACTACCCTAACAAATCAGGCCACAGGCTCCTATTTAGAAAAACCTGCCTATTGGATCGATGCTAACACCCATGCGGGGGAAGTAACAGGCTCTGCTGTCGCTCTCTACACTATCTCCCATCTTTTGCACCAATACGGTCATAATTCCCAAATTACCAGACTTCTTGACCATTACACTGTCTATATTTTGCCGCGATTAGCCGTGGATGGAGCGGAAAAATATCTCACCACTCCCTATCTGTTACGATCGAGTATTCGCCCCTATCCCCACACAGATGAGAAACCGGGGCTATATCCTGAAGATATTAACGGCGATGGTTTAATCCTACAAATGCGCCAAAAAGATACCTGTGGAGCTTGGAAAATTTCTGACCAAGATCCTCGCATTATGGTGCGTCGCGAACCAGAGGAATTTGAAGGAACTTTTTATACTTTGCTCACCGAAGGTTTAATCCGCGATTACGATGGCTATAATTTTACCACTGCCCCCACCCTAGAAGGTTTAGATTTTAACCGCAATTATCCCGTTTATTGGGTTCCCGAAGGGGAACAACAAGGGGCCGGAGATTTTCCTTTTTCCGAGCCAGAAACCCGTGCAGAAGCCGAATTTTGGGCAAATAACACCAATATTAATGGCTTCGTTACCTATCATACCTATTCGGCAGTAATGTTGCGTCCCTATAGCACCCATCCCGATGAATATTTCCCCGTGGAAGACTTAGAAATGTATAAATATATTGCTGATAAGGGAAAAGCAATGACTGGTTATGAATGCGTTTCTGTCTATCACGATTTTCGTTATCATCCCAAAGAAGTGACTAACGGTGCCATGGATGATTACGGTTACGATCATTTTGGTTGGTATGGTTTTACGGTGGAGTTATGGGATGCACCCACCCAAGCAGGAGTAAAAAAAGATGATTATATTCAATGGTTTCGCTGGCATCCTTTGGAAGATGAATTGAAGTTACAGCGTTGGAATGATGAGAATTTAGCGGGAAAGGGTTTTATTAATTGGCAAAGTTTTGATCATCCCCAATTGGGAGAGGTGGAAATTGGCGGTTGGGACTTTAAAAATGTCTGGCAAAATGCCCCAGAAAAGTATTTACCAGATTTATGTGAGAAACAATGTCAGTTTACTATTGCCCATGCTTTAATGTCACCTCTTTTAGCTATCTGTCGTCTTGATCTTAAGTCGGAGGGAAATGGCATTTATTATCTAGTTTTACAGTTAGAGAATCAGGGATTCTTGCCCACTTATACCAGTAAAAAAGCACTGGAAAGAAAGATAGTTCGTCCCATTCAAGTCAAGTTAAATTTAGCCGATGAGGTGAGTTTAATAGTGGGAAAATTAGAGCAGGAAATGGGTCACTTAGAAGGGCGATCAAACAAAGTATATAGTAGTCTCGCTCACGGTTTAGATTATCGCTGTACGGTGGAATGGGTAATTAAGGGAGTTTCTGGTCAAGAAATCGAGGTTATTGCTATAGCAGAAAGAGCAGGAACAGTTAGACAAAAAGTAATTTTATAGAGCTATTTCGTTCGATAAAATTGTTAAATAAGTCTCGTTGGATTCCGTGGGTAAAACTCGTAGTTTTTGGCTGCGAAGATCTGGTTCTAATCCCAAAGCTTCTAAAGGAATTACTCCTAATAAGTTGTTTTGACCTCCGGGTAATTCTAAACATTCAAAAGTCCCTTCTCGTCCCGCAATAATCAAGGTGGCATCACGAAAAATTCTCGCCTTTCCTATGCCTTTAGCTGTAGCAACATCTACTTCTTTTAAAAGCTGTAAACCCAAGCGGGAGATTACTTCTGACACCAGACAAACAGTAGTTGCTCCCGTATCAATCAAGACATTTTCTAGGGTAAGAGAGCGAATTTGATCGGGAGAAATTACAGCCGCTGCTGCTAGAATTTGATCCGCTCGATTGATAACTGTAATGCTGGTGTAGATTTTGCCCATATCTTCTGCAATAATTGCTGGATTAACCATCATATTACCCTCAATTGTACCCCTAAATTATACCAGAATAACTGCTAACAACAATTTTAATTATTAATCCGGCCATCGGGCATAATTGCACCACGGAGGTTAACTCCCATCAGATTAGCACTCATCAACTCGGCACGAGTTAGATTAGCATTACTTAAATCAGCACCAGTGAGATTTGCTCTAGCAAAGAAAGCATCGACTAAATCAGCTTCGCTAAAATTAACTCCCGAAAGATTAGCCCTTCTTAAGTCAGCATAGTTCATTCTTGCCGCTTGAAAATTAGCTTGACTAAGATTAGCTCGATCGAATTTTATTTGAGTCATAATTGCACTATGGAAATTAGCCCCCATTGCCTCCGTATCGCTCATTTTTGACCGCACTAAATTGGCTCCCGCTAGATTTGCTCCCATTAAATGCGCCCCGGTCAAATTAGCATCAGTAAGTAAAGTGTTTTGGAGATTAGCATTAGTTAAATCCGCTTTTCTAAGGTCAACATTGCATAAATTAGCTTCCTTTAAATTAGCTCCTACTAAATTAGCTCGCACCAGATCAACCCCTTTCATATTAGCCCCTTGTAGGTCGGTACGATAGAGATTAGCACCTTGTAAATTGGTATTATTATTTTTCTTCTCCTGACGCATATTTGTTCCTCGCAAACAAGCACCCGTGAGGTTAGCACCACTTAAATTAGCCCCCCGTAAATCCGCCCCGATTAAGTTAGCATCCAGTAGAATAGCTAGGGTTATATCAGTATTACAAAGATTAGCCCCTTGTAGCAGCGCTCCGTGTAAATTGGCACTACGTAAATCTGACCCATTTAAGTCAGCTTGGTTGAGACTAGCACCGCTTAAATTAGCCGCCACGAGATTAGCTTGAGCGAGATTAGCCCGGTTAAGATAGGTAAAGATAAGATTAGCTCCATGTAGATCTGCTTCATTTAAAATAATGCCAATTAAGTCAGCACCAACTAAATTAACTCCTGGTAACTTTAAGCCACTAAATTTAGTTTCTCCTGCGGCATAACGAGCAATTAATTCGTTGGGTTTCATAGGTATAATATCCAGAGAATTTGGCTAAAAAATTAAAGAATTTTTTGTAAAGCTTGCACCAGAATACCCGCAGTTTGAACGTTAGCATCCGTATCCATTTGGGTTTGAGCAATATTGTATAGTTGAATTTCGATATCCTTGAGAGATTTCCCACTTTCGATTAGTTGTTGTAGTAAATCTTCTAGGGTATAACTTCGCAGAGTTGACCAATCTTGACCGCTCCGCTCCCAAGGATAAAATAGGAGCGAAAAAATCAATATTTTAGCTCGTAAAGGATTAGCATACTGGAAAATTTCTAAACGAATTTCAAAAGGATCGTAGGCAGGAATTTGTGAGAAATTACTGGTATTGTTATTTAAGGAATCTGGCTCGGCAAATTGCAATTCCATAACTAATTGCGGTTCATTTAAATCGATGCCTGAAGAGGCAGAATTTACAGGTTCACTTCTAGAGGGGGAGAAAGATGCAGTTTTAGATGCATAATCACAATTATTATTTAGATCAACTATTTGATTGTTCAAGATTTGAATTTTTGAATTATTATCCTCTTCTTCGTAATTGTTATCATTATCGTAGAGAGGCTCTAGCTGAGTAAGAATAATATCAGCTAGAGTTAGATAGAGAGCTTTTTTATTAATATTTTCGGCAACTTGGCTGAGAGTTTGTCGCAAGCTTAAAAAATTAGGATTATTTCGCCGAAGTTCTAAAATAATATTTGTTAAGCCATGATTATTGATCAAAGCTTGATCGTTTTCCCAGCGATTTTTAGAAGCGGCAAACATTAACTTTTTAATTCTCGCCGTCTCTTGATGATTTTCTAAGCTACTAACTACCTGTCTTAATAAATGATCTTCCTCGTTGTTGACATCATTATTAACGGTGTCAAAGCTAGGGTTAACTTTTGGTTCTACTGTTAATAATTGATTGTTGTATGCATCAGCAATATTACTATATAATTTACTTGTTTGCTCGATAATAACCGTGGCTACTTCCGTATAAATTTCAGGCCGATTGAGGCTTTTAACTAATTGATAAACAGAAAAAGTTAATTGTTCTTGACTGGTTCTAATTTGCAGCAACTCCTTCATCAAGTCTTCTATAGTTACAGGGTTTAAAATATTAGGATCATTTTCCCAATATTTTCTACAGATACAAAAGATTAATTTTTTGATCCGTAATTTTTCTTCATGTCCGTCGAGATAGCGAACTACGTTATTAAAAACGTCGATGGATAATTGCATATTAACCTCTGATCCGAGAAAGGAGCCAGTCCTCGCACTCCCCTACTATAGCGGTATGCTATTAGTCCCTAGCAAGTCAGCTTGCTAGAATATATAACTTATTCCTCGCTTTTAGTGCTTGAAAATATCCTAACCTAAAAGCGGGGTGCTATTGAGTTGGGGTTGCTGCATCTGGTCTATCTTCCTCAAGAGTACCCCGCCTAATTCCTAAAATTAGCAAAAAATTATTTTTCCCCCTTGCTCGTTTTTAGTACAAAAGTACGAGTAAAATCGGAGTAAAGTCTTTAAGTTTAGGCGATCGATGCCCGATAGGGTTAGAGTAATCAGGGAGAAACTGATTTATCGAGAGGCCATATCATCCCATGCTAGAACTCTACCAATTTGAATTATCTGCCTATTGCGAGAAAGTTCGTCTCATCCTTGACTATAAAGGACTTGCCTATAAAAAAAGGGACGTGGTGCCGGGAGTGGGACAATTAGAATTATTCCGTCTTTCTGGACAGCGACAGGTTCCCGTTCTCAAGGATGGTGATACTTATATCGCTGACTCGACGGAGATTGCTTTTTATCTCGATCGCAAGTATCCTGAAAAACCAATTATCCCCACAGATCCCCTAGAACGGGGCCAATGTTTATTAATCGAAGAATGGGCCGATGAATCCCTCGGATTAAAAGGAAGAACCGCTTTTCTCGGCGCTTTTGCCCAAAATCAAAACTTTCGTACCGCTTTTTTACCTCAGGAAACCCCCGGTTTTATGCGCTTGTTGCTGGGTTCCTTGCCGGGGGAATTAATTGATATTTTAGGGACAGGTGTAGGTCTGGGAAAAGATGCTATCAATACCGCCAAAAAAGGGCTACAACAGGATTTAGAAGCTTTGAACCTCATTTTAGCCAATCGTCCCTATTTAGTCGGGGATCAGCCCACTTTAGCCGATTTAGCCGTGGCGGGATTAAGTGTCCTGCTTCAGTTTCCCCAAGGTTCCTATCTCAACTTACCCAAGGAATTGCAAGGCAAGGGGATCCCAGGGTTAGCCGATAATAGCGCCTACGAGGGCTTTTTTGCTTGGCGTGATCGTCTTTATAGTCAATACCGTCAAACTATTACCCCGGGTAATTCCACCCCTCCCATCGATTCCCCCAACTCCATCCAGATCGAATAGCAGCGCTTGACTAGGGTGGTGGGGCTTTTCAGTGATCAGTAATCAGTAATCAGTGATATGAATTAGGGAGTGGGGAATTAGGGAATTAGGGAATTGGGGAATTGGGGAATTAGGGAATTGGGGAATTGGGGAGAATAAATAAAATAATCTCCTGATGACCGACTCCTGAATTTTGATGACTGATCACTGATCACTGATTACTGTTAAGATTCCCGTAAAACGTAGCCGACACCGCGCACGGTATGAATAAGGCGTTTTTGACCACCAGCTTCCATTTTCAGGCGTAAATAGCGAACATATACCTCAATAACATTTGATTCTCCTTGAAATTCATCTCCCCAGACATTTTCGAGAATTTGATCCCTTGATAATACTTCTTTCGGGTGAATCATCAGGTAGCGCAGCAGTTCAAATTCCTTCATCGTCAACTCAATATTTTTGTTTTTATAGGAGAGACGACGAGTGGCTAAATCCAATACTAAGTCACCGAAGCACAGTTGTTCGGGGATAGTTTCCAGAGGTTGCAGGTAAAAACGGATTAATTTGAGGAAAGATTGTGAATTATAGGGTTTGAGAAAATAATCGTCGGCTCCCGCTTCCAAACAGGCGAGACGTTCTTCCAGAGTTTCTTGAGATACTAATAAAATAATATAAACACGACTTCCCTGAGAACGTAAACGACGACAAAACTTTACACCGGCCTCCCCTGCGAGGAGGCGATCGAGTATAATCATCGCTGGCTGCCAACTTTTCACTTCTGGGAGAGCGCTATCAATGCTAGGCACAATTAGGGGACGATAACCTGCTTCTTTCAAGTCCGCAGTAGCTAGTTTAGCGATATTCTCCTCAATTCCCACCAAGAGGATTGAAGAATTCTGAACTGATGTACTCATGAGTCGGCAGCGGTAAAGAAATAGGAAAGATAGGGAGGCGACTAGCTAATTGTAATTAATTGATTCTTGCCTAACAGATTTTAGATAAAAAAGTTAACGCTGTGGTGCGTTGGACAAAATTACCATTGACAGACCAACCGGTCACTCGATCGGGGGACGACCAGAGGCTAAGATGATCTACAGGGGGATCTGCATAAAAATTTTCTCCACCACTACCCAATAAACAGGAACTCCAATGGGTAAAATAATCGTGACTAAGACGATAAATGGGAAAATTACCGATTAATGGCACTCCCCACCCGTCCAGAGCGATTAAAGCTCGAATTTTCACCCCTTGAGCTTGCCAATAATAGGCTAAAGCGATCGCAGTTATCACCCCCGCACTAAACCCAATTAAGGTTAGATCTTCTCCCGGTGAAAAAGCTTCATTTAAGCAAGAAAAAGGAGAAATAATAATACAAGGGCGTAATTTGACCGATTTGCTCTCCAGATGTCCTAAAAAATCCTCCGTCAATCTAGAATCATGAAAACCCGTACAAATCACTAAGGTCATAAAATTAATTAAAAAGCAATGAGGAGTCAGTTATCACTTATCACTTATCAGTTATCAGTTAGCAGTCATCAGTCATCAGTTTTTTCTCCCTGCTCCCCTGCTCCCCACTTCATAATCCATAATTCATAATTCATAATTCCCCTAATCTTGCCACCTATGACCGTAGAATCCAGCTTACAACAGTTAAAAAGAGCTTCATCGGGACGATTACCCAGCAGTTACGGGGTCTATTTTAAGAATACCCTGGTGGCTCTCTGTCATGCTCTTGAAGATCATATCTTGCAAACTAGCAGCCCAGACAGTACAAATAAACCACTGGTCTTAGTCACTTTTCAACAGGGAAAATGGTATTTACAGGAAGCAGAGCGCTATTTAGATATTGCTCGCTCTTCTCGTCATATTGCGATCGCTGCTGTGGCCGATAGTGGTTTTTCTGAGCATAAAACTGGCAGTTTAGAGAATGTTTCCCTAGTAAACTTAGATAATAGCGATAGTTTGGTTAATGAGTGGAATTTAATCATTCTTTCCCCCGATTACGCCTCCATGGTACTCTGTCATGAGTTATCCCCCGAAGAATACCGGTCCGATAGTCAACCCCAAATAGACACGGAGCGAAAATTCTACGGTTTATGGACATTCGATCGCGATTTAGTTGAAAAAGCCGCTAGGATCTTAATTGAGCGTCTGCATCCCTATAATCCCAGTCTAGCGGCCGATTTAAGCAGACAACAGCAGGAAATTAGTCAAAATATTAATCCCATTCCCACGGATTTAACAGGAGTAGTCTCTCGCATTGTTACCTATCTGCAAACCAGTCAACAGCAGTTAGTCACCGTCAGCAGACAAGCGCGAGAATTAAGCGACTTAGAAGGACAAGCATCCCGTTTAAATAAAAATTTAGCCGCTAATAAACTGCAAGCTTTTCTAAGAATGGCTCAAAAAGTCGATGAAAGAGATATTGATAATCCCCTTGCTTCCCTACAGGTGGCCGCTTTAGCGGAAATGTTGGGACAATTGCTCGATTTACCCACCCTGAGATTACGACGCTTACGATTAGCAGGTTTATTATACCGCATTGGTCTAGCGGAGGCTCCGATCGAAGTTTTTAGACAGCGTGCCAGTCAGTTAGAGGGAGCAAATGCATTATTTTGGCGGGATAGATCGGTGTTAGGCGCACAATTACTCGCCACTATGCCCGAATTAGCTCCAATTCAACAGATTATTTACCATGAGTTTGAATACTGGGATGGTAGCGGGGTTCCCAACGGCCTAAAAGGGGAAGAAATCAGCCTAGAGTCGAGAATTTTAGGATTATCAGCCTATTTTCAGGAATTAACTCAACCGCGAGGCGATCGACTAGCTCTAGATTTAGGAGAGTCCCTAGAACGTTGTCAAAATTATAGCGGGATTCGTTTCGATCCCGCTTTGCTAGAAAAATTAACTTCGGTAATTCGTCTGTGCGAAATGGGATGGATGCAATTACCCGATCGCCCTAGTCAAATCCCCGCCGTCTGGTTAGAATCAGTTTAGGACTAGACTCCGATTAAACTCTGCATCGCACGTCCCATATTAGCCGGTTTAAAAGCTGCCATGGCCGCGGTCGGTTCATAGCCGCAATGTACCATACAATCGGCACATTGAGGATTGCCACTGGCCCGACCGTAGTTGTCCCAATTGGTTTCTTCTAAAAGTTCCCGAAAGCTTTTGTAATGACCTTCGTTGAGCAGATAACAGGGTTTTTGCCATCCTAAAAGACTATAGCTAGGACTACCCCAAGGAGTGCATTCATAGTCCTGTTCACCGATGAGAAAATCGAGAAAGAGAGGATTATGGTTAAAATTCCACTTTTTCTGACCTGATTTCCAGGGTGAGAGAATTTCTCGGAATAAAGCTCTGGTTTGCTCCCGTTTCAGGAAACTATCTTGATCCGGGGCCCACTCATAACTATAACCGGGGGAAATCATCATACCATCGATGCCCAAAGTAGCGAGAAAATCGAAAAATTCCTGCATTTCTTGCGGTTCTGTGCCTTCAAAAACCGTGGTATTAGTAGTAACCCGAAAACCTCTCGCTTTCGCCGCTTTAATCCCTTGTACTGCCTTATCGAATACTCCCTCTCGATCCACACAGCGATCGTGATGTTCTTTGAGGCCATCCAGATGGACACTAAAGGTAAGATAGGGTGACGGAGTAAATTTATCCAGGCTTTTCTCCAATAACAGAGCATTGGTACAGAGATAGACGAATTTTTTTCTGTCCACTAACCCCTTGACAATTTCATCGATTTGTGGGTGTAAAAGCGGCTCGCCCCCGGGGATGGAAACCACGGGAACCCCGCATTCTTCCACCGCTGCGAAACATTCTGCCGGGGTGAGATGATTACGGAGGATTTCTGGGGGATGTTGAATCTTACCGCAGCCAGTACAGGCTAAATTACAGCGAAATAGGGGTTCTAGCATTAAAACTAAGGGAAAACGCTTTTTTCCTGCTAGACGCTGTTTCAAGATATAGGAAGCAACCACTAAAGCTTGTTGTAGTTGGACAGCCATTTGCTCACACCAATAGGATTTTAAGTCATTATAGACTGTTTGCCGGGCATCAGGGCATAGGAGCCTAGAAAATGGCAAGATAAATAAAAGCTGAGGGCTTTTTTGGCTGTTTACTTGATTATCACGTTGATCTAGCTGATGGCTTCAAGACTACTGACTTGAAAGTGAGAAGTGGGAAGTGGGGAGAATAAATAAAAGAGTCTCCTGACTCCTATCGACCGACGACCGACTCCTAAGCTTAACGACAATTTTTGATTTTTACCAGAGGTCTATTATGAGTTCTTTAGGCGATCGCTTTAAGAAATTTGCGGGTAAAACTCGCTATGTGGTCTGTCGCTTATTTTTGCATCTCTACGGCCGAGAAATCGCACCCCTGATCGGTATTCTTAATCGTACCGGCCGGGAAGCGATCGATTCCGAAGGCGATTTAGAGGTCATGGGAGAGGGTTTAGTAGAAATTTGTCAAAATCTGCTGCAGATGAACCTCTATTGGTTTTCTGTGGCTAATGAGGGCGATATTTTTTGGAGTGAGGGGGAAGCGGGAGACTACGTTAACGAACTGTTTACCGATTCTGCGGCCAGATACCTAAGTGAATCGGTGTCTTCACAGTTGAGGGAAAACGAACCCTTAACTTTACCCGTCACCGATAACTTAGTTGTTATGATCACAATAGCCTTCGAGGGTGAGAGTGCTGCTTTAGAAACTAGCCTAGCCGATCGAGAGGCCCTGGAAGATGGTTTAAAATCAATAATTAACCTTCACTACCAAGGTCGGCTGCGTGCCATTCAGGTACATTTTTCTCCTGCTCAATTGGGAGATGAATTGACCAATGAGCAACTATTACTCAATTTCCCCGAATTGCTGCCTTTATAGTCTTAATTTTGCCCTTATGCTGCGCCAAGTAACGACAATCTTTTTAATTCTTACCCTTTGTTGCACAACGGTGGCCTGTGGTTCCTCGTCAAATCAAACTCAGTCACCGTCAGCTAATAACAGTAGTGTAAGACGAGAATCCAATCAGGTTAGTAGCGGTCGCTACGAGGTGCAACAAGCTACCTACGATGACGGAGATGGCACTTATACCTTAATGCTGTTAAACACCCCCGGGGGGACTTCTCCCCTCTTTCGCACCACTAACCTGCAAATGGCTAGATTAACCGAGGAGGACATTGCTAAAGGGGAAAAAACCGCAGTAGAAATCAACGGTGATCAGGCTACCCTGTACATGACCGAAGATTTTAAAATCGAGTATGTCCATAATGTCACGGAAGTGCGGAACAATCCCCAAACCGGACAACAGGAAACCGTGGTGATTCGACAAGAATCGAGTTTTTGGAGTCCTTTTTTCGGTGCTGTTGCTGGTCAAGCTTTGGGTAGTTTGCTCTTTCGTCCTCAATATTACGTTCCTCCCCTCTATACTCCGGGAGGTGTGATGACCGGTTTTGGTGGTTACGGTTCCACCTATAATCAGGCAGTGGATCAATACCGGACTAAACATAATAGTCCACCTCCAGCAGTCAAAAACCGGCAAACTCTCCGTTCTACTGGCAATTTACGTCGTTATCCTAGCAATACTTCCTCTAGTCCCAAGCGCAGCACCACCACCACCACAAAACCCAGTGGTTCCGGTTATGGTTCTAGTACCCTGAAGAATTCGGGTAAATCTGATACTGTCAAACGTTCTCCTAGTTTCGGTTCCTCTGGTTCCCGTCGTACCCCTAGTCGCAGTGGTTTCAGCAGCAGCAGACGCGGCCGACGTTAGGGGGATTTGACTGGAGTGGTGGAAGATTAACCCCGTCTTCCCCACCTCAGACATTGGGGATAGCAACTACTTAGTAGTAGCAACCATTTTACGAATTTCCGAATAGAAGACCGTCTGGTGATCGCCATTGGCCGTCTGGATAATACTGGTACGCAATCTCAGATTAGGACTAGCAAACCAGATTCTTTCCTCGATACGATGGTGATTGTCCTCGATGGTTAAAGTTAAAGCTTGATCGCTTCTGAGATGATATTCTCCCAGCGCTGCCGATTTACCGTCCGCTGTGATTAATTTTCCTTGCCAAGGATTCTCTGAGGGTAGCCAAACTAAATAGCTAGAACCAATTTTTTTCGTTTGTCCATAGTCCACGGAATTATCCCAAGTCGCTTTCCATCCCCCTAGACTGGCCGGGGACTGACAGTTATTTTCTAAACATAATTGCACCACATCGGCAGCATCGGCAGCCAGCAAATCGATGGTGATTTCTGCTTTATTATTGGCAACTTTCTGGGCAGCTAATTGATAACTGGTGCGCTGAGAAAACCATTTACCCGCACAGAGATTAATAAATTCTTGAATGTCCATGAATGGCTGTAGGCAAAGATTGATCGCTCTGGAAGAATAGATTATTTATTCTATCCTATCCCTAGACCTTGGCCAATTTTTGCAAAGATAAACGGGCCGCTTCGCGCACTTGTGGATGTTCGTCCTTGACCAAAAAATTTAAGGCTGCGATCGTTTTTTCCGCCGGAAGCTGGCCTAAAGCTTCCGCTAATCGCTGCCGGATTAACCAGTCATCGGAGTTAACAAAAGTTAAAAGCTTCTCGACGGTTTCCACTGCTTTGATTTCCCCAAGAGCGGCAATAGCGGCCTGTTGAATAACCGCTTCGTTACTATCGAGAGCCGATAATAACACCTGTTTAGCCCGAATATCGCGCAAATTGCCCAAAGCAACGGCGGCACTAAAGCGGACTAACCATTGCGTGTCTTCGTAAAAAGCTCGTTGTAGGGGTTCAAAAGCGCGAATATCTTCCAAATAACCTAAGGCCCCCGCAGCATCGGCGCGAATGCCATAATCGGCATCATTGGCTAACAAATCTACTAGGATAGGAAAGCATTCCTCGGTTTGTTTGACTCCCAAAGCAAAGACAGCCATTGATCGCACCGGTAGCATTTCATCATAAAGGACTTTTTTGATCAAGGGTACAGCTTCCTCCGGGGTCACTTCTCGCAGGGAGGCCAAGGCCAGCAGACGGTCTTTAGAGTTGCTACTTTCTAACTGGAGGGCAATGGTTTCCATATCAGGCTTACTCATTTTTGTCAATCACTTGTAATATTTCTTTAATTCTAACGCAATTGTTTCTAAGTCAGCAGCTTTAGTGGATAGACAGAAAATTTGGCTGGTAGAGCTTTTGGAGGAAAAACAGGCTAAAAGACACAAGAGAAAGGAGATGTATGGCTAAAATAACTTCAGTTTGGGTTAAGCAGATTGGGTGCATCTCACATTTGCAGAAATACCGATAATCAGCAATTATAGTCATTTCAGATAAGTCTGATACAGTCTAGACCGACAAAATCCTTATGAACTCTGGGATTGATATTCTCAATCTTAATTGAAATGACTATATCAGTGACTCTTAGATGATGACAAATGTATCAGCAGCTGCCTGTAAGCATCCCACCGAAAAGCTAATGCGCGGGGGGTTTGGGGGGTTCTACCCCCCAAAAGCTTGGATTGAGTGATAAAATCGGGCGTTACTTCCGATTTTATCGAGGAGTTTCCCCGTAAAAATCCCAACTTGGTAGATTTACAAACATGAGATGCACCCAGCAGATTTTGCCATGACTTTCAGGAAAGAATAGGACGGACTGGCTAAGGTAAAACTAAATCCAGTTATTAAAAACTGATTATTTATTCCCCCTTTTGCCTCTTGCCTCTTGCCTTTTGCCTATCCTGATATGTTACCTATACTCAACGGATTTAGTATAAAATTAGGGTTTCGGCTTATCTAGAACTGAGGTTAAAATAAAAAATATTTCAGTTATCAATTTTTCGTGAATATCAGAAAAGAAATCACTTTATTGATGATGTCCATGGCATTTTCGAGTACATTTTTCGGGGAGGTTTTCGCTGCTCCACGTCTTGACTGGCACAGTGCCGATTTTGAAGGTCTGCGAGTAATTGCCGAGTCAGCTTGGAAGACCGAATACGAAGCAAAGAAACGCGGGGAAGAACTACACTTCAAATATGGGTTTCAAAATCTGGGCATTCTTTGGATTCCTTACTATCGTAATCTATCGGGAAAATCCCTCTATCAAACAATTATCGTTCCAGAGGGCAATTGTGATCGATTTTTACAAGAGAATATTCGACGAATCAATCGCGACGCCTACTGCTTTACACCCAGTAATCGTGGTTTAGCTCCCAACCGTCGAGGTGGTCGTATTTTCTAATTTTATATCTCCACGGCCGTGGTAATTCTCAACTCAATTTTAGAGTGAACAAAAAGGCTAAAGCCTAAAATAAAAAAGAGGGCAGGTTTTACCCCACCCTTTGATCTTATTTTAAACGAATTACTAACCGGCGATCGGGTTCCACACCGCGACTTTCCGTGGTTAAATCGTTTTCTTCCTCAAAAAAGGCATGGATTTGGCGACGTTCTGCCGAAGATAGGGCTTTTAATTCTATTTCCTGTCCTGTTTGCCGCACTTGCGTCGCTGCTTGATTCACCCAGTCGAAAAGTTCTGACTGTCTTTGTTGACGATAGCCATTGATTTCGACAATATAGAACTGATGTTCTGCCGACTCGACACCAATATTCAGAATCGTATTAGCTAGGGATTGAATCGCATCGAGTCCCTCACCCTTGTTAGCGAGGAGAAGTTCCACTTGTTGGGGACTCAATTGACTGCTATCAATAATTAACCAACAGGAGGAAGGTCCAGTTCCCAATTCCTGCACTCCAATCTGGACATCTGCGGGCATGGCCATCAACTTTAGCAGTTTTTCCAGCCATTGTTTAGCTTTTTCGCTATTTTGCTCCCATATAGTCATTACGATGTTTTTTCCTTTTTCTTGCTAGAACGTTTTTCAAAGGGGAGAGCATCGCGGGATTTTTCCGTTTTTTCCTGTTCCGCTACCAATTTTTGCAGGTTTTCCGGTAACGGTTCCCGCATCAAAATCACCGTTTGAATAGTTTGGAAGATGTTCGCAGTTAAGATATACATCAATACCCCCGCCGGTAAGGGGAAAAACAGGAACATCATACTAAAAATTACCGGGGTGATTTTATTCACCGTTTGTTGTTGTTGGGCTGCTCCCCCCGAAGGTGCGCCGGCACCGGATAACTCTTGGTTAACATAGATACTAATACCGAAAGCGATCACCATCGCCAAAATATCCCAGTGAATTTCACCATTGGCACCGGTTGCCCCAATTCTCCCCAGGGCCTCAATAAAGAGAAAACCCGTATTAGCGGCAATCCCCGGCACGATAACTTTAATACTGGCATCTCCGGGGGCTAAAGCGACGATGGAACCGTCTTCATTCACCTGCACCAGTTCTTGACCTTTAACCACCTCGTAGGTGGGTTTTAGGTTATTTTCGGGTGCTTCCGTGGCTAATTGGCTTAAAGACTTGCCCTGGTCGTTTTGCAGGTCGATTTTTAGCTGTTCTCCCGGGGCGATTTTATTGCCTTGGGGTAAAAAAGCGGTGATGGGATAGTGGAGAGACTCGTCAATATAAACGTTTTGGGGTTTGGTGCCATAGGGTTGGCGCTGCACGAGGGCGATTTGTTCGCTTGGCAGCACTTGTAAATCGACGGTGTAGTTAATATCCGAGAAGGGGGAACCCCGCAGCGTCGCAAATAAAGCCAAAAGAATCGGCATTTGTAATAACAGGGGTAAACAACCGGCCAAGGGATTGCCCAACTCCTGCATTAATTTGCCCATTTCCTCCTGTTGTTTTTGGGGGTCGTTTTTGTAGCGTTGTTGAATTTCTGCCTGTCTTTCCTTCATTAAGGGTTGAGTGATTCGCATTTTTCTCATATTGCGAATCTGGCCGGCGCTTAGGGGAAAGACGGCAAATCTGACCACCAGCGTTAAAGCAATGATGGCGAAACCGTAACTATGCACAATCCGAAAGAAAAAATCTAGGATTGGCAACATGATATTTGTGGAAATAAATCCGACTCCAAAATCCATGGCTTTAATCTATGCCTTCTCGTTTAATAGGGGTTCACTTTGACAAATCTAATTTATCGAATCTCGGTGATCGATTATTTTGTTTTATTGACTGATGATCGATTCTAGGGGACGACCGGTTTTATCGGCGACTCTTTCGGCAATATAGTCATGAATTTCCCGGAATTTCGGCATTGCGCGCATTTCTAAACGACTTCTATCCTTGAGAGTTACGACAATATCCCCCCAAATACCAATTCCTCTCGGCATTTTTGCCACTTTTGCCACTTCTGAATAGATAATATCTGTGCGATCGCGTCCCATCCAACCCCCGGTGATTGAAATCCGCCGATCGGTTATCTTATATCTTAACCAGATTGCCCGCACTACTGCCCCAACGGTTAAAGGTAAACAAATCACTGTAAATCCTAGCAGTATATTGATGATTAGGTCGCCGATGTGCGGACCGCCTTCATAAAAAGTTTCTTCTTTAATGCCCATGAATTATATTGGCCTTCACTAACAACTGCTTTAATTCTCGCAAAAAATGTTCATAATTGCACTCGATCGCTCCGGGACGGATAATGATTACCCCTCGCCATCCTGTCGCTATTTCTGGCAATAACTGCCGAATTACCGCTCGCATTTGCCGTTTTAGTTGATTACGAACCACCGCTTTTTTACTAACTTTCTTGCTAATCGAGATGCCAAAACGACTGGGAAGAGGCTTATCCTGGCCAGAATCCTCTAAACTAATTAAGGTTAAGTGGGAACCGTGATAACGCTTCCCTGTTCCATAGACAGCTTGAAAATCCTGTCGATGTTTTAAGCGATGAATTTGGGGTAGTCCCACGAAAATTAGTCGGTTCCCAGAATAACCTAAACACTTAAACGATAGCGCCCTCTTTTCCGACGAGCTTTAATCACCTTGCGTCCGTTGACGCTACGCATTCTCGCTCTAAATCCGGAAGTGCGCTTCTGTTTGCGCGTGGTTCCCTCTAAAGTACGTTTACTCACTGCTGATTTTTCTCCTTAAGATAGAGTTAGTCTATAGATATAAAGACACAATTTCTGATTATAACAAAATTACTAGGAATTGGGAAGCTCATGGTCAAGCTCCGTTTCGGTCGAGATATCTGCAATTATCTTCCAGTGGCTGAAAAATGCGAATGGCTAGTCACTAATGGTATTGGGGGTTTTGCTGCGGGAACCGTGGCCGGATTGCTGACTCGCTGTTATCATGGTCTCTTGATCGCTGCTTTAGCTCCACCGACGCAAAGAACGCTGCTAGTGACTAAAATCGATGAATCGTTACAATATAACCAGAAAATTTATCATCTGGCCAGCAATCGCTGGTTAGGTGCTACGATCGAACCACAAGGCTATATTAATATCGAAAGTTTTCATCTGGAAGGGACAATTCCCGTCTGGACTTTTATCTGTGGGGATGCCTTACTAGAAAAGCGTATCTGGATGGAACAGGGAGAAAATACCACCTATACTCGCTATACCTACCTTCGCGGCAATTCTCCTTTAACCCTGAATCTGACTGCTTTTGTCAATTATCGTGATTTTCACGGCAATACCCAGAGTTTTAACTGGCAAATGGCTATTAGTCCCCTAGAAAAAGGAGTAAGAGTGATTGCATATAACAATGCTGTACCTTTTTATCTATTAATCAGTCAAGGAGAGGTTTTTCCTGCTCATATCTGGTATTATCGCTTTGATTTGGCCGTGGAACGTTATCGTGGTTTAATCGATCGAGAAAATCATCTCCATGCCGCCAGTTTTTCGGCTACTCTGAAAGTGGGAGAATCGGTGACAATTGCCGCTAGTACCCGTCCTGATCCCAGTTTAGACGGTCAATCTTCTCTAGAGTCTCGCCATCGCTACGAGAGTAGTCTGATTAATCCCCAGCATCCCGAATGGATTCAACAACTTACCCTCGCTGCCGACCAGTTTATCGTTAGTCGTCCTCTCCGGGATCAACCGGACAGCAAAACGATAATCGCAGGTTATCCTTGGTTTGGTGATTGGGGTCGCGATACGATGATCTCCCTAAGAGGATTAACTTTGACTACAGGCCGACCTGCGATCGCCCGTGAGATTTTACTAACTTTTTCCCGTTATCTAGACTGGGGTTTATTGCCGAATTTGCTACCCGATGGCGGAGAAATGCCCGAATATAACGCTGTCGATGCTATTCTTTGGTATTTTGAAGCCATTCGTTCCTATTTTAACCAAAGCCAAGATTTTGAGTTTCTCAAAACTATTTATCCCGCTTTAACGGAAGTGATCGCTTGGTTTCGTCGCGGTACTCGCTACAATATTCACCTAGATGACGATGGTTTGATCTATGCCGGCGAAACGGGAGTACAGTTAACTTGGATGGATGCCAAAGTTGATGATCTGGTGATTACTCCCCGCATCGGCAAACCCGTAGAAATTAATGCTCTTTGGTTCAATGCCCTAAAAATTATGGTTCAATTTGCCCATTATTTGGGCATGGATGCCACTGATTACGAAAAAATGAGAGAAATGACCTTAAAAGGGTTTTCTCGCTTCTGGGACGATTCTCTAGGGTATTGTTACGATGTTTTAGATACGGACAAGGGCAATGATGCCAGTTTACGACCGAATCAGCTTTTTGCTCTGTCTCTGTCGGTGGAGGAGTTATTAAATTCCCCACAGAAAAAGGCTATTGTCGATATTTGTACTGTAAAACTGTTGACTCCTCGCGGCTTGCGATCGCTAGATGTGGATCATCCTGATTACCGTGGCGTTTACAGTGGCGATCGCGTAAAAAGAGATAGTGCCTACCATCAGGGGACAGTTTGGGGATGGTTACTAGGGGCATTTATCGAAGCCCATCTAAAAGTCTATCGCGATCCCATCCTAGCCGAGAGTTTTTTAACACCGATGATCGATCATCTTCGGGATAGCTGTATCGGTAATTTAAGCGAAATTTTCGATGGTAATGCTCCTTTTACCCCTAGGGGAGCTTTTGCCCAAGCATGGACAGTGGCAGAGGTATTAAGGGTTTGGCAAGTGATCCGAGAATTTCGGCCATAATCTTTTAAAATAAGCAATTGTTAGGTGTGTTAGGCCACCTAAAGGGACGACCCTAAAAACCTCAGTTCGACCGTTATAAACAAAACTCTTATGGAGAAACCGCAAGTTATTTTTCTCGATGCTGTGGGAACCCTTTTTGGGGTAAAAGGCAGTGTCGGAGCAATTTATAGCCAAATAGCGGCGGATTTTGGGGTAGAGGTGGCGGCCGAGAGCCTAGAACAGTCTTTCTCGGCTATTTTCCCCACTTCTCCCCCCCTAGCTTTTCCTGACGTTGAACCGGCACAAATTCCCGAGTTAGAGTATAGCTGGTGGCGATCGCTGACTGGAGCAGTTTTTAATAATTTAGGTTATCTGGAACGATTCCCCGATTTTGAGGCTTTTTTTGGCGAACTTTACCATCATTTTGCCACGGCCGAGCCTTGGCTGCTGTACGAGGATGTCATTCCCGCTTTAAGACTCTGGCAGATTCAGGGGATCGAGTTGGGCATTATTTCTAATTTTGATAGTCGTATCTATCAAGTTTTGGCCGAATTAGGCTTAGAATACTTTTTTCGATCGATCACGATTTCTTCCCATGCGGGAGTCGCTAAACCCGATGCTGAAATTTTTCAAATCGCCCTGCAAAAACATAATTGTCCCCCCGCACAAGCTTGGCATATTGGCGATAGTAAAAAAGAGGACTATCAAGGGGCAAAAGCCTTGGGTATAGAAGCGTTTTTAATTAAAAGATAAAAGCGAGAAAAAGTCTTTCAGTGGGAAGAGGGGATAGGGAAGAGGCTCTTCTGGTTTCTGTGTGGAAACGGGGTCTATACTGATAGTTTCTTCAGCAAAATAGTCCTAAAAGTCTTTCCAGGTAAATATTTCACGATTCTATAAGCAAAAATTATCGAGAAGAGCCGGGAAGAAACACATATCCCCAAAACCAAAATATCTCAACACTTTTTGATGTGGAGGTGTTAGAGGGATTCCTGGGATGGAATGGAAGGAGATTCTGACTGATCAGCGTTAGGATCTGTCTCTTTCGGGGCGGCCACTTTTACCAAAGCATGACGCAAAACCTGTTCTCCGAGAGTGTATCCTCGCACTAGCTGCTCGACTACCGTGCCTTCGGGATGTTCATCGGTGTACTCCCGCATCATCGCTTCGTGGTAGCTGGGATCAAAGGGTTGACCTTCTGGACGCATGGGGGAAACGCCTAAACGCTTGAGACTCTCCACTAAGGTTTTATAGACTCCTTGATAACTCTTGTGAATACCCATCTCGCCATCATTAGCTGGTTTAATTTGAGTACGGGCGCGCTCAAAATTATCCACCACGCCAAGAATTTCCATCAGGGTTTTGCCCTTGATTTTTGTTTCCAGTTCCTCTTTTTCCTTGGCTGTGCGTTTGCGAAAATTGTCGAACTCGGCTGCTAGGGTGATATAGCGTTTCTTATAGGCATCAACCTGTTGAGTTTGCTCCTCCAACTGCTGTTTGAGAGTATCGATTTCCTCTTGCAGAAAATCGATAGTCATTCCGTCTGGAAGGGAAAATTCCTCGTTAGAGGCGGACTGATCTGTCACCGTTTTGGCTTGATCGGTGACAGTAGTTTCTGATTCAGTTGTCAGGGATTCGGGAGAATTAGGAAAGGATTCTTGGTTTTCGTCGAAAATTGCTGAGTTGTTTGGTTCTGCACTCATGGTAGGCACGTTTTGGTTTAAATCTGGCAATATATGACCATTTACTGCTAATTTTGGTCTTTAAAGTACCAGTTAATAATCAGGTTTCCACCTTTAATGTAACATTTTGTGGACAAGATGGGTAACTAGATATAAGGAAACCCGATAGATAATCGGTGATCTAGAAAAATTTTTGCTAAAATGCAATTTTCTCAGTAAATCTGGGAACATTTAAGGGTAGTGGAGAGGTTAAGAATCGTCTATGACATTTTCTTCCAAGAAAACCCGTGCCGTTGCCCTACGCAATTACTTTTCCCCCTTTGGTAATAAGTTGGTGCAGTCGGGATATATCGGAGCCGACCAAATGCAACAGGCCCTAGTGGAAACACGGAAATCGGGGCGATCGCTAGTAGAAATATTACAACAACTAACCGGGCGCGCTTTGCCCCCAGATTTACAGCGACAGTACAAGAAAAATCAGTTATTTGAATTAAAAATCCTCTACGGAGTCGAATCGATCGACCCCGAATTAACCGATGTGGATGGACTAGAAATAGCCCGATTGATCGATTCTTTGATTCCGATCGATCTTTGTCGTCGCTATCGTCTCATCCCCCTGCGAAAGATTGAAGGAGAGCCAGCTGCGATTTTGATAGCGATGGTCGATCCTGACAACCTCGAGGCTACCGACGATATTAACCGCATTCTCCGGCCCAGGGATTTAGGTTTACAGCGTTTGGTGATTACCAGCGAAGATTATGAAAGATTACTGGAAAAATTCCACTCGGCACAATCGGAACTAGAACGGGAAAAAGCCCGACAGCAAAAAGAAAAAGAACTGGAAAAACTCTCGGATCTGACTGGTATTGTCGGCGATATTGAGGTGGCCGCCAGTGCTGGTAAGGATGAAGTGGCCGATGATCTCGGAGAAGGGGACGCTAATCAAGCTCCCGTCATCAATCTCGTCAATAAAATTCTAGCTAAAGCCCTACAGGAAGGGAGTTCCGATATTCACGTCGAACCCCAAGAAGAATTTCTGAAAATTCGCTTTCGCAAAGATGGAGTTCTTCATCAAGCTTTTGATCCATTGCCGAAAAAAATTACCCCAGCGGTCATTGCCCGTTTTAAAATCATGGCCGAGCTCGATATCGCCGAACGTCGTTTTCCCCAAGATGGTAAAATTCGCCGGATATATCAAGGGCGGAAAGTGGATTTTCGGGTTAATACCTTGCCCACTCGCTACGGGGAAAAAGTCTGTTTACGGATTCTCGACAACTCGGCTACCCAGTTGGGTTTAGATAAACTAATCACCGACCAAAAAACCCTGCAAATTGTCCGAGAATTGGCTAGTCGTCCCTTTGGTCTGTTGCTGGTGACAGGCCCGACTGGTTCGGGGAAATCCACCACTTTATACTCGGTGTTAGCGGAAAGAAATAACCCTGGGGTCAATATTAGCACCGCCGAAGATCCGATCGAATATTCTCTACCGGGCATCACCCAAGTACAGGTAATTCGCGAAAAAGGCATGGATTTCGCCTCGATTCTGCGGGCCTTCATGCGACAAGACCCAGATGTGATTCTGGTGGGAGAAACTAGGGACAAGGAAACGGCTAAAACAATGATCGAGGCCGCCTTAACTGGTCACTTGGTCCTAACTACCCTACACACCAACGATGCTGCTGGTGCGATCGCTCGTCTCGATGAGATGGGGGTTGAACCGTTTATGATTTCTGGTTCTCTCTTGGGAGTTTTAGCCCAGCGTCTCATGCGGCGCGTCTGTGGCCAATGTCGAGTCGCCTATCACCCCAGTCAAGAGGAATTAGCCCGTTTTGGTCTTTCCGCCGCCAATGAACGGGAAGTGATCTTTTATCGGGCTAATACCCTAACCATAGAGGAAATTCAACAGGCGCAAAAACAGGGTAATCTCTGCCTTAAGTGTGGTGGCAGCGGTTATAAAGGTCGTATTGGTGTCTATGAGGTAATCCAGAATAGTGAACGAATACAGCAGTTAATTAACCAAGGGGCAACCACCGATCGCATTAAGGAGGCGGCCGTCGATGAGGGCATGGTGACACTCCTAGCCTATAGTTTAAATCTGGTGCGCGAGGGTTACACTACCCTCGAAGAAGTGGAACGGGTGACATTTACCGATTCCGGTCTGGAAGCGGAACTAAAAGCCAAACGGAAAAGCGGTTTAATCTGTCGTGGTTGTCGCGCCGAACTACAACCAGAATGGCTCGATTGTCCCTACTGTATGACACCGCGATTTAGTGATTAAGACAGTTTTTCAGTGGTCAGTTATGAGATTTGAGTTTTAAGTAAGGAGTATTAAGTGAGTAGTCTTAAATAGCACTCTCCCAATGTCTTTTCACCAGTTACTGGTTACTGTTCACTATAGATGGGGTTTAACTTATGGAATTAATGATCGAAGATTTAATGGAACAATTGGTCGAGATGGGCGGTTCTGATATGCACATTCAGTCCGGTGCGCCAGTCTATTTTCGCATTAGTGGTAAACTTTCCCCGATTAATGAAGAATCTTTAACTCCGCAAGATTGTCAGAAGTTGATTTTTAGTATGCTCAACAATACCCAAAGAAAAGAGTTAGAGCAAAATTGGGAGCTAGACTGTTCTTATGGGGTAAAAGGATTAGCAAGATTTAGGGTAAATGTTTATAAAGAAAGGGGGGCTTATGCAGCTTGTTTACGAGCTTTGTCGTCTAAAATTCCTAATTTTGAACAATTAAATTTACCGGTTATAGTTCGGGAATTATCGGAAAGACCGCGGGGATTAATTCTCGTAACTGGTCAAACAGGTTCAGGTAAAACTACCACTTTAGCGGCAATTTTAGACTTAATTAATCGAACTAGATATGAGCATATTTTAACTGTAGAAGACCCAATTGAATACGTTTTTCCTAATATAAAAAGTCTATTTCACCAACGACAAAAAGGAGAAGATACCAAGAGTTTTGCTAACGCTTTAAAAGCAGCTTTACGGGAAGATCCTGATATTATTCTTGTGGGAGAAATGCGGGATTTAGAAACAATTAGTCTGGCAATTACTGCGGCAGAAACTGGTCACTTAGTCTTCGGAACTCTACACACTAGCTCAGCCTCGGGAACAGTGGATCGGATTATTGACGTTTTTCCTGCTAACCAACAGGCACAAATTCGCGCCATGTTATCCAATTCTTTACTAGCAGTTTTTAGTCAAAACCTAGTCAAGAAAAAAAATCCTAAACCGGGGGAATTTGGCCGGGCAATGGTACAGGAAATCATGGTGGTAACTCCAGCGATTGCTAACCTAATTCGCGAAGGAAAAGCCCCCCAAGTGTATTCAGCAATTCAAACGGGAATGAAGTTAGGAATGCAAACCATGGAACAGGGATTGGCTAATTTAGTTGTTAGCGGTGTTATCTCCTTTGAAGAGGCAATTTCTAAAAGCGGTAAACCCGATGAATTACAACGTCTTGTCGCTGGGGCCAGCGCTAACGCCAAAACTAAAGACCGTTTCTAATGATAAATACTGTTTAAAAAGTATAGGAGATTGGGGAGTACCGAAGCAGGGACAATAAATAAAAATAATCTCCTGACTCCTGATGGCTAACTGATAACTGATAACTGATAACCGATTTGTCCTATGCCTACTTTTGTCGCACAAGTTAAAAACAGATCTGGAAAAGTTTTCCAAGAGAAAGTTGAGGCCATGTCTCCCGAACAGGCCCGGATGATGCTGAAGGCAAAATATGCTGCCGTCGGTAAAGTCAAAAAAGCGGGGGTAGAGATCGATCTTTCTGGTTTAGAGTTGATGTTTACCAGCATTTCCATCAAAGATAAAGCGGTTTTTTCTCGTCAATTTTCGGTGATGATTAATGCTGGTGTGGCGATTGTGAGATGTTTGGGAGTTTTGGGTGATCAATGCGGTAATCCCAAGATGAAAAAGGCCTTACAAGCGATTAGTGCTGAGGTACAGCAAGGAAGTCCGTTATCGGAAGCGATGGCCAAACATCCGGAGTGTTTTGATGAACTTTATGTCAGTATGATCGAAGCTGGAGAGACGGGAGGAGTACTTGATGAAGTGCTGAACCGTCTCTCGAAACTTTTGGAAGATATGGCCCGCTTGAAAAACCAGATTAAATCAGCGATGACTTATCCAGTAGCGGTGGGAATTTTGGCGGTGACTGTGTTTTTTGGGATGACAATTTTTTTAATTCCCGTGTTTGCGAAAATTTTCAGCGATTTAAAGGTCCCGCTACCAGCTTTAACCCAATTTATGCTCTTTTTAAGTGGTGTGATGCGTAGTTGGTTGATTTTAATTCCGATTGTCACCATTACTGCCACGGTTTTTTTACTGCGTCGCTATTACAAAACTCCGATGGGTCGTCTGCAAATTGACTGGTTTTTCCTTAAAATGCCCCTTTTTGGTGATTTGAATGAAAAATCGGCTGTAGCTAGATTCTGTCGGGTTTTTGGGACTCTGACGCGTTCTGGTGTCCCGATTTTGAGTTCCCTTGATATAGTTTGTAATACGGTGGGGAATCAAGTAATTGCCAATGCGATCGCTGGTGCCAAAACGGAAATTCAGCAAGGGGGAATGATGAGTTTAGCCCTACAAAAAGCCAATGTTTTCCCAGCTTTGGCCATTCAAATGATTAGCATTGGGGAGGAAACGGGAGAATTAGATGGCATGATGATGAAAGTGGCAGATTTCTACGAAGATGAGGTGGAACAGGCCGTTAAAGCTTTAACCAGTATCATTGAACCCTTGATGATGGTTGGTATTGCGGGGATAGTGGGAACTATTCTTTTGTCTATGTACCTGCCCATGTTTAAAATCTTTGATGCCTTGGGATAAGTTTATCAGTGATCAGTTATCAGTGATTATTGCCGGTAGCTTGAAATCAGCCAGATTTTAATTTTCATCTCCTTTTATTTGATTAGGTGAATCTGTGTCTTAGGAAACTTTTGGTTGTGCAAAATTACCGGCCAGCTTTGGTTGATGATTCCTTGGAATTAGTCGATCAAGATTAGTTGATTCTCTGGGTTAGAGCATAAAGGGAACAGTTTACGATGGTTAAGCTCCTAAAATCAAGCGCTGACGATGAAAATTAAGCAGCGAAATTTCTTGGCCAGAAACCCTTTCTAACATCTCGACGATATGATCAGGCTGTAGTAAAGTCCCATCATTGCGACAACTACCCACATAGCACAAAACGGCTTGATTGTCAACAGTTTTTAACTCTAATTCATATAATTGTTCTCGCAGATTAATCGTAACTTTTTTGCCGGATTTGGTGGTTTTTTCCCGTTCCATCACCGTTGCTTGCTTAATTGCCTCGATCCAATTTTGCCACTGTTGGCAGTCAATTCCCTCACTATTAAAAGTGAGCAAATACTCGGCTTTTTCTAACAAACGGGTGGCAGCTGGGGCATTTAAGGGAATTTCTTCCACCTGATAAACTGGTAAATCTGCGGGTAATTGCGCTCTTAACTGCTGTTTAAAGGTCTCTAAATCGATCACTTTTGTCAATTCAAAATCGACAATCTCACCGCTACTGGTTGCTCCTAAGGATAAAGCATTGGCGATCGAAATGCGTGGACCGGGGTGAAATCCACCGGTAAAGGAAATGGGAATAGCAGCCCGACGGACGACGCGATCAAATAAACGCACGAGATCCAAGTGGCTAACTAGAGCTATTTCGCCAATTTTGCCAAACCAAACCCGAATTCTTTGGGCGCGTTCTTGATTGGGTTGAAAATGTCCGGCAAAAGCGGGAATCGGGGGCGCTTCAATGACGATATTATGGCCAAAATCGACGCTACAAACGCCACAATGGGAACAACCCTCAAAAGAACAATCGGGAACCGTTGCCGCGTCTAGAGCGCGTTTTAAGTCCTCCTCTAGCCATTTTTTATCGATACCGGTATCCAGATGATCCCAGGGCAAAGGACGCTCTAAAATATCTTTGTCTGTATCGGCAAAAATATTCCATTCTCCCTGTTCTACCTGACGATATTTCCAGGTTAAACCGGATTCTTCGATCGCCTGGGACCATGCTTGATAGGCTTTTTCCGTATTATCCCACCAAGCATCCATCCCGGCTCCCAATTGCCAAGCGCGCAGTACCACTTTCCCTAAACTTCTGTCACCGCGACCGATAAAATCTTCCATAGCCGAGATGCGGACATCGGTATAATTGACTTTTACCCCTCTCATGCCTTGGAATTCCTGTCTTAATAACTCCTGTTTGCGGATAAATTCGGCCGTCGAGACGGAATGCCACTGGAAGGGGGTATGGGGTTTAGGGGTAAAATTCGAGATAGTTAGGGTAAAATCGAGGGGTTTCCGCTTCGGTAAACGACATTCCCGACGCAACCAACGCACCGTTTCCACGATACCGATGACATCCACATCGGTTTCCCCTGGCAAACCGATCATAAAATAGAGTTTGACCTTATCCCAACCCTGTTCGACAGCAGTTTTTATCCCTCTGAGTAATTCTTCGTTGGTTAACCCTTTGTTAATCACATCGCGCATCCGTTGGGTTCCCGCTTCCGGTGCAAAAGTTAAACCTGATTGACGATTGCCCCCAATTATGTTAGCAATATTTTCGTCAAAGCGATCGACTCTTTGACTGGGTAAGGATAGAGATATATTCTCATTCTGGAGACGGTTTTTAATCTCCATACCCACGGCAGGTAAAGCTAGATAATCGGAGCAACTGAGAGATAATAAGGAAAATTCGTTATATCCCGTCGCTCGCATTCCTTTTTCAATCGATTCGATTACTGCTTCCGGTTGCACATCCCGCGCAGGACGGGTTAACATCCCCGGTTGACAGAAACGACATCCCCTAGTGCAACCGCGACGAATTTCCACCACCAGGCGATCGTGAACCGTTTCCACGAAGGGAACTAAACCGATAGAATAGGCTGGGATAGGAGTGGCTACCCGGCGTAAAATTCTCTTCGGTACATCGTCACGATTGGGGATAACTGCACCCTCTGGGGTGACATCGTAGAAACGGGGGACATATACCCCCGGAATTTGGGCTAAATCTAGTAACAGTTCTTCTTTGCTTAGATTAGCTAGTTTACCTTCTTCTAAAATTAAACCGATTTCTGGCAATAATTCTTCGCCATCACCGAGGGCGATAAAATCAAAAAAGTCGGCGTAGGGTTCGGGGTTAGAGGTGGCAGTTTGTCCCCCGGCAAAAATTAGCGGATAGTTACCCGAGTCTCTTTCTCTCCAAGTCAAGGGAATTGCCGCTAGGTCGAGCATTTCTAAAATATTGGTGGCTCCTAGCTCGTAACTGAGACTAAAACCCAGAATATCAAAATCGGTGAGGCAAAGACGGGATTCTAGGGCAAATAGGGAGGTTTTTGTCTCTTTGAGTTTTTGGGCTAAATCTGGTGCGGGTAAATAAGTGCGATCGCAGAGTTGGCGAGGTTGTGCATTGAGGATATTGTAGAGGATAATATGGCCGAGGTTAGATGCCCCCACTTCGTACACTTCCGGATAGGTTAACACCCAACGAACCACCGCACTTGCCCATTCTTTATGTTTAGCACCTAACTCGTTGCCCAAATAACGCGCTGGTCGAACAATGTCGGGGGTGAGTAGTTGGTCTAAAGCAATAGTCACGGCAATCTACCTCAGATATCGTCAGCAATGGGTGCTTTTCTACTATAGCAGCCAGAATCGAGTCAGTTATCAGTTATCAGTTATCAGTTATCAGTTATAGTCATTTCAGATAAGTCTGATACAGTCTAGACCGACAAAATCCTTATGAACTCTGGGATTGATATTCTCAATCTTAATTGAAATGACTATATCAGTTATCAGAGGTCAGTTATCGGGAGCATCTCACCTTTGTAACTCCTAAATTAAGTTTTATGTCAAGCTATTTTGAAAGCCTTACCAGAAGCAAGTTTTAGCGACAAGCATAATTACTCACTTGCATAAGTGAGAGGCTCCCTCAGTTATCAGATGTCAGATGTCAGTTCACTGATTACTGATTACTGTTTACTGTTCACTGAAAATACTCCCCACACCCCATCTCCCTAAAATTCCAGAGGCTATAAGATAATTAAGCAACGATGAAAGAACCGTTAATTGAATTGAGAGGAGTATCGAAAAGATTCGGGGATAACGTTATTCTCGAAGGTTTAGATTTAACCATTTATCGAGGGGAGGCCCTGGTAATTATCGGTCCATCGGGAACGGGAAAATCGACGGTTTTACGAGTAATTGCGGGATTAACGGGGATAAATGCGGGAGAAATTCGTATTAAAGGTCAATTACGTCAGGGATTGCTAGAAGATGGTCGAGAAGCGATGCGAACTTCCTTAGTTTTTCAACAAACGGCCCTGTTTGATTCTCTCACCGTCGGGGAAAATGTCGGTTTTTATCTCTATGAACAAACTAATTTAAAAAAAGCCAGAATTAGGGAATTAGTGGAAAAAAGCTTGGAAATGGTCGGTTTACAGGGAATTAGTGACCTTTATCCCTCGGAATTATCGGGGGGAATGCGTAAACGGGTGGCTTTTGCCCGCGCTATTATCACTAATCCCGATAATCAGGCTGATAATCCCGAATTACTGCTATATGATGAACCTACCGCCGGATTAGACCCGATAGCTTCCACAATTATCGAGGATCTAGTGCGGACTCTCCATGAAAAATCGGGGTCTGCAAACACTTATGTCATGGTTTCTCACCAACAAAGTACCATCCGACGCACCGCCGATCGAGTAGTATTTCTCTATCAGGGAAAAGTGCAATGGCAGGGATTAGTGGCAGATATCGATCGTACCGATCATCCCATGATTCGGCAATTTTTTAGTGCCAGCATTGAAGGTCCGATTAGGACAATCGTTTAAGCTAGATTAAGCTAAATTAAGAACTATCGAGAATGAGAGAAAAATCATGCAGAGTTCGCGAGCTTTACGGGAAGGAAGACTAGGTTTGTTTGCCCTAGGCGGATTATTGGTCTTTGGGGCGCTCGCTATCTGGGTTCGCGGGGGAGGATTTGGTCAAAGAACCTATCAATTAATCTTCGAGTTTGCTGACGTGGAAGGGTTACAAGTCGGGGCGCCGGTACGTTTTCGCGGGGTGAGAGTGGGAAGAATTACGAGTTTTATCCCGGGGAGTAATCAAGTAGAGGTTATTGCCGAGATTGCTTCTGCTACTTTAGTTATACCTAGGAAAGTAACTGTTACTACCAATCTTTCCGGATTAATTGGGGAGGCAGCCATCGATATTACTCCCTTAGTTTCTCTAAGTGCTGAGGCCAAAAATCTCGACCCTCTGAGTCCCGACTGTGATCAACAGCTAATTCTCTGTAATAATAGCCGTTTACAGGGGACAACAGGAACACAATTAATGTCTAGTGTTGGTCGTTTAGTGGATACTTTTACCAGTCCTGAATTTGTGGGTAATCTCAATGATGTCACCAAAAATACCGCTATAGCAGCCCAAAAAATCGCCCGTTTATCCGATGATACCTCCCAAACTATCCGTAATGCCCAAAGAGAAATTTCTCGTCTATCTTTGGAATTAGCTGCCACCAGTCGCTCGGTAACTAATACGGCTAATAATGCCTCCCGTTTTGTCAATACTTTAGATAATACCGTTCAGGAAAATCGCAGTCAAATCAGCAGAACTTTTCAACAATCTTCCCAATTAGTCGCTAATCTTAATGCTGTTCTCAGCGAAAATCGGGGACAAATTGTTAATACTCTCGATAATCTTAATCAAGCTAGTTTAGGTATTGGCAGTCTCGCTAATAATCTCAATAATACCGCCCTGAGGTTGAATGCTGGTTTAGATGAAATTGATACTAAACAAGTCATGCAAAATATCGAGACGATTTTGAATAATGCGGTGGAGACATCGAATAATTTACGAGAAATTACTAAAACTATTAACGATCCTGCTACAATAGTCGTGCTGCAAAAAACTCTCGAATCTGCTCGGGTGACTTTTGAAAATACTCAAAAAATCACCTCCGATATCGATGAGTTAATCGGTGATCCCCAATTTCGCGAGAATTTAAGACGTTTAATTGATGGCTTAAGTAATCTGCTTTCTTCTGGGGAACAATTAGAATATAATTTGCGTATCGCTCAAACTTTAGATACCATGACTCAAGAGTTAGCTAAACAAAAAGTTTTGACCATCTCTCGACCTTCTTTAAATCCTCAGCAAATGCAACTCTATCCCCAATTTATCGTTCAACAAACCCCCACCGATGAAAAATGACAAAACAGCACAATTCAAGCGGTGAATTATGAATTATGAATTATGAATTATGAATTATGAATTAGGGAGAATAAATAAAAATAATCTCCTGTCTCCTGTCTCCTATCTCCTATCTCCTATCTCCTATCTCCTGTCTCCTATCTCCTATCTCCTATCTCCTATCTCCTATCTCCTGTCTCCTGTCTCCTGACGGCTAAAATAACTGATAACTGATAATAATATGTTGAAATCAATTTGTATTACTCTTGGAACTCGTCCCGAAGCGATTAAATTAGCTCCCGTTATTCGTGCTTTTCAAGAATCGCAACAGTTTCAAACCCATGTAATTCTGACGGGACAGCATAAAGAAATGGTGGCGCAGGTGATGGAATTATTTGCTTTAAAAGCAGATGAAAATCTCGATATTATGCAAACCCGTCAAACCTTAACTGATATTACTTGCCGTAGTTTACGGGGTTTAGAAACAGTTTTTGAGCGCATAAAACCAGATTTAATTATTGTGCAAGGTGATACTACTACCGCTTTTGCCGCCACTTTAGCGGCTTTTTATCAACAAATTCCTATCGCTCATGTAGAAGCAGGATTAAGAACGAATGATATCTATAATCCCTATCCCGAAGAAGCTAATCGTCGCCTAATTTCTCAACTGACGACCCTACATTTTGCTCCCACTACTTTAGCCGTAGAAAATTTACAAAAATCTGGGGTGACAGGAAATATTCACCACACCGGCAATACGGTTATTGATGCTTTATTAACCGTAGCCAAAACCGCACCAGAATGTCAAATTTTCGGCTTAAATTGGTCAGATTATCGGGTTTTATTAGCCACGGTTCACCGCCGGGAAAATTGGGGCGAACCCTTACAGGATATTATCAAAGGATTTACTTTGTTACTAGAAAAATATGCCGATACAGCCCTATTATTACCCCTACATCGCAATCCCACCGTCCGAGAACCAATTCAGTCCGCTTTGGGCAATCATCCCAGGGTATTTTTAACTGAACCTCTCGATTATGCCGAGTTAGTGGGGGCGATTCAACGCTGTTATTTATTATTAACTGATTCTGGGGGCATTCAAGAAGAAGCACCCAGTTTAGGAAAACCGGTTTTAGTATTGCGAGAAACCACGGAAAGACCGGAAGCAGTGCAAGCGGGAACAGCGAAATTAATTGGTACTAATCCCGAGCAAATTTTAGCACAAGCGGGAGAATTATTAGGGGATAAAATCGCCTATGATCGTATGGCTAATGCCATTAATCCTTTTGGAGATGGACAAGCATCCCAAAGAATCCTCGAAATCGTCCAAGATTTTTTGGCTTAATCTATGACTACTTGGTTGGGTATCGACCCCGGATTAGCGATTGTCGGTTGGGCTATTCTCCGGGATAATAGTGAGTTAATGCCGATTTTAGTCGATTATGGCACGATCGAAACTTCTAAAAATCTTTCTACTGCCCAGCGTTTAATCGAAATTGAACGGGATTTAAAGGAGTTAATCGCAGAATATAAACCGGGGGAAATTGCCGTGGAAATGCCCTTTTTTAACCGGCAAATCAAGGCAGCCGGTGGAGTCCTGCAAGCATTGGGAATTATCAATCTGGTTAGCTGTCGCGATGGGGGAATTGAACCGATTTTCCTCCATCAAGCTAGTTGGAAATGTCATCTCGGCCATGGTAGGGCCACTAAAGCTGAGGTGTCCGAACAAATTAAGTATTTATTCGGATTGACAAAAATGCCCATTAATGATGCTGTAGATGCTATAGCGATCGCATACGCCGCTTTCAGTGGTGTTCGCAATCAAATCTCTTGAGGCAATTTGACGCAATTGGTCAAAAAATTTAGCTGGTGACTAACAGCAATCTTTAAGCTTGCACTATCTTAGTTCGATGGGACGGTTGAAGATAATAAGGCTTTCAAATATCTTTGATTAGCGTTGGGTTTCCTTCCTCAACCGTTCGGCAAAAGCTCACGGCCGAAGCCCAACCTACCATATTATAGTTATTTCAAATAAGAACGAGACACTAGGCGACACAATAAGTACGAATAATTTCATCAAGGGGTGTCCCCACAGGAGCATACATTCTTGCCCTCTTTAATGCACTA
>VYKP01000012.1_pt1 | contig 63097 bp, 60 predicted proteins | sample 5114551 | NCBI WGS metagenome assembly VYKP01 (sample SAMN12291777, study PRJNA351875) | freshwater metagenome | isolation source: freshwater lake | place: USA: Michigan, Baseline Lake | collected 2013-08-09
TACTTCTATTGTAATCAATTATTTCTTGTTTTCTGAACAATTATTTTTTTCTCTTGAATTTTCTCTTTCTCGCTCCATACCCCTTTTAATGCTATATATTCTCATTAACCCTTTTAACCTTTGAATTAATTTTAGTTACTATGTACTACTTTGATGGCTTTTTTGATCTGTGACAGTTGAGGGTGCGGAATGTGGGTTTTAATTGTGGCTCGAAGCGTTGGAGAAATTGACCCGTGTTATCGGATGCTTGCTGCCAGAGACTGGCAATCCTTTCGCCAATCAGCGGCCAGGTGGCCACATCAGCGGGGGGAGGGGGAATCACCGCAGCACCAGTATCGATATATTCGGCCAGCGTTCGCAGATTACGCGCCAGAACCGCCGCAATGCCACTCACCGGACCGATAATAATCCCTAGACAAAGTAGGGTGAGAAGAACTGCGGCCAGTTTTGCCCGGCCTGCGAGTAACTTTTTTAACCAGAGAAAGAGCGGATACCAAGCGATCGCTAGAATTGCTCCCCAGAGGATCATGGTTAGGAAGGGACGCAGCAGGGTAAAACCAGCAAATAACAACAGGCCTAGAAAAAACAGCCGGATGACAAGATCGATAATTTTAGCGTCATTGTTCATCAGTAGCGATCGCCTTTTGGCTAGATGAGGACATTGCTGCAATTATGGCAGTTTTTCGTTATCGGTAGTGATTCACTAGTAGTAGTGAGCCGTCTTGCTTATCTGGTAGGGATTGTGTAAAATATTTCCTAATCAAAATAATTGCCAAATAAATCTTTAAAACTAATTCTTTTAGGGTAAATCTCCTGAGAAATATTTTTTTGGTCAGTGCAATGTTGGCTCTTCTAGGTTCTGTGTGATCTCGCGTAGCGAGCGCGTTGCGACCAGTTCAACTTACATGGGATCGATCTTTGTGTCCTCTGTGTCTCTGTGGTTCCCTGCCACTCCCTCGCCCGCAAGACTGTATCTTAGAATACATTTTACCCACCAAATCCAAGAGAACCCAATGCTTACTTTCAATAGTCTTGATCGAGTAAAATCGACTAATTTAATCTATTAACAAGAATGAAAGCAAATTTATTAGAAGTGCGGGGAGCCACCCGTCGATTTGGGGGATTAGTCGCTGTGGATGGAGTTTCCTTTCAGGTACAAAAAAACGAGATTTTTGGCTTAATTGGACCCAATGGGGCGGGAAAAACAACTTTATTTAATCTGATCACCGGTTTAATTCCCCTATCCAGTGGCGATTTAATTTATCAAGGCTGCAGTCTGGCCAACTATCGTCCTTATCAAATTGCTCAGGCAGGAATTGCCCGTACTTTCCAGAATTTACGCTTATTTGGTGAATTATCGGCTTTAGAAAATGTGGCGATCGCTGGTCACATTCACAATAGCTCCAATCTCTGGACAGGAATTTTAGGTTTACCAGTTTCGAGAAGGGAGGAGGAAAAAACCTACAAAAGAGCAGGGGAATTATTAGATTTAGTCGGATTAACCGACCAAAGCAATCGGAAAGCCCGTAATTTAGCATATGGTGATCAAAGACGCTTGGAAATTGCCCGCGCTTTAGCTTTGCAACCCCAGTTATTACTGCTCGATGAACCAGCAGCCGGGATGAATCCCAGCGAAAAGGGGGCATTAAGTCAGCTAATTCGACAAATTCGTGATGATTTGGCTTTAACTGTCCTGTTAATCGAACATCATGTGCCTTTAGTGATGGGATTATGCGATCGCATGGCAGTGTTAGATTTCGGTAAGTTAATCGCTTTGGGAGATCCAGCCACAGTTAGGAGCAATACTGCGGTAATTGAAGCTTATTTAGGGGATGAGTAAGGATTTTCGATACAGCAGTTATCTCAGTGGTGAGACAGGAAGTTTTTGTTTTGGGGAGTCGGTCGTCGATTGACCCCAAAAAGCGATCGCCAAGTTGAAGAAAATTTAACCATGTCCAAAAGCGATCGTCTTAATCATCAGTGTTTTTGAAGGGTTACGCTGTGCTATCGGCAATCAGCGATCGCATGACCATTTCATAAAGGGTGGTGGACTGAATGGATGTTTGGCAAACCACTTGCGCGCACCCTTGATGAGAAAGCGGTGAAATCCATGATTTGGAATGACCTTTTTGGCCTCGCTTGGCTGCTTGACCCCTCCCTGAACGGTTACGAAAATTGTATTCCTTGAGGGGGATAGATAAGTTTATCGATACCATATTGAGGTAATATTTCTAGAGTCGATTCTCGAAAGGGGTTGACAAGCAGAACGATTTAACGTAGGGTTTAGCGGGAGGTTGACCAAAAGTTAATTAGAAATTGCAGTTTGTCAGAGTGCCTCTCGGCAAAATTCTCCTGCGAATCCCCAGGGAGAACTTTTAAACAGACTAATCAATCTATTTATTCATTGACATACCATTACAGAAACAGCGATGAACAGCTTTACTTCTTTGTCCCTGAAATTAACGGGATTTGTTTTCATTATTTCCTTCCTTTTGGATGCGTTTATCCTACCGCTGCCCTATCGATTTAATCAATCCCAATGGCAGATAGGTTTCGTCACCACCTTTGTCGATCGAGGAATTGTTCCTCTTCTGGGTATTGTTCTCGTTTTGCTCGCTTACTGGATTGACTCTAACAATAAAGATGTCATTCCTAGAAAGTCCCGCTTTGAATTCCGTTGGCCACTCTTTATTTTTTCTACACTGTTAGGCTTAGTTTTTCTGTTGATGATTCCCGTTCATATCAATAATACCAACCAGATTAAAAACAACGCTTTGACTCAAATCGAACAGGGTGTTGACCAAGGAGAGGGACAAATTCAGGCTTTCTTAGCCCAGATAAATGTTCTATCCCAAAATCCCCAATTATTAGAACAGCAGATCTCCCAGAGAAATCAAGTGATTGAAAGTGGCAGTTTCCAAGGGCAACCGATCAGCACAGAACAGTTACAGAGTCTCCGTCAACAAAGGGAACAATTAACTAATTTACGGGATTTGTCCAAAAAACCGAAGGAGTTTAAACAGCGCTTAGATGAGATAAAAAATCAGCTACAAACTCAGCTGCAAGATCGGCGAAAACAGGCAGAAAGCCAAGCTAACTTAGAAGCTTTGAAACAGTGGTTAAGAATTGGTATTCAAAGTATGTTGCTATCGATTGGCTATAGTTTGATCGGTTGGTTAGGCATTCGAGAACTAAGTAGTGTGAAAAAACGTACTGCACCGTCTAAGTAGGCGATTTATCCTAATGCTGAAGTGTAAAGTTGTCGTTTGCGAGACTCAGACTTCGAGAGTCAGGAGAGGCACAAACACAAGAGCATAATTCATTCTTAGGATTAAAGCTGTAACTACTTAAATATTCAACCACAGGGCATCATTTACTGATGCCCTTTTATTTATTAAATCTCTAATACGAAATACTGTTTAAAAGATATAGGAGAGAGGGAATTATGAATTATGAATTATGAATTATGAATTATGAATTGGAGGCTCTCTTGGATTTAGTGGTTAAAATGTATTTTAAGATACATTTCTTCTAGCGAGGGGGTGGAACGAACCACAAAGACACAAAGGATACCGATCCTATGTAATACTTTACAATACTAAATCCGTTGAGCATAGGCTACTTATAAGAACAGGCAAAAGGCAAAGGAGAGAATAAATAATCAGTTTTTAATAACCAGATTTAGCATAAGTTAAACTTATCACACAGAAACCAGAAGAGCCAGTTGGGAAGTGGCAAGAATAAATATAGCAATTTCCCTAGTTGTGAGGTACAAAGTCTTAGGTTTTGAGTACTCAATAGTCAGGAGTTAAGATTTTGGTGTACCTCACGAGATTGGGAAAAGCTATCATAAAGAATCTCCTGACTTGAGAATAGAAGCTGAAATAAGGCAAATTCGTCAATCAGAATATTTTCATGCTTGGGGGTGCCAACTTTGGCACCGGGACTGACTCCCAATCATAGCAACAAACTTTTTTAGCAAACCCCAATCAGAAATCTTATCAGTACAAAGGCTCTAAAATGGCCAGTGCCAGTTATTTAACCAAAGACTTGTTTTTTCAGTCTTGTGGCTTTATCATAGTTAATGTGTGGTGTGTGTGATGTGAAGGAGTAAGATGACTGCTAATAGCCAACTTATCTCCGTCAAGGCTCTACAAGCTTTGATGAAGCGAGGGTTCAAACCCTCGGTCTCTGGTAGACGGCATCAAAAATCTTGGTTAATAGCTTTAGACGGCGATACCTCAAAACGATTATTCGATATCGTTTTCTCCCTATCGGTTCTAATTTTCTTTTCGCCGCTTTATTTAATCTTAGCCTTATTGATCGCGATTAGTTCCCCAGGTCCGGTCTTCTATGTGCAGAAGCGCGTCGGTCAAAACTTCCAGCATTTCAACTGTATCAAATTCCGTACTATGGTGATGGATGCCGATAAGGTATTAGAGAGACTGATGGAAGACTCTCCCCAACTGCGGGCAGAATTCGAGGATAATTTCAAGCTTAAGGACGATCCCCGTATAACTTGGATTGGCAAATTTCTCCGCTTAACCAGTTTGGACGAGTTTCCCCAATTCTGGAACGTCCTGCGGGGAGATATGAGCGTCGTCGGTCCGCGGCCTTTAGTTCCCGAAGAATTACAGAAATATGGCAATCGCATCGACAAAGTTTTAACTATTCGTCCTGGTTTAACTGGTTTATGGCAAGTTTCTGGACGTAATGACATCCCCTATCCCATGCGGGTACAAATGGATGTGTATTACGTTAATTCCCGTAATTGGTTAACCGATATCTGGGTAGTCTTCAAAACTATCGGTGTTGTGGTTTTTCCCAAGAACAATGGCGCTTACTAAAACAGTTCACAGTAATTAAAAATTACTCGCTAGACTAGAGGAGAGAAAAGCAGAACTTGCTTTTTTCTCCTCTTTTTTCGGGAAAGATTGCCAATACATACTAAATCCTTTGGCTCTCTTAGTTTGGTGGGTAAAATGTATTCTAAGATGAAGTCCTGCTGGCGGTCGCAACGCGCTCGCTACGCGAGACCGCGTGCAACGAACCACAAAGACACAAAGGACACAAAGATTGATCGCTTCTATATTAAGTTAAACTGATCACATAAAGAATAAGAGAGCCGAAAACCGACTCCCCAAAAGGAAAACTTCGTACCTTATCACTAAGATAACTGCCATGGGTTGACTCACTCGATCCCACTGGCATTATGACCACAGATGTCATAATAGCTACAGAAACTGCGCGATTAGATACCAAAGTCCCCCACAGATAGAAGATAATCAATATTTATCAGTATTGGAAGCCTTCAGCATGGTTCATTTAACGCCCAATCCTAGCTATAGTTTAAGTCTCAAGATAGAAATCCCCAATCAAGCGGGAACCTTCGCTTCTGTCCTCAATGCGATCGCCGATGTGGGGGGGAATTTAGGGCAAATTTCTCTAATCGAACGCAATTTAAAGATTAGCACCCGCGAGATTATGGTTGATGCCGCTAGTACCGACCAAGCGGAACAGATTATCGCTGCGGTTAAAGCTCTATCAGATGTTAAACTTCTGAAAGTTTCCGATCGCACCTTCGATCTCCATCGTCGGGGTAAAATCTCCATTGAGAGTCGTATTCCCCTCACCTCCCAAGATGACCTGGCCATGGCCTACACCCCCGGAGTTGGTCGCATCTGCACCGCTATCGCTCACCAACCCGAACTGGTGTACTCATTGACCATCAAGGGCAACACCGTCGCTGTAGTGACCGATGGTAGCGCGGTATTAGGATTAGGAAATCTCGGGCCAGAGGCTGCCCTGCCGGTAATGGAAGGGAAAGCGATGTTATTCAAGGAATTCGCCGGAATAGATGCTTTTCCCATCTGTTTAGCCACCCAGGACCCCGAAGAAATCATCGCAACCGTCAAAAGAATCGCTCCGGTTTTTGGGGGTATTAACCTAGAGGATATCGGCGCTCCCCGCTGTTTTGAAATCGAGAAACGTCTGCGAGCGGAATTAAATATTCCCGTTTTCCACGATGATCAACACGGTACAGCGATCGTTTCCCTGGCTGCCCTGATTAATGCCCTCAAATTGGTCAAAAAATCGCTTGATACAGCCAAAATCGTCATTAATGGTGCAGGTGCAGCGGGTATCGCCATCGCTACTCTCTTTAAAACCGCAGGAGCTACAGATATAACCCTCTGTGATTCCCTTGGTATCCTCTCCCAAAACCGGGACGATTTAACCCCAGAAAAACAAGCTTGGGCCGTGGCTGCCAGTGGTAAGCTAGGGGATGCTCTCAAAGGCGCTGATGTCTTCTTGGGAGTGAGCGCACCGGGGGTATTGACTCCCGAAATGGTCAAGGGAATGGCTAAAAATGCGATCGTCTTTGCCATGGCTAATCCGATTCCGGAAATTCAACCGGAATTAATCAATGATTTGGTGGCCGTGGTGGCTACCGGACGCAGCGATTATCCCAATCAGATTAATAATGTTCTCGCTTTCCCCGGATTATTTCGCGGGGCTTTGGACTGTCGCGCTAGGGCCATCACCGATAATATGTATCTGGAAGCGGCCAAAGCGATCGCTTCTTTGATCAATCCTGCTAATCTCGATCGAGAGAATATTATTCCCTCGGTTTTTGATGGTCGTGTAGTTACGGCTGTGGCCGCCGCCGTTCAACACGCTGCTCGTCAAGATGGAGTGGCCGGGGAATAATGTAATTATCGTGCAGGAGGGTAAGTGAACCGTGAAACCGATCGATGATATTCCCGAAGCTTTGCGGGACAGCCAGTACAGAAAAACTACTAATCCTAATGGTCTCATAGCGATCGCAAGCGGTTTACTTGCTCTGGTGGGAACCGGCCTAATTGCCATAGCAGTCTTGAATCGTCCCCCTGCTACCGTAAAAAAACCGGTTATTAACCCCTCCCCCCCCATTAAAGCCACTCCTAGCCCGATTGAGAACATTCTAGGTCATTTACCCTATCAAGAGGCCCCGGAGACGGAATTAGCCCCTATTACTGGGGATGGTGGTATGCGTTTAAGGAAGGCAGCAGCCAAAGCTTTTATCCAGATGCAGAGTGACGCGAGAAGGTCGGGGGTGATTTTAATGCCGATTTCCGCATTTCGATCGAAAGCAACCCAAGAAAAGCTCTTTTTTGAAGTTAAAAAACAACGCAATCAGGAAACCCGCAAACGAGCAGAAGTGAGCGCACCTCCGGGTTACAGCGAACATCATACCGGTTATGCGATCGATATTGGCGATGGTCGCGCTCCCGCCACAAATTTAAGTAGCAGTTTTGCTAATACTGCCGCTTTTCGTTGGTTGCAAAATAACGCTGCCCAGTATAGTTTCGAGTTATCTTTCCCTGAAAATAATCCCCAGGGTATTAATTATGAACCCTGGCACTGGCGTTTTGTCGGGGATAGTCACAGTTTAGAAACTTTTTATAAGGCCCAACAATTAGGAAAACAAAAATAAGATAACCTCTACTCCGATTCTATCTTGTAAGTCATGAACAAATTTTCTTAGCCTACAATTAAAATACTAGAAAGTTGGCTCTTCTAGGTTCTGTGTGATCAGCTTAACTTACCATAGGATCGATCTTTGTGTCCTCTGTGTCTCTGTGGTTCCTTCCACTCCTCGCCGGCAAGAATGTATCTTAGAATACATTTTACCCACCAAATCCAAGAGAGCCGAAAGTTTAATCAGGGTTTCTTCTCGAACTAACAGACAGCATCAATGATTGACTGGACTCCCTATCTCAAATCAATCTCGGAACAGTACGCCCAGTGGGAGACATTTTACACCCTCACGGACGTAGAGGGAAAAACACGCCCGTCGAAAACTGCACCTTTAATGGATTTGCAGGTGCAGACGATTGAAAAAGAACCAGAAAACCCACAAGAAAGACCAGAAAGACCAGAAAAAACCGAAATATTCACAGTTTTAGAAGGTTTACGCAAGTATGCGACTAATCACGTTCTTTTAAAAGGTCGTCCCGGTTCAGGAAAATCGACCGCTTTAGCCAGATTATTATTAGAAGAATCTGTAGGAGCGCAAAGCTTGCACCCAAATCAACAAAATCAAGCTAAAATCATTCAAATTCCCATTCTCATCGAATTACGCTTGTATGAAACCTCAATTCTTGATTTAATTTTACAATTCCTGAAACGCCATAAATTAATTATTGATAGTAATACCCTAGAAAGTTGGCTGTTAGAAAATCAGAATTTTAGCCCATTATTATTATTTGATGGTATCAATGAATTGCCCTCGGAAGCTGCGCGACAGAAATTAAAAAACTTTCGCCAGCAGTATGCAGAAATTTCGATGATTTTCACGACAAGGGATTTAGGCAGCGACGACTTAAACATTGAAAAAAAGCTGGAAATGCTTCCCCTGACTGAACCACAGATGCGGGATTTTGTCAAGGCCTATTTGCCTGAAAAAGGCGAAGAAATGCTTAAACAGTTGGGAAATCGTCTCAAGGAATTGGCAGAAACTCCTCTACTTTTGTGGATGCTTTGTTCAGTTTTTGATGATAATCAGAACAAAATTCCTGCTAATTTAGGCTTAGTTTTCCAGATTTTTACAGGAATTTATGACAAGAAATTAAAAGCAGATGTTTCTACTTACCAAGAATCGCGAGATTGGTGGCGAGAATTGCTGCAAGTGTTAGCTTGGAAAATGACGCAAGGGGAGTCAAAAACTGAGATTCAGGTGGCTATTTCCCGAACAGAAGCAGAGGAAGAATTAAGCAAATTTATCAAAAATAAAGGATTCCCAGAATATTACAGTAAGCAGTGGTTAAAGGATTTACTGAAATATCATCTAATTCACCTAGAAGGTAATGATAAAATTGCTTTTCGCCATCAACTGATTCAAGAATATTACACGGCTGAGGAATTAAAGAAAAAGTTACCCCATCTCAGGGATGAGCAGTTACAGTGGGACTATTTGAATTATCTCAAATGGACGGAACCTATGGCGTTGCTGTTGGGGTTATTGGATAATGAAACCCAAGCAAAACGGGTGGTTAAATTAGGGTTAGAGATTGATTTAAAATTAGGAGCGAGGTTAGCAGGAGAAGTCAACTTTAAGTTTCAAAAGCAGACAGTGGGGTTAGTGCTTGGGTTGGATGTGCCGAAACGGTTTAAGGTGGAGTTATTGGGATTAACAAAGTCTAATCAAGTTGTTAATCAGTTACTCAAGGCTTTAAAAGACTCTGATGAGGATGTTCGTGGGAAGGCAGTCGAGGCTTTGGGTAATATTGGCTCAGAAACAGCTATTCCGGGGTTACTCAAGGCTTTAGAAGACTCTGATAGTTTTGTTCGTGGGAAGGCAGTCGAGGCTTTGGGTAATATTGGCTCAGAAACAGCTATTCCGGGGTTACTCAAGGCTTTAGAAGACTCTGATAGTTTTGTTGGTGGCAATGCAGTCAAGGCTTTGGGTAATATTGGTTCAGAAACAGTCATTCCGGGATTACTCAAGGCTTTAAAAGACTCTGATAAGTATGTTCGTGGGAACGCAGCCGAGGCTTTGGGTAAGATTGGCTCGGAAACAGCGATTGCGGGGTTACTCAAGGCTTTAAAAGACTCTGATAAGTATGTTCGTGGGAACGCAGCCGAGGCTTTGGGTAAGATTGGCTCGGAAACAGCGATTGCGGGGTTACTCAAGGCTTTAGAAGACTCTGATGAGTATGTTCGTAGGAACGTAGTAGTAAAGGCTCTTGTTGAAATCGACTCGGCATCCACTATTGATGCTTTAATTGAAGCCTTAGAAGACCCCGATGATGATGTTCGTTGGAATGCGGCAGAGGCTCTAGGTAACATCGGTTCAGAAGCAGCAATTGATGGGCTAATTAAAGTCTTAGAAGACCCCAATGGTGATGTTCGTTGGAATGCGGCAGAGGCTCTAGGTAACATCGGTTCAGAAGCGGCAATTGATGGGCTAATTAAAGCCTTAGAAGACCCCGATGATAATGTTCGTTGGAGGGCGGCAGAGGCTCTAGGTAAAATTGGTTTAGAAGCGGCAATTGATGGGTTAATTAAAGCCTTAGAAGACTCTGATTATGATGTTCGTGGTAATGCGGCAGAGGCTCTAGGTAAAATTGGTTCAGAAGCAGCAATTGATGGGCTAATTAAAGCCTTAAAAGACCCCGGTGATGATGCTCGTAGGAACGCAGCCGAGGCTTTGGGTAAGATTGGCTCGGAAAAAGCCATTCCGGGGTTACTCAAGGCTTTAGAAGACTCTGATTGGTTTGTTCGTAGGAACGCAGCCTTCGCTTTGGGTAACATTGGCTCAGAAACAGCAATTCCAGGATTCCTCAAGGATTTAGAAGACTCTGATAGTTTTGTTCGTGAGAACGCAGCCTTCGCTTTGGGTAAGATTGGCACAGAAACAGCGATGACTGAACTTATCAAATGCCTGAAAAATCCTGATTTTGTCACATTAAATAATGGCGATACTCTCTCTCAAGCTAGAGAAGCACTAGACATAATTCAAAACAAACTTAAATACTATCACCCCCTCTCCCAACCCATGAATCAACAAGTTTACATCTCCTACAACTGGCAGGAAGACAGCAACGAAATGGCTAATCAACTCGTCGAAGCTTTTGCCGCTAAAGGAATTGAGATTATTCGGGATAAAACCCACACCAGCTATAAAGACTCCATCAAAAACTTTATGCGGCAAATTGGACGGGGGAAATGTGTCGTCGCCGTCATCAGCGATAGATACTTAAAATCAGAAAACTGTATGTTTGAATTAGTAGAAATTGCCAGAAATGGTGACTTTTATCAAAGAATATTCCCGATTATTTTACCAGATGCCAGAATTTATAAAGACTTCGAGCGCATAGACTACCTGAAATATTGGGAAGACGAAAAAGCAAAACTACAAGCAAAATACAAACAAATTGATTTAGCTAAAACTAATAGTATCATGGCGACATTAAACTTATATGATGAAATCAGGGGCAATATTGATAATCTAACTAACATTCTTAAAGATATGAATACCCTCAATATCGACTTACACCGCCAATCGGAATTTGCAGCTATGATTGAAGTAGTAGAAACTAAACTTGCAGAGGATGGTCAAAAATTATCTCATCAATCTCCAGTCAAGTCAGAATCTAAATATACTATCCATGCCAAAAACGTCCAGATTATTGAAAAAGGTGATGGACAGATTCAGGATTCTAGTTCGTAGTTGTGCTTAAGCGGGTGCATCTCAGATTTGCAGAAATACCGAAAACTTTTCGCTTTAAAAGGCGAGGTTTTAAACCCAATTTTTTTGATAACTGTTAATTGCTGACATGACTAAATATCTAAACATTACTGAAACAGGACAAAAGCTGGGGCTCTTCTGGTTTCTGTGTGGAAACGAGGTCTATACTGATAGTTTCTTCGACAAAATAGTCCTAAAAGTGTTGCCCGATAAGCATTTCACGATTCCATAAGCAAAAATTATCAGACTGACGAACCTATTATTATTACCAAAGAAGGTCAACCCATTATGGTTGCCCTGAATTACGCTCAAATTGAATCTTGGTTAGAAACTCTTGATATTTTAGAAGACAAAGAGTTTGCCGAAATCCTATCTGAAGCAATTCAACAGGATCAATCAGGACAAAGAATTACTTGGGAAGATGCTAAAAAACAACTCGGAATGAATAAAATAAATGACTAAACTCTATCAAGAAGTTTCTTTAAACTGCGACTTTCCAGAATATAATCTGAAAAAAGGAGACGTAGGAACTCTCGTTGATATTGTTCCCCATCCTACTGGAGGTGAAGAAGGTTATGTTTTAGAGATTTTTGATTCTGAGGGAGAATCAATTGATGTAGTTATACCAAATCCTGCTTATAAAGTACAGTTATAATCAGGGACAACTGAAGTCGTCACTACGAACAGGGGAAAAAGATTAAAAATACACTATACTTGATGTGATGAACCAAAGCAATCTATGATTCAAACACCTAGTTACACCCAAATAGCAATTAGCGCCATCGCTAAAAAATTAGATGATAACCACCCCGAAATTCGCGCTAAAGCGGCTGAATCTTTGGGAAAGATTGGAGAAGAAACTGCTATCCCAGCCTTAGCTAATCATTTAGATGACAGCCACATCAATGTTCGCTTAAAAGTCATCCAGGCTTTAGGGAAAATTAGCAGTGAAGTCGCTATCCCTAAATTAGTATCTACCCTCACCGATTCTAATCCTACTATCCGTACAGCAACAGCAGAAGCCCTCGGTCAAATTGGTGGAACTCAAGCCATTTTACATCTCATTGAATTATTAAACCACGATCCAGAACCATCTGTTCGTCTGTCCGCTGTACAATCTCTCGGAAAAACTTGCTCTGAAGATGCTGTTCCTCCCTTAGTTAATTCATTGAAAGATAAAGACATTCAAATAGTCTATTTTGCTGGACATGGGTTAGCACAAATTAACTCTGAAAAATCGATTAAGGCACTAATTAAAGCATTAGAAGAACCTAACGATAAAATTCGCAGTAGTGCAGCAGAAGCATTAGGACAAATTAGCTCTGAAAAAACGATCAACTGTCTCATAAAAGCATTACAACAAGATCCATCTCCTGAAGTACGAACAAATGCGGCAAAATCCCTCGGAGAAATTGGTTTAGAAGAAGCTATTCCTGCCTTAATTAATGCTTTATCTGACGAAGAAGATAGTGTGCGTCTTAGTGCCACCGATGCTATAGGCAAAATCGGCTCAAATTACGCTAAAATCTAAGCTAGAATGACACTAAATCCTGAATATTTGCGGATAGTTATCGAAACTTTTTCTAAAAGGCTAAAACATCCGAATGCTCAAATGCGAATGAAAGCCGCTCAATGCCTTGGTAACATTGGCAATGAATCAATCATTCCTTTCCTATGTCAGGCCTTAGAAGCAGAAAATGATCTCGATGTTCAATCCTCTATTATGGATGCTATAGTGTTAATAAATAACTTAACTTCAGAAACACCTATGTCAGAAAATACTCAAGGCTCTAAATACAACATTGTTCAACCGCAAAACGTCCAGATTATTGAACAGGGTGATGGCATTATTCATAATTACGCCACACCCCAAAATTTAGCCGAAGCCGCTCAAGAAATCCAACAACTTATCAGCCAACTTACCCAAACTTATCCCACTAATACCGAAATTGAAAAACAAACTTTTGTCGCACAAGTTGACGCAGAAATCAAGAAAAATTCTCGTCTAAGAAGCATTTTAATCACGGGAGGAATTGAATTAATTAAAATTCTCTGTCCTCCCCTCGGTATTCCCATTGAAATGGGTAAAAAATGGCTAGAAACTGCCAGTTTAAGTGAGTAAAAAGAGCATCTCAATCTTATTAGTTAGAAACGATTAGATCGGAATCGCCGCTTACAATACAAGTCGCTTGACTATCGATCTCTGGTCCTAAATACTGATTATCTTTATCATCTCTGCAAACCTTGATTTTCTCTAGAAGGTATCGATAATAATACTAAATCTGGTTATTAAAAACTGATTATTTATTCTCCCTTTTGCCTTTCCTGATATGTAGCCTATACTCAACGGATTTAGTATCAGTTTACTGTTTACTGTTTACTTAACACTGAAAAAAGCTACCTGATTATCGCCGATGATACCAACGGGTAAATAATTTTTCTAACTCCACCCAAACGAATAATAAGGTACTAAATCCCAAACAGATTAATAATTCTTCTTTAGTTAAAAATTGAGTGCCGAAAAAATCCCGCAGAGCAGGAACATAGATTAACATCAGTTGAAAAATTGTCGTCAGGGTTACTGCTACCCAGAGATAGGGATTAGTCAAAGGATTCATTTCTATGGTAAGATGATCGCTTGATCGCACGGAAATGGCATGACCCATCTGAGCTAAACAGAGAGTAGTAAAAACCATAGTTTTCCATGAACCAGTATTACCAAAAAGCGGATCCAAGCGCACAGCGATCAACATTTGAGTGATATTAATAATCGAAAAAATAATCCCAATTCTCACAATATAACTGCCCAAACCGCGAGCAAAAATACTTTCTTGGGGACTAAAAGGAGGGCGACGCATAATATTAGGAGAAGCGGGTTCCACTGCCAAAGCTAAAGCAGGTAAACCATCAGTAACTAAATTCATCCAGAGAATTTGTAGGGGAGTTAGGGGAGTAACTAAACCCAAAAGAGGCGAAGCAGCGATAGTAATCACTTCCCCGATATTACTGCCGAGAATATATTTAATAAAACTGCGAATATTGTTATAAACCACTCGCCCTTCTTCCGTGGCAGCGACGATAGTGGCAAAATTATCATCGAGGAGAATCATATCACTAGCCTCTTTGGTGACATCGGTTCCGGCGATTCCCATGGCAATGCCGATATCTGCTTGTTTCAGGGCCGGAGCATCATTCACCCCATCTCCGGTCATAGCAACAAATTTACCCTTTTTTTGCAAGGCGCGGACAATAGTTAATTTATGTTCGGGGGAAACACGCGCATAGATGTTAGTTTTGTCAATGAGGTTTTCTAGCTGAATTGGTGATAATTTATCTAATTCTTGCCCTGAGATGACTAAAGCTCCCGCTTGGGCAATACCAAGACTTTTAGCCACCGCTAGAGCAGTTAATTGATGATCGCCGGTGATCATAATCGGACGGATTCCCGCTTCTCGACACCTAGTCACGGCGATTTGTACCTCTGGTCGCGCTGCGTCGATCATACCGACCATTCCTAGCCAAATTAGCTCATCTTCGCTGATTTCAGTTAATTCTGGCGGATAAATCAGGTTTTTATATGCCAATCCTAAGACTCGCAAACCCCTGTTAGCCATAGCATTGTTAGCGACTAAGACTTTTTCTTTTTCCCTATCCCCAAAAGGAAGACTTTCTAATCCCGATTGATAGGAGAGACATTGTTCAAGGATTAATTCTGGAGAACCTTTGGTAAATAGTACGGTATTGACTCCTTGACAAATGACCGACATTCGCTTTCTTTGGGAAGAAAAGGGGATTTCAGCGATTCTAGGGAACTCTTGCTTGGTTAGGGATAAATTTAAGCCCGCTTTCGCCCCTAAAACTAATAAAGCTCCTTCCGTGGGATCGCCTAAAATGCTATCGTGACCGTTATCGAGGTTTAAACTGGCATCGTTGCAGAGGACACTGGCAATTAAGAGATGATGTAATTCTAGATCGGTTTTGGGATCGATCGCCCGTTGCTCGGAATCTAAAAATTGTCCTTTTGGGCTATATCCTTCCCCAGTAACTAAAAAATTGCGATTAACTGTCTCCATCTCCCGTACAATCATTTTATTTTCCGTTAGCGTCCCAGTTTTATCGGAACAGATCACATTAACGGAACCGAGGGTTTCTACTGCCGGCAGTTTGCGAATCAAGGCCTGACGTTTAACCATGCGTTGAGTACCTAGGGCGAGCGTTAGGGTGATAACTGCGGGTAATCCTTCGGGAACGACGGCTACTGCCATACTAAGGGAAACTTCGACCAATTCCTGTAGGGCCGACCAACCGGCACTGATCAGGCCGATGGTAATAGTCAGGGCAACTAGAATGAGAGAACCAGCAACAAGGACATTACCCAAGTGAGTCATTCTTTTTTGGAGAGGAGTGGGTTCATTGCCGACTGTTGCTAACATTTGAGCGATTTTGCCTAATTCCGTCGTCATTCCCGTATTGGTAACGATGACCTTGGCCCGGCCTTGCAGTACCTCTGTTCCAGTAAAGACAAAATTTAAGCGATCGCCAAGGGGAGTATCTCTGTCTAGGGGGTCAATGGAGGCGGATTTATTAACACTATTTGCCTCTCCTGTCAAGGCCGATTCGCGAATTTGCAGGTTAAAAGCTTCGATAATTTGGCCGTCGGCACTGATTTGGGTTCCCGCTTCAATCAGCATGATGTCCCCAGGGACGAGATTAACCGCATCTATTTCTCTGCGTTGACCCTCGCGAATAACATTAACTTGGGGAGAGGAAAGTTTTTTTAAAGCGGCCAGAGCTTTTTCGGCGCGACTTTCTTGCAGATAGCCGAGGATACCATTGAGGATGACAATTGTTAAAATAGCGATCGTATCTTTGAAGGGAACACCAATTTTAGCCAGATGACCGCGCTGCAGTTCCAGTAAATCCAGTCCCCCGGAAATTATGGCCACGGCAATTAAGAGCAGGAGCATAATATTGGTAAACTGATCTAGGAGAATTTGCCAATTACTGCGCCCTGGACGTTCTTTTAGTTCATTTTTGCCATAATGTTTAATTCTTTCGGCGATTTGCTCCCTATTGAGGCCATTAACAGCGGAACTACCGAGGATAGATAGGGTGGTTTCCACCGGATAAGTATGCCAAGGTTGTTGCAAGTTAAGTCTAGAATGGGCAGAATAGTGGGCATTAGCGGCCATGACAAGTGAAGATATAGTTGATCTAGATAGATCTTAGCCTTTTCTTTCCCCAGTCACAGGAAAAAACAAATGTTTAAACTAGCTCTCCCTGCTCATAGACAGTCTTAACGAGTAATGTAGATAAGTAGCTGTTTATAATTAAATTGAAGATAGATCCCCCCTTGATAAGAGGGGTGTCTGAAAGTTTTTAACATCTACCTACTTAGTCAATAGCTTAGTAGGGTAAAGTAAACCAAAATTGTGAACCTTTTTCGTCATTATTCATAATGCCAATTTCACCCCCGTGAGCATGGATAATTTGACGACATAGATATAAACCGAGTCCTAAACTAATCTGATTGTTATTATTGCCTCGTTGATAGCGATCAAATAATTTTTTTCTCTGGGTTTCGCTAATTCCTACCCCATTATCGGCAATGCTGCACCAGAGATAATTACCCTCTAGTCTAGCCGATAAAGTGATAATTATTCCTTGGGGATTGTGTTTAAGAGCATTGGCTAATAAATTCTCAAAAACTCGCCAGAGATGGTGAGCATCGGCATTCACTAAGGGTAAATCGGGGGAAAAGTTATTAATTAAAGTTGCTTGATTTTCCTTTAATCTTAACTCCCATTCTTGACCGATTTGTTGACCGATTTCGTAGAGAGATAAAGGATTTAGTTCTAGGGAAACTCCCCAAAGATCATTCTGTCGGGTTTCGACGAGAGAATCAATTAAAGTTAATTGTCGATCGCAACTGTCGGCCATCTGTTGTAAAATCTTCCGGGATACTTCTTTAGTTTCTCCCTGAGAATTTTTAATTAAATTATTTAAGATCATTGACATCCCGATCACGGGATTGCGGAGATCGTGAGAGACAGCATGAAGATAAATTTCTAAGGTTTCCTCAGCTTTTTGACGTTCTTTAATTTCGTTTTGTAGTTGTTTTTTTTGACGGCAAATAGTTAATTGATTTTCGATGCGTGCCATCACTTCTTCCCCTTGAAAAGGTTTAGAAATATAATCGACACCTCCCACTTGAAAAGCTTTGACTTTATCTAAGACATCATCAAGAGCGCTGATAAAAATCACGGGAATTTCTCTGGTTTTTTCATCAGCTTTTAACTGTTCACAAACTTGATAACCATTGAGATCTGGCATATTAATATCGAGGAGGATCAGATCGGGAATTAGCGATCGCACTGTATTCAGGGCCATCTGTCCATTAATCGCTTTTCGTACCTGATATCCCTTCTCAGTGAGCATAATCGACAATAGCCGCACATTATTGGGCAAATCATCGACAATTAAGACACTAGGACGCGGTGTGAGTTGATTCATGCTGGTTATCTTACTAATACTAAAATCCTGTTTAAAAGATATAGGAAAGTGAGGAAGTGGGAAGCGGGGAGAAACAATCCATAACCTAGGAGTTAATAATACTATTAAAAATGGATTTGGTATAGCTCAAACTACTTAAATCAAGTGTACAAAAAAACAGACGTATAAACATACGCTCGATAGGAAATTACAGCAGTTATCTTAATGGTGAGGTAGGAAGTTTTCGTTTTGAGGAGTCGGTCGTCGGTCGTCTTGATCAGAAAAGCTGTTAGAATAGTTATTATTTGCTCCCTGCGATCGCTTAACATAATTAATTTTCGAGAGTTCAAAAATAAAAGAGCAAGAGAGGTCATGGTTTCTGGGTTGTACTTGTTAAGGGTATCTTCCTTATACTACACTTGTCATACCAATCTGTTTAGTGTTGGGGAAAAAATTATGCGGACAGGGAAGATCGGGAGATAGGGAAGGGGAGAGATGGGGAAGTGATCAGAAAGATTCGAGCATTTATACTAAAATGTAAGATAGCCGGTTTAATATCGTCTCAGGGATCAAAACGAAAGCTTAGAATAGAGAAAATATGTGGACTTTTATTGATTTATTTGCTGGTATAGGAGGATTTAGAATCGCTCTAGAGAATCTCGGTTGTCACTGCGTTTTTTCTTCGGAAATTGATCCTTACTCCCAAAAGGTTTACTTAGCTAACTATGGTCATTTACCCGATAATCAAGACATCAGAAAATTAGAGGCAAAAACTGTCCTAGATCATGATATACTCTGCGGAGGTTTTCCCTGTCAAGCGTTTAGTATCGCTGGTAGAAAACACGGTTTTGAAGATGCACGCGGCACCTTATTTTTTGAAGTTGCCCGGATCTTACACGAAAAGAAACCGAAAGCTTTTATCTTAGAAAATGTCCAGGGTTTAGTCCATCATGATCGAGGTAAAACTTTAAAAACTATTTTAGATATATTAGAAAAGGATTTGCATTATTTTGTCCCTAGTCCCCAGATTTTAAATGCCAGATATTTTGGGGTTCCTCAAAACCGTCCCCGAATTTTTATTGTCGGTTTTCGAGAGGATTTAAATATTTACAATTTTTCCTATCCTCAACCAACCCATCAAGAAACTTGTCTTAAAGATATCTTAGAAGAAAAGGAGGTCAGCGTTAAATATTATCTCTCTAATCAGTATTTAGAAACTTTGTTTAAACACAAGGATAGACACCAAAATAAAGGTAATGGGTTCGGTTATGAGATTATTTCTCCCAATGGTATCGCTAATGCTATTGTGGTGGGAGGTATGGGAAAAGAAAGAAATTTAGTTATCGATCAAAGACTGACTAATTTTACTCCCGTTACTCGCATTAAGGGAGAGATAAATAAATTATTCGTCCGCAGAATGACTCCCAGAGAATGGGCAAGATTACAGGGATTTCCCGATAGTTTTCAGATTGTTGTTAGCGATGTCCAAGCTTATAAACAGTTCGGTAATTCTGTGGCTATTCCCGTAGTAAAAGCGGTGGCAAAAGAGGTGATTAAAACTTTAGATTTATCCAGAAATTCTCAAGAAAATATCATGGTTAAGGATTTACAGGGAAAACAATTAGAGTTATTGTCAATCTGAGGAACAATAACAATTTTTTCTAGGGTTTGGGTATAGGACAGCGTTGCTTATCAAGATGAAGTATAACCTAATTTGGTGTGGACGACCAACCACTGGCCTTCCAAAACCAAAACTTCCTATCTCACCGTTAAGATAACTGCTATAATAATAGTTAATTATTTAATCAATGCGATTGCCGTTTATGCTGAAGTCTGACTGGATTAAATTAATCAATGCTATTCGTCTCCGAAAACTTAATTATCAGGGTAAAGATGGTGAATTTAGTTATCGATTCTTTTACCAACAAATATCAGATTCTAGAAGACATTTAGAAGACGATAAAAATATCACTTTCACTCTACAAAAATCTGGACTGGAGTTTTCTGGCAAAAATATTACATTTTGGTTGACTTGTTTTTATAACTATGAAATACCCACCGCACTTAATCAGCAAGAAACCTATCAGTTTGAGCAAGTGTTAAAAAGGTCAATTGATGACATTTTTTCTGATCGTATTTGCACTGGACAAAGCGATTCTAAACTGACCACCTCTTTCAATATTTCTTATGGTACAGATAACTTCTTTTACCATGCTGGTTTTTATGCCGCAGCTTTTCTATATGCTTTTGATGTCAAAGAACCAAAAATGCAGTTAATCGATCAACAATGGATAGTAATTGATGAAAAACTAGGCTACTTAGATTTTGTCACCTATTTTAGCTATCCAAAAGCTATTCCTATCAAACTGTCTATCCCTAAAATTATCGATTTAAAAACTACATCAAATTTTCAATTAGCAGAAGGGGTAGAAATAAACGATTTAAAAACTACATCAAATTTTCAATTAGCAGAAGGGGTAGAAATAAACGATCAATATCATACTAATTATCAGCAAGCTTCCCAATACTTAGATGAGATCAGAAGGGAAATTAAAGATGGTTTACTTGACCAATAATAACGTAAATCAGGAGAATAAATGGCTCTCTTGTCCTTTATGTAATAAGTTGTACTCATTAAATGTCTGTTCCTTAACGAGAGCTTGATTTTTTTCTAAAAACAAGAGATGTCTAACGCATTCTACCTAAAATTTTCTTAATAAATAGGCCATGAGCAATGTTTTTTCTAGCAGCAAAATAGGATTCTGACTAAGCTGTTCGTAATTTAAATTGCGTTAACAGAATTACCCTTGTTTTTCAACTTGCGATCCCACTTAATAATTAAATCCCCTTCATTTAAAAGTTGATGTAAAAGAGATTCTAACTCTTCAACTGATTTAAAAATTTGTTCGGAATTCAAGTGATTAGGGGCTGGCATAGCTATTGATATTTGAATAGGTTACTGTTTCTATTATACGCTATTTAGATGCTGAACAGCTTAGCTTTTTTATTTCATACCGTTTTGGATTTAGTTAATTACACCTATCAAAAGATTCGTGAGCTATTAGTAACTCGGACTTCTTTCTTTAATGATATTCGTACCCTATTAAAATTTATTTGGTTTAAGAATTGGTCGAGATTTATGAATTGAAATCGATTTTTCGTGGACAAAGTTCTTAAAACCTGTCTATCTCCAGCGTTGGATGATAATTATCTGTCAAAAAATAATGCTTCTACACAAGTTCTCTATTTAAATAAGAGAATTTTATCTGATTTTTTTCAAAATGAGAATTGCTGGGGTCAATCTGACTATTAGTTCCCAAGAATACATCTCGGTGATCGGTCATTCTGGTTGCGGCAAATCGACGCTTTTAAAAATTATCGCCGGTTTAGAACAATCCTCCTCGGGACAGGTGACTTTAGAAGGAAAGTTAATTCGTCAACCGGGGTCCGACCGCATGATGGTTTTTCAGCATTATTCTCTTTTGCCCTGGTTGACAGTGCGAGAAAATATTCGTTTGGCGGTGGATGAAGTTCTTAAAAGTGCTAGTAAAGTTGAAAAAAATAGCCTTGTTAATGAACATTTGGCGATGGTGCATTTAACGGCCGCTGCTGATAAATATCCCGAAGAAATCTCCGGCGGAATGAAGCAGCGGGTGGGCATCGCTCGCGCTTTGGTAACTCGACCGAAAATGCTATTGATGGATGAACCCTTTGGGGCTTTAGATGCTTTAACTAAGCGAAAATTACAACAGGAAGTGCTGAAAATTTGGGAGAGTCACCGGCAAGCGGTGATCATGATTACCCATGATGTAGATGAGGCAATTTTTATGTCCGATCGCATTGTTTTAATGACCAATGGACCCCATGCTAATATCGGTGAGATTTTAACAGTGCCTTTTCCCCATCCCCGGGATCGTCACGCCATGCGAGAAACTCAAGAATATTATGATTTAAGAAATCATGCTCTCGATTTTCTAGAGCGTTATTTTACGGCAGATGAATAGGCGGTGAAAAAGTCAGATAATATCTGTAGGGGCAAGGCATTCGGATAGGAAATCTACGGTTTCAGCGATAGGTTATTGCCCGAATGCTTCGCCCTTTTTCTATTAAGATGGGGACAGGGTAGCCAATTCTAAGGCTAAAGGATCAACCCGGCGTAAATTTGCCCCTAATGCTCTTAATTTACCCTCTAAATTATCGTAACCTCGATCGAGGTGATGGAGTCCCTGCACAATAGTAGTCCCCCGGGCTGCCAATCCTGCCACCACCAAAGCTGCCGAAGCGCGTAGATCCGTGGCCATCACCGGCGCCCCAGAGAGGAAAGGCACACCGCGCACTAAAGCCACATTTCCTTTGACCTTGATATCTGCTCCCAAACGCTTTAATTCGGCCACATGACGCAGACGATTTTCAAAAACCGTCTCATTAACCACGCTACTGCCCTCGGCTAAAGTTAATAGAGCCATAAATTGGGCCTGCATATCCGTGGGAAACCCGGGATAGGGTAGGGTTTCCATATCGGTGGCTTTTAAGTCTTTAGGGATAATCCGGAGACGATTGGGACCATCTTCCACCACTTCCGGACCGATTTCGTGCAGTTTGGCAATTACCGAAGCTAAATGGCTGGGAATCACGGGATAAAGACTAATTTCTGAGTGGGTAATCGCCCCAGCTATCAGTAAAGTCCCGGCTTCAATGCGATCGGGAATGATATTGTAATCGGTACTGTGCAGACGGGAAACTCCCTCAATGACAATTGTATTAGTCCCGGCACCGCTAATTTTTGCCCCCATGGAAACACAAAAATCGGCTAAATCAATCACCTCTGGCTCCTGGGCTGCATTACCGAGAATGGTTTCCCCTTGCGCTAAAGTCGCCGCCATCATTAGGGTTTCCGTCGCTCCCACACTGGGATAATCCAGATAAATATTCGCCCCTTTCAGACGACCATTACCCTTAACGTGGGCGTGTACCATGCCGCCATCAATTAATACATCTGCACCCATTGACTGTAGGCCTCTAACGTGCAGGTCCACCGGTCTGGCCCCAATGGCGCAGCCGCCAGGGAGGGGAACTTTTGCTTCTCCTAAACGGGCTAAAATCGGTCCGATGGCAAAAAAACTGGCTCGCAACTGGGAGACGAGATCGTAGGGTGCTTGAGCTTGTTTGAGGTCTCTGCCATCAATCTCTAGTCTATCTCCGGTGTGACGGACTTGCACGCCCAAAACCGAGAGAATTTGACTCATCCGCTCGATATCGGCTAGAGCAGGTACATTACTAATCTGGCACTCGTCGGAGCAGAGTAAAGCTCCCGCCATAATCACTAGAGCGGCATTTTTGGCACCACTGATCTTAACTTCACCCTTGAGAGAGTGACGACCTTGAATTTCTAAATAGGGATGCTCGATATCGATAGTCATAGGATCATTCATTTATCTTAGTTGGGAGTCTTGGCTAAGGCAAGCTTCGGTAAAATTAGACTGCATTTTATCAGATTTTTGAGCGAATTATCGGTGATTCTACCTCGAAAAACGATTTTTGTCTTAATTATCTCAACTGTCTTGACTTATGGATTGTCCGATAGTATAATGGGAGATTGTGAAAGAAAAATGCGGAACTGGCGGAATTGGTAGACGCGCTAGATTCAGGTTCTAGTGTCTGCAAAGACTTTCGGGTTCAAGTCCCGAGTTCCGCATTATCTCCCTCAAAACGTAGTTATTTAGGGCAGCCCTAGCGGGGTGAAAAATCCGATTGGCTATGATTAGCAGTGTTCAAAACCCTTTAATCAAGCAAATTCGCAAGCTACACCGCACTAGAGAGCGACAGGAGCAGAATTTGTCCTTAATTGAGGGAACACACTTACTAGAGACGGCTTTAGCGGTGAATTGTTCCCTGGAGACGGTTTGTTATACTGAAAAGTGGCAGCAAAGACAGGCAGAATTAGCAGAGAAGTTTCAAAATCAGGCGAAACGAGTCGAGATAGTTTCCCCGGAAGTCCTCGCTTCCCTAGCAACAACGGTTAATCCCGATGGTGTGATTGCCACTATTTCCCGTGATCACCTTCATCCAATCCCCCAAAATCCGCTACAATTGGGCTTAGTTTTGGAAAGATTGCAGGATCCGGGTAATCTCGGCACTATTATTCGCACTGCCGTGGCTACGGAAGTACAGGGTATCTGGTTAAGTCTCGATAGCGTCGAAATCGATAACCCCAAAGTGATCCGCAGTTCCGCCGGGGAATGGTTTCGATCGCCCCTAGTGGTAGAATCGGATTTATCGGCTTTGGTGAAAAAATATCAAGCACAGGGGGTAAAAGCGATCGCGACTTTACCCACAGCCACCAAAAACCACTGGGAGATTGATTTTACCCGTCCGACTTTAATATTATTAGGCAATGAAGGAGCCGGTTTATCACCCCAATTAGCGGCTTTAGCCGATGAAACGGTGAAAATTCCCCTCTTTGGTGGTGTGGAATCTTTAAATGTTGCGATCGCTACTGCTGTCATCCTCTACGAAGCTAGAAGACAATTATCCTACAGTAGGGTGGATTAGCGTCAGCGTAATCCACCGTTAAAACCGACAGTTATATTACTTCATTTTCATCGGATGATAATGCAAGCTTTTCAACGATTACAGAACCTCCAGTAACTAACATTCCTATCTTTTCGCTTTGTACATCGGACTGTTTATTTGATGTTGCTGATACTAGATTAATAACGGATTTTATAAATGCCTCAAGACGTGGAAGTATTAAAAAAACAAAAATTGACAAACTGGCTAATGATAGCAAGGGAGATATAAAAATATCAATAATGGAGATAGAAGAAAAACTTGTTCTTATCAAAGGTAGCAACACAAAAGCAAAAAGACAATTCGTCAAGAAAACTCTTACCTGTTCAATGTCGTCTGCAACTTTTTTTTCTTCAATTTTGATAAAACGTACATCATCATCATTTTTAGTGTGGTGCTTGAAGTCCAGAGCTTGACTTTTCAGTCCTTGTACAATAAATCTAAATCCTAGTTTTTCTTGTGGTTTAATAACACCTATTCTAAACTTTTTCTCATGCTTGCCAAGACTGGTTTCGGTAAGTTCTTTAAGCTCCATTTCAGGTTCTATTTTTTGGGGACAGTAAAATACATCTAAGACTTCATCGATATTTGTGAATTCAAATCTTATTTCTTGATTTTTAATTTGTTGATTACCTGTATTCTCAATATCAAAAAGTGCATAAAACATATTTTGTGCTGGCTTTCCATTGTACAAGATACCAATTTTATTCTCGATATCTTTTTCAATATTGCCAATAATTCCGCTTTTGACAAGCTTGCTATAAGAAATTTGCTTTCTTGGTTCACTTTTTTTCTTGAGTCGTTCAATAATAAAATTGGCAAGAAATCCAATTATTCCAGAAACAATTGCAATAATTATTCCATTTAATAATTCATTGGAAGTAGGAGAAGATTGGTTGCTTAAATTACTTGTTTGAGCAATTGCTTGTGAACTAGAAGCAAGAAGCAAAAATTGTGAACTAAGACTAGCAAAAATAGCAGATAAGAAAAAAATAATCGAGAACTTAACCACTCGATTCGCACTTATATCAGTTATCTTAATGGTGAGGTACGAAGTTTTCATGTTAGGTAGTCAGGAGTCGGTCGTCGATATCGAATCAGGTTACACTTCATCTTTATGAGAAACGCTGTAATAGACATCGGCCTAATATTGTATCACGACTGAAAATCTTTGGGAACCTCGAAAAATATAGTTGAGTAGATTGGATTAGCTACAGCGTAATCTTCCGTTAAAACTAAGATTAGCATCCGGGTAATCCCGCCTTAAACCTTCTAAATTGCGGCTCTTCGGTTTGTGTTATGCAATGGATGGGGGGTATAAGGGATGGAACCCTTATAGAGAAAGACGTTTGGCGATTTTTGTCAATTGTTTTTGATCTAGGGCGAACTAATCAATTAAATCTCTTACCAGATAAGGATTTAGTCGATTTATGCCCCCATATCGAACCATACCAAGTAACGAAGAACCTAAATTGCTTATTTTTCGTTTCTAGTCTTGATAGAATTACCGCGAATAGTGAAATTTGAGACAGTCAACCAATTTTTTACACTTCCGTTTTTTTGGCAAGTTTTGGCGGAATTTGCTCGGCTGTTAAGGTGACGATTTGGCCATCTTTGAAAATGCTGATAGATTCTCCTAAGAGGCGGTGTCTCTCAATTGCTTCTGCGATTGCGATTCTAACACCTGTATCGATTCGCTCCGATAATTTATCAGGAATTGGTTCAGTCATGGGCTGCCTCGGTTATTTGTTGCCAGATAAAGGAGTCATAGATAATGACTTGTTGATTGAAGGGACGTTCAGCAACTAAGTGCGGCTCATCCTCAGAATTATCATAGATAACCCAAGTATCGCATAAAGGTAAATACAACTGCATGAGATTAATACGTCCCCGCTCATAACGACGACGAACCACATCTTCAGGAATATTATGACCGCCACTGGCTACCCTTCTGTGAACTCTCTCTAAAGCTAATTCTGGACTTTGTAGCCAAAAATAAATAAGATTGAGTCTATAGCCAGAACTGCGACAGTCTCTCAAAAAACGGGCAAAATTTCGGGCTGCCAGGGTGCTTTCAAGGGCAAAATCTATTCCTTGGCACTTAAGTGTTACCAACTTTTCTAACATCAACCGTCCTGCTTGGATAGCAACCGACTCAGGATTAAAAGGTGAGAGTCCGGCGGCAATCTCATCGGCATTAACGTAGTCGATAACACCTAAAAAGTTGGGTAAAATTTTTTTAGCGACGGTGGTTTTCCCGGAACCATTGGGGCCAGCAATTAGATAAACATCAGACATGAGGGAAAAGCTCGTCCTCCAGATTATTTTGAGATAAGCTCGAACTAAATCGCTGGTTATAATTAAATTGAAGATAAATCACCCCTTAATTACCCCTTAATAAGGGGGGTTTTTGACAGTTTTTAACATCTAACTATTTAAGTATCAGTGGCTCTCAACTTTCCGTAAGAAAAGGTGCGATATCGATGGGGAACCAATCTCCGTCTAATACTTGTTCGAGAGTGAATATAGACTCTAGGGGAATTGTATTTTTATCGACAATTCTCCCATCAATTAGGGTTTGTCTTGCGTCTGAATAGGCTTCCCCAAAGGAATTAAGGGCATGATTTTTCAGCGTTGGGGTTTTCATCTTTTTTTTCAGTTGCACTCGAAAAGTGGCTATCTCTCCTAGCCAATGACGCGCATTTCTTTCTCTTTCCGTTGTCCAATAACTCAGTTTTAAAAGATGGATTAATAGTTGAGTTAATAAACTTTCGACAGCTTGGCGCTCGCTTTTTCCCATGCACTCCACTTCCTCGATCAGATTTTCCCAGTCCACTCTGTTAAACTCTTTTCGCTTTAAAAGTTCGGCGGTTTTTTCTGTCCAGAAAACAAAATCTTCTTCGTAGAGAACGGAGAGCAATAGCGGGGTTTGTGCTGTCATAATAGATTTCTGGCGTTGCTGATTTGTGATAGGAATCTTCTTGTGTGGGTTTTTTAAAACCTGGAGCCAAACTAAGTAGCTGTTTATAGTTAAATTAAAAATGGATTTTAGGTTTGATCCCCCCTTCCCCCCTTGATAAAGGATGTGCTGATCCCCCCTTAATAAGGGGGGTATCTGATGATTCTTAACGCCTACCTACTTAACTTTTGGATAGGATGCACAGTTAGCATTCATAGCGTGAGTCAGCAACACCGCAGAAAAATTAATTTTGACTCAAAAATAAACTGGGCAATCCGATAAGATTATCTTGCTTAAAAAAGATCGAATTTTGTTGTCGCAATTTACCGATTAATCTTGTTACTGTTACTCTGGTAGTGCCGATGGCGCTGGCAATTTGAGCGTGAGTTAGGGGATAGGGAAGATAATAGCCTTCTACACAGGGTTGACCGTATTCTTCCAATAATAGAACCAAGAACCCCATTAATCGATCGAGGGAGCGTTTTTGACCGAGAATACTCAACCAAAATAACTTACGCTGGTATTGATGGCGAAAAGTTTCCATAATAGCCGATCGCAATTGCGGCCAGCGTTCTAGATCTTCCCAGTATAACCAGACTAACTCGGTCGCGTCTAGATGAGCTTGGGCTTGTAATTGAAAGGGAAATTGAGAAACAATCTCAAAAGGTTGACCTGCACCCACAAAACCGAGAAATACTTCCTCACTATCGGCGATAGGTGGTTGACGGGGGGATTTTTGGTCGATAACGTTAACTTGTGCCTTACCAACAATACGAATCGCCCCAGATTCAACAAAGTATAACAGTCCGGGGCGTGTGGCGACTTTTTCATCCTTGGCAAAGGTATGGTTACGATAATGGGATTTTGCCCAGTTAAAGATTTCTGTTTCTTGACCGACTAAGGGTATAAAATCCGACGAAGGAACCGAAGAAGACATTAAAATTAATAACCCACTGGGGCGTTAAGGAACTGTAAACTAATGTAACAAAAAATTGCTGCGATTAGGGGGGGTCTTGTGGCCACTAGATGCTTATTGGTCAATAATCCCTAAAAGTTGCGGGGATTGAGCAAATAGGAGAAATATTAAGTATTCTAAACAGAACACCCGCCCCAATGTTACAAAAGCTAGATAATTACCCTATCTATTCTTAAATTTTTCTGGCTTTTCTGGGGACTATGGCATAGGATAGGATGCGTAACTATTAGTTTTCTATCTATGACATAGCGTTTATCACAAAGATGAGGTATGAAAAGATTTGACATTATCTCTGGAAGACCAGCTACTGTTAATCGTTCCCTGTGTCCTAAAACCAGACACTTCGTACCTCACTATTAAGATAACTGCTATAGATGATAGTTGATAGATAATTTAAATTTATACTTTTCCCTAAAAACTTCGGTCAAACTTGTATGAATAGCATTAGACAAAAAATCGAATCCCTCTTGAATCAATTACCGGATGATTGTTCAATTGAAGATATTCAGTATCATTTATACGTTCTGGAGAAAGTGCGTCAAAGTTTGAGCGCTGCTTCTCTAGAGAATACAATCCCCCAAGAAGAAGTTGAGGGTCTTTTAAACAAATGGCTGATCGAGTGAATTATCGCCTTGTCTGGTCGCCCAAAGCAATTGAAGACGTGGATGCGATCGCATCTTATATTAGTCGAGATTCTCCGTCCTACGCGGCGGCCGTCGTGCGCCGAATTCTTGATATCAGCTATTCTTTAGAAAATTGTCCCCTAGAAGGGAAAAAATGCGCCGAATTTAGCGATGAAACCATCCTAGAAAAATCTGCCTATGCCTACCGTCTGATCTATCAAATTCAAGGGGCGGTAGTTATCATAGCAGCGATCGTCCATAGCAAGCATTTCTTAGACTGATCTAGTCAGTGATCAGTTAAGCTAAGACGCATTTTACGCCTATCCTTAAGATTAGCTGAATCTCCCTCAATCCTTTTACTTTTGTCTCTTGCAAGAGTGTCTCATCTCAAGGCCGCAAGTTAAATATGTGGGCAGCTGATCAGATGTGAGTTTTCTGTTCACTGTTTACTGTTTACTGTTTACTGTTTACTGACCTAGCTTATGAACCGTCAAAAATTTACTTGGGGATATTCCAGTTATAAATTACGTCAGAAAGGAAAATTTCAAGAATTTCTGTGTTTACTGGCATTATTAATAGCGGCCTTAATTATCTATCTAGTGGGATTAGGTAATTTACCCTTGCGGGATTGGGATGAGGCAACAATCGCTCAGGTGGCCAAGGAAATTAGCCAAACCCCACTAGAACAATTGCACTGGTTATTTCCCAGTTTTTGGGGTGATCCCTACCTGAATAAACCGCCGTTGATTCATAGTTTAATTGGTCTAACCTACCATTTTTGGGGCATTAATGAGGCCAATACTAGACTAATTCCCGCTTTTTTAACAGCTTTATCGGTGCCGCTTCTTTATCTTCTCGGTCGAGAAATTTTTCCGGCTCGTTTGCCAGCTTTACTATCGGCCTTGATCTATTTAACTCTTTTGCCGGTGGTGCGTCATGGCCGTTTAGCCATGTTGGATGGAGCAGTATTGTGTTTTGAAATCCTGATGTTTGTTGGTTTACTGCGCTCTCGACGGGATTTACGCTGGTCTGTGGGGGCGGGGTTAGGATTTGCCCTCCTTTGTCTGACTAAGGGGATTATGGGGCTATTATTAGCCGGTATCGGCTTTATTTTTCTGCTCTGGGATACCCCTCGCTTATTAACTTCTGCCTATTTTTGGTCGGGTTGGTTATTGGGAGCAGCCCCCGCTTTTGCTTGGTATGCCGCCCAATTTTGGCACTACGAGCGGGAGTTTCTCGATTCCCTTTTTGTTCAACAGTTAAAACGAGTTAGTGACCATCTGGACAATCATCGCGGACCGTTTTGGTATTATCTGCTGGAAATTCTTAAATATAGTTGGCCGTGGTTGATTTTCTCGGTTTGGGGTTTACTTTTAGCCCGTCGGGAACATCTCTACAGTTGGGCAAAGTTACTGTTAGTTTGGACGGGTGTTTATCTGTTGGTGGTTTCGGTGATGGCAACTAAGTTGCCTTGGTATATTCTGCCGATCTATCCAGCTTTGGCTTTAGCGGCCGGTTATGCCTTAGCGCAGGTGAGTAATCTTCCCATCGATCGCCCCTATCATCCAATCTGGTCAATTATTCTGGGTATTATCGGCGTTGTGGCGGGTGCATTAGCTTTAATGACCTATTTTCCGAGTCATTTTGCCCCGATCGAACCTATCCATCCCTTGATTCTTTTAACCTTATTGTCACTTTCCCTGACCATGGTGACAACGGCAATTTTGTTAGCCCGGCGCTCGCAACAATTCATCGTGGTTTTACTCTGGGGAATGTTTGTTTCTTTGTTGATTTTTGTCAATTCTCCCCTCTGGATCTGGGAGTTAAATGAGAATTTCCCCGTCAAACCGGTGGCGAGTTTAGTACAGAAATATGTGCCAGCTGATCGCCCTGTTTATATTGCTTTTGCCTACGAGCGCCCCTCGTTAAATTTTTATAGTGGTCGTCGGGTTTTTCCCCTTGCTGCCGAAGAATTAATCAATCATTGGCAAAGTCACAAGCAACCTTACCTAATTATCGATCGTCAAACCAAAGAAGCTACTGATTTAGAAGGATTAAAGGCGCTCGGATCTACGAATTCCGGTTGGTTTTTGGTGACGAAGCAGTAGTGAGGTTAATTTTGTGCATACTTTCGATAGTAAATTAGCTTAGGCTTGATCTTGCTGACTTGAAATATTACAAAAATTTTACCAGTTGCGTTAAAATCACCCCTAGCGATGAAACGCAGCACTTTTGTAATTGTTGAAACCGAGATTAATATGCTAAATAGGTCAATTACGGCCGAGAAAACCGAGGAATTCGCTCCTGCTGACCTGCAAGACCTGCTAGACTGTACCGATAGCTTTGTTAACCGTCATATTGGACCGACGGAGACGGAAATCGAGAAAATGCTGGCGGTTTTGGGTGTTGCTACCCTTGAGGAATTAATCGCTCAAACTGTCCCATCAGGAATTCGTTTACAAAAAAGCCTTAATCTACCACCTGCCTTGAGTGAATACGCCGCTCTTGCCCAATTAAAAGCTATTGCCTCGAAAAATCAGGTATTTCGCTCCTTTATTGGCATGGGCTACCATGACTGTATCACCCCGCCGGTAATTCTCCGCAACATCTTAGAAAATCCGGGTTGGTACACTGCCTATACTCCCTATCAAGCGGAAATCGCCCAAGGACGCTTAGAAGCTCTCTTAAACTTCCAAACTCTCATCACTAGCTTAACCGGTCTAGAAATTGCTAACGCTTCCCTCCTCGATGAAGGAACAGCAGCCGCAGAAGCGATGAGCATGAGTTACGGACTGTGTAAAACTAAAGCCAATGCTTTCTTTATCTCCAGTAGTTGCCATCCCCAAACGATTGAAGTTGTTAAAACCAGAGCGATTCCTTTAGGTATTGACATTATTATCGAGGATCATCGTCTCTTTGACTTCCAAACGCCAATTTTTGGGGCTTTACTGCAATATCCCGCCACCGATGGCGTAATTTATGACTATCGGGAATTTATCGCCAAAGCGCAGGAAAATGGGGCTTTAGTCACCGTTGCCGCCGATATTCTCAGTTTAACTCTGTTGACTCCCCCCGGCGAATTGGGGGCTGATATTGCCGTGGGTAGCAGTCAACGCTTTGGGGTTCCCTTGGGTTATGGGGGTCCCCATGCCGCCTATTTTGCCACCAAAGATGCCTATAAACGCAGTATTCCGGGGCGCATTGTCGGGGTATCGAAGGATAGTCAGGGTAAACCCGCACTGCGTTTAGCTTTGCAAACCAGGGAACAACATATCCGCCGGGATAAAGCCACCAGTAATATTTGTACCGCACAGGTGTTACTAGCGGTGATTGCTTCCATGTACGCGGTGTATCATGGACCGGAAGGAATCAAGAAAATCGCCCAAAGAGTGCAGAAATTAACCGCTTTATTGGCAACTGGCTTAAAACAGTTGGGTTATCAGGTGGGTAAAGAACCGCACTTCGACACACTCAAAGTTACGGTATCCACGGGAGTTAAGGACATCCTTGGGAAGGCAAAAACCCATAAGATTAATCTGCGTTATTTTGATGAGAATAATTTAGGGATTAGTGTCGATGAAACCACCACTCTCAGGGATGTATGGGATTTATGGCAAATTTTCGCCGCAACCGAGGAATTACCCTTTACCACGGCGGAATTAGTCGAGAAAATTAGTCTAGAATTACCCGCTAATCTAACCCGTACCAGTGCCTATCTTACCGAGCCGGTGTTCAATCGTTACCACTCGGAAACGGAATTACTCAGATATCTGCACCGTCTGGAAACAAAGGATCTAGCCTTAAATACTTCCATGATTCCCCTCGGTTCCTGTACGATGAAACTGAATGCCGTAGCGGAGATGATTCCGGTAACTTGGCCAGAATTCGGCAAATTACACCCTTTTGCTCCGATTGACCAAGCAGAAGGCTATCAACTGCTCTTTCAACAGTTAGAGACTTGGTTAGGGGAAATTACCGGGTTTGATGGCATTTCCCTACAACCGAACGCCGGTTCTCAGGGAGAGTATGCTGGTTTACAGGTGATCCGAGCCTACCATGAAAGTCGCGGTCAAGGTCATCGTCAGATTTGCTTAATTCCTGAGTCCGCTCACGGGACTAATCCTGCCAGTGCCGTTATGTGTGGTATGAAAGTAGTGGCGGTTAATTGCGATTCTCGGGGCAATATTGATATTGATGACCTGAAAACTAAGGCCCAGAAGCATCAGGATAATCTAGCGGCTTTGATGGTGACGTATCCTTCCACTCACGGCGTTTTTGAACAGGGAATTAGCGAAATTTGCGCCTTGATTCATCAATACGGTGGTCAAGTGTATATGGATGGCGCGAATATGAATGCTCAGGTGGGTTTATGTCGTCCGGCGGATTTTGGCGCTGATGTCTGTCACTTGAATCTTCATAAAACTTTCTGTATTCCCCACGGTGGTGGCGGACCCGGTATGGGACCAATCGGAGTAAAATCCCATTTAGTGCCTTTTCTGCCCGATGTTTCCCTGGTTTTGGCGAAATTATCCCCAGAAACCGCTAACGGTAAGCATCAGGACTCGATTGGCGCAATTTCGGCCGCGCCTTGGGGTAGTGCCAGCATTTTGGTGATTTCTTGGATGTATATCGCTATGATGGGGGCAGCCGGCTTAAAAAAAGCGACAGAAGTGGCAATTTTGAACGCTAATTATCTGGCTTTTCGTCTGGAGTCGGCCTATCCGGTTTTATTTAAGGGTAGCGCGGGAACGGTTGCCCACGAGTGCGTGATTGATTTACGTCCCCTGAAAAAACAGGCCGGCATCGAGGTGGAAGATGTGGCAAAACGCTTGATGGATTTCGGTTTCCACGCGCCGACGGTTTCTTGGCCCGTGGCGGGTACAATGATGGTGGAACCCACGGAAAGCGAATCTTTGGGGGAATTAGACCGTTTTTGTGAAGCTTTGTTAACTATCTATCAAGAAGTACAAGCGATCGCTAATGGCAGCATGGATATCCACGATAATCCCTTAAAAAATGCCCCCCACACAGCCGCAGTTTTAACTGCCGATGATTGGAGTCGTCCCTATTCCCGTCAACAGGCAGCTTATCCGCTTTCTTGGCTAAAAGATTATAAATTCTGGCCGGTAGTGGGACGGGTTGATAATGCCTACGGGGACAGAAATCTGGTTTGTTCCTGTGAGGGTATGGACGCTTATAAGTAATCGTAATTACTTGATAATATTTGGTGGGGTAGTGGCAAATTACCCCGCTTTTTTCTGGTTTTTTGGAACTTGAACTGTAAAATTATACTAAATCCGTTGAGTAACGCACAGAAAACGGGTTTCTCCGAGAAACCCGTTTTCTACTCATGCAAAAGGCTTCGGCCGTGAGCTCAGGCTTCGACGGTGAGCTCAGCCGAACCGCCGAACGGCAAAAGGGGTAATACATAATCAGTTTTTAATAACTGGATTTAGTATTAAACACCTCTTGTGCCACTCGCTCGCAACTGCCTACTGTTCCTAAACCGGCTGTGGTTTCTGCGTATTCATCTAACATTTTTTGGCGACGTTGCTGATTTAATAATAAATCTAGACATTCCTCCATAATTCTTTCCGGGTTAGCTTCCTCTTGTAATAATTCGGGAACAATTTCTCGCATTAAAACTAAATTTACCGGTGAGACAAATGGTACAGAAAGCTTCATAATATTGCGAGCAATCCAAGCAGTAACTGCACTTAAACGGTAAACCACCACCTGCGGCACGTTTAATAAAGCAATTTCGAGATTAACTGTACCAGACTTAGCCACAGCCAGATCGGCCGCAGCAATTGCTTCTAAAGTCTGATCTCGTTCCATAATCACCGCATTTAATCCATATTCCGCCACTAATTTTCGCATTTTTGGTTCGTATAAAGCTAGGGGAACGGGAATTAAAAACTTAATATCGGGTATTTTTTCCTGTAATTTTTGGGCAGCAGCGCACACCGTCGGCACGAGATATTTAAACTCCTGTTGACGGGAAGCGGGTAACAAAGCGATTACCGTTTCTTCGGGTTTTATCGCCCATTTTTGCCGCATTTCTTGCCGATTGGGAGCATTAGCCATACGATCAACTAAAGGATGTCCCACCCAAGTTACTGGTAAACCTTTTGTTTCAAAAAAACGAGCTTCGGCAGGAAAAATTGCTAATAATTTATCAGTGACGGCGATTAATTTTTCCGTATTAAATAACTTTTCTGCTGTGGCCCTGAGTTTAGCTGAGGGGATATTTTCTTCTGACCAAATCCACACCTGTGGGGCAATATAATAAATTATTGGCACCTGGGGAATAATTTTTTTAGCTGATTGACCGATCGCCACATTTGCCCCCACATAATCAATTAAAATAATGATATCAGGGGGATGATCTCTAAAAAACTCTTTTGCTCGTTTTTGTAGTTGTAAGGTTGGCAAAATAAAGGGGATAGATTCAATCAATCCCATGGCAGCCAGTCGAGTGGTTTTACCCAACATTTTTGCCCCAGCTATCTCCATGCGATCGCCACCGAGGGCAAAAATTTCTAACTCAATTGCCTGGGTTTTAGCTAGTTTAAAAAGGGATTCAATCAGCATCGCTGCCTGTAAATCACCCGATACCTCACCCGTACTAATAAATATACGCATTTGGATAATTATTTGATAATAAAAGAATTCAGGAGATAGGATTCAGGATTCAGGATTCAGGATTCAGGAGATTATTTTTATTTATTCTTCCCACTTCCCCACTTCCCCACTTCCCCACTTCCCCATCACCCCACAGACTGTTCCTCAATAAAGAAATTATTTCCCTGGAATTAAACCGCGACGTTTTTCTCCTGTGGTAGAGGATTGTAAAAATTGACAGAGATGTTGAACGTGGGGATTATCGGTTAAGAGAGAAACTTGTTCTAAAGCCTCCTGAAGATTTATATTAGAACGATAGATAATCCGAAAAGCTTTTTTCAGTAAAGCTAGATCTTCATCGGTAAAACCGGCCCTTTGTAAACCGACTAAATTAAGAGTTCGTACCCGACAGGGATTGCCTTCCACTAAAGTAAAAGGGGGAACATCGCGATCAATACGACTCATTCCTCCTAACATGGCCATTTTGCCAATATGAACAAATTGATGTACTCCTAAAACCCCCCCGATAACTGCTTTTGATTCGATCTGGACATGACCAGCCAAGGCGACACTATTAGCGATAATAATGTTATCTTGCAAAATACAATTATGGGCAACGTGAACATAGGCCATTAATAAATTATTATTGCCAATTTGGGTAACTTCTCCCGTATCGGTGGCACGATTAATCGTGACAAACTCGCGAATTTGGTTATAATCACCAATTTCTACGCTACTTTCGCCCCCTTTATACTTTAAATCCTGTGGTTCATTACCAATAACAGCCCCAGAAAAGATATGATTACCCTTGCCAATTTTAGTCGGACCTTCAATGACCACATGGGCATCAATAATTGTATCAGCTTCAATTTCCACATTGGCCCCGATCACAGCATAGGGGCCGACTTTAACCGTGGGATCAAGTTTTGCCGACGGATGGATAACCGCAGTGGGGTGGATTAACGTATTCAAAGGGAAGTCTCCCGCGCTCAACTTCGTCACTGTATGAATCATGGTATAGCTTATCCTATATTGGACAGATTGTGATCAAGATTGATAGCGGTTGCTTAGGGAGGGGACGACTTTAATGGGGAACCAGAACCCGATAAACTATTAACCAGATTCTCTTGGTTCCTTCGTCCCTCCCATCCTGATAAAAAATATATGAGCAATAATAGACCTAAAATTATAGTCTTAGATGACGACCCGACAGGTTCCCAAACAGTCCATAGTTGTCTGTTATTGATGGGGTGGAATGAAGATACTCTCCGCTTGGGATTGGCAGATAATGCGCCAATTTTCTTTGTTTTGACCAATACTCGCGCTTTAACCCCCGAAAAAGCCGAGTCTGTCACCAGAGAAGTCTGTCATAACCTGAAAACTGCCTTAACTAAAGAGGGAATCGAGGATTTTTTGGTGGTTAGTCGTTCCGATTCTACCCTGCGCGGGCATTATCCGATCGAAACTGATGTTATTGCCGAAGAATTGGGCGGTTTTGATGCTCATTTCCTGATTCCAGCCTTTTTTGAGGGGGGTAGAATCACTCGCGATAGTATTCACTATTTAATCATCGATGGCGTTCCCACTCCCGTCCACGAGACGGAATTCGCTCGCGATTCGGTTTTTGCCTACCACTACAGTTATCTGCCGGATTATGTGGAGGAGAAAACGAAAGGGAAAATTAAAGCAGATGATGTAGAGAGATTTTTACTGACAGATATCCGTCAAGGTAGTTTAGAACGACTGCAAAAGCTCAAAAATAATCAATGTGGCGTGGTAGATGGGGAAACTCAAGCGGATCTCGATCGCTTTGCTGAAGATATTTTAACCGCCGCAGGGGAGGGAAAAAAATTTTTATTCCGTAGTGCTGCCAGTATTTTAACTTCTTTGGCTAATTTAGGAACTCAACCGATCGCACCCGAATCTATGGGTAAGTATAAGCCCACGGGGGAAGCCGGGGCAATTATCGTCGGTTCCCACGTCAAAAAAACTAGCCAACAATTAGATAAACTGCTTCAACAACCCAACACCGTCGGAGTCGAAATCGATGTGACGGCATTGCGCGATCGTCCCGATCAACGAGATCAACTCCTAGCACAAGCTCTGGAAAAAGTCAAGCTTATTCACAAAAATAAACAAACCCCCGTGATCTATACCAGTCGGCAAGAGTTAACCTTTGCTTCTGTGCAGAAACGTCTTGATTTTGGGGTTGCCGTCTCCACCCTGTTAATGGACATTGTTAAGGGTTTACCCAGTGACATCAGTTTTTTAATCAGTAAAGGCGGAATTACGTCTAATGATGTCTTAAGTACGGGTTTAAGCCTGCAATCGGCCCGTTTACTCGGTCAGATTCTCCCCGGTGTCTCCATGGTCCGCACAGCAGCCGATCATCCCCTCTTTCCTAATTTACCTGTGGTTCTTTTCCCGGGTAACGTTGGTGATGTCCAAGCTTTGGCCACAGTTTATCAACGTTTGTGTCAATAGGAGGCAATCAGTGATCAGTTATCAGTTATCAGTTATCAGTTATCAGTTATCAGTTATCAGTTATCAGTTATCAGTTATCAGTTATCAGTGAGCAGTGAGCAGTGAGCAGATGTGAGTTTTCAGGTTCTTCGTTACTGGGTATGGTTCGATAGGGGGGCATAAATTGACTAAATCCTTATCTGGCAAGAGACTTAATTGATTAGTTCGCTCTAGATCAAAAACAATTGACAAAAATCGCCAAATGTCTTTCTATATAAGGGTTCCATCTCTTATAACCTCCATTCATTGCATAACACAAACCGAAGAGCCAAATCTCGAATGTAATTTTTCCGTCTTCAAGCTGAGGTGCTTGAGACGCATGACTTCTCGGACTTGTTCTAACAGTCGAGGGGATTGTGCTTCTTCTGTCATCAGCAAATGCGGTAAGATCCACTCTTAGGGAATACTAGACCACCCTCTGCGGTAATTATGCCCAAATTGAGGTGATTAAACCGCACAGTGCGGTATTAAGATCAGCCGTAGGGTGCGTTCCTTAATGCAACTTTTCCCACTCCACAGATAGATTTTGGGGAACGCACCATGATCCATGAATTCCTTAAAGTGCGATTGCGCTTTAGTCTGTAACCGTGGACGCGATCGCTCAAGTTAAAATGGAAAGGCGATCGATGACAAAGAGGTCAAATCTATGACAGTGCGACAACCCCGCTACAATCAAGAAGAGTTTGCTCGACGTGGCGATGAGATTTATCAAACTCAGGTTGTTGATTTTTGATCAAAACACCCAGGAGATAGATCGATGGATAGATTAATCGAAAAATACCGTCAAATTATCAAAGATGTCCTTTCCGAATATATCAACATTGATTATGCTTATGGGGACATCAAAAATGAAGCAATATTTGATGATACAAACAATCGTTATATTATCCTTTCTTTAGGGTGGCAGAAAAATAAACGAATTCATGGCTGCTTAATCCATGTTGAAATTATTGATGATAAAATATGGATTCAAAGAGATGGCACAGAAGATGGCATTGCTTACGAATTAGAAAAAGCGGGAATCCCTAAAAAACAGATGGTTTTAGGATTTCACGATTCTGATGTTAGAAAATATACAGATTATGCAATATGTTAATTTGATTGTGAATCAAGAAAATATTGTTGATACTTCTGCTTTAATCGCTTTTTTTGTCCGTTCCGAAACTCATCACCAAACTGCCCAACAGTGTTTTGGAGTAACATGAAGTTAGTTTCTAGGAGGCTTAGGGTATGACTATGACAACAAATACACAAGCAGCAATCATTCGTACAGAGCGCGGACTGACGATCGCCGGAACACGCATCACCATTTATGATGTTATGGACTATGTAACCGCCCAATACCCGCCCAAATTCATTCACAAAACCTCCCCTCCCTCTCGGCTACATTGCCAAGGTTGCAGCTAACCCAATTATTCTGTAAAATTAACACGGTAGCAGAACGGAGCGAGATCGATATGTTAGTGCGTTATTCTTTAAGTGATTATATAGGAACAGCGATCGCCACTTCGGAAATTGAACAGTTAGAAGATGGTAGCTATGTTGGGAGAATACCAGACTGTCAAGGTGTAATCGCTTTTGGAGATAGCTTATCAGAATGTCAATCTGAGTTGCGATCGACCCTAGAAGATTGGATTTTATTAGGATTAAAATTAGGTCATACTTTACCTGTAATTGCCGGGATAGATCTTAATCAGGAGTACGTTTGTGAGTCGCTTGATCCCGTGTAAAAGGAGAGATTTTATTAAAAAACTGCGTAAATTAGGTTTTGAGAAGCTCCAATCAGGTACAAGACATGAATTTATGGTTTACCAACAGCATCGTCTGACTATTCCCTCTAATTCTGAGTATTCTGTACCTCAATTGAGAATGATGATTCGGGAGGTTGAAACTATTATTGCTCGTCAGATAAATATTGATGAATGGAATGAACTTTAAATTAAATTTAAACCTAAAATATAAGCGATCGCTGCTCTTGTAGCACAATTGTCGTTCTCAGACTTGACAATAGGTGACGTTTGTTGTTCAATATGTTAAAATCTCGAATGCAATTTTTCCGTCTTCAAGCTAAAGTGCTTGAGTCGCATGACTTCTCGAACTCGTTCTAACAGTCTAGGGGATTGTGCTTCTTCTGTCACTGGCAAATGCGGTAAAATCCACTCTTAGGGAATACTAGACCACCCGCTGCGCTAATTATGCCCAAATTGAGGTGATTAAACCGCACAGTGCGGTATTAGGTATGATTAAGGGGGTGTTAGACCGATGAAGGTGGGATAGTAGGATAAGGGGGGGGTGCTAGACCGCAGTAAGCGGTATAATTAATAGTTATGCGGCTCAGTCTTTGGTCGGGGCGCATTGCAAGGTTATCTGTTGGTGCTTGGTACTTCATATTTTGGTTAGGTGAACAGTGAGTGTTGACGATATTGTTAAGCTATTCGATGCGATTACAAAATTGCTCAACGTTCTCATCTGGCCGGCAATAATTTTGTTCATCCTGATCCGCTTTGGTCGGGACTTGCGGGATTTCTTCTCAAGCTTGGGGGAGCTATCGCTTAAAGGGGCTGGATTTGAGGCATCCTTAAAGAGAAAACAAGCCGAAGTTGTTGCTGCTCTGTCTGCTGCTGCCGCTTCTAAACCTGATGGAGATAAGACTCGTGAGAGCGTTGCAACAGAAGCGATGATTGCCGCAGATGTTGTCGCTGATTTTGTTACGCCTCGCACCATAAGACGTGCAAGTAGATCAACAGTCCTTTGGGTGGACGATAACCCCAATAACAATAGCTATGAACGTCAAGCACTTGAAGCGCTAGGAGTTAGTTTTGTGTTGGCAATATCGACAGATGAGGCGCTAAAGAAAATTTCTCGCCAACGTTTTGATGCAATTATTTCTGACATGGGGCGACCACCAGATTCCCGTGCAGGTTATACGCTCCTAGATAAGCTGCGCTCTAACGGGGATCAAACTCCATTTATCATTTACGCCAGTTCAAGAGATCCAGAGCACGTTGCGGAGTCACGCCGTCATGGTGCTATTGGATGTACTAACAATGCAAACGAGTTGTTTGAGATGGTATTATCGGCTTTAGGTCGCACCGCATAACAACCCCAATGCACACCGACTGCCGAGAGGTTATCTGTGAGTATTCGAGGTTGTCTGCGGCGGGTGATTGGGAACGTTAGACCGCAATCTTTCTGTGGAGGCGCAGTTGAAAGTGTATCTGTGGGTTACGATCGCTTTTTCAACCACCTTATCACTAGCTAATCTTCTTGGCTATCAAGGATTAAAGCGTCAAGAGAACTGGGAAAATCACCTCGCTCAACCATTTTTGTGAAGGCTTTATAACAATCATTTTTGTCCCCTTGTTTGCGAGGATAGCCTAGCCATAAAACAAAAATTGCTTTATACTCCTTGCTTTGTATAGTGCGATCGCGGCTCTTGTAGGGTGCGTTAACGAAGTGTAACGCACCTAATCTATGGTTATTCAATAATTGATGTAATGGTGGATTACGCTGCGCTAATCCACCCTACGGGGGGTTAAAATTATTATTCTTCCCCTATTTTTTCGGTTATGCTACAGTGCTTGTGAAGCAGCATAGACTTTTACTTCCTTCTCTAAACGTTCTCTGAGCCTATCTTTTTCTACTTCAATATCATACCTTGTTTGAAGATTCATCCAGAACCTTTCAGACATACCAAAATAACGAGAAAGCCTTAAGGCAATATCGGCAGTAATTCCTCGCTTTTCCTCGATAATTTCCTTGATTTGCTCTATTGGTACATTAAGATCTTCTGCCAAACGTTCTTGGCTAATTTCCATCGGTTTGAGAAATTCTTCTAACAGAATCTCACCAGGATGAATGGGGGCTAATAATTTTTTCTCAGTCATGATTATTGAGTAACAATTAATGATAATCGACTATTTCTACATTGTAGGCGTTGCCATTTTTCCAAATAAAACAGATCCGCCACTGATCGTTAATTCGGATACTATGCTGATTTTTTCTATCTCCTGAGAGTTTTTCCAACCGATTAGATGGAGGAATGTATAAATCCTGTAAAGTTTCGGCCGCGTCTAAAACTTCTAGCTTTCTCCGAGCATTTCGTTGAATATCTTGAGGTAATTTTCGTGGAAATTTACGTTTGAATACTTGCTCTGTCTCCTTAGATGCAAAACTCTTAATCATCAATAATTAGCAAAATGCACTACCATCATATCATCTTAGTGCGATCGTCGATCTCATGCTAACGTTAGATCGCAATCTTTCTGTGGAGGCGCAGTTGAAAGTGTATCTGTGGGTTAAGAGCGATTTTTCAACCACCTTATCACTAGCTAATCTTCTTGGCTATCAAGGATTAAAGCGTCAAGAGAATTGGGAAAATCACCTCGCTGAACTATTTTTGTGAAAACTTTGTAACAATCATTTTTATCCCCTTGTTTGCGAGGATAGCCTAGCCATAAAACAAAAATAGCTTTATACTCCTTGGTTTGTATAGCCCGAAAGAATAAGCGATAACGGTCAGGTAGTCCCATCTTTTTGACTCTTCCGTAATGCTTGAGCGCCCCAGTCAGAGCAAAATGGGAAGCAAAAGGATCGAGAGGGATTTTTTCTTTAATGGCGACCATAATCGCCCTGTAGAGTTTGACTGTAGAGTGAGTGCGGTATGCTTCTGTTGGCAAGGTGTTTTTTAGTTTACGAACCTCAACTTGTAAATCGCGGCGTTGTTGCCCAAAAAGTCTTTTAATAAAGTAGATTCGCCAACCGTTAACTATCAAGTTCTACTCCTACCATTAACTCTTCATCAACCGCCGCCATTGCTTCCGTATAAGCTTCTAACTCAGCATCAGGATTTAATAGGGATTGCTTGGTCAGAAAATCTAAGAATAAACTCAGCATTAGTTCATCTTCCTCTTGTTCTACAGATTGAGGCTGTAAGCGGACTAATAAGGTATCAGGGCTAATAACTTCAACAGCACCTTTAGCTTCTTTGAATTGGGGATTATCCTTAAAAAAACTGGCACTCAGACGGAAACCTGAAGCATTGCCTATTCTAGCCCAGGTTAGATTGTATTGTTTGTTACTCATGATTTTAGGCAAAGTTTACTACATATCATGTTATTACATAATTTAATAACATACAAGGTTGCCCAGTTTCTCAACCGCGTTTTAGCTGAACTTCCCCCATACATATATACTATAGGGGAGCGCGCCGAGAAAGCCATCGAGTAAAACTAGCGGATTTCGATTTAAGTACCTAAGCAAAATTAATTACACATATCTAACCCCCTCTTGCCTTTTGCCTCTTGCATGAGTGCCTATCTTTACTAGAAAATTAATTTTGCACGACTACTTATACTAAATCTGGTTATTAAAAACTGATTATTTATTCCCCTTTGCCTTTTGCCTCTTGCATCAGTGCCTCTCCTCATAACTAGCCTGTACTCAACGGATTTAGTATTACCAATAAACCCCTTGTCGGCTAGGATATTGTTGCCTTGAATGAACTGCAATACGGATTCTGCTGCGGGAGCGTTCGGGGAATAAACCAAAAGGTCAACATTTCACTATCACTGAAACTAGGCTCAGGTCCAGGCAGCATGGGAGTCAAGCGATATCCCTGTTCTTGATACCAGTCATCCACCAGGACATAAATAATAGTCAAGAGGGTGGGAACATCTATCCTATTCATGGGAGGCCTCATGCTTTGGAGTGATTACCTTTATCGTGACGCCTCCCTTTGATTTTACAAACCTCTCTATCTCGCATCAGCCGTAATTCCTAATTTATAATTCCTAATTCCCACTGCTGCCGGCTGCTCAAGGTTCATAATTAAAGAAACATCTTTACTGATAGCCAGTTAATTTTTATGAAAACTGTTGTCGATACGGACTTGCAAAGGCTAGAAGACTTAATTATCAACGGACAAAAAGCGATCGAGACTCGTTTCACGGTGATCGAGACTCGTTTCACAGCGATCGAGAATAGTATCGTCGAAATTAAAGCTGATATTGGCGAAATTAAAGCTGATATTAAGGAAATCAAGCAAGATGTTAAATCCCTAGAGATAGGACAGGCAAAATTAGCCGAAAGAGTCGAAGGGATGGATAATCGCCTCAAAATAGTCGAGGGCAGTCAAAAAAATCAAATTTGGGCATTGATAACCATTTTAGGCGGTTCACTGATTACCGCTTCCGTCGGTTTGCTGATCGCTATTTTGCGCTTTGTCTTGTTTAAGTAAAAAATTATGGCTATGGATGAAACCGAAATAAATCAAGAAATCGACCTAGAAACCGAAAAAATTGCGCCATCAGCCTCGGTAAGGTCAAGATACGCCCAAATTCACCTAAAAAGTGAGGGCGAGAAATTGGTGCTAATTTTACCCGAAACCGGCGCCGGGGAGACAAGTCAGGATTGGACAGATATCTTAACAGGATTGAAATATTATCTCCGTAATAGTGGTCAAAACTGCCCAGCTAGAACACCTGTACACTTACAGGCAAGCGATCGCCTGATGGATACGCGGCAACTACAAGCGATCGCCACAATTTTAGACAGCGCCGAATTACCCCTGCACACGATCCAAACCCAAAGAAGACAAACCGCAGTGGCAGCGGCAACTATGGGTTACAATGTCGAACAAATGCAATCAAATGCCACGGTTTTCGGGGACGAGCAACCGCTGCCATCCCTCCTCGCTGAACCTTTATACTTAAAAACTACCCTGCGATCGGGTGTAGAAATCCGTCACCCCGGTACAGTTATAATCATGGGCGATGTCAATCCTGGTGGATCGATCGTCGCTGATGGCGATATATTAGTTTGGGGGAGTTTACGCGGTGTAGCCCATGCGGGATTCCGCGGCGATCGAGCAGCGGTAATTATGGCCCTGCGAATCGATTTAACTCAACTGAGGATCGCGGAATTAGTGGCAAGGTCTCCAGCTTTAGATAGCGATCGCATAGAACCAGAAATCGCCTGTATCAGCGAAGGAGGAATTCGCATCATTGGGGCTTATAATTTTTCCAGAACCTACACCTTTAAAGATAAAGTGGGGTGGGTCGAAAAAAGGTGATCAGTGACCAGTAAACAGTGATCAGTAAACAGTAAACAGTGACCAGTAAACAGTGATCAGTAAACAGTGATTCAGTGACTGGTAAAAATAGCGATTAACTGCGTTGAAACGAAAACCTCTATAAAACTGATAGCTGATAACTGATAACTGATAGCTGATAACTGATAGCTGATAACTGATAACTGATAACTGATAACTGATATAAATTATGGCTCGTGTAATTGTGGTGACATCGGGAAAGGGAGGAGTCGGTAAAACGACCGTAACGGCGAACTTAGGTTCAGCTTTATCTCAATTAGGCTGTCGAGTCGCCCTTGTTGATGCCGATTTCGGACTAAGAAATCTCGATTTATTGTTAGGATTAGAACAGCGTATCGTTTATACTGCCCTCGATGTGGTGGCGGGAGATTGTAGTCTTGATAAAGCTTTAGTTAAGGATAAAAGACAGGAAAATCTGGTTTTATTACCGGCGGCACAAAACCGCACTAAAGAGGCAATTACTGCCGATCAAATGAAGGATTTAGTCGCCCAATTGTCAAAAAGTTATGACTATGTATTGATTGATTGCCCGGCAGGAATTGAAATGGGTTTCCGCAATGCGATCGCCGCTGCCCAGGAAGCGATCATCGTTACTACCCCAGAAATGTCGGCGGTGAGAGATGCTGATCGCGTGGTAGGATTACTAGAAAGCGAGGATATTAAAAGTATCCGTCTGATTGTCAACCGGCTGCGGCCGGAAATGATCCAACTTAATCAGATGATCAGCGTCGAGGATATTCTCGACTTATTGGTAATTCCCCTGTTGGGGATTATTCCGGACGATCAAAGAATTATTATTTCCACTAATAAAGGAGAACCATTAGTATTAGAGGAGAAGACTTCTCTACCCTCTATGGCCTTTAGAAACATTGCCCAACGTTTACAGGGTCGCGATGTGCCGTTTCTAGATTTAATGGCCGGTCAAGAAGGTTTTCTTGCTCGTCTGCGTCGTCGCTTGTTTGGGCCTTAAACTCTCTCATCTCAACCCCTTAACCTACTATGAATGACCTGATCGATAAACTTCTAGCATGGCGCGGTTCGGGCAAAAGTGGCGACCAAGCTAAAAAACGCTTAAAACTTATTCTGGCCCATGATCGCGCCGATCTTAGTCCCGAAATTCTCGATATGATGCGTCAAGAAATCTTAGAAGTGGTCAGTCGTTATCTTGATATCGACACCGAGGAAACCGAGTTACTTTTAGAAAGTGACCAACGAACTACAGCCCTGATTGCTAATTTTCCGATTCGTCGCATCAAACGCCGTCCTTTAACCTAACAATTGCCATGAAAACTCAACCGATCGAGCTTTGGCTTAGTCTAGCGGTCAGTCCCTTTCTTCTTTCCTATCTGGTCTTGCGTTCCCTCAATTATTGGTTAATTGAATTGGGCCAGGAAAGTGAAGAATTGTTTCGCGGCGATCGCTTGCCCCTTCTCAATATTCCCGAGCAGTTACCGGTCAACAGTGACCAATAATCCAAGAAAAAAGTCCTTTTGCCCCCCTGAAAAGAGGCAATAATAGTGAAATTTTTGTTAAAAATAGGAAAAAATGTGATTCTTTGGCATACAATCTCATTTTTGACAAACCGTAAAGAACTAATCCCGATATATCAGTAATCAGTGATCAGTTATCAGTTATCAATGATCAGATTTGAGTTTTCAGTGAATATTATTAAGGGGCAAGTTCTGAGCTTTCTTTTTACTGATGACTGTTTACTGATGACTGATGACTGTTTACTGATTACTGTTTACTGATTACTGATTACTGAAATTATGAGCGTCCTTGTCCCCTCAACCGAAACCGAACAGGATATTTTCAGCACTTCCAACCTGTTTCTGCAGCAAAGACTGAAATTAATCGAAGATTTATGGAAAGAAGTCTTGATCTCCGAATGTGGTCAAGAATTAGTCGATTTACTGGAATTACTGCGCCATCTCTGTTCTGAGGAAGGACAAGTGACCGATGATAGTCCAGAAGCAATGATCGCCAAAATGATCGAAGACTTGGAACTAGGGGAAGCGATCAAAGTTACCCGCGCTTTTGCCCTCTATTTCCAGTTAATCAATATTATTGAACAACACTACGAACAAAGGGATCAGCAACTACTGCGACGGACGGTGATCGGGGAAGAAAACGAAAGTCCCAAGACAGATCCACCGCAGAAAAGCCTTTTAGCCACCATTGTCGGGGCTGATTGGCTGGAAAAAACCTTGAACGAGTCCGATCACTCCAGCCCAAAATCGGGGCTATTTCACTGGTTATTTCCCTATCTCAAACAGGTTAACGTCCCCCCCCAGGAAATTCAGCGTCTTCTCGATCAATTAGATATTCGTCTGGTTTTTACGGCCCACCCCACGGAAATTGTCCGTCACACCATTCGCATCAAACAGCGCCGCATTTCGGGCATTCTCGAAAAACTCGACCAAGCAGAAGAAATCTTTCGCAGCATGGGGTTGACCAACTCCAGAGAAGCACAAACAGTCACCAAACAGTTAAAAGAAGAAATACGTTTTTGGTGGCGAACAGATGAACTACACCAATTTAAACCCACCGTCGTCGATGAGGTGGATTATGCCCTGCACTACTTCGATGAAGTTCTCTTTGATTCCCTACCCCAGTTAACCCTGCGTCTGCAGCAAAGCCTACAATCTTCCTTTCCCCGTTTACAAGCACCGAAAAATAACTTCTGTCGCTTCGGTTCTTGGGTGGGGGGCGATCGGGATGGCAATCCCTCCGTTACCCCCGAAGTCACCTGGAAAACCTGCTGTTATCAGCGCAATCTCGTTGTTAAAAAATATCTCGATGCTATTCGCGACCTGACCAGTATTTTAAGTGCCTCCCTGCACTGGTGTCACGTCTTGCCGGAGTTGCTGGACTCCCTGGACAGAGATAAACAGCAAATGCCCGAAATCTATAGCCAGTTAGCAATCCGCTACCGTCAGGAACCCTATCGCCTCAAATTGGCCTTTATTCAAAAACGTCTGGAAAATACACGCGATCGCAATAATCGCCTCAATGACCCGGAAGAACGACAATTATTAACTAAACTCAACGAAACCAACATCTATCGCTCCGGTTCCGAGTTTTTAGCTGAATTACAGCTATTACAGCGCAGTCTCTTGCAAACTGGTCTTTCCTGTCAAGAACTGGATCAACTGATTGCCCAAGTGGAGATTTTTGGCTTTGTCCTGACTCAGTTAGATTTTCGGCAAGAATCCACCCGTCACGCCGAATGTATCGAAGAAATCGCCGCCTATCTCGGAGTTTTACCCAAACCCTACGGCCAATTAAGCGAATCAGAAAAAATCGCCTGGTTAGTGGCGGAATTAAAAACCCGTCGGCCCTTAATTCCCCGGGAAATGCCCTTTTCGGAAAGAACCTGCGAAACCATTGAAACCCTGCGAGTTTTAAGAAGTCTGCAAGGGGAATTTGGCCTGGAAATCTGCCAAACCTACATTATCAGCATGACCAACGAGGCCAGCGATGTGCTAGAAGTGCTGTTATTAGCCCAAGAAGCCGGTTTATACGACCCCGCCACTAGCCGCAGTTCCCTCCGCATCGTTCCCCTCTTTGAAACCGTCGATGACCTCAAACACGCCCCCGGCATCATGCAGACTTTGTTTGAATTGCCCCTCTATCGGGCAACCCTAGCCGGCGGTTACGACCATTTAGCGGCTTTAAACGGGGAGGACGTGACCCCGGAACCTGCCATCCTCGAACCGGTTAATTTACAGGAGATTATGGTGGGTTACTCCGATAGTAATAAAGATTCTGGCTTTTTAAGCAGTAATTGGGAAATTCATAAAGCTCAGAAGGCTTTACAGAAAACCGCTAAACAATACGGCGTGGATCTACGTCTTTTTCATGGCCGGGGCGGTTCCGTCGGTCGCGGTGGTGGACCGGCCTACGCCGCTATCCTCGCCCAACCCCGGGGAACTATTAACGGTCGCATTAAAATCACCGAACAGGGCGAGGTTTTAGCCTCGAAATACTCTTTACCAGAATTGGCCTTGTATAACCTCGAAACGGCGGTAACAGCAGTCATACAGGCAAGTTTACTGGGCAGTGGTTTTGATGATCTTGAACCCTGGAATCGCATCATGGAGGACTTGGCCACCCGTTCGCGGCAAACCTATCGCAGTTTGATTTATGAAGAACCGGACTTTTTAGATTTCTTCCTGTCTGTAACTCCCATTCCTGAAATTAGTCTTTTACAGATTAGTTCCCGACCGGCCCGCCGGAAAAGTGGTCAACAGGATTTAAGTACCCTGCGGGCAATTCCCTGGGTATTTAGTTGGACCCAAACCCGTTTTCTTTTACCAGCTTGGTATGGTTTAGGGACAGCGTTACAGATATTTCTCGATGATTCTCCTAACCGAAATTTAGAATTGTTGCGCCATTTTTATCACAAGTGGCCTTTCTTCCAGATGGTGATTTCTAAGGCAGAAATGACTCTATCGAAGGTGGATCTACAGATGGCTTATCACTACGTCAGTGAACTTTCTAAGCAGGAAGATCGAGAACGTTTTGAACGTCTGTTTGAAAGGATCAAAGAGGAATATAATCGCACCAGCGAGATTGTTCTTCAGATCACTGGCGAGAAAAACTTATTAGATAATGATCCGAATTTACAGCGCTCGGTGCAGTTACGCAACGGTTCGATCGTTCCCCTCGGTTTCCTACAGGTGTCTCTCCTGAAGCGTTTACGTCAATACAATAGTCAAGCCCAATCTGGTGTGATTCATTTCCGCTATTCTAAAGAGGAGTTATTAAGGGGTGCTTTAATGACGATTAATGGTATTGCCGCAGGGATGAGAAATACCGGTTGATTACAGATAATTAATGGTAGTTTTCGGGTGGTTATCTTGAAGTTAATCCACCCTTTTTTAGGTATTTGTCAACTCTAATTGGGGTTTGCCGAAAAAGTTTTTCGTGGGGGTAGGCTTCGGCCTATCCTTATAAGTAATACTAAATCCAGTTATTAAAAACTGATTATTTATTCCCTTTTGCCTTTTGCCTCTTGCCTCTTCTCATAACTAGCCTGTACTCAACGGATTTAGTATAACCTATACCCAACGAATTTAATATCACAATTTCTTTGCGTTTTAAAGCTAATGGTTAGTTTTTTCTTATTTTTGTAGATCTACTAGGCTGGCATTTTAAAAGGGAAAATCAACGCTAAAATTGGGCATTGTTTCTAATTATATTACTCAATCAATAACTGTAATTTTTTCCTTGCTTTTAACTGGCAAATTCCATTATAGCGGTTCTCATACCCTTGCTGATTAAGCTTTTCAACATCGATAATGTACCTCTTGCGAACAGGAAACGCTATAAATGAGATTTTTCAGTTTGTGCTATGGAATCAATGTGACACTTAGGGTACGGAATATGGGTTGAAAACTCACATCTGATAACTGAATTAAAGCCATTCGATTTCTTGAGCTTTTTCGGGTAATTTAGCCGTAGCTTGTCCTTGGCTGCGGGACTGAAACCCAATCAAATCCAGGGGAGTAGCCAATAAATCTACTATATCAGCTTTACCAAACATTAACTTGAGAGTATTTTTCGGTAGTTCTTTTAATAACCAACGACCGAGACGATAAATTAATTCGGAACTAGTAAAATTCCTTTGTAAATCAGAACCATGTAGTTCATGTAAATAGCGATTTGAGCGGCCGTAACGTTGAAATTGACTGCGAAAACTCTTGATAGTCGAACGATGACGATGGGAAATAACGGCGGTGGGTGCATAGGCTAATTGCCATTGAGTTTCTCGCAAAATTCGCCAGCAGATATCGGCATCCCCACCCGTGCTTAAATAGGGACGAAATAGACCAACTTTCTCGAAAGCGGCTTTTCTAATTGCTAGATTAGCTGTTTGACCGTAGGGATAAAAAGGGTGTTCTAAGAGAAATTTTTGCGAGAGAATCTCTCGACGTTCAGCATATTTCTCTAGGATTGAGTTACCAGTTAAGGCGAATATTTCCCCCGCAACGATGCCGATATCAGCATCCCTAAAGGGTTTAACTATTTCTTCTAACCATTGATAGGAAGGACGACAATCGGCATCGGTAAAAACTAACAGATCATAACGGGCAGTTTTTATGCCTAAATTACGAGCGGCGTAGGAACTTTGAATCTGATTTTCTGAAAGAACAACTAACGGAAATCCTGACCCTTTGCTCTTGATCACTGCCTGTTCTAAAATAGACCCAGTTTGATCGCTGCTATTGTTATTTACGAGAAGATACTCCACTTGCTCTCGGGGATAGCTTTGATTTTGCAAACATTTGAGCAAATCGGGAAGATCATCTTCGCCATTGTAGATGGGAATGATTACTGATATAAAGGGAAAAGTCATCAGAGACCGCCTAGAGTTGACCGCTACCTAGTCTAATACAATCACTGTCAACTTTTATGGCAAACGTTGACTTAAAATATATTCGGCAATTGCCAGATCTCCGGGGGTAGTAATTTTTAAGTTAGTTTCTTCACCGACGACAATTTTGACGGGAAAACCACATTTTTCTAATAAGGCAGCATCGTCAGTGACTTCCCAAGCTAATTTTCGGCCCTGTTCATGACATTCTTTTAATAATTTTACCTGAAAACCCTGGGGCGTTTGGGCTGCCCACAACCGCGAGCGATCGGGTGTATCCTTAATCCAACCCTTGCTATCGACAATTTTAATCGTATCTTTCACCGGAATCGCCGCTATGAAACCCTGACAAGTGGCTAAAGCGACAGCACAGCGATCGAATAATTCGGGAGTGGCTAAACAGCGCGCCCCATCGTGAATTAAAACCGTCTCAGCCCCCTCTGGTAGGGCTTGTAAGCCATTGTAAACTGATTTTTGTCTGGTTTCGCCTCCTTGGATGATTTGCACGGGTTTAAGGGCATTTATGGCGGTGATGATTGCTCGGATCTCCTCAAAGTCTTCCGGTTGTGCCATAATCCCAATCCAGATAATTGCCCTAGATTGCATGGCAGCCAGCAAAGTCCAAGCGAGGAGCGGTTTTCCGTGCAGGGTGAGCAGTAACTTATTGCGATCGCTGCCCATCCGTTTACCCATTCCCGCTGCTGGAATTAACAAATACATATTTTTTTCAGGTAAAAAGTTAAGAATTCAATATATCCCCCCTTAATCCACTCTTGATCAGGGGTGTGCCGATGATGGTTAATCGCTTCAATAGCCCCAAAACTATGCCTCTTAAGAGAATAAATCGAGGGGAAAGTGACCATAAGTACCGACTAATTGATCATTTTCTGATTGACAAGAAATCAGAACACCGCGATAGGTTCCCGTATAGGAATCGAGATAGGAAGCTTGTCTTTGGGTATTATATTTAATATACACCGCTCCCAGTTCTGGCTGGTCTTCTGGGAGACTATTAGGTAGGGTATATCCTAGGGCTTTTAGATAACTTTTTAAGGCTTTAAATCCCTCTTCATCGTTATCGGCACAGATACCTAAATTAATTGATTCCGAACCTTGGTTAACTAATAAAATTGCCTGTCTTAGAGCTTCTTCTTCTTCAGGAGATTGGGCAATTTTTAGTTTAATACATCCATATTCTTTTAGGAGTTTCAAGGCTTCTTCAATAGACATGAGCGGTTAGATAGGCGGGGATAAAGATAAAAAATAAACTGTTGCTGCTGTCCTTAACGACAAATTTCCAAGTAAAAAAGCCCTAAATCATTGGGGTTTAGAGATAGGAAAATTTTGCATTGGTCTTAATCGTAGGATCGCCAATTCTAATCATATCAGGTTGGGGACAGGAAAATTTATCGGGTTTGTTTGATCGCTCCGGGTTGTGCGTACATTTCACTGACTGCTTTTTGATAGCTGAAGTAAACACCTACATTCTGAGGGGAAAAGAGGAGCATTTCTGGTGAGATACTATATCACCAGCTTCAGTCAACTCCTCCCGTTTTTCTAGGGCTTTTTCTTCAGTTGTTTCAGAGTCTTGCAGTTAAATTTCCGCCACGGCTCTTTCGATTAAGCGACGAGCGAGGGTTTGAATACCGGTGTGTTCATAGTAATTGGTGGTCATATCGAGGAATGCCCCAACATATACCAATTTATCGGCAGAAAAGTCGATAAATCCCTGAATTTTGCTCAATAATCCCTGCTGGCTCAAATCGCGATCGCTGACAAAACCACTCATCCAAGCTTTAGTCGAGTCGAAACTTTGACCGATAAAGTCTAATTTTCTGGCAGTATTTCCCCCCGGAATCAATTCTTTAATACTGCCAAAAGTGGAGTTAGATTCTAATTCTTCTGGGCTGAGAATGCTGAGGGTGGATTCCACTTTGCGGATAAAACTGCCCCCCAGGGGAATTAAACCATCCAAACAAACTAACGCCGCCATCCGCATCAGGGATTCGCCGCTATAATCTCCCAGAGAAGCGACGAAATCATCGATACTATCCCCCGGAATGCCATTAATTTGACAAAAAGCGATTAATTCGGTCACTAATTTCAAGGTTAGATCGATGGTTTGCGCTTTTTCGGGAGCAGGGGTTAATTTTTCGATTAAACCACCCATCAGAGGAATTTTACCACCGACGGCATTGGCAAGAGAGGCGGCGGCTAGGGCATTATCGGCGCTGTCGATGGTTTGGTAGAGCCAGAGCGCCCGTTGATAGCCCTGGGATTTATCATTAAACAACCAAACGGCTCGATCGCCAATCTGTTGGATCATACTTTCGTCGGTTTCGCCAGTGACTTTGATAATCGTATTTTTAAACCCGACTAGGTTATCCCACTCTCCCGGCACCACATAATCAAGGGTTTTGAGGACTTTGACGGTGAGATTATTAGTCGGTAATTCGTCCACCAGTTCAAAAATTGGCTTACTCACGGATGTCTCCTTACTTTAATTTTGCTAGACCATCTAAATCGAACTTAGTTAACCAAGCTTGGCGATCGCTGGCAGCAAAATCCGCATCCCGCGATAAAACCTTGACTTGATAGCGATTATTGACTAAAACGGTGCTGGCGGTTGCCCCCTGTTCGATGGAGGGAAAACCTTTGATTGTGGTTTGACTGTTTTGGAATTTATTGGCCGCAGCGGGATTATTGCTAATGTCAGATATGGCTAACATGGCCACAACTTTGCCATCTTGCTTCAGTTTTGCCTCAGCAAAGCCTTTTTTCTCCTGGGTATAGACGCGCTCGTATCCTCCCCCAGAGGGCGGGAAAAACCGATTAAAACTGCCGCCAGAGGTGGATTTTTTCACCACTGCCACCGCCCCGCGAGCGGTACTTTCCTGTTGCGCTTGGTCAAATTGCGAGGGAGCTTTAGCACAGGAAGTTACTAGCAAAAGTGTCGCTAATACCCCTGCTATCAAAATTTTGCCAAATCGAAAGCTCATAGTTATCTTAATTAAAACTTGCTCATGTTTGTTTGTAGTATATCTCTCGCTGATTCCTGATTATTGTTAAGTTTTTCTAGATTCTGCCACACGAGACCAAAAAAAACAGAAAATCAGCAAAATTAGAGTCAATAGCCAATTTTTAGGTGTGTGTCTCAAGATTACAGAAATATCCACCGCCGAGAAATTATCGGGAACTTTTCAGTTAATACAAATGTATGAAAAACTGCGTGTAAGCATCTCGCATTTGGGGGTGCGATTTGTTTCTAGCCCAAGAATAGTCACCCTGACAGAGTAAGGTTTAAAGCTAGGGTGGGGATGGTAGATTGACAAAAATGATCTGCACCCCCTAACCACTAGCTACAGTCCCGCAATTGCCCCTCGCGCCATAGATGCGATCGCTTGTTCCGTGGCCCGGGGTAGATGATAATATTTACCCCCAGCTTTTAGGGCTAATTCTTTGGCAAAACCAGTGGAGACGAATTTTTTCTCCGTATCGATAACCAGCAGTTTAATGCCTAAAGAGCGAATTTTAGCGGCAATATCGAGCAGTTCTGCCTTAATATCGGGTTTTTCCCCCTCTGGAATCGGTTCGCCTAAAGATTTCGCCAAAGGAATATTACTTCTCCCGTCGGTAATCGCCACCACCACCACTTGACCGATATCCCCCGATAAACGGGCATTCATCCCCACATGAACCGCTTGGGTTAAACCGTGAGCTAAGGGGGAACCGCCGCCACAGGGCAGGGTTTCTAGACGTTTTTTCGCTAGGGTAATCGATTTGGTCGGTGGCAATAGTACATCTGCTCGCTCACCCCGGAAAGGAATCAGAGCAATCTGGTCGCGATTTTCGTAAGCTTCCGTTAACAGACGCATAACCGCACCTTTAGCCGACTGCATCCGATTCAGGGCCATGGAACCGGAGGCATCAACGACAAAGACAATTAAAGAACCGGCCTTGCGGGCCAGCCGTTTTGAGCGCAGATCCCCTTCTTCTATAATCACATGACGTTCGGGATTCCTTAAGCGACGGGCTTTTTGATAGGGTGCGGCCGCCCGGAGAGTGGCATCGACGGCGACTCTTTTCACCTTGCCCCGGGGTAACATCGGCTTAATGTAACGTCCCCTATCTTCCGAGAAAATCAGGTTACGCGCTCCCGATTTCCCCTGACGCTGGGCCATCTGGGCAAAATACAGCACACTGGGGTCCAGTAAAACCCCTTCCGGGTCGAAAACAAATTCTTCCGGCAGATTATCGGGCTGTTCCGGTTCTTTTTCTTCCTCTTTCTCCTCCTCTTTTTCTTCCTGTTCCTGCTGGTTTTCGTCTTGGGGCGGTTCCGGTGGTGGCGGTGGTGGCGGTGGCTGTTGTTCCTGTTCTGGAGGTGGCGGTGTAATCAGCGATCGAGGTACAATAACTAATTCGACGGCTCTTTTTAAGTCATCGGCACTGACTAAATCCCGACCTTCTAAAGCAGCGGCGGCCTTGGCTACTCTCACGGCAAAAATCTCGGCGCGATGACCTTCTACCCTACCGCGCACCGCTTCTTCCACTAGATAACTAATTTGTTCTGGTTTAATTTTTACCTCTTTTAACCATTCCCTCGCTAGGATAATTTCGGTTTTTAGATCGTCGATTTCTTGGGCATATTGGGCGATAAAAGCGGTGGGAGAAACAGCATACTCGATCGCCTGATTGACGGCGGTGACTCGTTGGTCTAAACTGAGGACACCATCGGCGGAAAGAGCAATGGCAATTCTATCTAATAAATGGGTTCGTAAGTCCCCTTCTTCTGGGTTATAAGTAGCGATCAGAAGCGGTTTACAGGGATGTTGAAAACTGATGCCTTCCCGTTCGATTTGGTTACGTCCTTCGCTTAAAACTGTTAGTAATTGGTTAGCAATTTGGTCATCGAGTAGATTAATTTCATCGACGTAGAGAATTCCCCGATGGGCGCTGGCTAATAAACCGGGTTGAAAGACTGGTTCCCCCTGTTTCACCGATTCTTCCACATCGACGGAACCCAATAAACGATCCTCGGTGACTCCTAGGGGAATCTGCACGAAAGGGGCCCGGATAACTTCCGTGGGGACTTCTCCACTGCTATATTCTTCTTTGGTGCGATCATCCCATTCGTCGGGATTGTTGGGATCACAATTAAAGACATTACCCGCGATAATTTCGATCGGTGGCAATAGAGAATGTATCGCCCGCGCCATGACTGATTTGGCGGTTCCCCGACGACCGGCAATCACCACACCCCCGAGGGCGGGATCCACGGCGGCTAAGAGTAGGGCTAATTTGATCGCTTCTTGGCCGACAACGGCAGTCAGGGGAAAATTGAGGGTCAGAGTGGGCATAGATCTAGATTCAGGCGGCCAAATTCTAGTGTAAAACAGAAGCTCCCTGGTCTGGCACTTTTCCCCTTTTTGATTCCCTGCATCTCGATGGATTTCTTCATCCCCAAACCGATCGAGAAGTTACTGGGTTAGTCTAGAATTAGCTCCTAATAAAGGCTGTAGAGAGGACAAAAATATGATAGCGACAATAATCGATCGCCTCACCCAAACCAACCCGCAAATTATGCGAGAATGGCAAGGAAGATTAACCCCGAAAAATATCTCGATCGCTTCGATTATCTCCCTTGTTGGTCAATTATTAGTTTATTTGTACTACAAAAATCTACTGCCGGTAGGGGCGGGATTTAGTCGTTACTGTACTGCTAATCCCCCCAATAACAACGACTATTATCCCTATAGTGAGCTTAAATACTGTATCCAAGACCTAAATGGTCAATGGATGATTGTCTCCCAGTTATGGTGGTTAGATATCTTCACTTTTCTGAGTATTACCGGCATTTTCGCTCTTTTAGTGGTGGGAACCTATCAATTAATCGCCGATCTTTCCGGGGAAGAGCGCCGGGGTACACTTAATTTTATCCGTCTGAGTCCCCAACCCGCCAAAACGATTTTTATCGGCAAAATTTTCGGGGTTCCCATTCTCCTCTATCTCGTCTGTCTTCTCGCTTTACCCTTTCACTTGGGAGCGGGTTTATTAGCAGGTATTCCCTTTTCGTTAATTTTAGCCTTCTACGGGGTTCTAATCGCTAGTTGTGCCTTTTTCTATCATGCTGCCCTGAGTTTCGCTTTGGCCACGCCATGGTTAGGGGGATTTCAACCCTGGTTGGGCAGTGCTGCAGTCTTAATCTTTGTGTTTTATAGCAGTATTTTTACTTTATCGGGCTATGGCGGTTCCCGTACCCCCTTTGATTGGTTAATTCTCTTTAATCCTAGTTTTGTCCTTCCCTATCTAGTTAAAGCTACCTTTCTCCCCCCCGATGCGGTGCGCTATCTAGGAATCTCACAAATCTTTGATCTGCGTTGGTACGGTCAATCTCTCTGGCAATCGGTTATAACGGGTATTAGCTTAATGTTGCTCAATTTTGCCCTCTGCACCTACGGTTTAACCAGAATTATCCAGCGTCGCTTCCATAATCCCCTCGCTACTCTTGTTAGTAAACCCCAAAGTTATTGGATGATGGGCTGTTTTAGCGCTATTAGCCTAGGTTTTGTCTTGCAAACTCTGGAACCGAGCTATCTTTTCGATAATTTTGCGATTCTTAGCGTTTTTGTGGCAATTTTCGGCTTGTTAATCCTTTTTGCCCTCACTCCCCCCCGTCAAACTCTCCAAGATTGGGCGCGCTATCGTCATCTACAAGGAAAAACGGGCATTAGTCTGGGGAAAGCTTTAATTTTTGGCGAAAAAAGTCCTTCTACCCTAGCCATGGCTATTAACGTCGCCATTGCCATTTTATTCATCCTTCCCGCTATTTTTATCGCCCCTCTCCATCAATATAAACTAGCCACTGCAGCCGGGTTTCTCTTGGCAATGAACATGATTTTAGTCTATGCTGCTATCGCCCAATTATTGATGTTAGGCAGCACAAATAAACGCGCTTTGCTGGCAGCCACTAGCATCGGCATTTTGATTATTTTCCCCTTTCTCTGTTTCGCTGTCTTGGGAGTTGATCCCAGTCAATCTCCGCTGTTATGGTTTTTTACTTTTCTTCCCATTGCCGCTACTAAATACGCTACACTTCCCTCTTTCGCTTTGGCAATCTTCGGTCAGTGGGTGGGTTTAACCCTCCTCGGATGGCAAATTAATCGGCAATTAAATCGCCTTGGTGCCTCGGCAACTAAAGGGTTAATCCCAAGCTAAAAAATACCGACTCACGGGGGGGATTAAATAATATTTCTGCCGACAATTTTCTCCCCTTGAGTATCGGTTAAATTTTTTTTCCAAAAAAGCTTGACAAAACCCCACGACTTGACAGATAATTTCTTAGATAATGGGAATCCGTGCCTGCCTGCGAACCCCTTCTTTTCAGGTCAAATAAAGCCCCAAAAAATTAACCCCAAAAAGTAGGCTGAGTTAATTTCAGTGGTCAGTAAACTGATAACTGATAACTGATAACATTTTTACCCGACCACTGATAAACTATCAACAATTAGCGAGGGAGTATAACAGGAGCCATTCCATTGATTATCGGACCCCAGAGCGATTAAATTCTGCAAAGCTGTATAAACATTTCCCGTCACCATTGTATCTTTAACTCGTCCAGTGATTTTGCCCTTTTCTATGCGATAACCCAGATCGATATTGACGGAAAAATCGCCCGAAATATCGGCCCCATGACCTAAAATTTGGTCAATAACTAGACCCTCATCTATTTGCGATATTAAATCCTCTAAAGTTCCCTCTCCCGGTGCCACGATTAAATTAACCAAATCTGGCATAGGATAAACCCCTAAACTAGGACGAAAACCGTTTCCCGTCGGAGTAGTTTTTAATAATCTAGCTGTGGTACGATCGCTATAGAATTCCTTAACTCTACCTCCCTCAATTAAAGATAAAAATTTGGTAGGAGTTCCCTCATCATCAAAGGGACAACTATAGGGTTCTCTGTCCGGTTGTTGGGATAAAGTCAACTTTTCTGACATCACCAATTGACCGATTTTATCACTCCAGGGGGAGGACTTTTCTAATATCTGTTTACCATTTAAAGCCATACCCACCGTACCCCATAAAAGGGTAACTGCATTAGCAGTCAATAAAATTGGTAATTTTCCCGTGGGACTATCCACATTATTGGCTGCCCATTGTAGTCGCTGTAATAACTGTTTAATTACCGTATCGGGATGAGGTGTACTGCGAGTATATTCCCCATCATAAACCGCGAGAAAATCCTCCCCCCGCACCCATTCAATCCCCAGATAATAACTCAAAGCTGTATCAGTGTATTGACAATATAAACCCTGGGAATTAACCAAACGGGTGATTTCCCGTTCACACTCCCATTCACCACTGCAAATAACCTCAGGATAAACTTGGCGAATTTGGCCAATCATTTGATTACCCATCTCGATTAAAGATTCTACCGCCACATCTTGGCCAATCGGGTCATAAATTGCCTGTCGTGGTGCCGAAAATTCGATTTCTTCGGGGGCATTGAGATAGGATAAATTTAACGCCGTTTCTACTAAAATTTCCGGTTTCACATCACCATAACCCACCGCTAACCCCGGACAACCCTCGCGCCATAATCTTAAGGCAGTTCCCACAGATTCAGAACTTTCTAGCTGTTTGAGACGATTAGCCTCAAAAAAAACGGGATGGGAAAGGGAGGAAGATTGATAAACTTCGGCTGCCACTGCTCCCGATTTGAGAGCCAGTTCGATTAGTTGTTGCGGATCGATCGTCATGGTGATAGTTGTTGAGATGATAGCTATTTGATTATCTCAAGCTTCGGCGCAAACACCTAAGACTGGGGCGAGTTAAAAATTTTTTGCTTATTCATCAATAATATTTTTGAGCAAAGATGATCAAGTGGGCAATGAAGTTATCATAGAGTTGATCGAGAGTCAAAAACATGGATACTCCCACCTAGAGAGGCCGAAAAAATGACGATTGCCAAAAGCGACGAAACTGCCACCTCTCCGGCACTGATAGAAGAAGATTTCGAGGACTTCTGGGAACCCTCCCCACCCCCCACAGACTTAATTTTTGATGATGGTGAACCCTTGGAAAGCAACCGACACCGCATTGCCATGAATGTCTTGATTCGCTCCCTACAGCAGGGTTACGGCGAACGAGACGACTTCTACACCAGTGGCAATATGTTTATTTATTTCAGCCGCGAACAGGCGAAAAATCGCGATTTTCGCGGTCCAGATTTCTTTGCTGTTCTTAATGTCGATGGCAGCAGAGAGCGACAGGGTTGGGTAATTTGGGAAGAAGAGGGACGTTATCCCGACGTTATCGTGGAATTAACCTCTCCTAGTACCGCTAAGACTGATAAAGTGCGAAAAAAGGCAATTTATGAGGGAACCTTCCGCACGCCGGATTATTTCATCTACGATCCTTTTGATGCCAATTCTTTACAAGGATGGCATTTAGGGGCCGACCAACGCTACCATTCTTTAGAACGAAACGAGCGCGGCTGGTTATGGTGCGAAACCTTAGGCTATTGGTTGGGAACTTGGGAGGGTACTATTGACCGAGAAACGGCAATTTGGGCGAGATTTTATGACCCAGAAGGCAATTTAATCCCTTTGCCAGAAGAAGCAGCACAGGAGCAAGCGGCTGCAGCACAGGAGCAAGCGGCTGCAGCACAGGAGCAGTTAAATGCCACTCAGCAAGCTTTGGAAGCGGAAAGACAGCGTTCTCAGAGGCTGGCAGCTCGTTTGCAGGAAATGGGGATACAGCTATAGTATAGCTGTATTTATTTAGGTGAGGAGGTAAACTGCTCCTGTTCCTTCTCGCTCAAAGTCGGTTAATTTCTCCTTTTACGGTTGAGGGAGCCTGCAATCTCAGTGTATTTGAAATCTAGCTCGACACCTGTTTGCTGCTGTGATTACCTTTTAACCAGTGGGTAATTATTGGTCAGAGTTTTCTTGGATTCTTCCTTAAACAGTAAACAGTGAACTGAAAACTCAAATCTGATAACTGATAACTGATAACTGATAACTGTCTCAACTAGGAAATTTATTTGGCACGACTACTTATATGTCTAATCTATCTTTGGGCGCGCAACCCCCTCTGGAGTTTATCCCCCCTGACCTTAATCTCTTGCTTTTAAAGGGATGTCAAATCTTTTTACCTCTTTGGTTACAAACTCAAACCAACTTAAGAGAAATTTCTGCTGCCAATCTAGAAACTTTAATCACATTTTATCAAAAAAGTCAAGAGAAAAAAGTCCGTTTACTGCTTGCTTTTCGTCATCCCAGTATTAACGATCCCTACTGTATGGCCTATCTTTTGTGGAAATTAGTACCCAAAAAAGCCCAAGAGTTAGGAATAAAATTAAACAATCCAATTCACGCTCATTTTATGTACGATCGAGGGATTCCTTTATGGGCTGGAGAAAGGGTAGGATGGTTATATTCTAAATTAGGTGGCACACCAATTCAAAGGGGAAAAGCTGATTTAATCGGATTGCGATCAGCTCGTCGTTTATTATTAGAAGGAGATTATCCTTTAGCCGCTGCTCCAGAAGGGGCAACTAACGGACACAATGAGCTTGTCAGTGCTATTGAACCGGGTATTTCTCAATTGGCTTTTTGGGGTGTAGATGATGTCAAAAAAGCTAAACAACAGCAGGAAGTCATTATTTTACCCATTGGTATTCAGTATTTTTATCTGACTCCAGTATGGCAAGAAATTAAGGAGATTTTAACTAATTTAGAAACCGATAGCGGTTTAGCATCAATCCCAAATTCATCCCTAGAAGAAAAGGTTTTATATGATCGTCTCTTTCGGTTAGGAGAAAGATTATTATCCTTAATGGAGGATTTTTATCGGGATTTCTACTATCAATCTTTACCTGTAGTGCCTACTAATGGTGATGATCCAAATGAAACCCTAGCCAAACGTTTAGCCAATTTATTAGATGTGGCCCTACAAACCGTAGAAAAATATTTTAATGTTTCTCCTAATGGTAATGTGATTGATCGCTGTCGTCGTTTAGAACAAGCAGGATGGGAACGCATTTATCGGGAAGAATTAAAACCCACTCATTCTATTTCTCCCCTTGAATTAGGATTAGCCGATCGCCTTGCTGATGAAGCTAATTTAAAAATGTGGCACATGAGAATTGTGGAAAGTTTCGTCTCAGTAACTGGTTATTATGTCAAAGAAAAACCCACTGTAGAAAGATTTGCTGAGACAATTTTATTACTCTGGGATTTAGTGACAAGAATTAAGGGAGGTAATCCCTTTTTCCGTCCCCAAATTGGTCAACAAAAAGCTATAATAACTATTGGTAAACCTATTTCTGTATCCGAGCGCTATGCCGATTATAAAAGCGATCGACGCTCGGCCGTCGCCCGATTAACCCAAGATCTACAAACCAGTTTAGAAAGTTTAATTATTCATCAGTAGATAATTAAGTAGGCTCTACCGAATCTGTCATGCGAAAATATTAACAACTCATGCTTGTAGAGCTTGTACAGCAAGGCTTTGAGTTTTTGTTAGATTGATATTTATCGACTTTAGAGCATTGCTGGACAGAGAGGGAGCTTGGGGAATTTTCTACAGTGTAAGTTCGGAAGAACC
>VYKP01000035.1_pt1 | contig 62394 bp, 58 predicted proteins | sample 5114551 | NCBI WGS metagenome assembly VYKP01 (sample SAMN12291777, study PRJNA351875) | freshwater metagenome | isolation source: freshwater lake | place: USA: Michigan, Baseline Lake | collected 2013-08-09
GACCACTGTTACATTTTGTAAATCGAGGAGTTGATCAAAATTTATCCACATAACCCACCTCCTATTCTGTGTTACTATTATACCATGCTCACACAGAACCTAGAAGAGCCTAATGGGTTTTAGCACGATGAATATAGATTAACTTCTGTTCATCATTAATGGTGTAAATTATTCTATCTTGATAACTTAAGCGAATTGAATAGAAACCCGTTAAATCTCCTACTAATTTTTTGCCACTATAGGGAGAAATACTCAGGGTATCTTGGATAATTGATTTCAGTTTTTTCTTAAGTTTAGGGGTTAGCTTATCAACATCTTTTTTAGCTTCTTTGGTAAATCTAACTTCATAAACCATTAATCAATGTCTCCCAACACTTCCTCAAGAGAATAGGTTTCATTTTCATTAATTTGCTGTAGAGATAGTTGTAAGCTTTCTCTTAAGTCGGGAATAGATAGTAATTCGATGGTTTCTTGTAAACTTTCATAGTTTTTTTGGGAAATCAAAATTACAGAGTCCTCCTGATTCTCAATGGCATAAATTTTGTTATCTTCTGTAACCGATTTAACGAGACTCTGTAAATCGGTTTGAGCATCGGCGATTTTAATTTTTTTGATCATAATTAATCCTTTTTTTGATGATGAAATAATAAAAATTATTGTAGGGATTTAACAATCTCTCCTAATCACAGTCCAGACAGCATCCTCCTATAATTATCCATCATTGTAGTCCATCATTCAATCATTCCAATCATAGTCAATGGTGGTGGTGCGTTACGACGGATTGTTAGCTTGAAGTTAAAGCAGAAATTTTGGCCGTCTAACGCACCCTACGTTTGTCGCAAAATAAATTTCCCAGTGAAGATAGGCAAGAGGCAATAGGCAAGAGGCAAAAGCTTCATCGAAGTGTGTAATTAATTTTGCTTAGGTACTTATCTTTGCTAATTCAATTTCACTGAAAAAATATGAGACAATTAAGGTCATTTTTATTTGGTTAGATTCCGGCTCTTCGGTTTGTGTTATGCAATGGACGGGGTTTATAAGGGATGGAACCCTTATATAGAAAGACATTTGGCGATTTTTGTCAATTGTTTTTGATCTAGAGCGAACTAATCAATTAAATCTCTTGCCAAATAAGGATTTAGTCGATTTATGCTCCCATATCGAACCATACCAAGTCCCGAAGAGCCCTTAATTTGTGTGTTTTTGAACTTAAAGCAAGTTTGTGTCTCCAAAGAATTGTGGGCAATGTTTGTTAACTTTTCTTTTGAAATTTAAAAGTTAAACCGCCTTTAATGCCTGTTTCCACTCCAGAACCAAACAAAACCAGTTTGCCATCGGCAGAAACTTCTGCGGAAACGGAAAACTCGGTAAAGTGAAAATTGCCTACTTGATCAGGAGCCTTTTGCAGAATGGTTTCAACTTGAGTTAAAAAGAGGTTTACGTTTTCTGCAAGAACTTCCACTTTCAGTTCTTTTGGCCCGTCACCTCGTCTTACGGTGGCATCACTAGCTCGTACTAAAATAGTGTCATCACTCATGGTTAATCTCCTGCTAATTGAATATTGGGAGGGGCATACATAGAGTATAGCAAACCTGAAGGATTATTATACTCGTTTAAGAAGTATTGTCTTGTTGCTAGTAGGCTTTCTCCTAGTGGTCGCTTCTGCTCTAAAAAGTATTCGTAAAACTTTCTTGAAAAGTCAGCCGCAAACTGATCAGGAACCGTACATTCTGTTGCAATAGCTCCCCTTGCTCCAAGATTTAAAAAAATATTGACAAAATTTGAAACAGATAACGAATTCATTATTCCAGCTTCGCAAGCATTAATGATCACCAGAGGCTTGTCTTTAATTTTAATACCAAAAGTACGAAGTTCCTGAATGGTAACATCAAAATTTTCATTAATACGAATATAAGATCTTCCATAAGCATTATCATGTTGAGCATGGCAAGCAAAATGCGTTAAGTCAAAATCATTTTGCCAAAATGTTTTAAACTCAGTTCTCAAATCTTCCGCTTCTGTTGTTGTAAAAACTAAGTGTATGAGATTGATAAGACTCTGGTTTTGATAATCATAAAATTGAGGAACTTCTGAAGATTTTACGGTCGGTAGTCCTTCATAAGCCAATAGTCCTAATCTTGGACAGAAATTTATCAGTGATGGTGATGGTATTTTCAAACAAAGTACGCGATTAACGATATGTTTTAATCCCCAAAAGCTTTTAATAGAAAGCGTCTCTTTTTCATGGGGATCGTTAGGATAAATTAATTCCCAAGGAAAAAGAAATTCATCAGAAGTAATTTCAAGACATTTATCTCCATCCGCAATAATTTCTTTAATAATTTCTAAAAGAGCTTCATCAATATTACCAAAAATCTGTATAAAAGCATCATTTCCTACTTTGGCAAGAGAATATAAGTCCTCATTTGTTAAATCAATATCACCGTTATTCCTGACCATATTACTAAGTTTTTTATGCAGTTCTTCACTGAGTTGTGCTAAATCATGTTCTCTGATTTGCAAAGAAAACTTTTTCGATTCATAGCCACTTATTCTAATCAATAATTCGTATCTACCATCAGATTTTTCAATTCTAAAAGCTATATCTATTGGATAACTTTGATATTTTATTTTAGAAAGTTTTCCTTGCTCAGGCATGATTTTATTCCTCAATGTGAAGATAGACGTAATAGTTTAGATATTCACAAGCTGTTTTGCTTCCACCACTTGGGTTTCAAATTTGACTTCACCTAACCAATGAAGTTCATAGTAAAATTCAACGCGAATTTTCTTCTTTCCTAAGCTAGTCGGTTTTAGCTGAAACTGTATCAAGGATAATTCTTGATTTTTGTTTAGCAAATAAGTTTGTGTCCATTTAGGTAAGATTTCCATTCCTTCGGCCCAAACGACAACATCTAATTCAGCAAGATCTGGATCTTCTTCGTCTAAACCTTCATTTTTAATGCCAGTCTGAAGACAATAGGATTGACCCATTTGTAAGGGCTGTTCAGGGGCATGATCTTTAATTTCAGCGATCGCTATCATAGTTTCAGGGGATTCTTGGGAAGTTTGAGCAAGCCTTGTTTCAGCTTTTTTAAATAAGTTTTGAATCTCCTGATCATTATAGGGCGGTTTACCCTTAACGTCTTGTATCAGAGATAACCCATCGCTTATTCCTGAGTCTAGAAACCACCAAATTGCTTTCTTAAAGTTGTCTGAAGTATCAGGATAAAAAAGCTGTATCTTTCTGGATAAATATTCATGATGATTTCGTAAATCTTTAATTTCTTGTTTAAGTGCGGTATCCGTTTTAAGAATTTGTCCATGCTCCCCAGTGGTAACTTCACTTAGCAATGACTGAATTTTTCTGTCCAACGTTTCAAGTCTTTGTGTCTCTAATTTTTTATTCCCCACTGGAGAAAGTAAATTTTCAGAACAAATAAGAGTTTCCGAAACTTTAATTGCAAGCTCCTTAACATTAGATTCAATCTCTTGTTTTTGTTTTTTAAGATGTTCGATTGTTATTGCAGGCATATCAACCTCTATTTTTGATTAAAATAAATTGTGAATAGTGTATTTTCATGAATTTCATTGAACTCAATCAGTTAAGATTTTTTGAATTTCTTCTGCTAGTTCAAAAGGTAATAAATCTTGTTTATAAAGAATACGTAGCTTCTTAGAATCTTCTGCTTTTTTTGTCATGTCATTACGTGTGTTGGTAAAAATAAGGATTGAAATGCAATCGCTGAACCTTTCCCGAACCTTTTCTAGAAAACGAAGTCCGGTTTCTACTCCATCTGCTGTATCCATATTTTCAGTAATCTTTCCCGATGGCATAAGAATATCTAAGATCAGTAATTTAATCTCGCCATAATTCTCCTCAAGATATTTAAACGCAGAATCTACATCTCTCTTTTGAACAACTTCATAATCTGTTAATGTAAGTTGTAGTTCCAAAATGAAACTATTCATGTTTGTAAGTTCATCATCTACAAATAAAATTTTGGATTTCATAGTCATTATCCTCTAGTTTCTCATTAATTTGTAAATTAAGCTTTAGCTTTAATGGGAAATGAAAATTTTTTAGGTATGATTAAATGAAACTCTGTAGGTTCAGCAAGATTAGCCAAAATTAGATCACCCCCTAAATTTCTCATGATGCTTTTAGAAATAGCCAATCCTAAACCAGACCCAAGAACATTTTTAGTGATGGCTTCGGAAGAGCGAAAGCCCTCTCTAAAGATATTCTCTTTATCAGCGTCCTTAATACCAATACCCCAATCTTTAAATTTGAGAATATAGGCATCTCGGTTTTTATTGTCAATATCAACAATGATTTTAAACTGATTAGGATCAACCTTAGCATATTTGATGGCATTAATCAATAAATTATAAACAACTTGATTGATTTTAGGTTTATCGGTTTGAATTTGAACCTTGAACAAAGAAGGATCAATCTGCTCATATTTTATGTTATCAGTTGAAAAACCAGCTTCTACAATAAGGGGACGCAATTGATTAATGGTTTTAATAATTACATCTCTAAAAATAAAAGTTCTCTCGATTTTAGCTTTTCGAGTAATATGACCCTTCAGGATATATTCTAGATCGGCGAACTGATATAAGAGAATAGCACTGTCAGTCAAAATATCCTCTAGCTTGCGATCAATTAAATCGTCGGGTAACTCTGACCACCTTTTTTGTAGAAAACTGGCATTGCTTCTTATTCCGACTAGAGGAGAGCGAATTTCATGAGCAATTTTGTCTAAAAATCCCGATCTTTTACGTTCTAAAGTATAAACGACATGATCAACGAAATTTTCTAGGATTTGTACATCTCGTTCATAAATATCCTCTCGATAAGTCTTAAGATAGCCTGCTTCTAAGGTGCCAATTACTCGACTGCTAAAAGGGTCAATCATCGGCATAAAAACCCTAATTAGCCTCTTGTGTCCAAATTTATCACGAATTGTAGTGTTAAAACGCGAATCATTTACGTCTTGGGGGACAACAATCTTTTTTTCGTTAACAACCCAAGCTTGAATATCAGTACTCTCCAAGGGGTGATCAGCCGCTTTTTTAAATTGCTCTATTACTAATAAATCATCTTCTCCTCGAATTTTAACAAACTCTGTTTTAATCCTTTTAGCTTCAAAATTAACTAAGGAAATGTTAACCATGTGAAAATCTAAAACATCAAAAACACTATCCATTACTTTCTCCATAATCTCATTATGTCTCACTAAATTAGTGATTTCTCTCTCTCTTTCTCGCAAGTCACTCAACTTGTGATCGAATTGTTGCTTATCAATTAAAATCGCCGCATATCGAGCTAATAAACCGAGATACTTTTCATCTATTTCTGAAAAAGCATCTAATTCTCGGCTTTCGATATTCAAAACACCGATCAGCTTAGAACCTAATGTAACCTTATCTTCCCGTCTAACAGGAATATTTTCTACAAAAATTGGCACAGCAATCTCTGAATGTGCCTCTTGCCAGTATTGCTTATAGTCCTTACTATCAGAAAGATTATTGACTCTAACGACACTCTTTTCTTTTAATGCTCGACCCGTTAAACCTTCTCCCAATTTTAAGTGAGGATGTTGCTCTATATTTTTACTCTGGCAAATAATTTCTAATTCTCCTGTAAAATAATCTAACATACTGATTTCACCAACTAAGCTTTCTTTCTCCGGAGAATTGATACCTAAACTTACTAAATCTAATGCCCCAGTTAAAAGATAGTTGATAATCTCATGAATCTCCTTCGCACTAAGCATAGCTATCATGATATTTGTTAACTTTTTTAAAGTTTCCTTATCTTGGTATAAAGCCTTCTCAAAAGATAAAGCAACCAGATTTGCGTAAAGTTTGAAGGCTTCTTGTTCTGTGTCTGAAAAATGATGTTCACTGCTTGTAAAAATATCTAAAATACCGATAATTTCACCACCCACCACTAAAGGAGCACTTAACATTGAAATCCAACCTTGCTGTTGAATTTGTTCCCGATGGACAAGCTTAACACACTTTCCTTGAAGATTAGAAGACAAGAAAATACCTTTTTTCTGATAACCTTTTTGGATCTGCTCAAGATTCCCGTCTAATTTTAATAGCTTGTAATCCTCACTTACTTGTCTCGATTTTGCTAGTACAGTAAAAAAATTATCTTTATCCTTTTGCCAAAGAACACAGGCGTCTGCCTCTAAAATGGTACAAAGCTCATCAGGCAAATCACGAATAAACTGCTCAGGAGGAACCTTTGTCAATTTCTGAGACAAACCAGATATTTGTTTAATTACATCTTGAGCAGTTCGCATGGCTTAGTTTTCTCCAAAATCGGCTCTTCTAGGTTCTGTGTGATAAGTTTAAATTATAGAGGATAGATCAATCTTTGTGTCCTCTGTGTCTCTGTGGTTCCTTCCACTTGCTCGCCAGGAATAATGTATCTTAGAATACATTTTACCCACCAAACCCAAGAGAGCCAAACTTTTAGTCTTAAGATAATATTAGGTCGAGGTCTAATAGGCAGTTTCAATGCAGTGCAGCTGATAACCAGATGACTATTCCGGGGAAGACAAGTCGCGAAAAATCTGGCTGGCAATGGCTGCACTCCGGCGAATTTGTTCAATTTCGGAAAGATTTTGCCAATTTTCGGTTTCTATATTGGTTTTGCTCTGGCCATTACGCATAGTATAGGCGTAGGGACGAGCAAAAACCTGTAAATCTTCTGAAGACCATTGGGGAAAAAGCTCGCTAAGACAAACAACAAGGCGATCAAGGTGGTCTAATTGACTATTAACTAGATTTTCAGCACTTTCTACTAGACGATTTAAATATTCGTCCGGTAGTAAAGAAGCAAATTTATCAAAGATATTAGACTGGGGTGAAACGGAAACTGTCGGGAATTTTTGGTGTAAACTGTCAAAGAATCTATGAGCTTGTGCTGCGATCGCTGTTGCTTCCAAACCTTCACACAGAGAAAAAGGAGTTTCTGTCACGTCTAAGGGATCATGACTCTCAACAGCGGTTACATCCCAGGGATAGGTGTCTTCTTCTTCGATCAGGATTGCTAGAAGTTCCTCGGTAATCTGTTCGGATAGGGATAAATGGCTCATAAATAACAATCCATGTTTTAGCCTTTGTGGTGTCCAATCTTAACTACATCTCGGTTTTGACGATTCCCGAAGCTATAAACAGACTTCTGGTGGAAGTCAAACGAGAGGTACTCTTGCCATAGTAGCAGTAATTAAACAGGATTTAGGATGCAGTGCGCTACTGTTATGATGGTAGGGTAGTTTTTCCCAATTGCGATCGAATCAATTGGAGGGAATTTCTCGATCAAGGCTTTTGTATGGTGGCTTGTTATCAAAGCTCCGATACAAGTGTTAATAATAGGACGATGGGGCAGCTGGTAGCAACCCAGGGGATGCTTTCCTATTGTTTATCCGTCTCGATCATTGCTATTATTTTTGGCATGATCGGTAATTTACTCTAAGCAAAAAAGATATTTTATTAAGGAAGTCATGGTTCATCAGAAAATTAATCTCGATCGCCTGAGTCCGGAAGAGGCAGTAATTACCCCCACCTATGCTTCTAGGTTCTTGACTTCCGCTGTACCTAAATACGAGATTCCCGATCGGGAAATGCCGCCAGCGGTGGCGTACAATTTAATTCGGGATGAACTGGCCCTTGATGGTAATTCTCGTCTGAATCTGGCTACTTTTGTCACCACTTGGATGGAACCGGAAGCCAAACAATTAATGACGGAAACCTTCGATAAAAACATGATCGACAAGGATGAATACCCACAAACTGCCGAAATTGAATTGCGTTGTGTGAATATGATCGCTAGACTCTGGAATGCTCCCGAAAATGAAACAGCAACCGGTTGTTCTACCATTGGTTCCAGTGAAGCGGCGATGTTGGGAGGTATGGCCTTAAAATGGCAGTGGCGCAAACGCCGACAAAAAGAGGGTAAACCCACCGATAAACCTAATTTAGTCATGGGTATTAATGTGCAGGTTTGTTGGGAAAAATTCTGTCGTTATTGGGAGGTAGAACCGCGTTTTGTGCCGATGGAAGGGAATCGTTTTCACCTTGATGCGACGGAAGCAATTAAACTAATTGATGAGAATACGATCGGGGTAATTGCAATTATGGGTAGTACCTTTGATGGTAGCTACGAACCCGTCCAAGAAATTAATGATGCTCTAGAAAAATTGAACAGAGAAACCTGCTGGGAAGTTCCCCTGCACGTAGATGGTGCTAGTGGTGGTTTTATTGCCCCTTTTCTTGATCCCGATTTAGTCTGGGATTTTCGCCTCCAATGGGTTAAATCGATTAATGCTTCTGGCCATAAATATGGTTTAGTCTATCCCGGTGTCGGTTGGATTATCTGGCGAGATCGGCAAGAATTGCCAGAAGAATTAATTTTTCATTGTAATTATTTAGGTGGTGATCTGCCTAATTTTGCTCTGAATTTTTCTCGCCCTGGCAATCAAGTAGTTGCCCAATATTATAATTTTTTACGACTGGGTAAGGAGGGTTATCGACAAATTCATCAAGCTTGTCGAGATACGGCCTTATATTTATCGGAGGAAATCGCTAAGATTGGACCGTTTGAATTGATTACCGATGGTAGCACTATTCCGGTTTTTGCTTGGAAATTAAAGGACACAATTAGCGATCAAGCTAATTATAGCTTATTTGATTTAGCCGATAAATTGCGCGAGCGGGGTTGGTTAGTTCCTGCTTATACAATGCCCAAAAATCGCCAAGATTTAACCGTGCAGCGGGTGGTGATTAAGGAGGGATTTAGTCGCGATATGGCGGATCTGTTGCTGCGGGATATTCATTCAGCGATCGCATTTTTTAAATCTCAGCCTAATTATCAGTCAAAATTATCTGGTTCCCATTTCCATCACTAACAGATGTTGAGGAAAAACTCGCTTAAATTTCCTAAATATTGGCAACTCTTACAAAGTTTTGGTGTTGCCAATTTTTCCACACGAATTATTCACAGAACTGCCCAAGGAAATTTTCATATTTGGTCATCTCGGCGCTTTCGTAAGCGCCATAGCAGTGAAATTAAATCTAGCACTTCTGACTTAATTTCCTCGAAGTTAAAGCGGTTTAAATACTGGACTTGGCAATTGGATAATTTAACCTGGTGGATCGGTTTTATTTTTACCCTTGGTTCAATTTTATTCGTCGTCGGGGCAATTCCGATGATGTTTCCCCATCCCCCCTTAGAGAGAATTTCTGTTATTAATTTTATCGGTTCAGTTTGTTTTACTTTTGGTTCCTATGCTGCCTTTTTAGAAGCTATTAATTTAAATTTAGATGTTACTCTGATTCGGGATGCAGAAATACTGGAGGAAAAAATCGGTACTATCTCCCATCCCGTCCCCAAACTAATTAAAATTAAATGGTTTGCTTGGCAACCCGATCGCCTTGAATATTGGGGAACTTTCATTCAATTTATCGGAGCTTGTCTATTCAATATTAATTGTTTTTTTGCCATGGTGCAAGGTTTAAGTTGGCAGAGTGATGATCTGTTAATTTGGATTCCTAGTAGCCTGGCTTCCCTTCATTTCTGCACCGCTAGTTATTTAGCTGTTGTCGAAGTTTCTCATAGTTATTGGTCTTGGCATTTTAAAGATATAGAATGGTGGATAGTGGTGTTAAATTTAGGTGGTTCTCTTGGCTTTTTGAGTGGCAGTATTTTCGGCTTTTTCGGACAGGGAACAATTATTTGCTGTCAGGAATGGGGAACAAATTTTTCCTTTTTATCGGGTTCACTTTTGTTTTTAGGAGGTAGTTATTTAATGATTCCTGAAATGTTGCAAGAATAGCTTTCCGATATGAAAATTCCCCTCCTGTCTCAATTCAGTACATCTGTATCTTATTGAAGATAGTAATCGCTGAATCTTACCCTACTACAAAGATCAAAATCTGACTTAATCCTATGAAATCTGTACCATTTTTCGACATGAATCAAAGAGCTTTAATGCCAAGTAAACCATCTAGAACTAGAGGATGGATGAAAAAAACTGGGCATACTTTAGTAATATTTATCGTAGTTTTACTAATGACTCTAACTTCCCCTCTTTTGGGGATAGCTCAAAATCCGACACAACCGGAAAACAAAATTGATGGTTTTCCAGTTATGTTAGATGGAAAACCTCTCTTTTTTATCCGGCGGGGAGTTTCTTCATTTTCGGCGGAGGAAAGAGCTAACACTATTACCCGGAGAATTGAAAGAATTGCTCAAAATGACTCTATTCCTGTGGAGAACCTGACAATTGAGCAGCTCCCTGATGATAACTCACTGTATTTAAGTGTAGATCAAGAAGTAATTCTAACGGTGACGGAGCAAGATGCAAAAGCCTATCGTTCAACGCCAGAGGTTTTAGCTCAACAAGCTTTACAAAAAATTCAGTTTGCTATCACTCAATATCGACAAGATCGAAAACCCGAACAACTACTTAAGAACATCATTTATACGGTTATAGCCAGCTTTACCTTCCTGATTATTAGCTTTGCAGTTATCAAAATTTCAGGAAAACTATTTCCCTTCATTAGACGTTTGATTGAATCCTTGACACCGGGCATTCAAATCGGGAATGTTGAGATTATATCTTCCTCTAAAATCAGCTTCTTTTGGTTGCGAGTTCTTCGGATAATTCGCTTCTTTGTTCTGTTTTTATTATTATTTAATTATGCTACATTTGTCCTTCGTTTATTTCCCTGGACAAGAGTTTTTGGCGAGAGTATTTTAGGTTATTTTTCTCAATCATTAGAACTGGTTTTATACTCTATTGGCAAATATCTTCCTAATGGCTTTATTATTGCCATAATCATTTTTATTACTTACTACTTAATCCGGCTTATCAAGCCATTTTTTACGGCAATAGAAAGAGGAAATCTGATTATTCCGGGTTTTTATACTGATTGGGCTACACCTACTTACAATATCCTATTAGTCATAATTATTGCCATAGCAGCAATAGTTGCTTTTCCCTACTTACCCGGTTTTAATTCTCCAGCTTTTCAAGGCATTTCTGTGTTTCTGGGTCTTCTTTTATCCCTTGGTTCAACCTCAGCGATCGCCAATGTTATTGGGGGAATTATTCTTATCTATACCCGTGCTTTTCGCATCGGAGATCACATTCAAATAGGAGATGTAATTGGCGATCTAATTGAAAAAAACTTCCTAGTTATTCGCATTTGTACTCCTACTAATAAAATCATTACTATTCCTAACTCATCTTTATTAAGTAGTAATGTGATTAACTTTAGTATTTCCTCGCGGGAGTTAAACAGAAATCTTATTATTCAGACAACGATTACCCTAGGATACGATCTGCCCTGGCGAAAAGCCCACAAAACTTTAATTGAAGCTGCTCTAGAAACTGAGCATATTCTCAAAGAACCCGCACCTTTTGTCCTGCAAACTAGCCTAGATAATTTTTACATCAGTTATCAATTAAACGCTTACACTAATCAACCCAATTTGATGGTAATAATTTATTCAGAACTCCATCAAAATATTCAAGATAAGTGTAATGAAGTCGGGATTGAGATTCTCTCTCCCAGTTACACTTCCCTACGAGATGGAAATACAACAACCATTCCCGAAAATTATTTACCTTCCGATTATGTCGCGCCTCCCTTTCGCGTTCAATCTTCAGACAATCAGGAAAACAACACATTATGACACCACAAATGTAATGTTAATTGAGCTTAGAAGGAGACAAACCGATGATGGTATCCTACGAGCAAGACTGTGGACTTTGGGAAGAACAAATGGCTGATTTATTAGCCTCTGGTCGGTTTTCCGACTGAGATATTGAAAATTTAGTCGAAGAGGTATGAGATTTAGGGTTGGATGCGTCATCGGACGCATCCTATCTTTCCGGAGTTTCTTACATTTTGCTAAGAATACGCTGGACTATATCCATTCCTGTGAAGGCTTGCCAGCCAAAAAGACCTAAAATGACGACATTAAGGGTAATATGGGTGATTCTAGCCAATTCGTTGCCTTTTTGCATTAAAGGCACTAAAGCGGCACTGATCGAGATTAAACCCACCATTCCTAAACCGGCCAGTAGATGGGGACCAACAAATAATTTACCGTTATTAATATAAGTCACCGCCATACCCCCGATCGTTCCCAACACCATTAAAGCGAGGATTAGGGAGCCAATTTGATAGTGTTTGGTGCGAAAATTTTTGGGTAATAATTCTTTTTTTAGGTCTTTATCTGCTGTCCGCGTCCGTCGCCATTGTAGCCCCGAATAGAGCGCATAGATAGTTAATCCTAATAAAACCCACATGAGAATGGGATGGCCAAATTGTGACCAAGTTTTTACGGCACTGGGAATCTCGAAGTTCATAGTTGTCTGTTCTCATCAAAGATCGCTTCTTAATAAAAATTAACATGAATCGCTCGCGCTTCCTTGTTTTCTGGGTCACTAGACCGGCCATAAGCTGTTCCTAATTTAAATTGCTTGTTGAGACGAGACAAGAGGCAAAAGTAAAGGGATTGGGGGAGATTCGGCCAATCTAAGAATAAGCGGTTTAGATACGTCTTAGATTGCTAAATCCCGTTTAAAAGCTATAGAAGAGTGGGGAAGTGAGGTGCGGGGAGAATAAATAAAAATAGTCTCCTGACTATCTTTGTGCAAACCAACATTTAAATCAACCAAGTTCGATCGCAAATCGCTATGATAGAATATTGGGCCTTGAATTTACGCCCCCTCCCCCTCTTATGAAACTGCCTGTCGTCGCTATTATCGGTCGTCCCAATGTGGGCAAATCCACCCTCGTCAATCGTATCGCTGGAGATCAACAGGCGATCGTTTTCGACCAACCCGGGATTACCAGAGATCGCACCTATCAACCAGCTTTCTGGTGCGATCGAGATTTTCAAATTGTCGATACAGGAGGGCTAGTTTTTAACGATGACAGCGAATTTCTCCCTTTAATCCGCGAACAGGCTTTAATCGCCCTAGCAGAGGCAAGTGTGGCGATTTTTGTAGTTGATGGCCAGGCAGGAATTACCGCCGGTGATCGAGAAATTGCCGCTTGGTTACGACAGCAAAATGTCCCGATACTTTTGGCAGTCAATAAATGTGAATCGGTGGAACAGGGTATCCTGCAAGCGACGGAATTCTGGGAATTAGCCATCGGTGAACCCTTCCCCATCTCGGCCATTCACGGCTCTGGTACAGGTGAACTACTTGATGCCCTGATTAAATATTTGCCACCAGGGGCGGAAATTCCCGAAAATGAAGAGATTAAAGTGGCAATTATCGGCCGTCCTAACGTGGGTAAATCCAGTCTCCTCAATGCTTTAACCGGACAACAACGGGCGATCGTTAGTCCGATTTCGGGAACCACCAGAGACTCGATCGATACTTTAATTGAACGAGAAGGACAGGTGTATCGGTTGATTGACACCGCAGGCATTCGCCGTAAGAAGAATGTGGACTATGGAGCCGAATTTTTCAGTATTAACCGTGCTTTTAAGGCAATTCGCCGGTCTGACGTGGTGCTATTCGTCATCGATGTGCTAGATGGTGTCACCGAGCAGGATTTAAAATTAGCGGGAAGAATCATTGAAGAAGGGCGTGCGGTGGTGCTAGTGGTCAATAAATGGGATGCGGTGGAGAAAGACACCTACACCATCAATACTTACACCAAAATGCTCCAGGATCGGCTGTATTTCATGGATTGGGCAGAAATGATCTTTGTCAGCGCCATGACGGGGCAAAGAGTCACCAAAATCCTCGAATTAGTCGATATTGCCGCCGAATCTCACCGTCGTCGCGTTAGTACCTCGGTAATCAACGATGTGATCGAAGATGCGGTTAAATGGCACAATCCCCCCACCACCAGAGGCGGAAAACAGGGGAAACTATACTATGGCACGCAAGTATCGAGTCAACCCCCCACGATCGCCCTTTTCGTTAACGATCCCCAGCGCTTTAATGATAACTATCGCCGTTACATCGAAGGGCAATTCCGGCAACAGTTAGGCTTTAAAGGAACCCCGATCCGCTTAATCTGGCGCGGCAAACCAGCGCGAGAAGTGGAAAAAACGGTTAATAGAGCCACCAAGGTCTAATTTATGGATTTATTGCGAAGTTTGCCCATCGGTCTTTATCTCGATCAACCGATCACCCGACTACATCAACTAGATGCCAGGGTAAAATTTATCTGGTTAATGGCGTTTTTAGCAGCACCTTTATTGGCTAATGCTTGGTGGCGTTTAGCTTTGGTGGGATTATTAATATTATTAACCCTGCTTGCACCTATTCCCCCCCGGGTCTGGCGGCAACAGATGGGCTGGCTGATATTTTTAGCGATTATCGTCTTTCTGATTACTGCCATCACTCCCGATGGTTTAGCGGTCAGTATTCAGCCGCGTTTACCAGATGAAGGGCTGAATTTACCGCCAGCAAGTGATTATCAGTATGTTTTATGGGATAAAGGCCGTTTATTTGTTACCCGACGTTCTTTGGAATTAGCAGTGAGAATTAGTACCCTAATTTTTACTTTAATTTATAGCACTAATCTCTTTTTATTGACGACGGCCCCGGAAGAAATTACCGAAGGTTTAGAGAATTTAATCAGTCCTTTACGGCGATTTAATGTGCCAGTGACGGAAATTTCTCTGACTCTGACCCTCTCTTTGCGCTTTATTCCTCTGGTTTTAGAAGAAGTGCAAAATCTAGCCAGGGCAGTGCGAACTAGGGCGATCGATTGGCAAAAATTAGGGATTAAAAGAAGTTTAAACGTCTGGTTAACAGTCGTGGAAAAATTACTAGATAATTTGCTTTTACGCGCGGAACAAATAGCGATCGCTATGGAGGTTCGCGGTTTTACCAGTCCCGATCAGCATCAAGTACGCTGGCACGAATTACAGTTAAGATGGGCTGATTTTATCGCCTTATTTTTGTTAATTCCCTTTTGGGTATCCCGATTAGTTTGGGGGGGGTTATAGCAGTTATCAGTTATTTCAGTTCACTGTTTACTGTTTACTGTTTACAGCAAAAAACTCCCCCACACCCTACCAGCAATTCTCATTTTAAGGTTTCATGACATTAAAACCCTTGCACCCAGAGGGGTTAATAATTCTTAACGAATCTCTAGATCGCTGAAACAACGCAAAATCGTTTCAAAATGAGACTTAGTTTTTGCTGCGCTTTTTTCTGGCTTGAGATTTTAGGTTCGACAGCAACTCCTTGATTGTTTTTTGAGTTACCCCTTGACAATCAAGACAGTCGCTACGAGGCTAGTTTTAGCAAATCCGATTTATCCCCACTCACCAGATAATCGGCTCTCTTGGGTTTGGTGGGTAAAATGTATTCTAAGATACATTCTTCCTAGCGAGGGGGTGGAACGAACCACAAAGACACAAAGGACACAAAGACTGATCGATCATATTGTAAGTTAAACTTATCACACAGAACCTAGAAGAGTCACTCGGTTTTAACTTCCGTATCGAGAATCGTCCCTTTGACGTTAGCATCTTTAAAATTAACCCCTAAGTACCTAAGCAAAATTAATTACACATATCTAACCCCGCTCTTGCCTCTTGCCTCTTGCCTTTTGCCTATCTTCACTAAGAAATTAATTTTGCACGACTACTTACAAGAAATGCCATTGCAAGATTTGCCCCTTTAAGATTTGCCCTTTCAAGATTTGCCCCTTTAAGATTTGCCCCGTAAAGATTTGCCCCTTCAAGATTTGCCCCTAAAAGATTAGCCTCTTCAAGATTTGCCCCTGCAAGAATTGCCCTGTTAAGATTGGCCCTTACAAGATTGGCCCCAACCAGATTGGCCCCGAGCAGATTTGCCCCGACCAGATTTGCCCTGAAAAGATCTCGACATATCAACAGACAGTTTTGTAAATCAAGAAAACTGAGGCAATCTAACACCAACATAGGCTTATAATCTATTATTTGTCCCTGAAGACGGGCTAACCAATTGCCGAAAGCTTCAGGAGAAGGCCATTGAATGGGAAAAATTTCTTCGGTGACTCGCCCACAGGCATTAAATAGTGCTAATAAAGCTTCTTCGGCATTGCGTGCCTGTCGCATTTCCTCCTGAAAATTGGGGCGGTTTTTTAAACCCTCCATCGGCATTCCTTTGACCAAAAGATATTCAATTAAATGACCCAGAGTTTTCTGCCACTGTTTCACTTCATCTGGGGACTGTAATTGTATTTGATTGACAACAAAACGAAAAAGATATTCATCTATTGCCGTCGGTCCGCATAAAGTCGCCCAGGCGATTAAAGCTTGTCTGGGATCGTAGTCATTGTCATAATCATTTTCACTGTCTTGTAATTTCTTATGAATTTGCTTAACTCGGTCAACAATTCTGCGGGCAGTTAAATATTCACCAAAACTTTTATGGGTAAATTCAAAGGTTTTTTCGCTGCCTCGTAAATCGCCACTTTCTCGAAAATAAAAGGCTGTTAAAAGACGGGTGATACTCCCTTGGGAATCGCTTTGAAAACTATCTTGGAAATTTTTTAGGAGATTTTTTAAGCCATTATTTTCACAATGTTCTTCAATCTCTCTCACGGTGGTGGTTCTACCGTTACCATGCCAACAGGAAAGGGCAATTTCCATTAAAATTAGCACAAAATCTTTTTCTGTAATCCCTTCTATAGCCCGGTGGCCTGGACTATTTTTTTCATAACCTCGCTCATAGACTGCCTTGAGCAAATTGTCATAAATATTATTGAGGTTAGTTTCTTGGGAAAATTGAACCTCGCCTCGTTCAAAAGTGAGAGCAATAAGATAATTTAATAGCGGTTGAGCGGTAATTTCTTGTAAATTTTCCCCCGATAATTCTGGCGGTAATTGTGCATAGTTTTTACCTTTAGCTTGCCCATACTGTTGCCACCATTGATGACGTTGATCGACTTTTAATAAGTTATCGTCATCGCTAAAATCATCGCTTTTAGCAACCCAATAGGGTAAAATAGTGATAATTTGCTGAGGTTTTTTAAAATTATTTTTATTGGATTGTACCACCACATCACGCCCACTAATCAACACTTGTAAACGGGTTTTATTTTGATTAAAACTTTTCACCTGTTCTCGTACTTCATTAATAAAATTTTGGGCGACTTCTTGGGCGATTTTTCCCTGCATAGATAGCTCATCTAAGCCATCAAAGATAATTAGTAATCGTAAATCTTGATCGCTCGGTTCTAGAGGATTTTCTGGTAAAAAACCGTCATGTTGAACAAAAGTTTTAACTGCTGTTACTAAATCGGTGGAGAAACTCAAGCGATGCAAGGGAACATATAAAACTTGTTTTTCTAAACCAGCTTGTTGAGCAGCAAATACCTTACAAAAGGACGATTTTCCACTACCTGGCCCACCGGTCAATAAACGGATAGCATCATCGGATTTTGCCGCTTCTAACCATGTTTCTAACTGCTCTTGGAGTTTGATGACAATGCGTTTAAATGATGGCTCTCGATGATAATCTGTGTCTGGGGTGGCTTTGATTTCTTCTTCTTCATAAAATCCCCGTAGAGGTACATAAATTTGCTTTAAACTAAAGGCTTCCCAAAAAATAGGTTCATCGATCTGTTTTTGCAACCAAGCTCGATAATGTAACCAGCCGCTTTCTCGTTTCCAAGCATTGTTAAAAGGAGTGTCGATTTCATCTAAAAGCAGACTGTATTCATCTCGTTTATCTTTCCATTGTTCCTGCAATGCTGAGACAAAATAAGCTGGTAAACGGTTACTTAGGCTCTGCGCTTCCTGGGAATTAGTGATTAAATTATTTGTTGTTAACCACTGTAAAAAAGCTGCTTGGACTGGTGCGACTATGGGTAATCTTTCGGGATGCTCAAAAAAATCTCGATCGAGATTTAATTCCTGCTCTTCTAAAGAGTCGGTAATCTGACGGTAAAGTTCTTTTAAAGACAGCTTTTCGACTTCTTGGGACAGTAAATCAGCATTACTTTTAAGTAATCCTTTCATCGCTTCCATTAGCGATCGAATTATTAATAAACCCGCTAATTCCCCCGGAGTCCGACTTAAACCAAGAGCATCTAAAACTTCTACTCCATTTTCGGCCAGATCATCCCACTGCAAAAATGCCCCGTTAAGAGCGGCTTTTCCCAGGGTACTAAAGAGACTTCTCAGATTGACTTTAACTTGTCGTTTCCAGATATTTTGGGGCTTGGAAACAGAAATTCCAGCAGCTGATTCGGACATAGAACAAAGCGATCAATAAAGCTTATGTAGTCTATTATAGCGGTAAGCGCTTGAGTGAGATACAGACCAAGCTTTGCCTAGCATGGTTTATAGCTTGTGACACTGTACCTCATGCGACTGCACACCGCTACATAGCGTTTTTCAGTCTGCTGAGGTACAAAAGTTATGGTTTTTAAAAGGCAAGAGGCAAAAGGGAAGAAAAATAGGTGTACCTCACTAGCTTAGGAAACGCTACATCGCTCTTCTGGAACTCTGGCAAAAGTCTTACAGTCTCTAAACTCTAGCTCTCTTATGGGGTAAGCCTTCAAGCTATCGCTAACTAACAGAAACCCGAAATTTGAGTTTTTATTAGAAAAAAAGTGGCTCTTCTAGGTTCTGTGTGATAAGTTTAACTTACTATATGATCGCTCTTTGCGTCCTTTGTGTCTTTATGGTTCGTTCCACCCCTTCGCTAGGAGGAATGTATTTTAGAATACATTTTACCCACCAAATCCAAGAGAGCCTGGAAAATTTATTAAAAATAATTATAACCCTGATTTATGATCAGGGCTGTAGGGTGATTTAGCAACAATGTAACCTAGGGAATATTGGGAATTAGTTAATCAATAGGCCCAGGTCATTGGCTCCTAAAAATTAGGATTTCTGTAACAGATTGCGGTAGTCAAACACGCGAATGAGCGTCCCTTTTTTCGGTAAATCGGCGGCACGAATCCGTAATTTATTGTCCCCGATTAAACGGATATTTTTATCCTTGACTAACTTGAGAAACTCATCTACAGACACCAATTCACAGGCCTTTTTATCGGCGGCACTGGTGAAGTATTGCGTCGGGACAGCAATTCGCGGCTGTAAAACTTCGATCGCCTGTTTTGCTTCTTGGGGATTATAATTTTTTGGACCACCTCCCACGGGAATAAAAGCTAAATCCGGCGAACCTAGTAGAATTCTTTGTTCTAATTCGAGCGGGGCTGCTGCCCCCCCTAAATGGACAATACTAATCCCTGCTTGGGTCCAACGCCAGGCCACATTCATGCCGAAACGTTTCCCTCCCATGCGATCGTGGGCGATATTAATACCCTGGAATTTTAATTTACCCAGATCGTAGGCCCCCGGCTCAAATAAAATTTTCGGATTACCGGGTAAACCCTCGGCAGCCCCTTCATCCCAGAGTTGACTACTAATTAAAACGATATCTGCTTCTACTTTTGGCAAAGGAAAACCCGCCGTACAACCAATGGCCCGGAAAGGATTAACGAGGACTCTTTGTCCTCCTCCAGTGAATAAAAAGCAACTATGACCCAACCATTGAACTAAGAGGGAATCATCGGGTTTTTGAGCGGGAGTGGGGTTAGTGGGTTTGGGTTTAGTTTCCGCTAAAACTGAGCTTACTGCCACGGTTAAGAAACTCGTCCCCACCGATAAGATAAAATCTCGCCTTTTCATAAATGTAGATGCAGAATTAATCAAGTTAAGGTTAATTTCAGGGGTTGGGGATTAGTAAACACTAGAGGGATCGGAGAAAGTTTCTTAAAAGTTCCTTGCCGGCAGTGGTTAAAATACTTTCGGGATGAAATTGTACCCCTTGAATCTGGGGGTAATCCCGATGACGGACTCCCATGACCGTACCATCTTCTACCCAGGCCGTGATCTCTAAATTATCCGGCATGGTGGAGCGATCGATCACTAAACTATGGTAACGGGTGGCAGTAAAAGGATTTTCTAAGCCTTGAAATACCCCTTCACTGTTGTGATAGATTGGGGAAGTTTTGCCGTGCATCAAGACCGGGGCCGAGACCACATCCCCCCCGAATACCTGACCGATACTTTGATGACCCAGACAAACCCCCAAAATTGGCAAATGGGGGCCAAATTTGGCGATTAATTCCAGAGATATGCCCGCATCGACCGGACGACCAGGACCGGGGGAAATGACAATCCCATCCGGCCGCATTTGTTCGATCGTGGCCAGATCGATTTTATCATTACGATAGACCTCGATCGGCAAGGCGATCGGGAACTCAGCTGCTAATTCTCCCAAATACTGGACCAAATTGTAGGTAAAACTATCATAGTTATCGATGACGATTATCAAGAGTCTCTCTCCTTTCTCTAGCCTCGCTCAGTATTTTCATTCTACACCTCTGCTGTCTCGATCGAGATAGCCGGGGTGTAGGGGGTAAGCTGTTTTTGAGCAGTCAGCTAGAATCTGCCCGGAATTGCTAATTACAGCCTAAACTATCTCTGGTGGCCACTCCCGTGACGGGATTAATGCCATCGGCCCGTTCACACATTAACTTGACCTGATAGTTATCAATTACCGCGTTGGTGAAATCGGCCCCGGTAATAATTGTGTCATAAAAACGGCTGCGAGTAGCGATCGCATCGGTAAAAATAGTATTAGTTAAATCGGCAAAATCTAGGGTAACTCTATCCACTAAAGAGGCGGTTAAATCAGCCCCTTTTAAGTTAGCTTTTAAGAGGACAGCCTCGGTGAGAATGCTATAGGATAAATCGGCCCCTTCTAGGTTAACTCCCCGCATTGCGGCAGCCGCAAAAACCCCTCCGCGCAAATCCTGATGGGAAAAATCCCGATCTTGCAGCTGTGCAAAACTATAGTTAATCGTTTTATCTTGGGCCAAGGCCACCGGACGGGCCGCGAAAAGTAGCCACAGAATCGCCAGCAAAATAATTAAAACCAGACTGAAAAAATTTTTCAACATTGTTACTGTTGAGCGTCGAGAAACTGGGCCACATCATCACCCACCCGAATAGTTAGGTCTGAATCTAAAGCACCAGTGGAGGATGATTCTACTTTACCGATTCCCAATTGATTTTTCAAGAGGTTAGCGGACTGAATATCACCTTTTTGGGCAATAATTGCGGTGGTTTCTAGCTTTTGGGAGGAGTCGTCGCTAATATAAACATTTGTGTAGCCCCGTTTGGCCAGATAATTACGAGTACGACGGGCTAAACCTTTGGTATGGGTGGCATTTTGAATGGCAATCCGCAGACTATAAACGGAGGTTTCTCCCCCCGCGTAGTTATCGGTAAAATTATTAGCCACGATGGTTCTAATTTCGCGACGGTTCAAAATCCAATAACTGCGACCATCGTATTCCTCAAGGCTATTAAACCGGCCAGGGAGTAGGATCATTCTTAAGTCATCCTGTTTAATTTCCCGGCCAAAATTAGCAATAGCCAGCATTTCCTCGACGCTTAAGTTCGTATCGATATATTGTTGTAAAACCTGTACTGCTTTCGGGAGACTGGGGAGAATTGTCGGACTAAAAATCTTTTTTTGGAGTGCTTTTAATAAAATTTGTTGTCTTTGTACGCGACCAATATCGCCGTATTGCGGGTTACGAAAACGGGCAAATTGTTCTGCTTGGTCGCCGTTGAGATTTTGCCAACCCTCTTGTAAATCAATTTCTAATTTTTGGGTGACATCTTTATGATACATTCGTTCGGGTACATAAACTTCTACACCCCCGACTAAATCGACTAATTCCTTAAAAGCATCGGTAGTCACCCGCACATAGCGATCAACGGTGACATCCCCTAAAGTATTAGTGACCACTTCTGCTGCTAGAGTCGGTCCACCGTGAACATTGGCATCGTTAATTTTAGTGAAACCGTGGCCAGGAATTCTGACGCGGCTATCGCGAGGGATAGACAGCATTCTCACGGTGTTATCGCTGGGATCGAAGCGCACTAGGAGCATGGTATCGCTGCGACCTTTAAATACATCGTCGCTGTTTTTGGCATCTAAAACTCGATCGATGCCCATAACTAAAATATTAACAGGACGAGAAAGCTGCTGATTGATTAAGCTATTCCAAGCTTGATCCTCAAGGATGTCTGTTTGGGTGGGAAAAGATGTTTTTTGGAAGATGGCCCCAATTGGTGCGGGTAAGGGACTAATTAAAGCGACAGCCGCCCCAACAGTGGCAGAAACTAGGGCGGTAAAACTGAGGGTTATTCCCCAAAATAAGCCCTTTTGCAGGGGAGATGCTTTTTTTAAACCGGACATGACTGAACTGACCACCGCGACGGTATTTTCTGAGTTTTGGCTGTATTCTTGCTTTTCAAACCGCCCCGAAACATTGGCCATAGACTAACCTCAACATCTGATTAAAAGCTTACTCTAGGAGGTGACTGTTGATCGATAGAATCTATCTCTAGCCCAAAAGTTCCAGATATTGGCCACCCCCCTCTCGCCGGCTATTGTAACATATTGTTAAGGAACGGACCATCCTAGACCTGTTGTAAAAATCAAAAATTGTTGTTAGGGTTAGGGATCAGTAGCCAGTAGCCAGTGCTATTTTTTATGCAAATCATCTCCCTTCCCCCATCATCCACCCAGGAATATCTCTGTCTAAGAGACTTAAATCTCTACAATTCTCCCAGTTGTCAAGAGTTAGCTACCCAAGCACAACAGGGAAGACAATTAAAATTTATTTCCCTAGAAATTACCGAAAAAGGGCTACAAATTCAGCTAAGGGAAGATAATTATTTAGCTTGGTTATCCCGAGAAGATTTAGATGCAATTGCAGCGGCCGCCACAGCTTATCAAAAAATTCCTCTAACTCGTTCGGACATAGAAAAACATATTCCTGAGATTATCACTTTTACTCAGGAAGCAATGAATCGTACCAATCATTATCTCTGGGGTGGAACCCTTGCACCTAATTACGATTGTTCAGGATTAATCCAAGCTGCTTTTGCAACTTTTGGCGTTTGGTTGCCGAGGGATTCCTATCAACAGGAGGCTTTTTGTCAAAAAATAAACCGAGAGGAATTACTCCCAGGAGATTTAATTTTTTTTGGTGATAAAAGAGTTAATCATGTGGCTTTATATCTAGGGAATAATCAATATATTCACAGTTCAGGAAAAGAAACAGGTAATAATGGTATCGCTATTAATCTACTCTCCGATGATAGGGATAACGTCAGTCGTTATTATTATCAAAAATTATGGAGTTTCGGTCGAGTTATGCACAATTAATCAGTTATCATTGGGAATTATGAATTATGAATTATGAATTATGAAGTGGGAAGAATAAGCTAAGACGCATTTAAATCCCGCTGGTTCTTCTCGGTTCTGTGTGATAAGTTTAACTTACAGAGGATCGATCTCTGTGTCCTTTGTGTCTTTGTGGTTCCTTCCACTCGCTCGCCAGCGGAACTGTATCTTAGAATACATTTTGCCTACCAAACCTAAGAGAGTCCTGTCTCGACTAGGAAATTAATTTTGGACGACTACTTAGCTAGAGAGAATAAATAATTAATCTTTAATAACCAGATTTAGTATGATAACCAATAACTAAAAAACTGATAACTGATGACATTTATTGCTTTGGCGATTTTAGAACAGGACGGTCGCTTTTTAATGCAGTTGCGCGACGACATCCCGACAATTCTCTATCCGGGGGTGTGGGGTTTATTTGGTGGTCACTTAGAAGCGGGTGAAAGTCCAGAAATAGGGTTAAAACGAGAGTTAAAAGAAGAAATTAACTACGAAGCTCCTAGTTTACGCCATTTTCGCTGTTATAACGATGATAATCTCTCTCGTTATCTTTATCATGTACCCCTGACCGTGGAATTAGAAAAATTAGTGCAAACGGAAGGGCAAGATTTAGCATTATTACCCCCGGCTGCCATCCTTCAAGGGGAATACTATTCCCAGAAGATTAATCAGACTCGTCCTTTAGGAAAAATTCATCGCCAGATATTGCTCGATTTTATAGAACTAGAATTATAGTGGATACTAGAGCCAGACAAGGAACTCCCTTATCTATACGAAAGTCGTAGTTAACACTGCTCCTCACCTCCCTCGAAGGCAAAATGCTCCCGCTTTTTGAATGGCTTTATTGAAACGTCAATCTTATTTTGGCTTTGTCTTTATGAACCAGTCGCGTCCCTCGTTCGTTTCCATGCAGAAACTCCTATCTGGAGGTGCGATCGCTACCCTAGCAGTTAGTTCCCTGATGGTCTTGACCCCCGCAGCCAAAGGGGAAAAACCCTTAGAAGATAACCCGAAAGCAGTCATCGACCAAGTTTGGCAAATTGTTAATAATGAATTTGTAGATCGTGGTTTCCATCAAATTGACTGGCAAAAAAAACGTCAAGAATTGTTAAGTAGAAATTATACTAATCCCCAACAAGCTTACACAGCAATTCGCGAAGCTTTAAAGGAATTGGATGATACTTATACCCGTTTTTTAAGTCCTAGTGAATTTGCTGTCCTCACCAGTCAAACTTCCGGAGAATTATCGGGAATTGGGGTACGTTTAGCTCTCGATAAACGCACTAGTGATCTGGTCGTTGTCGATACGGTGAAAAAATCCCCCGCCAAGGAAGCGGGAGTGAAAAGCGGCGATCGCCTAATCAGAATTAATGGCAAACCCACTGCTTTAATGACCTTAGAACAGGCAATGGAGGCACTACAGGGAGAAGTGGGTACTAGCGTTAGTTTACAGCTTGCCCGTCCCGATCAAGGGGTATTTGAAGTGACTTTGACCCGGGTAGATATCGAAATCCCCTCCGTTAGCTATACCCTTAAACAGGAAGGTGGGGTGAAAGTTGGTTATATTAAACTGGATGAATTTAGTTCCCACGCAGCCGAACAAATGAAAGAGGCGATCGAGGAATTAAGTCAACAACAGGTATCCGGCTATGTTCTCGATCTGCGGGGCAACCCCGGCGGGTTACTATTTGCTAGTGTTGATATCGCTCGTATGTGGATGAAACAGGGCAAAATCGTTAGCACCGTTGATCGACGGGGCGGAGATCGCCAATTTATCGCCAATAACACCGCTATTACCGATTTACCCCTAGTAGTCTTGGTTAATAAAGGTTCAGCGAGTGCCAGCGAAATCCTCGCCGGAGCGCTAAAAGAAAATGGACGGGCGACTTTAGTAGGTACATCGACCTATGGCAAGAGTACCGTCCAATCGGTACACACCCTCTCCGATGGTTCCGGTTTAGCGGTGACAATTGCCCGTTATTATCCCCCCAACGGCGAAAATATCTACAAAAAAGGCATTAAACCCGATGTGCAGATCGAGTTAACCCGGGAACAACAGCTGCGCTTCCGCGATGATCCTTCTTTGCTGGGAACTAAGGATGATCCCCAGTATCAACAGGCGATCTCACTCCTACAATCCCATAGTGTTAAACGTCCAGGCACTGGCAATCTCAATAACCCGTTGAGTAGTCGGGCCGAATAATTGTCCTAGGAAATCTGTGGAAACGGCGACTGTTTCGGCGAAATGGCGATTCTAGAACAGCATTTAAAGTCTTTAACAGCGATCTCTCTTTCTCCCGTGCATTTGCTGGTGATTCCCCCCCAAAGATTTCTGCAGCTACAAATTCTGCAACTAAGCATAAGACGCAGTATAAAACTGTATCTTCGGCTACAAATGCTCGATTATTCGCCAAGAAGTCAACTGATCAAAACCTCATACTAAATCCGTTGAGTAACGCACAGAAAACGGGTTTCTCGGAGAAACCCGTTTTCTACTCATGCACTCATGCAAAACGGAGAATAAATAATCAGTTTTTAATAACTGGATTTCTCTCGCTAAAGTTACTTCATCAGCGTATTCTAGATCGCCGCCCATGGGCAACCCAAAAGCGATACGGGTAACTTTAGTGAAGGGTTTTAGTAAACCCCCGATATACAAAGTCGTGGTTTCCCCCTCGACACTGGGACTGATAGCTAAGATAACTTCCTGAATTTTTTTCTGGCTGACTCTGGTGACTAAAGACTGTATATTTAATTGATCCGGTCCAATACCATCCATAGGTGAGATAACACCCCCTAAAACGTGATATTTGCCCGAATATTCCCTAGTTTTCTCCAAAGCAATCACATCTCTGGAGTCAGCTACCACACAGATAGTCCCCGTTTCTCGGTTAGGATTGCGGCAAATTTCACAAATCGGTTCGGCCGAAAGATGAAAACAAACCTGACATAATCCTACTTGTTTTTTAGCCGCTACGATCGCCTGGGCCAATTCGATCGCATCCTGTTCCGGTCGTTTGAGAATATACAGGGCCAAACGTTGGGCGCTTTTGGGTCCCACCCCGGGTAATTTTTGTAACTGCTCGATCAAACGAGCTAAAGGCGGTGTATAAATAGCAGTTAATCCCCTTATCAGTTATCAGTTATCAGTTATCAGTTATCAGTTATCAGTGGGTAAGTTATCAGTTATCGGATTTGAGTTTTCAAGTGAGCAGTGTTATTAAATAGAAGTTTCCTACTGTCTTTTCACTGATTACTGGTCAATGATTACTGGTCACTGATTACTGCTCACTGTTTACTGGTCACTGTTTACTGCTCACTGATCACTGATTAAGACCTTTTTGGTAAACGGACATCGATAACACTGGTGTTGAAATTATAATTATCTCCTTCCAACTCGATTAAAGTGCCAATTTTCACCTTTTGACCGCCAACAACCGCACCAGTATCAGTAACTTCCGCTTGACCACTGAGAGTCATAATCATATCTTGAGAATAGTTTTCTGTGCGGGGATCGGGTAGGACTTTCACACTACCATCTGGCTGCGGAACTAAGACATTTCTCGATAAAGCTTTAACATTTTTTATATCCACTTGACCGGCCGGTTGATTACGAATAACAATATTAGTTTTCTTCTCGGTATTGAATTGATTAATCAAAGCATTGGGATTGAGAACACTTAAACCCCGGACAATAACATCCACTTCTATGGGTTCTTTGGTAACTTGAGCGATCGTACTTTTACCACTTGTCCCCGGTACAACAAAAATACCGATAATTGTCAATAAAATTACTAAGGCCGCTCCAATATCAAGCAAGCTAAATTTACCGAATAAACGTCCTTTTGAGTCTAATAAATTCATAAGCAGTTCAGTATAAAATTTTTGGTAGAAGGGTGTTGGGGTGATGGGGGAATGGGGAGATTGGGGGTTGGGGTTTAGGGTGTACAAAGCGGCCCCTTGCCTTTTGCCTCCTGATGGCTAATAGATTTTATCACGATCGGAATCTTGGTCGCAGACAGGAAGTCTGACTTAAGATAGAAGATCGGAGTCTCACACGGAGCGATCGATAGACAATGGCGGGTAAAACTCAACTTAAGAAACTAGAAAAGCAATTATCTCCAGTCGATCTGACCCCTTCTGACGGTGACAACCTCGAAAAAGTTGCCCCCGTTAAACACTGGTCGATCGAAGATAGCGAAAATCTCTATCGCATCCAAGGATGGGGAGAACCCTATTTCTCGATTAATGCCGCGGGAAATATTACCGTTTCGCCCCAAGGAGAAAGGGGCGGTTCTTTGGACTTATACGAGTTAGTTTCAGGAATTAAGCGGCGAAATATCGGTTTGCCCTTACTAATTCGGTTTAGTGATATTTTGGAAGACCGGATCGAGCGTCTGAATGCCTGTTTTAATCGAGCGATCGCCCGTTATAATTATCCCAACGTCTATCGCGGTGTCTATCCGATCAAGTGCAATCAACACCGTCACATCGTCGAGTCTTTAGTGCGTTTTGGCAAACCCTATCAATTTGGGTTGGAGGCTGGTTCAAAACCAGAGCTAATGATTGCTTTAGCTACCCTAGAACCTGTCTTAAGCGGCAAAAATGATAAAACACAACCATTGCTAATTTGTAACGGCTATAAGGACAAAGAATACCTAGAAACTGCTCTTTTGACCACTCGTCTCGGTCATCGGCCTTTGATTGTCATCGAACAATTGGAAGAATTATATTTAACCCTGCGCGTCAGTCGTCAGTTAGGAATTGCCCCACATTTGGGAGTGCGTGCGAAACTGGGGACAAAAGGGGTGGGCCGTTGGGGATGTTCCACGGGAGACCGGGCAAAATTCGGTTTAACCGTCCCGGAAATCTTGACGGTGGTGACGGAATTAGAACAAGCGGGGATGTTAGATTGTCTGCAACTGCTGCACTATCATATCGGGTCGCAAATCTCCGCTATTAGCGTCATTAAGGATGCCATTCGCGAAGCTAGTCAGATTTATGTGGAATTAGCGAAATTAGGGGCAAATATGACCTATCTCGATGTGGGGGGTGGTTTAGGGGTCGATTACGATGGCTCAAAAACTAACTTCTACGCCTCAAAAAACTACAATATGCAGAATTATGCCAATGACATCGTGGCTGAGGTCAAAGAAGCTTGTGAAGATGCCCAGATTTCACCCCCAATTCTTATCAGTGAAAGTGGCCGGGCGATCGCTTCTCATCAATCGGTGTTAATCTTTGATATCTTGGGAAGTAGCGAGGTTCCCCAAAATCCCCCCGATCCCTGCAATGGAAAAGAACATCTGATCCTCCGTAATCTCTGGGAAACCTACACGGGTATCGATGAGCGCAATTATCAGGAAGCTTATCACGATGCGGGACAGTTCAAAGAGGAGGCGATTAGTCTGTTTAATTTCGGTTATCTCAGTCTCAAGGAACGAGCTAGAGCCGAACAATTGTACTGGGCTTGTTGTCACAAAATTCTGCAAGTGGCCCGACAAGAGGATTATGTTCCCGATGACTTGGAAGACTTAGAGCAAATTATGGCCTCAATTTATTATGCCAATCTCTCGGTTTTTCAGTCAGTTCCCGATAGTTGGGCGATCGATCAACTATTTCCAATTATGCCGATCCATCGTCTCGATCGAGAACCGACTCAAAGAGGAATTCTCGCCGATTTAACCTGTGATAGTGATGGGAAAATTGCCCAGTTTATCGATTTGCGCGGGGACGTAAAATCTGTTTTAGAATTGCATCCGTTGGAGTACAAAAACGGGAAACATTCTCCAGAACCCTATTATCTAGGAATGTTTTTGGTGGGTGCTTATCAAGAGATTATGGGCAATTTACATAATCTTTTTGGCGATACTAACGTGGTACATATTCAGATGAGTCCCAAGGGATACGATATCGAGTATCTAGTCAAAGGAGATACGATCACGGAAGTATTAGGTTATGTGCAGTATTCTGCGGAAGACCTGTTAGAAAGAATTCGTCTTCGTTGTGAACAAGCTTTGCAGGAAAATCGCATGACGGTGGAAGAATCCCAATTACTCCTACAGGATTATGAACGCAGTTTGCGACGCTATACCTATCTAGTGGGTGGGGATTGATGATTGCTCTTGCCGATCGAGTAATCGATCGAGGATGATAGAAAATAGACAAAATAGATAGGCAGTAAGGGGAAGCAGTGGAAAAGGGAACGCTGGTAGAATTTCGAGTCCAAGGAGAAAGGCGCTTAGGGGTGATCGATCGCCCAGAAGGGAAAAAAGATTGGATCGTCATCGATCAAGGGGGAAACCCGCATAAACTGCGTCCCCAACGCTTCGATTACGTTATCAAGGGTGGTCCATCCAACTATAAAGAGATCGGAAATTTTCTGCGGGAAGTCCAACCCTATCTAGATCCTAGTGGTTTAGAAGTGGCCTGGGAATTATTAGCCGGGGAAAATCAGTTAGTCACTCCCGAAACCATGGCCGAGCTCCTCTTTTCCGATCGCGGTCCGCAGTTTTGCTATGCGGCCCATTGTCTCTTGAGTGATGATAAAGTTTATTTTAAAAATAAAGGGGATGGTTACGAGGCCCGGTCGGAAAATCAGGTAGAGGAAATCAAACACCAGCTAGAGGTGGAACAACAGCGTCAACGGGAAAAAGGCCAATTTCTCCAACGTCTCCAACAGGCCCTGGCCGGTGAAACGGTAGAATGGTCAGAAAGCGATCGAATTCGTCTGGAATCTCTAGAAAAATTTATCCTCCAACCCGAACAAAAATATCCAGCAGCCATGGACATACTCTCGCTGCTGGGCCGTTCCCAAACCCCCGAGGCTGCTTTTGAATTGTTAGTCGATTTGAAATGGTGGAGTAGTCACGAAAACCTTTTCCTGCGACGCAGTTCCTACCCTGTTCAATTCTCGAAAAAGGTACTTGATGTGACGCGTCTTAATTTACTCAATCCCCCTGCGGATGCGGATGTCAACAATCGTCTCGATTTAACCCACCAAAAAATTTATACCATCGACGATGAAAGTACCGAGGAAATCGATGACGGATTATCGGTAGAAATTCTTGCGGATGGTGGTCATCGTCTCTGGATCCATATTGCCGATCCTAGCCGTTTAGTGCTTCCCGATGATGAATTAGACCTAGAAGCGCGTCGTCGCAGTACCAGTCTTTATCTTCCCACGGGAATGGTTCCCATGTTTCCCCTAGAATTGGCCGCAGGTCCAATGAGTTTGGTACAGGGTAAACTTTGTCCTGCCTTGAGTTTTGGGGTAATCCTCGATGAAACGGGGGCGATCGCCGATTATCGCATCCATCCTAGTACAATTAAACCCACCTATCGCCTCACCTACGAAGATGTGGACGAAATGTTACATCTGGATCTGCAGCATGAACCGGAAGTGAAGATTCTCAACCGTTGGGCAAAACAACGCCACGCATGGCGCAAATCTCAGGGATCGATTAACATCCAAATGCCAGAATCATCTATTAAGGTGAAGGCTAACGACGAAATTACCATAGAATTGCAGGAAGTTTCCCCATCTCGGCAATTAGTAGCGGAAATGATGATTTTAGCCGGAGAAATCGCCGGTCGCTACTGTCAGGAACACGAGATACCCGTGCCTTTCCGCGGACAACCACAACCGGAATTACCCCCCGATGAGGAGTTAATTTTACTACCTGCGGGCCCGGTGCGTTCCTGTGCCTTGCGTCGCTGTATGCCGCGCAGTGAGATGACGACGATTCCTAACCGTCATGCTAGTCTGGGATTGAATACCTATTCCCAAGTAACTTCGCCAATTCGCCGTTATACTGACCTTTTAACCCATTTTCAACTAAAAGCCCATCTTCGGGGCGATCAACTGCCTTTTACCCGGGATAGAATGCAGGAAATTCTCTATAGTGTCGCTAGTTCGGCCGTGGAAGCCACCTCGGTGGAACGACAAACTAATCGTTATTGGAGTTTGGAATTTTTGCGACGACAGGGAGATCAAGTCTGGCAAGCTCTGGTATTACGCTGGCTGCGGGAAGAGGAAAATTTAGGCTTGATTTTATTGGAGGAATTGGGGTTAGAATTACCCCATCGTTTTGAGCGATCGGTATCTTTAGGCGATCGCTTTCAAGTACAAGTTAGTCGCTCTGATCCCCACCGCGATGAGATCCGTTTTCGCGAGTTATCGGGTTTTGAGGTTTCTTCCCAAGCAAGTTAATCCCTCGCGGAGTCAGGAGTCAGGAGTCGGGAGATAGGGTGATAGGGATTTAGGGGTTTAGGGAAATTTCAGCCAAATGCTCCACTACCCCACTACCCCACACCCTGCCACCACCGAAAAGCTTTTTGCCGCAAACCCTAAATAAGGTTCTTCGGTTTGTGTTATGCAACGTACAGGATTATAAGGAATGAAACTTTTATAGAGAAAGGCATTTAGCGATTTTTGTCAATTGTTTTCGATCTAGAGCGAACTAATCAATTAAGTCTTTTGCCAGATAAGAATTTAGGTTCTTCCGAACTTACAATGTAGAAAATTCCCCAAGCTCCCTCTCTGTCCAGCAATGCTCTAAAGTTGATAAATATCAATCTAACAAAAACTCAAAGCTTTACTATACAAGCTCAGAATTTAGTCGATTTATGCCACCCTATCGAACTATACTAAGTAACGAAGAACCATACTTGTCAATGTAAAGTTTTATTACAGGATTCAACGTTTCTGACCCTGATGTTCTCTATTCTCTGGTTACTCATCAACCCATTCAACTCTTACAAAAAAGCCAGAATCAAGATTCTCTAAGTCAGGTAGTTGTTTGAGAGTCATTGACAAATTGAGATGTTCTCGTTAGGGTTGGGGTAGTTTTCTGCTATTCAATCAGTTTTTTCTACCATAATCATCTGTATTTCACTATGCAACAATTATCTCTTTCTCCCCCCGTACATTTGAACTAAATTGCGTTAAAAGAAGTTCTCGATCGATAGAGCTTGCCTTTTTTATTCGCTAAAATTAGCAACCCCACCTGAAACCCCATCCGCTACCCATACATTGCCATAAAACCGCAGAGGTTTGGTTTCCAAATCCTTAAAGACAAGATAGGCTGCACCTGCCTATTCTGTCGGTTGGAGGGGGGAAACCCGTTACTGATTCTGCTCACAGAGAAGGACTAATTTTATTGGTGTAGAATAGAGACAATTATTGAGAGAGAAAGAAAATGAGCACTATTTCCCTGGAAATCCCTGAAGAAATCTTAATTAGTCTCAAAGAAACTCCTGAAAATCTATCAAGAGAATTAAAAATATTGGCAGCCGTTAAACTTTTTGAACTTGATAAGTTATCTTCAGGGCGAGCGGCACAATTAGCCGGTATGTCACGGGTAGAATTTTTAACTATTTTGGGACGTTATCAAGTCTCCCCTTTTTCTTTAACGACTGAACAATTGGAACAAGATATTGTCAATGCCTAATCCTCAAATCATTGTCAACACCTCTCCTCTACTGTACTTACATCAAGTGGGCTACTTGGAATTACTCCAACGCTTGTATTCTCAAATCCTGACTCCTCCAGCAGTGGTCGAAGAATTAGCAATCGGTAAAAATAAAGGAATTGATGTTCCCAATATTCAGGCAATTGAAGGGATTTCAATTACTCTGGTTAAATCAGTCAGTCTAATTCCAGCTATTATTGATTTAGGGCAAGGAGAAGCAGAGGTATTAGCTTTGGGATTAGAAAATCCAGATAGTTTACTGATTTTTGATGATCAATTAGCCCGACGTATTGCCAATTTATATCGCTTAAAATATTCAGGAACGCTTGGTGTTTTAGTTAAAGCGAAGCAGCAGGGCTATCTATCTTCTGTTGCTCCCGTTATTGCTAAGTTACGCCATCAAGGAATGTGGCTAACTGATAAAGTTGTCAATGATGTTCTTCGATTAGCTGGAGAGTAAGTATGCTAAAAAAAAGGCTCTTCGTTACTTGGTATGGTTCTATAGGGGAGCATAAATCGACTAAATCCTTATCTGGCAAGAGACTTAATTGATTAGTTCGCTCTAGACAAAAATAATTGACAAAAATCGCTAAATGCCTTTCTATACAAGGTTTACATCCTCTATAACCCCCGTTCATTGCATAACATAAACCGAAGAGCCAGATAACTAAAATTCTTTGATATAACTGAACTTCTCTAGTGTAAATGTACTAGCTATCTAAACATGGCTACAGAGGAAATCGCTTACTCTAGAGATTGATGACACTATCTGTTACGATCAAGTTAGCGATCGCTAGACAGCCAACTCCACAGAATCGCTCTACTTCAGATACAGTCAACGGTAAAGCGGCTCGACGGCTCGACTGAGCATCGCCGAACGTCCATTTTCAAGTGAAAAATGTACCCAGTAGCCTCTTTTCAATTTTTTCTGAGAAGCTCCATAAGGGTTTTGTTAATTTTTTAGTATTTCTGTACGTCGAGATTGACTCCTGTCCATTACCCCTACCTAGCGGTTCAGGGGGGATTGTGTAAAAATAAGAGAAGATCGGTTTTTTTTTACTAAACCTATGGCCACTTCTTCCATTGCCGTTAGAGAATTACCTCTCTTTCCCCTACCCGAAGTTGTTTTATTTCCGGGTCGTCCCCTGCCCCTGCACATCTTCGAGTTTCGCTATCGGATTATGATGAATACGATATTGGAAGAGGATCGGCGTTTTGGGGTCTTAATGGTAGATCCGTCCACGGGAGAAATCGCTAAAGTGGGAAGTTGTGCGGAAGTTGTCCGTTGTCAACGTCTTCCGGATGATCGCTTAAAAATTCTCACCATCGGTCAACAGCGCTTCCGCGTCCTAGAATACATCCGGGAAAAACCCTATCGCGTCGGTTTAGTGGAGTGGATTGAAGATGTCCCCACCACCCAAGATCTGCGACCTCTGGCCAAAGAAGTGGATCGACTGCTGCGGGATGTGGTTCATTTGTCAGCAAAATTAACCGCTCAAAAAATTGAACTCCCCGACGATTTGCCTAGTCTTCCCCTCGAATTATCCTACTGGGTGGCGGGTAATCTCTACGGTGTGGCCGGGGAGCAACAAGCTTTATTAGAAATGGTCGATACAGTCAGTCGTCTGCAACGAGAATCGGAAATTCTCACCTCGACTCGCAATCATCTGGCCGCTCGCACTGCTCTTAAAGATGCTTTAAATCAATGAACTTTAGGTTTTTAAGCTTCAGGAGATGGCAACGGAAAACGGCAATTTTCCACTTAAGACTATCCACAGCTAATAACTGATAACCATGCTCGATCGCCATGCTACCCTAACTGTAGGGGAACCTCGCACACCTTACCAATTAACCACAACTGGGCAACTGTGGTTAGAGGTTTTGGTCGATCGCCCTTATCCCAGAGATAGTCAAGAGGATCAGCAAATATTAACCTATAGTGTCCCCTCGGATTTAACGGTAGAAATCGGCGATATTTTAAGCGTTCCTTTCGGTTCTCAGGTCATAGGGGGAATTGCTCTTAGATTTCTCGAAAATTTGCCCGCAGGACTGGAAGAAAGTCAAATTCGTCCCGTGGAAGATGTGATTGCTCAGGGCTTTTTCCCCGATAATTATTGGCAGTTATTGACGAAAATCGCCCAATACTATGCCACGGATTTAATCACCGTTGTTCGCGTCGCTTTACCTCCTGGTTTACTGCGAAGTTCTCAACGTCGCATCAGATTAAAACCAGAAGCGATTCCTCCCGGTGCGGAAGTTTTTTGTACTCCCTTCTCCCGTCAGATTTTATCCCTGCTCAAAAATCAAAAAGAAGGCGATTATTCGGCGAAATACCTGCAAGAAAAAGTAAAAAATGCTAATTACGGTATCCGAGACTTAGTTAAGCGCGGTTGGGTAGAAAGTTATCTAGAAGCACCCAAAAGTCCTAATATTAAGCTAAAAAAAGCTATTACCTTGCTGATAACCGACTTTCCTACGGATTTAACCGAAAATCAACGCAAAATTGTCGAAATTTTACGTCACCAGGGAGGGGAAATGTGGCTGCCAGAATTGGCACAACTTGCGGGGACAAAACATTTTAAACCACTCATTGACAAGGGTTATGTAGTGATTGAGGATCGGGAATTTCTTCGCTTATCCTCGGCGATTATGAGCAGGGATCAACCAAAAACACTCACTTCTAGCCAAAAACAGGCTTTAGAAGCTATTCAAACCCTAAAAGGTGGTGAAAGCACTCTCTTACATGGAGTGACGGGATCGGGTAAAACAGAAGTCTATCTACAGGCGATCGCACCTATCCTAGCAGCGGGTAAATCTGCTTTGGTTTTAGTCCCCGAAATTGGATTAACACCGCAACTAACCGATCGTTTTGTGGCCCGTTTTGGCGATCGAGTCTATGTTTATCATAGCGCCCTCTCGGAAGGAGAAAGATACGATACTTGGCGACAGATGTTGACAGGAACCCCACAAGTTATTATCGGGACGAGATCGGCGATTTTTGCCCCTTTACCCCATCTAGGCATGATTATCCTCGATGAAGAACACGATAGCAGCTTTAAACAAAGTCAATTACTTCCCACCTATCACGCGCGTACCGTGGCTAAATGGCGCTCTCAATTAAACCATTGTCCCGTAATTTTAGGCTCGGCCACGCCATCCCTAGAAACATGGCTAGAATCCCAAGCTAATCCCCCTCTTTACCTATCTTTGCCCGATCGTATTCAAAATCGCCCCTTACCGCAGGTGGAAATCGTCGATATGCGACGAGAATTGCAGCGAGGTAATCGTTCTCTTTTCAGTCAATCCCTGCGTTCAGCGCTGGAAACCCTGCGCGACAAGGGAGAACAGGCAATTTTATTTGTCAGTCGTCGGGGACATAGTACCTTTGTATCTTGCCGAAGTTGCGGTTATGTGCTGGAGTGTCCCCACTGTGATGTCTCCCTCTCCTATCACCACACCGAACCGGGAGCGCAAGAATTACTCCGCTGTCACTACTGCAACTATGGTCGCATCCATCCGAAACAATGTCCTGAATGCGGTTCTCCCTATCTAAAATTTTTCGGTACTGGTACTCAGCGCGTCACCCAAGAATTAAGCAAAGAATTTCCTGATTTGCGCTGCTTGCGTTTTGATAGTGATACCACCCGCAACAAAAATGCTCCCCGGGAACTATTAAAACTATTTACTGATGGTGAATTCGATGTCTTAGTCGGAACCCAAATGCTCACCAAAGGATTAGATATCGATCGAGTTACTTTAGTAGGAGTAATGGCAGCCGATGGTTTACTTTATCACTCCGATTATCGCGCCTCCGAACGTGCTTTTCAAACCCTCACTCAAGTAGCAGGGAGAGCAGGAAGGGGAGACACAGAAGGAAAGGTAATTATCCAAACCTATACTCCCGAACATCCCGTGATTAGAGCAGTACAAACCCACGATTATGAGGGTTTTGTCGAGACGGAATTAATGCAGAGAGAGGGGTTAAATTATCCTCCCTACGGCAGTTTAGTCTTAATTCGCTTTAGTGGTTTAGATGGGGAAGCAGTGCAGAAAAGTGCTGAAAATGTCGCAGAGGAATGTGTTAATAATTTCGGTTCCGATTGGGATATTTTGGGACCCGCACCCGCAACAATTATGCGCGTGGCTAACCGTTATCGCTGGCAAATTCTGTTAAAATTATCGGGAGAAAAGGCTGATATCGGTCGTCTTTTTCTTCCCCTAAAAAGCTTAGTTTTACCCAAGGTAAGTATGGCGATCGATGTGGACCCCTTAACGATAGAATAATCAAGGATGGATAATGCGCTCGCAACGCGCTCGCTACGCGAGATCGCTATTGTTCACGGATGCAACCAGTTATCTAAATCTGTCAAAGTGCCAAAGTCTAATAAAGCGAGTCCTAAGTCTTCTAACCGCTCTACAGGAAGGTTACGGATGGTTTCTTCTAGATTCTGGGGTATTTCACCGAAACATCGCTGAAGTTGACGGAGGACTAACTTTAATGCTTCCTGCTGTACCCCCTCTTGAACCGCTTGTTCTCTATCCTGTTGGTAAAGTGGAGCTAAACGCATAATAAACTCCCTATCCTCCTGTGTTTTTTTCGATAACGCTTCTAAATTTCTACTCAAATTATACAATAAGTTTAAGGAATCCGATTTTAGGGGATTATTCGGCGATAATCTGGTTAATTCATCGATAGCTCTCTCTCTTGTTCCTCCTCTACCCAATAATCTTAGCCATAATGTCTCTGGGATTGCGGGTAATTGATGAATGACGACAATAGCTGTACCGAAACCTTGCGGGAGAAAATAAACCCCTTCTCCCCAATTGGGTTGTAATTGAGCCGTAAACAGGGATAAAATGCGCTCACTAGCTGTGGGGGTGAGAATCCATAACGTAGGTATCTCCTCCTCTGATATTCTCTGTTTATTTCTCTTTGCTTCTCTGTGGAAGATTTCACGGATAGCAAAGCGCTTAGACAGACAATCGTTGATACCATCAAGGGTAATCCCATTGCGATAGGGTTCCAATAAACAGGGATTTTGGCATAATTTGCCTAATAATCCTAGTTGAGAGGGAATTTCAGAGATATTAGGACTAAAATACACATCAATTTCTTTAATTTCTGAGGTGACTTCTTTGCTGACAACTACTGTACCGTAGGGAGAAAGAAGGGTTTCTAGGAAGTCTTTGCTAAATTTATCCCAAATAAAGCGAGTCACGGATGCAACCAGTTATCTAAATCTGTCAAAGTGCCAAAGTCTAATAAAGCGAGTCCTAAGTCTTCTAACTGCTCTACAGGAAGGTTACGGATGGTTTCTTCTAGATTCTGGGGTATTTTACCGAAACGTCGCTGAAGAAGTCTAATAACAAGATTGGCTTCTTGAATTCTACCCTGTTCAAGACCTTGCTGTACCCCCTCTTGAACCGCTTGTTCTCTATCCTGTTGGTAAAGTGGAGCTAAACGCATAATAAACTCCCTATCCTCCTGTGTTTTTTTCGATAACGCTTCTAGATTTCTACTCAAATTATACAATAAGTTTAAGGAAGCCGATTTTAGGGGATTATTCGGTGATAATCTCTCTAATTCATCGATAGCTCTCTTTCTTGTTCCTCCTCTACCCAATAATCTTAGCCATAATGTCTCTGGGATTGGGGGTAATTGATGAATGACGACAATAAGCTAAGACGTATTTAAACCGCTTATTCTCAGATTAGCCGAATCTCCCCCAATTCTCCCGAAGTCGGGAGATTCCATATATGGTTCTGCTCGCTGTCTATCCTGGGGAAGAATTCCTCTGGCATTTCTCCAGTGCGGAATGTAGGCTAAAAATTAGCTCAGTCAGGAAATCTTGATGTTAAATTTCCCAAAAATTGCGCTAAGATCGGCTTGATAAAACAGGAAAGGCGATCGAGTGGGATAACCGATCCTGTGGTTTTAGAACGTGGCTGTATAATTGTTAGAGTGTCAATAGATCAATTCCAGAGGAATCATGAGCAATATCCAAGATAAAATTCAAGAAGAGCTAGAAAATGCCAGAGCCGTCTGTAGTATAGAAGGTTCCACCTCTGGTGAATGTGCCGCCGCTTGGGACGCGGTGGAAGAATTACAAGCAGAAGCTGCTCACCAACGTCAAGACCATCCCCAAAAAACCTACTTTGAAAAGTATTGTGCTGATAATCCCGATGCCGCCGAGTGTCGCCTTTATGAAGATTAATCCAGTCAGGCAGCAGTTTTTTCTCTCCTCACAGTAGAATCCTAGCTTTAGGGCGATCTCAACTATAAAGGGATCGCCCCTAGTTTTGTTGTTTGTTGGTCAAGCTGTGACCGATTTTGGCTCCTGCGTCGGGAGACAGTAAAATGTTGACAGTGTAATTGTCTAAATAATTTATGAATCAACTTTGGTTTCGTCCTCTCGTTTGGATAGATTATCGTTTAGCCGTCCTATTTACGGTAATTATTCCAGCAATTTTGTTGATTTGGTCTTTATTTGCAAAAATCGAATCATTACAAAAATTGTTGATTATCTATTGGCGAGTGGCTAGTCTTTTGTTAATTACCGTATATTTAATGATTGCTTCCTGGCCGATTGGTTTTGTCACCAGTTTTTTGGCTAAGATTTTAATCCCGATTTCTCTCTGGTTTTGGGTGGATATTAACGATGAGATTAAAGATTTACCCGCCAGTCCGATTAAATTTGTCACTACTGCTTGGCGTTGGTCAGTTACGATTTATTGTCCTTTGGGCGCAATTTCTACCTTACCTTTTCTCTCCTGTGCTATGTCAGGGGAATTGCTAAATTCTCCCTATTGTCAGGTTTGGCAGGAAGCACCCTGGCAGTTTCGCGAGATTTTTCATTCAGAAGCTACTGCTAATGTTTTGGGCTTTTTTGGTTTAGTTGGTCTCTCTTTTTATACTCTCTATTTTGCCCATTTTCTTCTTATTCGCCTTGGCAAACAGGGACGTTCAGCTTTACAACAGTAAGTTTTTAGCTATCGATGATTAGCCATTTTTCTATGAATATTGGTCAACAACTCGAACAATACACCCTCAAAAATCCCCAAGAGGTTTTATTAGTGACTATTGCTGTGGATGAGGAGGAGGAAGAAATCTCTATTTTTAAAGGGTTTTCTAGTTCCCTTACCCGCAGCACTCCCTACGATCCCGATATTCCGATCATTCCTGAAACGGCTAGAATTATTAGGATAGATCGTCTTGCTAGTCCCTATCATCCCCTTAATCCTCGCTATATCCAAGAAAATCTTAGCTTAGAGGAAATGCAGTCTTTACTGATTAATTAAACCAGTAATTTTACTTGAATAACATCAGCACTCATCTTGAGCGATTTAACAGCTTTTATTGAGGATACATAAACTTTGTTTATCTAGACGAGAGAGAAATTTTGCGGCGTTTTAGTGGTAAGATTATCGGGGAACAATAATCTCTGCCAGCATTCAAGCTGTCCAAGTGGATTTCATCCTCGGTATCGATCGAGAACAATCAAAAAACTGGAGAATAATCGAAGAATCTATGCAACTTAAACAACCTAACCAAGAACTGTTACAAATTGAGTATTTAGCCACCGTTGCTACGGGACAAAATATAGTTAGAGATGATGGTAAAGATGTGATTGAAGGATTAACTAAAACTCCCAAAAGTTTACCATCTAAATATTTTTATGATCGGCAAGGTTCGCAACTTTTTGAAGAAATCTGTCAATTGCCAGAATACTATCCCACTAGGACAGAAGCGGCTATTCTCCAGGAATATGCTCAAGAAATTGTCGCTTATACAGGAGCATGCGAATTGATCGAATTAGGTAGTGGTAGTTCCACTAAAACTCGTCTGTTATTGGACGCTTACTATCAGCAACAAAAATCCTCTAAATATGTACCTATTGATGTTAGTGAAACTATTCTCCAAGCTAGTGCCATAGAATTACAAAAAGAATATCCTAATTTACCAATTCAGGGGTTAATTGGAACCTATGAACAGGCTCTAGCCTACTATCAAAATGCTGCCGATAATACCAGAATGATTTTTTTCTTGGGAAGTTCTTTCGGTAATTTCTCTGCAGCTGAATGTGACAAATTTTTACAAAAAATTGCCACTGTATTAAAAGCTGGAGATTATTTTTTATTAGGGATTGATCTGCAAAAACCAGCGGCAATTCTAGAAGCAGCTTATAATGATGCTCAAGGGGTAACAGCCGCTTTTAATTTAAATATACTTTCCCATTTAAATTGGCGTTTTCAAGCTGATTTTAACCTTGACTTATTTAGTCATCAAGCTATCTATAATCAAGATAAATCTCAAATTGAAATATATTTAATTTGTCAAAAAAATCACCCTGTGCATCTCAAAAAACTTGATTTAACAGTTAATTTTCAAGCATCGGAGAGTATTTTAACGGAAATCTCCCGTAAATTCAACCTAGCAACTATGCAAAAAAACCTAGAATCAAAAGGATTAAACCCGCTCAAGGTTTTCACCGATCCTGAAAATTTATTCGGTTTAATTCTGTGTCAATTACCCCTGTAAATAATGAGAAAATTATTAGCAGTAATAGAGGCATTAAAACATGGAAAAGATGCAAGCACAGGCTCCTATTTCTCTAAGTAACTGTAGTCGAGAAAATATACTAGACTATTTTGAAAATGCTTGGCAATTAGAGAAGCTGCTGTTAAAAAGCATCATCAAAGAAGAAGCTTTTTATTGTAACCCTGACGATTTAAGAAATCCCCTCATTTTTTATTTAGGTCACGCTGCCGCTTTTTATCTGAATAAATTGCAACTGGTTAACCTATTAAAAAAAAGCCCTAATCCTGACTATGAATTATTGTTTGGAGTGGGAGTAGATCCAGCAACTCCTGAAGAATTAAACTCTGCCATCGCTCATATTCAGTGGCCTAGGGTGGATAAAGTTTGGGAATATCGGCAACAAGTCTATGAAATTGTGGTCGAAATAATTAAAAATGTACCCCTCAATCTTCCTATTCATCCGCAGCATTCTCTCTGGTCATTAATGATGGGAATTGAGCATCAGCGTGTTCACTTTGAAACATCTTCAATGTTACTCAGACAACTGCCCTTAGATTGTCTGCAACGTCCTTCCGGTTGGCATTATGCCCCTTCTTTTGGTCAAGCTAGTCCTAATCAAATGGTGGAGGTTTCTGGGGGAATAGTAGAAATTGGTAAACCCCAGGATTCTCCTGTTTATGGTTGGGATAATGAGTATGGTTATCGGCAAGTTCAAGTTAACAATTTTCTGGTGAGTAAATATATGATTACCAATGGAGAATTTAAAGAATTTGTCCATAATGGTGGCTACGAAAATCCCAGCTATTGGGATGAAGAAGCTTGGCAATGGAAAAATCATTATCGAGTCAAATATCCTAAATTTTGGCTGGTAGATGAGGGAGGAAATTATCAATATCGAGCCATGTTTGATGCTCTCGATTTACCTCTCGATTGGCCAGTAGAAGTGAACTATTATGAAGCGATCGCCTACTGTCGTTTTCAAGGTCAAGGAATACGTTTAATGAGGGAAGCTGAGTGGAATTTAGCTACCTATGGCAGTCAAAAAAATCGATGTTATACCCTAGAAAACGATAACTTTGATGACTATAACCTCAATTTAAAATTCTGTTCTCCCAATCCCGTGGGAATGTTAAAAAATACAGGCAATAAACCAGAAATTTATGACTTACGCGGTAACGTCTGGGAATGGCTAGAAGATGATTTTAATCCCCTAACTAACTTTGAACCCCATTACCTCTATGCTGACAATTCCACTCCTTTCTTTAATAGTCAACATAAAATGATGTTAGGAGGAGCTTGGGTGACTAACGGCACAGAAATTCTACCCTACTATCGCAATTGGTTTCGTCGGAATTTTTATCAACACGCTGGTTTTAGAATTGCGAAAAGTCTTTAGGTAAGGTGTGGGGTGTAGGGTGTGGGGTGTAGGGTGTGGGGTTTTATCGATTTTCAGGGAAAAAGTGCCTAATTTTCCCCCCCGATTACTGCAAAGGCCAGCACTTTTTGATGTCAAACAAAGCCTAAAGATATTATCCAATAAGGTTTTTAGATTTATTCGGCCAATCCTAGGTAATTGCCAATTTAAAAAAATTCTTGGAAAAGTCGTCCCTCGATCGCTAGAATGGAACCTAGTAGAATGCCGATAAACTTGATCGCCATGAATCAACCCGCAATTTTTCATCTCGCTATTCCGATTACCGATGTGTCCACTGCTAAAAGCTTTTACTGTGATGGTTTAGGTTGTTTAGCAGGAAGGGAAACCGAGAAAGCGATAATCTTAAATTTCTATGGTCATCAGGTAGTCGCTCACGTCACCGAAATGCCTCTTACTCCCCAAAATAGCATTTATCCCCGCCATTTTGGTCTAATTCTGCCGGATGCCAGGGATTGGGACAATCTTCTCGAAAAAGCACGAGTCAATCAACTAAAATTTTATCTAGAACCAAAAACTCGCTTTAATGGGGAGATAACCGAACATAAAACCTTTTTCCTAGAGGATCCTTTCTATAATCTCCTCGAATTTAAACATTATCGCCACTACGAAGCTATTTTTGCCAGTCGGCAATTAACAGCGATCGGCGATCAAGCTTAAAATAAACAACAGGTGACTTTTTGTGACTGGTTAGTCCTATTCTCAATCGAGACAAAAATAGGGGAACTTCCCTCAGATTTTCTCATCGAAACTAAAAAAACCTTGGCTTGTAATGATCCATTCTTAGGAAATCTATGAAAAAAATTTTATTGTTAGCCCTATTTGTTATCGGTCTGGGATTTGCTCTCTTTAACTTTACTGGATTAGCACATCGGGGCGAATATCAATCAATTTTAATCGATTTTAAGGACGATGTACCAGTCAGCGTCCTCGATGAGCAGTTAAATACTGTTAACAAAAAAGCGGGAAAAACCACCAGTTTAAATAGTATTTTTTCCATTGATGAACATCTTTACACCGTGGCAGGAGATAGCAAACTACTGAAAACTCTCCGCAATTCCGACCTAAAAAAATACACCGAATCGATCGAACCCGATTATATTTATCATGCTTTTATCGCCCCCAATGACCCCGACTATAGCAAACAGTGGAACCTAAGGGGAATTAACATCGAACGTGCTTGGGAAGAAAATCACGGTGAAGGGATCACCGTCGCTGTTATTGATACAGGTGTATCAATAGTTCCCGATCTGCGAGAAACCGAGTTTGTCGAAGGCTACGACTTCGTTAACGATCGCAGCAATGCCGAGGACGATAACGGTCACGGAACCCATGTAGCGGGAACAATTGCCCAATCGACCAATAATAACTACGGGGTGGCTGGCATCGCCTACAAAGCCAAAATTATGCCCCTCAAGGTGCTTTCCGGGACGGGTGGGGGAACCGTGGGAGATATTGCCGAAGCGATCCGTTTTGCCGTCGATAATAAAGCCGATGTCATCAATATGAGTTTAGGGGGTGGAGGCGAAACCCAAGTAATGAAAGAGGCGATCGAATATGCCTATAGTAAAGGTGTGGTAATCGTCGCCGCTGCCGGTAATGCCGATGATAATTCCGCCGCCTATCCCGCCCGTTTTCCGCACGTTATCGGCGTTTCTGCGGTAGATGCCTCCGGAAATAAAGCCCCCTATTCTAATTTCGGGGCCGGAATCGATATTGCTGCCCCAGGCGGCTCCGATACGGGTAAAATTGTCCAAGAAACCATCGATCCGGCTAAGGGGGGGGAACCGGCGTTCCTCGGTTTTCAGGGAACCAGCATGGCAGCCCCTCACGTTGCCGGGGTGGTAGCTTTAATTAAGGCTGCGGGAATTAAAGAACCCAATGCAGTTTTAGAGGTTTTGCAACAGTCAGCCCGTAAGATCAATGATGATCCCTTTAATCATTTTGGCGCTGGACAATTAGACGCGGGCAATGCCCTACAATTGGCCTTGAAAGGACAGATTACGTTCCGGGATTTTTGGCGTTGGTTGCGCGATAACGGTTATCTCAATCCCCGTTTCTGGATTGATGGCGGTGCGGTGGCGGTTTTACCCAAAATGGCTATGGTTTTGGGTTCTTATCTCCTCGCTTGGTGGCTGAGAAATTATTTTCCCTTCCCCTGGAACGGATTTTTGAATGCTGGTCTAATTTTTGGCAGTTCTGGCTTATTTTTCCTCAGAGGTCTTTATATCTTCGATTTACCCCAATGGCCTTTCCGAGTGATGGGTAGTTCTCTTTCTGACCTAGGAGGCGTTATTCAGGGAAGTTCTGCCCTTAATCCGCTTTTTGCCAGTGTTATCCTGCCCTTTGTCCTGATTGCTCTGCTTTTGAGTCATCCCCAAGCAAAATGGTTAGCGGTGGGAGTCAGTTTAGCCATGGCGGTGACTTTAGGTATCAGCGCTATTATCCATCCTACTCTGATCTGGTTAGGTTCTGGTGCGATCGCTCAGGCATTTTTGGGCGTAAATGCGCTTTTATGTCTCGGTTTAGGTTATTTAGCCCTAAAAAGTGCTACTTCATCCCGATAGGCTTGAACAGGGGTTACAATGGGACAACGAAGGTGATTTACCGATAAAAACCTCTTTGGTTTTGGTATCTTCCCTTTGTTTTGCATTGAGTTCTCCTACAACAGCAGCCTCGGACATTAACCGAGGTTTTTTCTTGATGATGTATGTTAGTTTCTAAGGGTTTTTTGGGAATCCTCAATGCCTATCCCGAAAGTTTTCCTCAATACCCCCTCGAATCATCGAGCTTATCTTTTGTCTCTTTTCTAAGGTGTCTATCGTGTCAAATCATAAAATTATCGTTATCGATGACAGTAAAGTGATCAGGATGCACATTCGCGATATGTTACCAGAGGGTAACTTTGAATTTCTCGAAGCTAAAGACGGATTAGAGGGTTATAATCTCATCCGTACCCAAAAACCGAATTTGATTATTTTGGACTTCCTTCTCCCGAAAATGAGCGGTTGGGAGGTGTTTCAGCAAATCCAAACCAAAGATAATCTCAAAAGTATCCCCCTAGTGTTAATGTCGGGAAGGAAAGAGGAGGTGGTAGAGAAAATCCCCGAACCTTTCCAATATTTTGCCTTTATTGAAAAGCCTTTCGACCAAAAACAATTGCTAAAAGCGATTAAAGAAGCGATGGCTAAGGCAAAACAGTATTCTCCCAAACCAACAGTTTCTAGCCCGAAACTACAGCAACTCACTGGGGATTATAGCACTGATATTCAGACTCTCCATGCCCAAATTGCCCAAATGCAAACAGAAATGGAAACTATCAAGAAACAAATGTCGCAATTAGTGGCTTTTATTAAGAAAAAACTGCCCTAGAACTATTCCTACCGATTTTTTATAACTTGGGCGAACAGTTATCCTGATCCGGCGGGCTGCTCTCTGGCTAATCTCCTAAGCTGTTCGTAATTTAAATTGCTTGTTGAGACGAGGCACTCATGCAAGAGGCAAAAGGCAACAGCAAAGGGATTGGGGGAGGTTCCGCTAATCTAAGAATAAGCGGTTTAAATGCGTCTTAGCTTATCCCTTTTCCACAGGATTTAGTATAATAGGAAGTGGTCTTTATTTGGTGAGTGACTAAGAAGTTATTAATTCACTGATAACTAACTATGAATTGGCAAGAAATAGCGGGTAATTGGGTTTTTCTCCCCCGTCGTCCCAGGGGTATCATCCACTTTTTAGGGGGGGCATTTGTGGCGGCAGCCCCGAATATTACCTATCGTTGGTTATTAGAAAGTCTCGGGAATTCAGGATACGCTATTGTCGCGACTCCCTTTGTTAATACCCTCGATCACAAATCGATCGCCCGCACAGTTTTAAACCGTTTTGATAATATTATTGAACGTCTGCGCTGGAATCATAGTCTGCCCCAAGGTTATCTCCCCATCTACGGATTGGGTCACAGTATGGGGTGTAAACTACATTTATTAATCGGTAGTCTCTACGAAGTGGAACGGGCGGGAAATATCCTCATTTCCTTTAATAATTATCCCATTCGTCGGGCTATCCCTTTTATCGAACCTTTGCAAATTGACACCACTTTTAACCTCGAATTTACCCCTTCCCCCGAAGAAACAAACGAGTTAATTTTCCAAGATTATGCCATTCGTCGCAATCTTTTAATCCGTTTTCAAGACGACACGATCGATCAATCTCTGGTATTAAATCCCCTGCTAAAAAAACGCTTTAATGATTTAATTGCCCTGCGAACTCTCCCGGGTAATCATCTCACTCCCTTGAGTCAAGATGTCAGTTGGCAAACTGGAGAAGTATTTACTCCCCTCGATGCGATCGGCCAATGGTTAAAACAGGGACTTGCCCGGGATAATTCCCGTCTCAAAGATGAGATTCTCCACTGGTTAAATCCCGTCCTTCCCGCCCCTCGTTAGCTTTCCCCTAGATTAATCCCCATTGCCCGTAATTGCGCCTCTAAGCGGGCTAATTTTGCCTCAGCTTCCCGGGTCCGTTGACGTTCCTGTTGGGCTTGCTGTTCGGCGGCATCGGCCCGTTGTTCGGCTAATTCCGCTTTTTGCTTGATTTCTAGGGTGGTCAAAAACCGGGAGCCATCGGGATAAAAAATAGCTAACTGGGGACTCTCCAGTTGAAAACGAATCTGTAGAAGCGGACTCTGCCAATTATCGATCGCGGGAATCATCTCCAATTGATCACCCCTGCGCCACCAACCCTGTAGATAATTAGCATCGGGATCATAGAGATAATATTCCTCTACGCCAAAACGCTGATAAAATTGCCATTTTCGGCGCATTTCCGCTTTAGTGTTGCCTGGAGAGAGAATTTCAAAGACCACCTGCGGCGCAATCTGGTTTTCTAACCATTGCTTATAGGAACCTCGATCGCCCTTGGGTCTGCCAAACACCACCATAGCATCCGGCGCTTGACAGATTTTATTATCCCCCTCGACCGGATACCACAACAGATCGCCGGCGATAAACACATGGTCATTGTCTGCGAATAAACATTCGAGATTTTCCTTAATCGTCACAATCCAGCGAAACTGTTTGGTATTATCGGCCATCGGTTTACCATCACTATCGGCATAGATAATCTCCGACTCAGAGAAAGATTGGGCTTTTACCATTGTTCTACTCCCTAGCGTACTAACTATTTAGTATAACATTAAATTCCCTGACGAAAGAGGGCAAAGGCCGAGGTATAACCGTGTAAAAAAGTGCGACCGGCCACCGGCCCGATTTCTCCGTTGCCAAAGAAACCAGCGAGGGGAACATTGGCGAAATAACGCTGAAAAAGACCCGAATCAAAGTCGGGTTTTTCGTAGAGATTTTCCCCGCGACCGAGACAGGAAAAGATTAAAGCCCCTAGTACCTCTGAACTATCAGGTTTTTCTTGGGGAAAAGCTTGCAAAAGTAATTCTAAATCTAGGGCGGAAGTGTCAGCATCGCGCAGGTGAAATTGTACCCGCTGCCCCGGACGAACTCGATCGCCAATTGCGATCGCACCTTGACGAGGATCTACTCCCAAAACACTGCGAATTAAGAAATCCCCGGCCCGCAACTGCATTTTAAACTCATCCCTAGCAATACCGATAAAAAGGGAGTTTTGCACTAATTCTCGGTCTTTTTCCCTTAAGGAGGGGATTAAATCCCGCAGTAGATTTAAAGGTGGTTGCGGAGTCCCATCGGCCTCTTTACTGGTCATGGAGATGATAATATTGCGTTCTCCCTCACTCACCTGATAAATCGGTCCAATGGGACGACAACCCTGGGCGACGATAGTTTCGACGATAATATTGCCAGAAAGGGCGATTCCTACGGTTCCCTGACGATAGAGATAGCTATTACGCGGTTTTTGTTGATCGTGGTAGAATAGACCCCCAGAACGTTCGATCATGCCACCACTGACTAAACCGCCGATTTTGGCCGAACCGGGGTAGGCAAAATCTAAACCCTCTAACAGATCATTGATGCGACTGGAAAAAGGATCGGCTAAAAGGATAAATTGGGGATTTTTGGCCGCTTCTACCCCTAATAATTCTATCCAACTAGAGGGGGAACTGTCGAGATCGGGCATTTCCGCCGCTTCGATATAGAAGGACTGCACTTCCACATTAGGCAAATGGGCGACGGTGAGACTTAAAGCCGGACTCGCTTCGATTTCTCGCGCTTTTTCCCTGTCATCCATGCCGACAATCCCCGCCCCACCGCAGCCGATCAGGACAGGAACAGGGAGTTTATCTAAGATTAAGGGAACTAAACGGGGATAGTCGCTGGCATAGGCAGAAGAAATAAAAATTATGGCTAGATCTGCCGATCCAACTAACTTATCTCGCACTTTTTCCACTACTTCCGTCACCGCCGCTTCTAGGGAGGGACGGGTTGATAGGGCATTAATCCACTCGATGCGATCGCTCATGTTTCTTGACCCCAAATTTGGTCTCAATGGTCAAAGATGATCATCTTAACAATAAATTAACCTAAAAATCCTATCCCCGCCCCTAGATGGCGCAATAAATTGTAGAATTGTCATGACGTGAGCCAATAAGGCCGCAAGGGATTGTCAGTTATTTTAATCATATTTAATCTTAAAATAGAGAATTGTCCCCGCTAAGATAAAAGTAACAAAATTAGCAATAATAATCGGTTTACTGCTCATATAAATCCCGTAGATTAGCCAGAGAAAAACCCCCAGACAAAAGCAAATAAACATAGTGAGGGACAAGTCCTTAGCCGAACGATAACGCCAAGTTTTAATCACTTGGGGTAAAAAGGAGACAGTGGTTAATATTCCCGCCACGATCCCGATTAGTTCAATAATATTCACCGCTTATCCTCTTGGCTTAGTTTCTTTCATTTTAAACTGTTGACTATCTAAATTACTCCTGACCACCGACGACCGACTCCTAACCTGACCAAGAAACTTTTTCAGCAGACCCTACTTATTGAGCGATTACTATCACCGAAGTGCCGATTTTTACCTTTTCAAATAAAGCTTTTATATCTCGATCGCGCATCCTGACGCAACCGTGGGAGACGGCCTGGCCGATGAGATTTTCTTGGGGTGTACCGTGAAAACCGATAAAATTCGCGCCATCAGTCCAAAATCCAATCCAACGGGCCCCCAAGGGGTTGTTTTTTCCCGATGGCACCAGTTGACCGGTGAAAGGATGTTCCCAAACTGGTTCCCGCACCATCTGAATCACCCTAAATTGTCCCGTCGGGGTTTCCCAACCCGGACGACCGATCGCCACTGGGTAAGAAGCGATTATTTTCTGTCCTTGGTAAACAAAAACCCGTCTTTTTTTTAAATTCAGCAGCAAACGGGTTTCCGTTCGAGTTACCGTGGTTGCGGGAAAGGAATTGACGGGAATAATGGGGGGATTGAGGAAAAATTCCCCTATTCCTAGACATAAACAGAGAATTGGCAGAAAAACTCGCATCTGATACCAGCAAAGTCAAAATTTTTTATCCGTATTCTAATCTGATTGTGATGAGATAAAACCAAAGTCGATAGGATGATCCCGAGGGGAAGGATAAAATCGCCGTCGAGTTGGGCTAATTCGGTTACACTAATCCATAGCTAGAATATTAACTTTTGTAACTATGACCGCCGCTATTGCTCTCGATCGAGTTTCTAAAATCTATAACAATCTCCCGGTAGTTAACGAGCTTTCCTTTGCCATCGAAAAAGGGGAAATCTTTGGTTTACTCGGTCCCAACGGTGCGGGAAAATCGACGACAATCCGCATGATTATCACCCTAACCGAAGCAAGTCAAGGAGAAATTGAAGTGGCGGGGTATGATGTGAAAAAATACCGCGATCAGGTGAAAAGAAATATAGGGGTAGTCTTGCAACAGATTAGCGTTGATGGGGAATTAACCGTCTGGGAAAATATGGAATTTCACGGACGGATGCACCATATCCCCAATCCCCAGAGGCAGGAATTAATCGATCGCTATTTAGATTATGTCAGTTTAAGCGATCGAAAATCTACCCTTGCCAAAACTCTTTCCGGAGGGATGAAACGACGTTTACAGATTGCTCGTGCGCTTCTTCACGAACCAAAAATCCTCTTTCTCGATGAACCGACTGTCGGTTTAGACCCCCAAAATCGTCGTCGTTTGTGGGAAGTAATTCGCGATTTAAACCGGCAAGGAATGACAATTTTGTTAACCACTCACTACATGGAAGAAGTGGAATTTCTCTGTCAGGATAATGCCATGGGAAACCCGGGCAGAATTGGTATCATGGATGCGGGCAAATTAATCGAATTAGGAACTCTAGCGGATTTCCGCACTAAATATGGTGAGGGTTTAGTTATGAAACAAGTTGGCGATAAAATCGATTATAAATTCTTCCCCACTGTGGCTGATGCTAATGCCTATCTTGACAGTTTGAGCGATAAAACTGGGGTGATGTGTCGCCCTTCTAACCTCGAAGATATCTTTGTTGCACTGACGGGACATCAATTAGATTAAATTATTAGTTGATTCGTAGAGAAATTGTTCAGTTACTAGTTTTTGACTCCAGTTTTTCTGAGATTAGCTCTGTTTAAATCGGCATTTCTTGACTTTGATCTGGTGTCTATTTTCTGGGCAAAACTGCTAATTAATTAGTTGTCAAAAATTGTCAGATTCCCTTATTAAGGGGAGCAGGGGGGATACCCACCCCCCTTATCAAGGGGTTCAGGGGGGATCAAAGGCAAAATCTGTCTTCTATTTAATCAGAACCACTTACTTAGAGTCTAGGTCAATTAGCTGAGGCTGCCCCTAAAAAACGAATTCAACCCTACAAAAAGAGACTTTTAGCGGTTTTTCAGCTTTTTGAGCCGGATAAATAGCCCAGCAGGGGAACTTTTTCCCCAAAGGGAGAGTCGTCGGGGACTGGACAAAAATTAGAGTCCCCTCTCGATCGATAGACAAGATTGACGGTAATCGTTTAGAATAAGGCACTGAATACTGAAGAAATGACAATTATCCCTATGACCGATCTCCAGACAAAAACTAGATGGTCAACAGCGCGGCGATATTACGAATTGCTTAGTGTTTTAGTGGAACGTAATCTCAAGGGACGCTATCGGGGTTCTTTTCTGGGGGTTTACTGGTCTTTGTTAAATCCCGTGATTATGACTGCACTATACACGGCAATTTTCGGTACGGTTTTCGCCTCTTATTTTGATAATTCTATAGTTAACTATGTCCTAGCGGCTTTCACTGGTTTAGTCGTAATAAATTTCTTTAATGCTTCCACTAACCAAGCTTTACCTAGTATCGTTGGTAATGGCAGTATTTTAAATAAAATTCGCCTGCCAGTTAGCATTTTTCCCGTTTCTATGGTAGTGGCAAATATTTTCCAATTTGCTATTAGTATCTTTCCCCTTTTGGCTATAGTAACTCTCTGGAAGTCTCAAAGTTTAATTAATGTAATTGCTCTGATTCTTCCTGTGACTGGTCTTTCTCTTGTTTGCACGGGAGTGGGTTTTTTCGTTAGTACCCTATACGTTTTCTTCAGAGACTTACCCTATTTCTACGAAATTGTTTGTTTTGTCGCTTGGATTAGCAGCCCGATTTTTTATCCCCCAGAAATTATCCCTCCCTCCGTACAACCATTTCTGCTATTAAACCCATTATTACCAGTAATTGAAAGTATTCGCCAATTGTCCCTTTCCCCGGGATTACCGGATTTTGGTTTGATTTTTCAATCTCTACTTGGTGGGATTATCATCTTAGGAATTGGTTGGACTTGCTTCCGACTATGGCGACATTTATTTATGGATTTATTATAAATGACAGAAGTAATTCGACTCGATCAAGTGTCTCTCCAAAGACGTACTCAAGAAGAATTCTCCTACGATCTGAAAAGGACAATCTTCTCTCTCCTTGAAGGTAAATATCGTCAACCAGCCAAAAAATTAGTTCTAGACAATATAGATTTAGTCATTAATTCTGGAGCAAAATTAGGTATCATTGGAGCTAATGGCGCAGGAAAATCTACCCTCTTAAAAGTTATTTGTGGTATTCTAGAACCGACAAAGGGAATGGTGAGAGTTAGGGGACAAATTGCCTCTCTAATTGAATTAGGGGCAGGTTTTGATGCAGATTTACCAGTAAAAGATAATATTATTCTCTATGGGGTAATGCTGGGATTCTCGCGTCAGGAAATGAAGGAAAAAACCAAAGATATCCTTGACTTTGCTGAGTTAGAAGAATATATAGGAGCGCCGGTGAAATCTCTTTCTTCTGGTATGGTGGCTCGTTTAGGATTTGCGATCGCAACAGAGGTTCACCCCGATATTCTTATTCTTGATGAAGTCCTTTCCGTCGGGGATGAAAGTTTTAAAAATAAGTGTAAACGACGTTTAAAAAAATTCTGGAACTCTAACGCTACTATTTTAGTCGTTTCCCACGATTTGACTTTAATTCAAGAGTCCTGTGACCAAGCAATTTGGCTAAATAAAGGTCAGTTGCAATGTCAGGGTGAATCAGAAGATGTGATCAAGTTTTATTTGGATTCCGTGCATCAAAACGAAGTTAGTTTTTAATTAAGTAGAGCTTGCTGAATAAATCTAAAAACTTTAAAACGTCACACTCTAACCTCACCAAGACACTTTTTCAGCAAACCCTATCTAGGGTTTATTTGCTCAAAAACACTGTAACCAAATAAAAAACCTCGGTGTCCAGCCGAGGTAGCGCTAAGTTATGTAGGAGAACTCAAGCAAATCTGTCAAGGGGGCAAACCCAAACCCCGAAAACTTTTTAAGCTAGTAAACCCAGTTTTTCACCGTTGTATCGAGACAAACGAACTGTGAGTTGTTTGATAGTCCTCGAAACGATCTGAACTGGCTTGCTGTCTTAGCTGTTTTGCTTTAACTTTTAGCTCATGTAAACAAATGTAACAATATTTTTACAAATTGTAAAGAAGGATTGACAAGATAAAACTTATGGCACCCATAAGCTAAATTAATATTTTTCGCCGATCGAAGCGAGTGAGGTAATAATAGAGAGATTGGTTCACTTGCGTAACAAGGTGAGGTGTACCCAGAATGTCCTATTTGTTTTTGTTGCCACTATTCACCGCTGCCTTGGCTGCCTATTTCTGGCAGAAGTCCAGCGATGAGATCGCTTATCTGGCCAGTGCCGCTACGGTAATTAGCCTAGTTTTGAGTCTAGTTTTAGCTCCTTGGCAGATTCAGCTATTAATTCTCTTGACAGTTGTGATTGTCGTCACCTTTTTATGGCAAGGACGAGAAGAACAAAAGAATGTCCCCGTCCCCACTCCAGAAACTGCTGGCGAGAAAAAGTACCGTGGCGCCGCCTATATTGAGCCAACAGTTGCCGAGGCTCCTGTCAAGGAGCGAGGGGGTAAATATCGCGGTGCGGAGGTTAAAATCACCAATAATCCCACAGTGGCTAACCCAGTTCGTTCCTCATCTCTCAAATATCGCGGCGCTAGTTCAGCAAACAAGGATCGGTAACCAGGAACTTGCAGGAAAATAAAGTCCCATTTGTCTGCTTGGCGGAATCGTCACATCCCATGACAGTAATTCCTCTAATCGAGGCTTTGTCAAAGGGTTAGTCAAGTTATCAGGGACTTCAATTGCGTTGCCGACGAGAGTGACGGAGTGCCTAGCAGAAGTCAGAATAGTTCCTAAATGTGATTGTTATGTAATCGAGGTAATTTATGAGAAAACTGAACAGTTCTTCGCTCCTAATGAAAAGATAACTGCGATAGATTTAGGTATAAATAATTTGATGGCTGTAACTTCAAATCAACCGGATTTTATCCCTTTGTTGATCAATGGCAGACCGTTAAAAAGCCTGAATCAATTTTATAACCAACGTCGAGCTAAGTTACAATCTCTGTTAAAAGGTAATCGTCAAAGTTCCCGTTCTTCGGTTTGTGTTAGGCAATGGGCGGGGGTTATAAGGGATGGAACTCTTATGTAGAAAAACATTTGGCGGTTTTTGTAAGTTGTTTTTGATCTAGAGCGAACTAATCATACTAAATCCGTTGAGTACAGGCTAGTTATGAGGAGAGGCAAAAGGCAAGAGGCAAAAGGCAAAGGGGAATAAATAATCAGTTTTTAATAACCAGATTTAGTATCAATCAAATCTCTTGCCAGATAAAAATTTAGTCAATTTATGCCCCCACATCGAACCATAACAAGTCCCGAAGAGCCACTAATAAAACGGCGAGGCTATGGCTTTAGAAACTTTCGTAATTTTTGGGTTAGAAGTATGTTGTCTTGGCATCTTGTCTGTTAATTTAGCATAAAGAGTAACGAAGAGCCTGATTCTTTTATGTCTATGTCTTGGAAATATGTCATCAATCTCCGAAACCTTTACTTGAGGTTGTTTTGAGAACATATCATTAATTTTAGGTATAGCGATTCTACCCTTATTTCCAAATATATTGCTAATCCCATCCTCTAGATATCCAAGCATTTTATTGATATCATCTTCAAAAACTTTATCAATTTTTTTAGTTAAAGAAAACTTCTGATTTTTTCTCCATTCCCAGATTAGAATATTACCATCATCTCCGGCACTAGCCAAAAGTTTACCATCTTGGGAAAAAGTTAGACATTTAACCTCACCTTCATGGCCTTTCTAGTGACTTAAAAGATACTAAGGGATTAAACATAGTGAAAACATTAGTTAATCAAGATTTTTCGGCATTACCAGATATTAGTTTTTCTCTGGGGGACTACTTCATCCCTGAGATAACTTTTTCCGATCAGCACAAGTACAGGGAAGCTATTCTTCCGTGATTATAACTAATTACAGTGTTTTTCGTCAAGGAGATTCATAGCTTATAAGTACCCGTTGACAATCCTAGTCGTAGGGTGGGTGAGGGGACAATAATCGAAAAAATTGCCCGATAAATTAAGTATTGACCGTAACCTAGCCCAAAAAGGCTGCTATTTAGGGGCGCTATAGGGTAAGATTAACTATTAGGGTGGAGTTTATTGCCGATTTTAATCTTGTCCTAACCGAGCAAAATTGACAATTGAATCTGTAATTTTAAAAATATCTATCCCGTCAATCTCATCTAACCGCAAATGCTTAAAATTTTAGTTGATGGTACACCAATAAGACAGAATCCTAGTGGAATTGGGTTATATGCTTATCACCTGATTGCCGAATTAGCTAAATTACAAAACCAAGAAAACTTTTCCCTGTCCCTCTGTTTTCAACCATCGGTAAAAAACTGGCTGCGGGGTAATCTTTCTATCCCTGAAAAACTGCAATCCTATCCAGAGGTTAAATGTTTACCAATTCCCGTCAGTCTTAGCAATATCTTAACCCGATTTCCTAATCCTCTAATTCCCTATCTAGAAAACTTTCTTGATTCTCCCGATATTCTCCACGGATTGGATCATGTGGTGTATCCTTGTCGTCAGAGTCGAAAAATTATGACTATTCATGATGTTACTTTTATTAAATATCCTGAGTTTGTCACGGGGATTGTCAAAACCTACACCCAACGCATTAAACAATCTCTACAATGGACAGATTTAGTTATTGCTAACTCCGCAAGTACCAAACGAGATATTATCGAATATTTAGATGTAACTCCAGAAAAAATTTTTGTTACTCCCCTCGCAAGTCGTTATTCTTCCCTCCCCAATTCTCCCCCATCTCTACCTATCACTAAACCCTATTTACTCTTTGTTAGTACCCTAGAACCACGAAAAAATATTATTAATCTCATCACCGCTTTTAACTATCTCAAGGACAGGTATAAATTAGACCATAATCTGATTCTGATTGGCAAAAAAGGATGGAAGTATCAACCAATTTTCGATAAAATATCTCAGTCTCCCTTCCGAGATAGTATCCAACATTTTGATTATCTTGCTGATGACTTAGTTGCGGATTATTATCAAAAAGCCGATGTTTTTGTCTATCCTTCTTTTTATGAAGGTTTTGGATTACCGGTTTTAGAAGCGATGACTTTAGGTTGTCCTGTGGTAACTGCTAATACTGCATCCTTACCCGAAGTCACCGGAGACTCGGCAATATTAATTAATCCCGATAATCCCCTAGAAATTGCTGCGGCAATCTATCAAGTTATTAGTGATACCTCTCTCCGTCAAGACTTAATCACGAAAGGAAAAAAACAAGCAGTAAAATTCTCTTGGCAAAAAACCGCACAAGCTACTATAAAAGCTTATCGTTTTCTTTTATAATAACTAGCTAATATCTATGAATAGAAATCATCAATTATTAATCAATCTCGCTTTTCTTGGTACTAAATATACTGGATTGACTACCTATACTAAAAATATCATTCCCCAATTAGCTAACTTAAATCCTACCCTAATCACTTCTAATAGTTACCCAGATTTTAACACCTATCCTGTGTCGGCAAACCTCACCCAAGAACAGGGAACTAAAGGCAATATTAGGCGCTTAATTTGGACAGAAACCCAACTCCATCAAACCTATCAACAATTAAAGTCTTCCCTATTATTTACTCCCATTCCCGAAGCACCTATTTATGGAAATTGCCGCTATATTGTCACAGTTCATGATTTAATTCCCCTGCGATTCCCGAAATTTTCTCCCCTAACTTTTTATACTAAATACTATTTACCCCAAGTCCTGAAAAAAGCCGCACATATTATCGCTGTTTCCCAAGCAACTGCCTCCGATATTAATAAGTTTTTTAACATACCTGTTGACAAAATAACCGTGATTCTTTCTGGATATGATTCTCACAATTTTCGTCCTCTAAATCTGGCGACTCGTCCCTATTTTCTCTATCTTGGTCGTTATGATCCTCATAAAAATCTCGCTCGTTTAATTACTGCTTTTTCCCAAATCGATCCCGCATATCAATTATTAATTGTCGGTCAATTTGACCCCCGTTTTACCCCGGCTCTACAGGAACAGGTAGAAGCATTATCAATCTCTCAACGAGTGCAATTTTTAAACTATGTTTTCTATGAAGAATTGCCGCAACTTTTAAACCAAGCAACTGCTTTAGTTTATCCCTCCCTTTGGGAAGGTTTCGGATTACCTGTACTAGAAGCGATCGCCTGTGGAACTCCTGTAATTACTTCTAATCTTTCCTCTCTCCCGGAAGTCACAGGAGATGCGGCAATTTTAATTAATCCCTATAGCATTGATGAGATGAGAGAGGCAATGCAGCAAATCGCTACTAATGAACAATTACGTCTTAAATTACAATCCTTGAGTCTCCAACGCGCCGAGCTTTTTAGTTGGGAAAAAACTGGACAAGAAACCGCCACAATTCTGCAAAGTTTTCTCTAAAAATGGTGACAAAAAAACTTATCAATCATTGTCAGATGAGTTATACTAAATCCGTTGAGTAACGCACAGAAAACGGGTTTCTCCGAGAAACCCGTTTTCTACAGGGGGAATAAATAATCAGTTTTTAATAACCAGATTTAGCATCAACTCATAGTAGATGGATTCATAAATCCATCTACCTGGGGGGGAGATTCAGTATTACTTCCTATATATTATTGTGCCATTCTTCGGGAATTTGAGCAACTTTTTCCTTACCATTAGGCTGATGAATAGGTTTTCCTAAAGGACGAATTTTGAGATTTCCTTGTAAATAAGCGGCGATTCTTTCCCTGGCAATTTTCACATATTCTGCTTCTTTTTCACTCCCCATCACTCGACGATTGTGCATAATACTAGCAATCAGAGAAGTTCCGACTCCAGCAAAGGGATCAAAAACCCAATCCCCCTCATTTGTCAAGGCTAAAACACATCTTTCTACTAATTCGATCGGGTATTGACAAGGATGGATAGTTTTCTCTGGATGATTAGATTTAACGTTAGGAATATCCCACAGTAACTCATCCCATTCTTGTGCTAAAAACTCCCAAACATCGCTGGGATTTTTCCCTAAAGGATTACCAGAGGGTTTACCGATATTTTTACCTTTAAAATGACGCTTACCGGGGTATTTAGCGGGGATTCTCACTGGATCAAGATTAAAGGTGTATTTATCGGTTTTTGTCAACCATAAAATAGTTTCATATCTGCCAGAAAATCTTTTAGAGGTATGTAATCCATGGCCAAAATGCCAGACAATTCTATTCCTTAAAAAGAAACCCATTTGTTTAAATAGCTGATAATAAAAAATATCTAAAGGATAAACTTCACCCTCTTGAACAAAATTTCCCACCTGCCAGCAAATACTACCATTATCTTGCAATATCCTAGAGAATTCTCGCAGAATTTTGGTTTGGGTTTCCAGATAAGTATCCAAAGAGATTTTTTTTTCGTAGTCTTTTCCTAAATTGTAGGGAGGAGAAGTAATAATCAAGCTCACAGAATTATCTGGTATAGTCTTGATAAAATTATTGCTATCTCCTTGACAAAGAATTATTTCGGCATCAGGTTGATAAAAGTCTCGCACTGATTTTAACTGAGAAAATAAGGGCAACTGATTCATAGATAATTTAGCAGAGAAGAGCCACTTTTAATTAGGGTTTGCTGAAAAAGGTTTTCCTGGGGGCAGGGTGTGGGGTGTGGGGTTTTACCCATTTTACATCCAATATTCAAGAGAGCCAGTTTTTTCAAACAATTAATGTCATCTGTAGCCAGCAAAGATAAGTAGCTGGTTATAATTAAATTAGAAATGGATTTGTAGGTTCGATCCCCCCTGCCCCCCTTGATAAGGGGGGTGCCGATAGGCGGGGGTATCTGAAAGTTTTTAATACCTATCTACTTATAACAAAAATTCTACTTTTTTAGATAAAAATCGGGAAGAAAGTTTTAACTTTTTTCTATTCTTCCCTTAACTTAGATTAGCTCAAACCAGGGACGCACTCGCCTAATTCCACTGTAAAAGGTTGCCAAGGACGAGGATCAATTACCTTTGTCGGCAAGTCATGGGATGTTAATAATTCTTGAAAAGATTCGGGACTACCCCCAGCACTTAACACCGCCATCAATAATCCTTTAAACTCGATATCACCACCGGCAGCCGTAGAAATAATATATTGAGGCTGCAAGCGTTGACAGACTGCTAAGGCGCTTTCTTGTCCTTTGATTACCGGTCCAAGGAAAGGTATTTTTAAGTCAATCAAAGGAGTAATAATCACGGAGATTTTACCAAGAGAATCGAGGCTAGGAGAATGATAACCGTGGGGTTCGTAGTAGATACTCTGATTTGTCGCTAATTCCTTGATAACATAACCATTTTCCACCAGAGTCGGCCCGATTGGAGAACCGGGGACAGCAGTAATTTCGATCGCATTGTCAAAGATATAACTAGCACCGTGGGTTAAAGGGATGCGATGGGTATAATTGAGCGCTCGAACCACTTTTTCGGCATTCGGAGAAGCTACCACGGGAATTTGGCGATCGAGTACCTGTAAAGTAGGAGGATGAGCGTGATCTTCCAAACCTTGGGAGAGAAGAATCAGATCGATATTTTCGGGAATGGCATGATTAGCGGTTTTTTTGCCCTCAAATAGCCAAGTTAAATTACCAAAAGTCAGGGAACCTACCAACCAAGGATCGAGAAGCAGGCGTTTTCCCCCGATTTCGATTAACCAAGAATTACTATCAAGCCAAGTTAACTGCATATAACAAGAATGAGGATTTTCTTAATTTAATTTAACATTACCATTAATTTTTTTGAGGAATTATGAATTATGAATTATGAATTATGAATTGGGGAGATGGGGAGCAGGGAGTTGGGAGAATAAAAAAAATAATCTCCTATATCCTGACGACCGACTACTGACTCCTATCTCCTGACGACCGGCTACTGACTCCTATCTCCTGACTCCTGATTAGTCAAGGCTTAAGAAATAGGGAAAGTTTAGCTATCTTAGGGAAAGTAGGCGCTAAAAGGGGAAGAAGAACGCATCAGCCGAGACTGAATTTCTATGACTAAACGTACCTTCGGTGTTATCGGACTAGCTGTCATGGGAGAAAATCTCGCTCTCAATGTGGAGAGTCGGGGTTTTCCCATTGCTGTTTACAATCGCACCGCCAGCAAAACTAAAGAATTTATGGAAACTCGCGCCGTCGGCAAAGATGTCAAGGCGGCCTATAGTTTAGAAGAATTCGTCCAAATTTTAGAGCGTCCCCGCAAAATTCTGGTCATGGTAAAAGCTGGCCCGCCGGTGGATGCCGTGATCGAACAATTAAAACCCCTTCTCGAAGAAGGAGATATGATTATCGATGGCGGTAACTCCCTCTACGAGGACACGGAAAGACGCACCCGCGACCTAGAATCGACCACTAAACTCGGTTTTGTCGGCATGGGGGTCAGTGGTGGCGAAGAAGGCGCTCTGCACGGTCCTTCCCTGATGCCGGGGGGTACAGAGTTCGCCTATCGGGAATTAGAGCCGATTTTAATTAAAATTGCCGCTCAAGTCGATGATGGTCCCTGTGTCACCTATGTGGGATCTGGTGGTGCGGGCCATTATGTGAAAATGGTTCACAATGGCATCGAGTACGGCGATATGCAGTTAATTGCGGAAGCCTACGATGTGCTGAAAAATGGTCTAGGACTAAGCAATCAGCAGTTACAGGAAACTTTCACCGAGTGGAACCGCACCGATGAGCTTAATTCTTATTTAATTGAAATTACCGCCGATATCTTTAAGTACGTTGACCCGGAAACTGGTCATCATCTGATAGATTTAATCTTGGATTCGGCGGGACAAAAGGGAACAGGACGCTGGACTGTGTTAAGTTCCTTGGAGTTGGGGGTGCCAATTCCGACCATTTATGCTGCGGTTAATGCTCGCGTGATGTCCGCTTATAAGGATGAACGGGTGGCCGCCGCAAAAGAGTTACCAGGACCTGGGGAAACCTATCTGGGGGATGCGGCACTATTTGTGGATAAGGTGCGTGATGCTCTTTACTGCTCGAAAATGTGTTCCTATGCCCAGGGTATGGCTTTAATCGCTAAAGCTTCTCAGGAGTTTAACTATAATATCAGTCTGCCGGAATCAGCCCGGATCTGGAAGGGGGGCTGTATTATTCGGGCTGGTTTCTTGGATAAAATTCGCAAAGCTTTTGCGGAAAATCCGGGCCTGCCGAATTTGTTGTTAGCGCCGGAATTTAAGCAAAGTATCCTCGATCGCCAAGAGGCATGGCGTGAGGTGTTAGTCTTAGCTAATAAGTTGGGAATTCCTGTTCCAGCTTTTAGTTCTTCTTTGGACTATTTTGATAGTTATCGTCGGGCCAATTTACCGCAAAATCTCACCCAAGCACAACGGGATTATTTTGGCGCTCATACCTACGAACGTACTGATAAACCCAGAGGCGAGTTTTTCCATACGGAATGGATGACTGAATCCTAAAGCTATCTAATATTTTCTCCCCCTTTTTATTTCCAGTAAAAAGGGGAGATTTTTTGGCGATATTAACGCTCAGAAAACGGGTTTCTCGGAGAGACCCGTTTTCTGCTCACAAAAGGCAAAAAGGGGAATAAATAATCAGTCTTTAATAACCAGATTTAGTATTAACTATCGGTCAAGAAATTGGTAGGGATACCCAATCAGTTTTTAATGGGATAATGGCTTTAAAAGTCAGAAAGAGGAATAATTCCACAGGCTTGAATTTTGCTGAAAACGAGGTGAAGTTGCCATAATAACCAATTACCAACTCTCCAGAAAGCCACGGAGTTTTG
>VYKP01000040.1_pt1 | contig 62004 bp, 63 predicted proteins | sample 5114551 | NCBI WGS metagenome assembly VYKP01 (sample SAMN12291777, study PRJNA351875) | freshwater metagenome | isolation source: freshwater lake | place: USA: Michigan, Baseline Lake | collected 2013-08-09
TGAGAAAGTCGATGGGATGGATAGAAGACTAGAAAAGGTGGAAGGAACCCAAAAAAATCAAGTTTGGACGTTAATTATTCTTTTAGGAGGAGCGATCGGAACAGCAGCGTGGCGATCCTTTTTTTCTGGTAATCCTTAGAAATATTACCATAATACTAAATCCTAGGCAATAGGTAATCGGTTTTTAATAACCAGATTTAGGATTAAAATAAAATTATTGTACTATCATTACTCCCAGGGATGTTACCACAATGTCTAACGAAACCGTTACTTATAGTCTTGAATCTGTCCTCAAGGAAATCAAAGACAGCATCAAGGAAGTTAACCAAAAAATCGATACCTTTCAACAGGATGTTAACCAGAAATTTGACAGCCTACAGAAGGATTTTAACCAGAAATTTGATAGCCTACAAAAGGATGTTAACCAGAAAATCGATACCTTGCAACAAGATGTTAACCAGAAATTTGATAGCCTACAGAAGGATCTTAACCAGAAATTTGAGAAAATCGACGAACGGCTAACTAAGCTAGAGGTAGGACAAGCAAAACTAACTGAGAAAGTCGATGGGATGGATAGAAGACTAGAAAAGCTGGAAGGAACCCAAAAAAATCAAGTTTGGACGTTAATTATTCTTTTAGGAGGAGCGATCGGCACGGCAGCGTGGCGCTCTTTCTTTTCTGGCAATCCTTAGAAATATTACTATAATTTCTCACTTTAGGGTAGTTATGAGGGGAAATTAGCAGATGTGAAACTCAGGTTAAAAATAAGGGATATTTAACCCATCCTACCGATAATTATGCTTTCCTCAACCATCTTTTTAACAATCGCCACAATGCCACTATTATCCCCCCAATTAAAACTAAAGGAAACTTAACCACCCCCAGAAAGAAAGCAACGATTAAGGGATATTTTCGGGTTTCTAATTGCCGAATTTCATCATCGCACTTTTGAACATCCGCTGCTAACCCCAATGCTTGATATAATTCCCGCGACTGAAGATATGCTTCTTTCGCTTCCGATATACGTTTGAGTTTATAGTAGGTAAGTCCCAGATTAAACCAAGATTTCGCTTCACCCCCCCGATCACCGATTTCCCGTTTGATTGCTAAGGATTGTTGATGAAACTCGATCGCTTTTTGGTATTCTCCTAGGGAATAGTAAACATTGCCTAAATTATTGTAGGATGCCGCTTCACCCCCCCGATCACCGATTTCCCGTGTGATTGCTAAGGACTGTTGATGAAACTCGATCGCTTTTTGGTATTCTCCTAGGGAATAGTAAACAGCGCCTAAATTACCGTAGGAATACGCTTCACTCCCCCGATCACCGATTTCCCGTGTGATTGCTAAGGACTGTTGATAAAACTCGATCGCTTTTTCGTATTCTCCTAGGGAATAGTAAACATTGCCTAAATTATTGTAGGATGCCGCTTCACTCCCCCGATCACCGATTTCCCGAAGGATTGCTAAGGACTGTTGATAAAACTCGATCGCTTTTTGGTATTCTCCTAGGGAATCGTAAACACTGCCTAAATTATTGTAGGATGCCGCTTCACCCCACCGATCACCGATTTCCCGTTCGATTGCTAAGGACTGTTGATGAAACTCGATCGCTTTTTGGTATTCTCCTAGGGAATAGTAAACAGTGCCTAAATTATTGTAGGATGCCGCTTCACCCCCCCGATCACCGATTTCCCGAAGGATTGCTAAGGATTGTTGATGAAACTCGATCGCTTTTTGGTATTCTCCTAGGGAATAGTAAACATTGCCTAAACCCATGTAGGAATTCGCTTCACCCCCCCGATCACCGATTTCCCGTTCGATTGCTAAAGACTGTTGATAAAACTCGATCGCTTTTTGGTATTCTCCTAGGGAACCGTAAACAGTGCCTAAATTACCGTAGGAATACGCTTCAACCCCCCGATCACCGATTTCCCGTGTGATTGCTAAGGACTGTTGATAAAACTCGATCGCTTTTTCGTATTCTCCTAGGGAACGGTAAACAGTGCCTAAATTATTGTAGGAATTCGCTTCACCCCCCCGATCACCGATTTCCAGTGTGATTGCTAAAGACTGTTGATGAAACTCGATCGCTTTTTGGTATTCTCCTAGGGAATAGTAAACATTGCCTAAATTATTGTAGGAAGTCGCTTCACTCCCCCGATCACCGATTTCCCGAAAGATTGCTAAGGACTGTTGATGAAACTCGATCGCTTTTTGGTATTCTCCTAGGGAATCGTAAACAGTGCCTAAATTATTGTAGGATGCCGCTTCACCCCCCCGATCACCGATTTCCCGAAAGATTGCTAAGGACTGTTGATGAAACTCGATCGCTTTTTGGTATTCTCCTAGGGAATAGTAAACATTGCCTAAACTGGTGAGGGATGCAAAATATTTCCGGTTGGTTTGCTCTTCCTGTTGTTGGTAAACAGTGACTAATTCAAGGTAATAATCGGCCCGGGTTTGATAATAACCCCGTCGGGTGAGAAAATCATCGATAGCACGGAGAATATCAAAAGCATTGTCGTACTCGGTTAACTGATAGCGATGATAGAAAATTTCTAGGTAAGGTTGCACATCGTTGAGGATTTCCCAGGAGTCGGGTTGAGCAATAGAAAGATAATAGGCGATCGCTTTTTGGTGTAATTCCCTTTGATCGCCGGCTTTGTATTGTGCATATTCCCAAACTAAAGGCTGAAAACTAAAAATTCGCTGGCGATTTTCCTCTTTTTCTTCTAATAATGATCGTCGCTGCAATTCTCGCAAATCTGCCGTGATCTCGGACAGTGCGATCTCTGGGTAATTATCCATCACCGCTTTGGCTGCCGGAGAATCAAATTCTCGGCGATAAATGCTGGTTTTAGTGAATAATTCTTGCTGTCTTTGGCTAAGTCGCTGAAAACTAGCATCTAAAACTAAAGCAATTCCCACTGTCTCTTGACGATGACTCCCCACCACCTGCGGATCGCTCAAAAGTTGCGATAAATTTCCTAATCCTAAATCCTCTAACCTTTCTAAACTGGGGTTTTGCGGAAATTCTGCTAAGATTAAATCCGCCACCAATCGCAGGAGTAATGGATGACCATCCACCCGTCGAGAAAAGTTCTCTAGATCCCCTGTTATTTGCGATTCCGCTAACAATTGCGCCCCTTCAGGAGGTTTCAAACCTTTTAGCTCAATCCAACGGTTAAAACCCCTAGTTTTTGGCTTTTCTCTGGTGGTGACTATAATTTTGCTCGTGTCACCTTTTTCTATCCAAGCAGTGAAAAACTGCTGATAAAATTCATTATTCCAAGAACCATCTTCCCCTAATAAACTCTCTAGATTATCGATAATAATTAGGTGGCGATGGCGTTGCAATTGTCTGATTAAAGCTTCCTGTAAATCTATTTCTTCTTTGGGGACGGGATAACCAAAGTCCGTCAGGAATTGGCGAGCTAAACCACTAAATCCGCCCAGATTTCCCGCTTCCCACCAAAAGCGTTTTGGGAATAAATCTTCATCGTCTCCTAGGGAAGGATCGAGGGGAATTTCCTCCTCAAAAATTTTACTGGCTAGGGTAGATTTTCCAATTCCTCCAACTCCTTTGATGCCAATCATCGCAACATTTTGATCAGTAAACCACTGCTTAATTTGGGTGATTTCCTCCTCCCTTCCCTGCCAATGGACGAGACTTTTTCGAGCATTTCCTCCCTTGAAAATACCCCCCGATGGAGTTTCCAATCGGTTTAAAAGTTCCTCGGAAAGTATTAGATTTTTAGTCTCGATTTTGCCAATTAAATTTACTTTAGATTGAGCCTGGGCCGTTGCCGATAGATTAATCTCGTTGGAATTAGTTTCTGAAGTCATGAGAAAAATTGGGGGTTTTCTTGAGATAAAAATAAGTAAATATTACATTTTGGGCGCAAGTACAGGAGAAACAAAAAGGTTTAGAAATTAACTGTATCAGCCTCAATTTTTCCTACCATTTTAACGGTACTATTATCATAAGCTGTGGCATTCATGGCGATATTGTCTTGATTGCCACTGTTGATAACTTGTTTAATTTGTTGTGCTAGGGTTTGGATTTCTTGGGCAAAATTGGGGTCTTTGAGCATTTCTACCTGTAAAAAAGGAACCACTTGCTGTTCAATCATCGCCTCGGATTTAGTTTGTTCTGCTGCCGCTAAAACCTTGGCTGCGGTGGGTTCCTTTTGTAACTTTTGCTTAATTTTTTGCCACAATTCTACACCTTTATCCATTGCTCCTTCCGTTAATTTACCGATAACAGCTTCAAAGGGGATTTTAGCGATTTCGGCGGCGGCTAACTCTGCTAACATAATTATCAATGGGGAGAATTTTTCGCCATTCTAGCACAACGGCTAGAATAAGTAGATAGACAATTCTGAGAGCGAAATTATGACAGTCAGATAACCTCGCTATAGTAAAGACGAATTTGCTCGACGTGGTGATTATCTCTATGAAAACCAGATAAAATCTCAAGTTGAAGCAGGGAATAACGGTAAATTTGTGGCGATTGATCTTGAAAATCGATACAGGTTTTAATGGTTAGCTTTCACTACCATAAATCTGAAATGGAAAAGACGCGAATAGTTTAGATGGTGTTGCTCGCAGTATATATGTATTATCAGAATAGCCCTCTGATTGTTAACGGTGATTATCGAAAATTTGGGTCTAAAACCCCGTCCTTTAGCGTAGCGAAGGACGGCTTGACATTGTTGCTCACATAGCTTACCATAGTAAATGTAGTTTGGTAAGCAAAATGCTAAAAGCGTTCAAGTACAGAATCTATCCGACCAGTGAGCAATCCGTTTTGCTTGCCAAGTCGTTTGGCTGTGCTAGATGGTTTTACAATTACGCTCTCAACTTAACATCCGAAACTTACAAGCAAACTGGAAAAGGATTAAGCAGAAACGAAATAATTAAGCTGCTGCCTTCCTTAAAAAAAGAGTATGAGTGGTTAAGCGAAGTACCATCGCAGGTATTACAGCAAGCCGCTTTAAATCTTTCTAGTGCTTTCCTTAACTTTTTTGAAGGTAGAGCTAAATATCCTAACTTCAAGAAAAAGCAAAATAAACAGTCGATTAGATTTCCTCAGCACTGTAAGTTAAAAGATGATGTTCTGGTATTGCCTAAAATTGGTGAAGTTTATTGCCAAGTCTCACGGCAACCAGAGGGAACCTTAAAGTCTGTTACGGTTTCAGTTAATCCATCGGGAGAATATTTCGCATCTTGTCTTTATGATGATGGTCAGGATTTACCCCAAAAATCATCAGAAGGAAAAGCTGTTGGGATAGACGTTGGACTAACCCATTTTGCTATTACATCAGATGGGACTAAACACGGGAATCCTAAATACTATCGTAAGTACGAACAAAGATTAGCGAGGAGACAAAAGAAACTAAGTCGCAAACAAAAAGGCTCTAACAACCGAAATAAAGCTAGAATTAAAGTTGCTAAAGTTCATTCTAAAATTGTTCGTTGTCGTGAAGATTTTCTACATAAGCTAAGTCGTAAATTAGTTGACGAAAACCAAGTCATAGTGGTAGAAAATCTGGCAGTTAGAAACATGGTCAAAAACCCAAAACTAGCAAAGTCAATCAGTGATGCTGGTTGGGGGCAATTCTGCACTATGTTGAAGTACAAGGCTGAATGGGATGGAAAAACCTACATCGAAGTAGATAGATTCTTTCCTAGTTCCAAGACCTGTAGTAACTGCTTAAACCGTGTTGATAGTTTGAGCTTAGATATTCGTAGCTGGCAATGCCCTAAATGTGGAGAAAACCACGATAGGGACATCAACGCCGCTAAGAATATTCGAGATGAAGGTTTACGAATATTGGCGGTAGGGCATACCGCTACTGCTTCAGGAGGGAGAGTAAGACCGAGTAAAAGCACTGCTTTTGCAAGGCATCTCCCCGTGAATGAAGAATCCCCACGCCTTTAGGCAACGGGAGTGTCAAAATCCTAGAGAAGATTCTTTTTTTCCTATCACTGCATAGAAGGGATCAGCGACCATAATTCCTAACATTTGCAGGAAACTGGGGGTAGTAGCAGGACGAACGATCGCCTGTACTTCCCTAAATCCCGCCACCGATTTAAAATAGGATTTCACTAACGCTACCCGGCCTAAATCGCTATTATCGCGCCAAGCAGCGACCGCTTTTTGGTAAAACATTCGATTGGAAAAACTAACCACCACCAGACCATTAGGCCTTAAAATGCGATACAGTTCCGCAAAAATCGCCTCTGGATACTGCAAATACTGCACCGACACCGTTATTAACACCGCATCAAAAGAACTATCCTCTAGGGGCAATTTTGGCTGTGCATTGAGGTCCTGGACAAAATAACTATGCAAGCGGGGATTTTTGGCCAACTCCTCCCCATTCATCCCGTGACCTTCGATATGCTCAAATTCCATCTCCTCCGGCAAATGGGACACCCAGCTGCTCATCAGGTCTAAAATGCGCGTATTCGGCGATAAGATCTCTCGGTAAAGAGCGGTTAATCGATCGATAAAACCCTCATCCACGTGGGTGACAAAGCGGGGAAAAGCATAAAAATCACTGTCTTTCGTCGGATCGAGTTTAGTTCTTTCTTCCGGTCGGAGCATTTTTGTCAAGTTAATTTTACTATTCTTAACATACCCCACAGACAGAAAAAAGGGTTAACCGAACTGGTCAAAGTTAGATGGCACAAAGAAGACGATCCCCTGAACCCAGGCCAAAGATTTACACCTCATCTCGACCTACTCCAGATAACTGAGTATGTCAAGTGTTGGATATTCCCTTAGAATGTAAAATGTAAAAACTGTAGATACATAAGGTTAATTCATGTTTTGGGCCGACAAAATTGCTGCGGATGCACAAATAAACCAAGTTGTCAACGATTCAAAAACCCCGTCTGGAAGAGTTCATGTTGGATCGTTGAGAGGGGTTGTGATCCATGATGTGATTGATCGAGCCTTAAAACATTCTGGTAAATCATCGAAATTCCTCTATGGTGTTGATGATTATGATGCACTTGATACTGTTCCCCATTATCTCGATCGAGAGAAGTTTGCACCTTACTTAGGGTTTCCCCTTTGCAATGTCCCTTCACCGGACAATAGTGCCAGCGATTATGCAAAGTACTTCATGGGGGAGTTTCTAGAGGTTTTCGAGCATTTGGGGGTTAGACCAGAGGTTTACTATTTGCGTGATCTATACCGCTCAGGTCGCTTGAATTCCTACATTGATACCTTCCTCAAAAACGCTCATTTGGTCAGAGAAGCCTATCTAGAGGTGAGCAAAGCGCGTCGGCCAGATAACTGGTATCCCTTTCAAATCGCTTGTGAAAATTGCGGCAAGATTGCAACAACGGTTGTGTCAGATTATAACGGGTCAGAAGTTTTCTATACTTGCAAACCTGATGCAACAGATTGGGTTCAAGGTTGTGGTCATTCAGGCTGGGTTTCTCCTTTTGATGGCAATGGTAAATTACCCTGGAAAGTTGAGTGGGTGGCAAAGTGGAATCTATTGGGAATCACTATTGAGCTTGCGGGTAAAGATCACTCCCAGAAAGGAGGATCTAGAGATGTCGCGAATGCAATTTGTCGAAAAGTGCTACGAAAAGAGCCACCTTTCCATTCACCCTACGAATTCATTTTGGTCAATGGCACAAAGATGAGTTCATCAAAGGGGGTTGGTTCAAGCGCCAAAGAAATCGCTGAGTTACTTCCTCCTGAGCTACTTCGATTTCTAATGCTACGAACTCAGCCTAAGACAGTTATTAACTTTGCGCCCAATTATGAAACGATAACTCGGCTATTTAGAGACTACGATTCTCTAGCTGATAAGTATCAAGCTTTATCAGCAGATGCCCAGCAAGAATCTGCTTTGCCTGAAGAGTTAATGCCATTGTTTTACTCTCAACTTGATGGAGCAATTAAGCCTTACCATCCTGTTGATCTCAGCACGCTGATTTCTTTACTGCAAGTGCCTCACCTCGATATTCGTCAAGAGATTGAAAAACGTAGTACTCAGCCTTTAAACGAATATGATTGGCAAATTGCCAATCAAAGGATTTCAGTTGCCCAAAAATGGTTGGCGGATTATGCTGACGAAGAAGAGAAATTGGTTCTTTATCTTGACAGGGTTCCTGAGAAAGTTAGGGACTTGACTCAAGAGCAGGTTGCTTATCTCAGACAGCTAACTCATAGCTTGACAGATGTTAAGGTTTGGGAAGCTGACGAATTGCAAACAACCTTATTTGCAACAGCAAAAGAGTTAGAAATGCAGCAACCCCTTGCATTTAAAGCTGTTTATTTATCGTTTTTAGGTAAAGAGCGTGGGCCAAAAGCGGGAGCTTTGCTATCATATTTAGAGCGTGATTTTGTGATTACTCGTCTTCAAGATGTTGTGCAAATAAATGAATCTCAGCCTGCTCTTATTTCTGAATAGACAGAAAAAAGGGTTAACCGAACTGGTCAACCCCTAGGCTTGGGAACGCGCTGTAAATCTTAGCTTTGAACGACTAGCTTAACGTTAGCGTTTTGCAGACCGCGCTGTTTCACTTCGGATAGGGTTTTGTTCACAGCGTATTTCTGGTTGATCGAGTTGATCAATTCGGTTTGATTGTGTTTTTTGGCCACACCCCAGAGGTCAGCAATTAAATCGAAACTGCCGTCGGTATTGCGGGACCAACCGAGATCATATTCGCCATCGAGAACAGCAACGATGTCAGAGCGAACCCGTTGACCGTTGTAACCACGAACATCGGCTTCGGTTTTCACGCTGATGCCGAGGTCGCGGAGAGAAGCTTTGAGGATTTCGGCATCGGTGATTTTGGTCCGGAGAGTGCTGAAATGAGACATTGGAATTTCCTCTTTGTAGATTAAGAATTAACAACAACAGATTGAGAGTTAAAGAGTGCCGCCAAGCGGCTTTTCGAGGCATTGCTAGTTCCTGAGAACTAGCCTTTCATCCCGTTGGGAGCGGGCGAAAGTCTGTTAGAACTCCAATCGCTGGTACTCAGCGACGGAGGCCGAAGCAGGTCGGGCGCGTTGTCTGGCCCAATCACGCAGGGCAGTTACCTGTTCGGTCATGGTGCGAGATAGGGGCAGAGTCGCCTTAATCGCCGCAATAATGTCTAATTGCGTGAATTCGCGTTCTTGGGCGAAGGCCTCATACATGGCGGCAATCAGCGCCTGTTCTATTTCCGCACCGGAAAACCCATCGGATACCTTGGCTAACTGCTCCAAATCGAAGCGAGAAATGTCGGAGCGTCGTTTAGTCAGGTGAATATTAAAGATATCTTGTCTTTCTTCGGAATTGGGCAAATCCACAAAGAAGATTTCATCGAAGCGCCCCTTACGGAGAAATTCCCCCGGTAGCCGTTCAATCCGGTTAGCTGTGGCCATGACGAAGACGGGCGAGGTTTTTTCCTGCATCCAAGTCAGGAAGGAGCCGAAGATGCGGCTAGAGGTTCCCCCATCGGAATCGGCGGATCCTGTACCACCGGCAAAAGCTTTATCTAATTCATCGATGAACAGAATGGCCGGAGAGATGGATTCGGCGGTTTTTAGGGCATTACGCAGGTTGGCCTCAGACCGTCCCACCATGGAACCATCGTAAACCCGTCCCATATCTAAGCGCAGGAGCGGTAAACTCCAGAGGCGCGAGGTGGTTTTAGCAATTAAGGACTTACCACAGCCCGGCACCCCTAAAATTAGCATCCCTTTCGGTTGGGGGAGTCCGTAACCTCTGGCTCTTTCTGTAAAGGCGTTCGAGCGCTGTTTTAACCATTTTTTTAGTTCTTCCAGACCGCCGACGGCATTGATGGTTTCGTCCTCTTCAATATATTCTAGGATTCCGTTGCGGCGAATCAGTTGTTTTTTCTCGGAAAGGACGATTTCTACCTCGTCTTCCGTTAATTTGTTGGCTTTTACATAGGCCTTGCGGTAAACTTTTTCGGCTTCATCTTTGGTTAAACCCAAGGCCGCTTTCAGCAGTTTTTCCCGGACTTCTGTGGTGGTACGACGATTTTGATTTCTGGTTAGGTGTTGCGAGAGAACTGTATCTAACTCTCCCATGTCCGGCAGGGGAAAATCCAGAACTACCACATCTTTCTCTAGTTCTATGGGGACTTCTTGCAGGGGAGACATTAAAATAATGATTTTTTCGGTTTCTTTAAAGCTGGCGATCGCATCTCTTAACCAGCGAGTCACTGGAGCAGAAGTGATGAACGGATGCAGGTCTTTAAATATATAGATGCCTGCTTCCCGTTGACGCACTACCCATTCGATCGCCGCTTCTGGCGACACGGTATTATGTTGACTGGTTTGGCGCGGTTGACCTAGTTCGATCATGCCGTGGGTGACAGTCCAGACAAACACCCGTCGATGTTGTGTATTTAGTTGGGCTATTTTGCTGATGGCTTCTTCCGCCCTTTCCTCCTCGGAGGTGACGAGGTAAATCAGGGGATACTGAGCCTTGACGAGAATTTCTAGCTCTTCTTTCATAACATCGACCCTATTTGTGGTAACGGTTTTGACCTTGGGCGGCTGATGGCTGTAGATGCCTTGTTCGGCTACTGCGAGTTTAGCAGGGAACTAAGGCTGCTTCTCCCTCTGTGGTTCCTTGAACGCCAACGGGTTCGGGAACTTCGAGCGGGAACTCGTCGCCGACTATTGCGGGCTGGCGTTTGATCGACCTTAGCCGATCTTCTTTCATTACTAAGGCGGCATCGCACTCGGGACAGACATGAACCTGATAGGTTTTGCCATAGGCGGCGGCTTCGATTTCTTCTACCTTTTCGGGGTATTTTAGGTAAAAAGCGATCGCTTTCTCCACCAGCCCTGACATCGATTCTTCATCGATCGCAGCTTTTATCTTTAGTTGACGATGGACTCCAGGGGGAAGGTACAGTGTGACTTTTTGCTTGTCTTGCATATCACTAAATTGGTTTACCCGGGTATGTGTCCCTACTATAACCACTGTCTTTCCTCCCTGTCAAGATGGTAAGCTGTTATAACGGCATAATTGTAATATTTCTTTACAATTGTTGAGGAAGTGGGGAGGGGGAATTATGAATTATGAATTATGAATTATGAAGTGGGGAGGTGGGGAAGTGGGGAAGTGGGGAGGTGGGGAAGTGGGGAAGTGGGGAAGTGGGGAAATTGAACTAAAACCCTAAAACCCCAAAACCCTAAAACCCTAAAACTCCAAAACCCCAAAACCCTAAAACTCCAAAACCCTAAAACCTGACTCCTGAATTCAGCCAACCCTAATTACTATGGATGCGACTTAAGTAGTCGTGCAAAATTAATTTCCTAGTGAAGATAGGCAAGAGTCAAGAGGCAAGAGGCAAGAGCGGGGTTAGATATGTGTAATTAATTTTGCTTAGGTACTTAAAAAAGCTTGTAGGCGCTCGCTGTGGGGATGATTAAAGAAGGTGTCGGGATCAGCTGCTTCTTCGATGACACCTTGATTAAAGAACAAAACCTTGTTAGAGACTTCCTTAGCGAACTGCATTTCGTGGGTGACGACTACCATAGTCATACCCTCATCGGCCAATTGACGCATAACGTTTAACACTTCCCCGACTAATTCTGGATCCAGGGCCGAAGTGGGTTCATCAAATAAAATCACCTCTGGTTTCATGCAGAGACTGCGAGCGATCGCCACCCGTTGTTTTTGTCCTCCTGATAATTGGTCGGGATAAACATCGGCTTTTGGTGCTAATCCCACCTTTTCCAGATAATGAATTGCGGTATCCTTAGCCTCATTTTCCGAGTGGTGTAACACCTGCTTGGGGGCTAACATCAAGTTTTGTAAAACGGTGAGATGGGGAAAAAGATTAAAGTGTTGAAACACCATACTTACTCGGCTGCGTAACTTACGGAGGACTGATTGATTTAACTTCGGGGAAGAGATGTCAATTCCCATCACCTCCAAGCGGCCACCGTTAATTGTTTCCAAACGATTGAGACAGCGTAAAAAGGTACTTTTGCCGCAGCCAGAGGGACCGATTACCGATACCACATCCCCTTGATAAAGAGTGCCTGTAACTCCTTTAAGTACCTCTAGAGAGCCGTAACTTTTGCGTAAACCTTCGCTGACAATCACAGGGGGGGTAGTGGTCATAATATCCTCTCGTCAAAAATTTTACATTTTGTATAAAAGTATCCAGATTAGTTTCTACTAAATTGTATCCTTGACGACATTTTATCAAAGGAAATAATCATAATACTCAAATAGTCTCTCTACATCTGTCTTGGGTGGCAAGTAGGATGTAACCCATAACTTAGTTGAGTAAAAAAATCAAGGAGAAACAATTAAAAAATGATTAAACTTTGGCGAGGGCGGGCGGTGCAGAGAGTCATCTTTGCCTTGTTAGGATTAGTTTTGGCACTCGGATTAAGTGTTATTCCTGCTTTTTCTCAGACCCCTCCTAATCCTTTTCGAGTTGCCACAGAAGCGACTTTTCCGCCTTTTGAATTTCAACAAGGGGGACAATTAACTGGGTTTGATATTGATTTAATGCGGGCAATTGGCAAGGAAGCTGATCTCAACATTGACTTTAGAAATTTACCCTTTGATGGCATTATTCCGGCTCTACAAGCAAGAACAGTGGAAGCCGCTATTAGTGGCATGACAATCACCGCCGAACGCGCCCAAGCGATTTCTTTTTCTCGACCTTATTTTAGGGCTGGTTTAGCGATCGCTGTTCGGGAAGATAATCGGACGATTAAAAATTTTGAAGACTTAAAAGGCAAAAGAATTGCCGTCCAAATTGGCACAACGGGAGCCTTAGAAGCAACAAAAATACCTGGAGCAGTGGTTAGTCAATTTGACTCGGCGGCCTTAGCTTTGCAGGAATTAATTAATGGTCGAGTTGAGGCGGTAGTTAACGATAAACCCGTGACTTTGTATGCAATTAAAGAAGCGGGTTTAAGAGGAGTAAAGGTAGTCGGAGAATTATTAACGGAGGAATTCTACGGGATTGCTTTACCCAAAAATTCCCCCTATCTCCAATTAATTAATGATGCTCTCGGTCGAGTTATAGAAAGTGGTCAGTACGATGTTATTTTTCAGCAATGGTTTGGAGAAAAACCGCCAGTATTACCTTTAGTTGCCCCAGCTTTAAAGAATTTACAGGAATCGAGGTTTAACTGGGGAGAATTATTCTATAACCTGATTGTGAAAGGGGTTCCTTGGACAATTCTGTTAACGGTTCTGTCTTTTCTTTTCGGGTTAATCGGTGGAACTTTAGTGGCAATTGCCCTGATTTCTCCCTACAAATGGTTAAAAATAATTTGCCGTATCTATGTAGATTTCTTTCGGGGAACACCGATGCTGGTGCAATTATTCTTGATCTATTTTGGTTTGCCCGGATTGTTCCGAGAAATTGGCTTAAATATTGACTTAGATCGTTTACCTGCGGCTCTATTTGCCCTAAGTTTAAATGTGGCGGCTTACTTAGCTGAAATTATGCGCGGCGGTATTCAATCGATCGATAATGGTCAATGGGAAGCTTGTTCTAGTCTAGGAATGTCCCCGTTGCAAACCATGCGCGAGGTGATTTTTCCCCAAGCTTTTCGCCGGATGTTGCCACCCTTGGGGAATGAATTTATCACCCTAATTAAAGATACCAGTTTAGCGGCAGTAATCGGTTTTGAAGAGTTATTCCGGCAAGGTCAATTAATGGTAGCCACTACCTATAAAGCTTTCGAGATTTATATCGCTGTCGCTTTTGTTTATTTGGTTTTAACTACCCTTTCCTCTGTGGTATTTAAGCGCTTAGAGATTTATATGGATCCCCTACATAAATCTAAACAGGAACAGAAAGCCTAAGCTTTATCGTATTTATCGCTCTTTTATCACTCTCGGAAAATCCTCCCCTTGCTTACCCGAAGTCGGGGGGATGGGGATTCTTACCCCCTGCTTCGTCTCAACAAGCAATTTAAATTATGAACAACTTACCCTGTCTCCTGTCTCGGAGTCTCCCCTCTCGACTAAGAAATTAATTTTGCACCACCACCTATTGGCTCGATCGGTTAATATTTAGCAGGGATTGACGAACTGGTGCGTGCAAGTCTAGCATAGAGGAGTCCAGTCCACAACCCCAGTTAGCAAGCAACGGATCGAGTCAGCCTCGCCGAACTTCTCTATACTGATAAGTTGCCAATAGGATAACTGAGCGATGACGTAACATCCAAGGTTAATTTTAGTCGATAACCAGGACAGCACGTCAGTTCATGTCTCTAAAACCAAAGGTTTTAGACTTTGGGAGATAACCCCTTTTGAGAAGATTCTCTCAGAGTGTATTGTCAACGTATGTTAACAAAAAAGTATCGCTGGTTTACAGTGTCTTATACTTTCCACATCCATCTCATGAAAAGGAGTTAAGGGTAATGTCAGACTTAAATCGTGGCATCATGAAATTCGAGGGAGCCGATAAACCAGCAGTAGTGGCGATATCGTCAATTATCGTTATCGGTAGTATCATTGCTCTGATCCTTTGGGCAATGAAAGTCGCCTACATCTAGTTAGGGTTTGCGGCAAAAAGTTTCTCGTGGGTGTAAGGTGTAGGGTTTTACCCATTTTCATCTGGTAAATTACCTAATTTTCAGAGAAAAAGTCCCTAAAATTTCCCCCCGATCCCTCCAATGGCTGGCGCTTTCTGATTGACAAAAAATCTAAAAGTCTTACCCAACAAGGTTTTTAGATTTATTCAGCAACATATAGTTAACTAGAATAATCTCGCTCACTTTTGGCATCACTCAGTTTAAATTTTTTGCTGTCACGATCTCACCTCTTGTCCCCTTGAGCCTGTAGGATAGGGTCAAGGGAAAAATTGCTAGTTCCCTCTATTGCGCTTGCTAGTCACACCCGACTCGAGACAGATTATCGATGAGCAGATCAACTTCTGTTTTAACAGAACTGTTGCAGTTACTCCCCCATTGGCGATCGCAGATGTACTTCAAAGCATCCCTGACTGCGCTATCCCACGCTATGGAGGATCAGGTTTTAGCGGAAGACGATCAACCGTTAGTGATTGCTAGTTTTCAGCGTGAGCGGTTTTATCGTCAAGAGGCCCATCGCTATCGACGCATTGCCCAAAAAAGCGGGCAAGTTTATGTTCTTTCCGCTCCAGAAACCGATTTTAAGCATAGTTCTGACATTTACGAGACGATCGCTTTTCAACCGGAGGACAGTTTAGCCCAAGAATGGCATCTAGTGGTTATCAGTCGCCATTATGCTAGTTGTTTAATCTGTCGAGAACGCACCCATCTGACAGCAGAAGGGGAAAATGAGGCAGTTATGGATAATAATCGTCGTTTTGAGGGGATTTGGACGAGCGATCGCCACCTGAGTCAACAGGCCGCCCAAATTCTTTTCAATCATATTCTCGATTATCGTCCCGAACTGGCCAAAAAAATTAGGCGCGCTCAAGAAGAATACCTGATCTGTGAACTGACGGACAGGGATCATCAAGAGGAACCGGATCCCTTTGTCCAGCGATTGGTCACTTATTTGCAAGCGGGACAGTATAAACTGTTGAAAGCCAATCGCTCCTTGGCATCGAAAGAACACAAGGAAAGACTGATCAACTCAGTGACAGCGGCGATCCGTCGTTCCCTCGATCCAGAAGATATCCTCCAGGTGGCAGTGCAGAAATTAGGGCAGGGATTGGGAGTCTGTCGCTGTGTGGTCTATCGTTGTAACGAGGCCGATATTAACGCTACCATCGAACACGAATTTTTAAACCCCGGGATTACTTCCATCAAAGGACAAAAATGGCCTCTGAAAAATAATCCTATTTTTCAGGAAGTGCTGGAATTGAGAGAATCCCTAAAAATCGAAGACGCTATTCACGATCCCCGTCTTCCCGGGGATTCCATTCAAAATCTGGTGCGGGAATGTTCCATCTATTCTTGGTTATTAGTACCGATTTTTTACCAAAGTCGTCTCTTGGGAATGCTGGAACTGCATCACTGTGGACCCTATACCACCACTTGGAAGAGCGAGGATGTCGCCCTGGTGGATGCGGTGGCCACTCAAATCGGAGTCGCTCTCATTCAAGCAGAGGCCTACGCTAATTTACAGGATTTAAATGAACAATTAGCCGCCCTCGATCGCACTCGTTCTAATTTAGTCGCTATTACCGGCCACGAATTACGCACCCCCCTGTCCACCATTCAAGTCTGTCTAGAAAGTTTGGCCTCGGAACCGGATATGCCAGCGGAAATGCGCCAAATTATGCTTGATACTGCCCTGAAAGATGCGGAACGAATGCGTAAATTAATCCAAGATTTTTTAACTCTTTCTCGGTTAGAAAGTGGCCGGGTTAATTGGAATCCCGAAGCTTTATCCTTATCGGAATGTGTGGAATTAGCCATCAGTCACGTTCACTCCCGCAATCTCGACAACGAAAATCCAAAAATTAGCAATCTTGTTCCCCCTAATCTGCCCTTTGTTTTAGCCGATGGCGAGTGGTTAGTGGAATTACTCTCCAAACTTCTCGATAATGCCTGTAAGTTTACCGGTCGCGGGGGAAATGTCTCGATCGAAGTCGCTTCCGGAAAGCCAAAAACTCTAGAAGTAACCATTTCTGACACTGGACGCGGGATCGAACCCAATCGTTTAGACAAGGTTTTTGATCGCTTTTACCAAGAGGAAGGGGCCCTGCGACGCAGTGCCGGGGGAACTGGTTTAGGTCTAGCTATCTGTCGTCAGATCGTTAATGGTTGGGGTGGCGAAATCTGGGCAGAATCCCAGGGGAAAAATAACGGCAGTCAGTTTCATTTTACTATTCCAATATTTAAAGATAAAACTAATGATAATCCCCAAAATACCGCTCCGAAAAAATCCTCCCGTCGTCCTGCCAGTAAACGTAAATAGTGGCTGGTTGCCCGTTGAGTTTTGGTTCTGTACTCGTGTAATAAATCCAGTTATTAAGAACTGATTATCTATTCCCCCCTTTTGCCTGCTTGTCTCTTGCCGTTCGGACTTCGGCGTGAGCTTTTATCGAACGCTGAACTCACGGCCGAAGCCTTTTGCCTGTCCCGATATGTAAGTACCTAAGCAAAATTAATTACACATATCTAACCCCCCCCTTGCCTTTTGCCTTTCGCCTTTTGCCTTTCTTCACTAGGAAATTTATTTTGCACGACTACTTAGCATATACTCAACGGATTTAGTATGACTTCATATTCCGTTTCTTCATCAAAAACTAAACAAAAAAGCATTAAAAAAGAAGCATCCAATCCCCAAGATATATAATAAACTGAAAAGAGTAATCAATTAATCGTTTTTAGGTGAAAAAATTATGGGACGCGCCAAGAGAGTGGTTTTAGCTTATTCCGGAGGAGTCGATACTTCCGTCTGTATTCCCTATCTCAAACAGGAATGGGGAATAGAAGAAGTGATTACCCTAGCTGCCGATTTAGGACAGGGAGACGAATTAGGACCAATTCAAGAAAAGGCTCTGCGCTGCGGAGCGATCGAATCCTTAGTGGTCAATGCTCAGGAAGAATTCGTCAAAGAATACGCTTTTCCCTCAATTCAAGCTAATGCTCTCTACGAAAATCGTTATCCCCTTTCTACCGCCCTGGCTCGTCCTTTAATCGCTAAATTATTAGTAGAGGCCGCCGAGAAATACGGGGCCGATGCCGTCGCTCACGGTTGCACCGGCAAAGGTAATGATCAAGTGCGTTTTGATGTGGGCATTATGGCCCTTAATCCTAGTTTAAAAGTTCTCGCTCCCGCCCGGGAATGGGGCATGAGTCGGGAAGAAACCATCGCCTACGGGGAAAAATTCGGGATCGAGTCTCCTGTGAAAAAATCCTCGCCTTTTAGTATCGATCGTAATCTGTTGGGGCGCAGTATTGAAGCCGGTCCCTTGGAAGATCCAATGACGGAACCCCCGGAAGAAATCTATTTAATGACTAAAGCGATCGCCGATACTCCCAACGAGCCGGAATACGTCGATATTGGTTTTAATCAGGGGATTCCTGTCAGTTTAAACGGAGAAAATCTCGATTCTGTCACGCTAATTAGTCAATTAAATGACCTAGTGGGTAAACACGGTGTTGGTCGTTTAGATATGATCGAAAACCGGGTAGTGGGAATTAAATCGCGAGAAATTTACGAGGCTCCGGCTTTATTAGTTTTAATTGATGCTCACCGGGACTTAGAAAGTTTGACTTTAACTGGAGATGTTACCCAATATAAACGGGGAATTGAAGAGACCTACGGACAGTTAATTTATAAAGGATTGTGGTACAGTCCCTTAAAGGAAGCGATCGATGCTTTTATCCTCAAAACCCAAGAACAGGTGACGGGATCGGTGCGAGTGAAACTGTTTAAAGGTAACGCTAAAGTGGTCGGTCGTCAGTCAGTCAATTCTATCTATTCTCCCGATTTAGCTACCTACGGAGCCGAGGATCAATTTGATCATAAAGCTGCTGAAGGTTTCATCTATGTTTGGGGATTACCCAGCAAAGTTTGGGCTGAAAAAACTAGAGGGAAGTAATCAACAATCCTCCCCTAAGTAAGTGGGTGTTAATTCAGATCCCCCCAGCGATCAACACCCCCCTTATCAAGGAGGGAAGGGGGGATCAACACCCTTATCAAGGGGGGAAGGGGGGATCAGTACCCCCCTTATCAAGGGGGGAAGGGGGGATCAACATCCTTATCAAGGTAGGGTTAATTCATGAATTAACCCTACTATGGGGGCAGGGGGGATCAGTACCCTTATAAAATTAAATATAAAGATGCTGAATTATTTGCTGATTTAGCAGCCGAAAAACCTTTGCCTGCTGAAAGAAATAGACGTAAAATTGTTGTAGAAATCAAAAGCCTTTTAATACTAAATCCGTTGAGTAACGCACAGAAAACGGGTTTCTCGGAGAAACCCGTTTTCTACTCATGCACTCATGCAAAAAGGGGAATAAATAATCAGTCTTTAATAACCAGATTTAGTATAAGTCCCTAGCTTTAGGACAGTATATTTTATATCGAAATTTAATCAGTCTTACTGAACCAGAATATCAAATTTATCTAGCCATTAAAGACAGCATTTATGAAAATTTTTTCCAACGAGAATCAATTCAGGCTATTGTGAAAATAAATCAATTACTTTTGCTGGTTGTTGAGATGGAAAAGGAGAAAATTTTACAATGGATAGACTAAAAAAATATCGCAATGCCATTAAAAAAGTATTAACAGAATATCACGAATGGGTTTCTGGTTCTGCTAATTTAGATCAAGAAAGTTGTCTGGTTTTTGACGAGATACATGATCAGTATTTTTGGCTTTTTATGGGTTGGGAAGGCAAGAAAAAAATCAGGAATATTCAAGTCCATATTAGGATTAAAAATGAGAAGATTTATATTGAGGAGGATTGGACAGAGGAAGGTATCGCTACGGAATTATTAAGGGAGGGTATTTCTAAAGAAGATATAGTTTTAGCTTTTTACGATCTGGAAACTCGTAAGTTAACAGGGTTTGCCGTGAGTTAAGTTATCGGTAAATCTTGCCTCCAAATCTGAGGTTGATAAAAGAAGCTTAAAGGAGCTATTCTGTTACTTTTTAACCATTTTCTCCCTATAGGTAACAAAAATTTGAGGTATAATTATAATATCTCTATAAACCCGCATAAAAAAGCTTATGGCCATTTCAATTACTTTAACCCTACCTGATGAGATTTTTAATCTAGATCAATCCTTAGCCCATTCAATTAACCGTGATCTTAATGATATATTAGTAGAAGCGATCGCTTTTTCTATTAGTCCCAATTATCAAGGCGAAAAAATCTCATCCCTAAATTCATTATCAGATGAAGAAATTATCAAATTAACTCAATTACAAATGGCATCAGAACAGGATCAAAGATTAAGCGAGTTGCTCAATCAACAACAAGAGAGGGATTTATCAACCTTTGAAAATACGGAACTTTGGTCATTGATGCAAATTTATCAAATAAACTTGTTAAAGAAGTCTCAAGGATTACATGAAGGGGTTAAAAGAGGATTAATTTCACCCTTAGAAGCATGAATCCTAGCCCTATTCCCGACTATATTAAAGATAAAATTCGCCAACAAGCTAATACTAAATCTGGTTATTAAAAACTGATTATTTATTCCCCCTTTTGCATGAGTGCCTCTCCTTTATAAGTAGCCTATACTCAACGGATTTAGTATAATTGCTGATTGTCGGTATTCCTGCAAATGTGAGATGCAACAGGTCAATTTATTGCGGGGGAACCTAGGAGCGAAGGTGATAATTTCGGTCAAAGAAATAAGTAGAGGTAGAACCTCGCTTATCTGCGTTGCAAGCTATAACCTTACAACGAGTCAAAAATATTTATATAACCTAAAACTATCTTAAATATAAAAAACCATAATAAATGATGATTAAATAACCCTTGACTTCCCCCCCCCTTGTGATAGCTTCGGTTGTAGGATATTGGCGCAAAACTAGCGTTAAATATGATCATAATTCTGTCCTATTACTGTCATCAAATCCATGAAAAAATTACTGACAATTTTAACCCCTTTGACTCTGATGGGGTTAGCCGGGGTTGCTCCTGCTCAAGCGGCAATAGTAGCTGGTTGGAATCAATTTAACGCTTTTACGGCATCCTATCCCAAAGCGGCGGATACTGTAGGTGCGAATATAACCAGCACTGGGTTAGACACCGCTGGGTTAGCTCGGCTGAGTAGTTTTAGTGCTCAGTTCGTTTTGAATGAGTGGAATACAGGTAGCACTGTTGATACCAGCGAATACGTGGAATTTGCCGTACAACCTGGTGCGGGTTTTCAAGTCGATTTTACTAACTTGCAACTCAATGCGGCGCAGGATTCAGCCGGGCTAGATTTAGTCTTGCGCTCTAGTGTTGATGGGTTCACCAATAATTTAGGGACACAAGTTAGCCTAACAAATAGCTTTAATACCTACAGCTTTGACCTAAGCAGTTTAGCACCTCTTCTTCTATGGTGAAAACTCCGCTAATGTTACCGGTGGTGGGTTTGTGGCTCTTAATGGGGATATCACTCCTACTCCAACGGTTTCAACCCCAGAACCTAGTGGCATAGTGAGTTTAATCGCTGTTGGTGCGTTGGGTGCCGCTTCCCTTCGTCGTCGGGGATAAATTATCCTTAAGAGGGGCAACTACAGAGGGGTTGCCCCGATATACTATCATCAATTTTAGATTTGATCACCAGTTAATCAACATTATGTCATACAAAGATATTATTACCATAGAACCGGGAAAAAGGAGCGGAAAACCTTGTATTAGAGGAATGAGAATTACTGTTTATGATGTTCTCTCCTATCTGGCTTCGGGAATGACTTATGAAGAAATTTTAGAAGATTTTCCTTACTTAACCAAGGCGGATATTTTAGCCTGTTTGAGTTATGCCGCCGAGCGTGAACGTCAAACCATTTTAGTTAACTAATGAAGTTACTTTTTGATCACAATTTATCACCTCGCTTAGTTAGTCTATTAGTTAATATTTATCCCGATTCAAATCATCTTTACTTGCTGGGATTAGACCAAGAATCTGATTATTATGTCTGGGAAATCGCTAAAATACAAGACTATATTATTGTCACTAAATATTCGGATTTTAATGAATTACTAATTCTCAAAGGTTTTCCGCCTAAAGTAATTTGGATTCGTTTGGGAAATTGCTCTACTAAAACTATAGAATCATTGTTAAGAGATAACTACGAAGCTATTTTATCTTTTGAGGGAGATCAAAATCTTGGTATCATCGCTTTATCCTAATCCTTTGAGATTCGGGGCAAGTGTTCGCTTGTTTACATTCCTGTGGAGAGCTATTGTCCGGCACTATAGGAGCGAAGGAAATAATTAGGGTTTGCGGCAAAAAGTTTTTCGGGGGTGTGGGGTTTTAAGCTAACCTTGGAACGAGTCAACGAGTCAAAGAAATAAGTAGAGGTAGAACCTCGCTTATCTGCGTTGCAAGCTATAACCTTACAACGAGTCAAAAATATTTATATAATCTAAAACTATCTTAAATACAAAAACTATAACAAATAATGATTAAACAACCCTTGACTTCCACCCACCTTTGTGATATGTTTGGGGCTAGGATATTGGCACAAAACTAGCGTTAAATATGATCATAATTTTGCCCTGTTACTGTCATCAAATCTATGAAAAAATTACTGACAATGTTAACCTCCTTGACTCTGATGGGGTTAGCCGGGGTTGCTCCTGCTCAAGCGGCAATAGTAGCTGGTTGGAATTCATTTAATGCCGCTACCGCATCCTATCCCAAAGCGGCGGATACTGTGGGTGCGAATATAACTAGCACTGGGTTAGACACCGCCGGGATAGATCGCCGGGTTCAGTCTTTCGTCTTGGGTTCTACTGTTAGTACATCGCCGGGTCGGTGGAATGGAAATAGTACTGTTAATACCGGCCAATACGTCGAATTTGCCGTACAACCTAGTGCAGGTTTTCAAGTCGATTTTACTGACTTGCAACTCAATGCGAGGCAGGATGAAACGCAGCTAGATTTAGTCTTGCGCTCTAGTGTTGATGGGTTCACCAATAATTTAGGGACACAAGTTAGCCTAACAAATAGCTTTAATACCTACAGCTTTGACCTAAGCAGTTTAGCACCTCTGGACTTAATGTCTTGTTCATTGCTAATAACTCCGCTAATGTCGCTGGGGGTGGGTTTGTGGCTCTTAATGGGGATATCACTCCTACTCCAACGGTTTCAACCCCAGAACCTAGTGGTATAGTGAGTTTAATCGCTGTTGGTGCGTTGGGTGCCGCTTCCCTTCGTCGTCGGGGATAAATTATCCTTGGCAGGGGCAACTAAAGAGGGGTTGCCCCGAAATTGGTTAAATATTATCAATATTCTTTTACATTTCCTCGGCAATTTGTTAAGGTGATAAGGTGAAAGAGGAATAACAATCAATAGAGCCAATGACTCCCCAATTAATGATTCAACCTTCGTCTTTAATGAGAGAAGGGGTTGAACTCCGCGAATTTGGTAACATTTATTTATTCAGGTTTACTTCAGAGCTACAATCTCGTTTTGAGCAGTTATTAGCTAAGAAGAAAACTGACAGTCTCTCTGTTGACGAAGAAGCGGAGTATGCTGGACTTTCTGAACTAGAGCGAGTTTTTACGCTTATTAACGCCCAACTTGCCACAAAAAGTCAATGGTGTCCCTATCAACTCGAAGAATAGTCCGACAACGAGCCAAATATCTTTGTGAATATTGTCATTCTCCAGAATACTTGAGTCCAGACCTTTTTACCCTTGACCACATATTGCCAAAGTCCTTGGGGGGGACTGATAATCCTGACAATCTTTGTTTGGCTTGTCATCGTTGTAACGAGCGACACTATAACTTTACCACAGCGATTGACCCTTCTACTCAAACAGAAGTCTCTCTATTTAATCCCAGAGTGCAGCAGTGGGGAGAACATTTTATCTGGACAAAAGACGGACTAAAAATTATCGGCATAACTCCTATAGGTAGAGCGACTTGTCATCGTTTTGACTTTAATGATGAACAAAGGGATGAACCATCTATCCAAACAGCGCGCCAGTTTTGGGTTGTGGCAGGGTGGCATCCTCCCCAGTCAGATCCCTGTCAGGATTGAAACCTTTCAAAGAGGATTAATTTCAACCTTAGAAGCATAAATCCTAACCCTATTCCCGACTATATTCCCTGTCCTTTACGTTTCCTCGGCAATTTGTTACAATGTTTCTTGAGTATGTTTCTATTTTTTAATTAGAGAAAATATGCAGATAAAAGACATGACTCCCCAAGAGTTACAAAGTTTAATCCGTAATACAGTAGATGATACTCTAGATGAATACTTTGGTGATCCGGATGAGGGAAAACAAGTCAAAGAATCTTTTAAAGAAAAGTTATTAGAAATCCAACAAAAAAGACTACAAGGAAGAGCGACTGTTCCCGCAGCTGAGGTGGATAAAAGATATGGGATAGAACCTTAAATGAGCTATTCTGTTACTTTTGAACCAGAGTCGATAACTGATTTAGATTTGATCACCGATTTTATCAGACTGAGGATTCTTAATAAAATTAAATGGTTAGCCATCAACTTTGAACAGATAACCCCCCTACCTCTTACGAGAGAATGGTCAGGGTTTTATAAATTAAGAGTAGGAGATTATCGGGTTATTTATGAATTTGATCGAGAGAGTAGGATAATTATTATTATTAGAGTAGGTCATAGAAGTGAAGTTTATGACTAAATACTTACTAAAATAATGGGATCAGCAATAAGCTAAGATACATTTTAAACGCCTATCCTTAGAATTGGGAAGGGGGGTCATTTGAATTAAACTAAATTTAATCATCAACAAAAATTAAAGGGGTAAATATTGTATTATATTCATAAATTCTTCACTTTTTCCTAGTTTGGCAATTAATTCTAAATTTCTAATACAGTCCCCAATCCCTATAAATTCAATTTCTTCAGTTTGACTCAAGATAGCTTCTATTAAAAAATAGCTATCTTGAGTCAAAATTACTCTTGATAAATTTGGAGATTCATTACTTTATTGCCTGTGTTTTAAGTCGTTTAATAAAGGGAGAATCTCCAGCTTTTTCTCGCATTTTTTGGACAAATTCTCAATCAGCTTGGATAGCTTGATCTAATTCATCTCTATGTTCCCAATAGTAAGCTAATGCTGAGTGAATTTGACTCATACTTAAATCATGATGGTTAATGTGAATTTCTGCTGGAGTGCAACCCTAGGCTATTTGTGCCATAACTAGATCAATCACTTTCAGGGTAGAACCCGCAATTATTGGTACTCCCCGATGATCAATTGCAATATGTTTATAGTCTGTGAGATTTGTTGTCATCTAGAGAAAGTTAAGCGGCTCTTCTGGTTTCTGTGTGGAAACGGGGTCTATACTGATAGTTTCTTCAGCAAAATAGTCCTCAAAGTCTTTCTAGGTAAATATTTCACGATTCTATAAGCAAAAATTATTACCTCAGATGTACCAAGTCTAAAGCAGCAGGAAATGCCGTCACTCTAGGCATCTAGAGGACAGAACTAGGGTTATTACCAAGAGGCTAATCCTCTAAACATCTTAAGTAGTCATGCAAAATAAATTTCCCAGTGAAGATAGGCAAGAGGCAATAGGCAAGAGGCAAAAGCTTCATCGAAGTGTGTAATTAATTTTGCTTAGGTACTTACTGTCTAGTTTCTGGTCAACGAATCGCACCATGCCCCACACCCCACTTCCCAATCACCAGATCATCCTCAAGATAGTGATGGTGAGTTAAACTAGCAGGTGAAAGTAAAAAGCGATAAAAATCACACAATGATTTTATAGTCCTTCCATCATTCTTAACAAATCCCGTGACCATTCTTTGCTGGCTCGATCGCATTAGTGCTTCTGATCGCCCCCTAGTGGGGGAAAAAGCTTTTCTTGCCAGTGAATTACACCAGCGAGGATACCCAATTATCAGGGGATTTGCCATTTTTAACCGCATTTTTGCGGAATTTTTGGAAAGCATCAACAATGCTGACTCGTTTCTGACTGATTTTCCGCAATCTTCTCTCTATTTAGACGTAGATAACGCAAAAGCTTTGCAATTAGTCGCCAAAGAAAGTCGGCGCGCCATTTTACAAGCTAAAATTCCTCCTCTCTGGTTAGAGGAACTGGCAGCGGCCGTGGCACAATTATCTATGGATAGCCTAGTATGGCGCTTTTCCTTACCTGCTCATCTGTCTCGACGAACTCTCGGTTTATTTTCCGCCCCCATCAGTGGAATTAAAGCAGATAATCTAGAAAATGCCCTAAAACAAGCTTGGGCGGAGTTATTCACCGCCAGAAGTCTATTTTATTGGCGAAAAATGGGAATTGGTTTAGAAAAAATTCAATTATCTTTACTGGTACAACCGTTATTACCAGCCAATTGTGCGGGAAATGTGTTGATTAATGAGGATAACTGGCAAATTCAGGCAGTTTGGGGATTAGGACACAGTTTAGTTAATGGAGAAGTGGCACCGGATGCCTACATTATCGATCGCTCCGGTCAATTACGCAGTCGGCAATTAGGCAATAAATGCCGCGCTTATTATCTCAACAGTGACAGTAATCTGCTTGCACCACAATTATTAGCACCCAGTTTACAGGAAAGCTACTGTTTAGATAATTTCGCCCTCGATCGCCTTTGTCAACTGGTTCAATCTCTACTGGCGGAAAAACCCAGCCTAACCAGCATAGAATGGCTGATGATGCTGGATGGTCAAATTTATATTCTCAACTGTCACAGTCAGGAAATCACCCCCACTACCTCCAATTATCCCTTAAGAGGATTAGGGGCATCCCCAGGGTTGGCATCGGGAGTGGCAAAAGTGATCAGCAATTTCGACTCCCCAGAGGCAAATTTTCAGGATTGCATTCTGGTTACTGCTAATTTACCTCCGAAAAAACTGCCCCATTTACGCCAAATTCGAGCAATGATCACGGAACAGGGGGGATTAACTAGCCATGGAGCCATCTTAGCCCGGGAATTAGCCATTCCTGCCATTGTCGGGGTGAAAAATGCCACAGAAATTATCCGCTCAGGGGAGATAATTTTAGTAGATGGCACGAGGGGAATTATTTCTCTGGCATCTCAGGAACAGATTTCCTTACCCCCAGCACCCCCCAGAGAAATCGACAGGACGGCAATTGCTACCCGTTTGATGGTTAATCTCAGTCAAACTGAAAGTATTGTCGGAATCCGAGAACTGCCTATTGATGGGATCGGTTTATTGCGCTCAGAATGGATGATTTTAGAGTTACTTTCTCAGCGTAATCTAGAAGAATGGTTAACTCCAGAGGATCAAGAAGCATTTATCGAGAGATTAAGTGGTTTAATCGCACAATTTGCCCTTAGTATCAAGCCTAAACCTTTATTTTACCGTTCTTTTGATGCTCAAGATTCGGCTAAAGACAGTCGGGGAACCCATGGTTATATTTTAGATCCGACTCTATTTGATCTAGAATTGCAAGCTTTACGACGGGTACAAACCACCAGCGCCACCAATATTAATCTACTGCTTCCCTTTGTCCGCGGGGTTGAAGAATTTATTTTTTGCCGGCAACGGGTACAATCAGCTTTACTCACTCAAGTCCCTTCTTTCCAATTGGGGATAATGGTGGAAGTACCGGGGGTAATCTTTCAATTGAGGGATTATGTGCAAGCGGGCGTACAGTTAATCGCTATTGGTACTAATGATTTAACTCAATTACTGTTAGGCAGCGATCGAGAAGATTTCTCAGAATATTTTAATGCCCGTCATCCCGCAGTCAGGGCAGCTTTAAAACAAATTATCACCCAAGCAAAAGTTTTACAGATCCCCTGTTCCGTTTGCGGCATGGCTATCGTCCAGTATCCTGAACTTATCGATGATCTGATTGCTTGGGGTGTGACTTCTCTTTCGGTCGATACAGAAGCAGTTTTAGCCACTAGAGAGGCAATTGTTCGCGCCGAAAGAAGGTTTTTATTGGAAAATGGCAGATAACCTCGGCAAAAGGAGCGTTAGGGGTTGGCTGTTGGGGAAGATGTTAAGTAGGGTTTGCGGCAAAAAGTTTGTTGGTGGGGTTAGGAGTCAGTTATCAGTTATCAGTTATCAGTTAGAAGAGGATAGGGAAATGGGGGAATAGGGTAATGGGGAGATAGAGTAATTTCCACTAAAACCCTAAAACCCTAAAACCCCACTCCCCCAACACCTCATAATTTATAATTCCCATGAGCTTCGTGTTAGTAAGTCTGTCAAACTACTTAGCTTCGCCGAACGTCCGAAGGTTGCGCACGAAGTGGTCTCCCGAATTCATAATTCATAATTCATAATTCCCCACTTCCCTGCTCTTCTTAAACAGGATTTGGCATTAGATAGCGAACAGCCTGTCCCCTAATGCCTAGAGAATTTCAATAATTCCTTGACTGCCATCGAGACGAATTAATTGACCATCTTTTAACAATTTCATGGCATTATGCACATCCATAACCGACGGAATTCCGTATTCTCTGGCAATGATAGCACCATGGGATAATTGTCCCCCCACCTCGGCAATAATGCCCACAGCCTGGGATAATAAAGGGGACCATCCTGAGTCAGTATAGGGAATAACGAGAATAGTATTAGGGGCAATTTCTAGATTTTGTAAGGTGGGCATAATTTTGACTCGTCCCTCCACTGTCCCCCCACTAGCTGCAATTCCCTGTAAGCGTTTTTTGGCAGTTAAATTTGAAACTAAAAATTCTCTTTTCGGGGGTTGTCCATAAACGATATAGGGAATATCGGTTAATTGAGAGTTTTCTTGGAATTGTTGGCGACGCTGACGGATAATCTGGTTAAGATTGGCGATTTTATTATTCTGACCTAACTGGGTAACTTCTGAGTAATTTAGATAAAATATATCTCCCGTCTCTGATAATATTTGCTGCTGTAACCAGAGAGTTTCCAAAGCGAGAAAATGCCAGCGTAGGTGAGCTAAAAGACGGGAGTAAATTTCAGTTACCTGGTTTTTGATATTTAATCTTTTTTGGACATTGTGGGAAGATTTGACTTTTTTCTGGCTATTATTGCCCGGAATATCTAAGGGTAGTTGTAGCAGATATGGGGGATTTTCTCGCCATCTCGGTATCGAAATATCGGTCCCCACTTCGCTTAAATAACCGTAGGTTTCTAACCAGAGGGAAAAAGCAGAGTCAAAATCTCGATCGAGCGTATTTTTTCTCAGTTCAGATAGCGATCGCATTGAGGCTATTTCTGGGGCTTGGGAGTTATCCAATTTCTCAAAAGGTACTCGCGAAATACCGCGACGCAAAGCGAAGCTAAGAGGGGCAAGAATACTATAATAGGTAGCTTTTTTTAAGACGGTTAAAATCTCCTCAATTTGCTCTAAAATCTCCCCAGAAGATAAAGCTTCTAGGGAAGTAGCGTTAATTTTTTCGAGCGTCGGGATAAAATAGGTTTTTTGATCTTGGCTAAAGTCTTTCTCTAACTGTAATTCCCGTCCTAAAAGTTTTAATAAACCGGGGGAATTAGCCAAGGTTGCCGTTAAAGGTGGTTTGGTAAACTTTGCCCCTTTGGTTAGGAATTCTAAGCTTTCTGGAGGTAATCCCATGCGACGGAAAATTGTGCCTAATAAAGAAGCATTAAAATATGCTCTTTGATAGTGTAAAGTCGCTGTTTCATTGAAATCCAAATCGAGGGCTTTTTTGTCTAAAACTAACTGAAAAATATCTCCCCAAACTCCACAGGTTAAAGGACGATTAATCGACCAAGGCAAGGGACGAATTACTCCGGGGATAACTTCAGCTGCGATTTTTCTTGTCCAAATTGGCTGTAAATTAGTGATAGGACGGCACTGTAATAACCATAATTTTTGTCCGTCATGAGTCCATTCTATATCTTGGGGAATGCCATGATCAAGGGTTTCTAATTGCCGACAAAGATTAGCTACCTGTTGAATAATAGCTGGGGGAATATCTCCCTCTCCGATGATGATGTTTTCTTCTAAATTAACTCGATAACTTTCGGGGGTGATTCTTCCCGATACAACTCTGGTGGCATCTCCGGGTAAAGCTTCAATAACCACATCTAAACTGAGAGGATTAATCGGATCACGACTGAAGGCAACTCCCGAAAAAACTCCTCGAATTTGTTCTTGAATTAACACAGCCATGGCCGTGTTTTCTTGACCTCGATCGAGTCGATAATTAACAGCATTAGGACTATTATAGGAGGTTTGGCAACTTAAAATCGCCGCCGCTAAATTTTCTCGATCAACAACGTTAAGAATTGTGGTATATTGTCCCGCAGATGAAGCAGTTTCACTATCTTCTCCAATAGCGGAAGAGCGCACGACTAAGGGATGATTAATATCAGGATTAAGAGATTCTATTAACGGTTGTGGATCATCCCCTGCTGGTAAAATCCACCCCCTAGGAATGGGATAACCGGCACGCTTAAGATCGGCTAGAGTAGCGGCCTTTTGTCCCACTTTTAAAGCTGCCAGATTGTCATCAAGAGTTCGGATCGATCGATCTCCACGAAAAAAACGAAACATAGTTTTTGATTCATTGTTAACACTTGCTTCAGGTAAGTCTAAATCATCGGCGATTTTTTGAAAAATTGCCCCTAATAAACAGGCTAAAGCAATGGCAGTTATAATATAACCTGAATCGTGGGGACGGCGCAAGGTGAGAATTAAAGCTAATAAAAATAATCCTACCAATCTACCCGTAGATTTTTCCCGAAAAATAGTAAAGCTAATCCCACTAATAATTGAGGTGAGAAAAACAGCGACAAAATCGTGAACGATTAATCCCCAGAAAACATTAGTAGTTCCTGCACCTTTTCCTAACCAATAGCGTCCCATGACTAAGGCAATTAAAGCTAATAATTCCCAAGTGGAGCCGGTGGGGAAAAAGCAACGGGTTAGGAGAATAACGATAATTCCCTTGGCTGCTTCCGAAATTACCGCCAAAATTCCCACTAATTTACCCCCATGGTAAAAAGCGGCAGTTACACCGATATTACCAGTCCCTAATTGGGATAATTTACGTCCAGTTACGACATAATTTATCCAGTCGATCAGAGGCAGTCCCCCGATTATGGGACAGACTAAAAAAATAAATAGGGAACCCCAAATTTCTGTCATTATATTTTCTGGCTCTAAAAAATAGTTACTTCTCGGTGGAGTCCTGTCGGGTATCGAGGTTAGAATAATTCCGTTAACACTCCCTTAAATCTTATATGGTATTCTAGCTCTATTAACCTACGACATTATTTATTTTAAATTTTACTTCATAAATACTTACAGTTTTTCTCGGACAGATGAGGTATAATGACAGAGATTGCAGCAATTACGGGTGTCTTTCTTGGAGACTGACCTAAAAGCTTCTTCGAGAGCCTTGTTTAAGTCTCGATAATTTTTCGGTTGCAATTTTCCCAAGATAGACTTGGCTTTTGGGCAAAAGTTTTCAATAGTTTTCAATCGAGGTAAAGTCGAGAGAGTAAGACGGACTTCTTCGCTGACATGAATTTTATCGCTCACCGTTGGCTCATTTCTGGAACCGAAAATTTGATAAATTGTCTCAAATGTAGTCTGGCAAAAGCATTGAGTGTTATACTCGAATATTTGTTGGTACAAAAAAACATTTTGAGTTTAAGAAATCGCCACTGTTCTGCTTACCTTATTCGCTAAAAAGCATACACTATAAAGGTTACGGCAATTTTAAAACCCTTACCTTAAAAAATTAAGCCAACAATGAGTTATAGTTGATAGCAATTACACAAAATTATTATCTTAAAAATAAAATAAAAATAGGTTTATGTTGCTTGATTCTTTGGCAATGTCTTCAGTAGAACTAGATAATCTAAATCAACTTCCTGATTGTTCAGCAATATATTTTGTTTGCTATCGATTCTCAAAATAAAATTCTTTATATTGGTCAAGCCGTTAGTCTTTTAAATCGCTGGAAAAATCATCATCGTATATATCAATTACAAGAAATTAATCAAGATTATCCTGTAAGAATAACTTGGCAAGTTGGCAATAATGAAGAGTTAAATGAAATTGAACTATATCTAACTAAACATTTTCCACTTTTGCTAAATAGAACAGAAGTTAAATCTCCACTAGAGCATCAATTGCATATCCTCCTTGGGGAATTCCAATAATAGGACAGCCTATATACAATGTTCCCTCTACATCTGTTCTTTCCTCAAAATATTTAGCTAATCTTTGAGAAAATACAGGTTTAGCTGAAGAACTGCGAATAACGTTAATCATAATTTTTACATTGTAAGTTCTTTTACCAGAATCATTAGATGCCTATTGATTCTTGAGGAGGGCAACAAAATTACTATAGCATTTTTTTAACCATCAAGTTATGTTATGATCATCCGTTAATCCCCAGTTCTAATCTAAAGCTATAAATATAGGTATTAACCTCTCACAATAAACCGCGATAGCGGATAAAAACGAGGATTACTGCCCAGGAACCTAAAGCTACTTTAACGGCGACTAAAATGTTTAGTATCGGTAAAATACCCCCACTAAATAGCGCCCCTAATTCCCCGTGGGGTAACTCAAATCCCGATAGAGTAATGGCTGCTAAAACAATAAAAACTAAGACGGAAATTTTCTCCCATGTTGCCGCTTGCCAACGGCGATAAATTGCCTGCATCCATTCGGGAGACGAGGTAATTGCTATTAAACCAATTGCTGTACCTCCGGCGACTCCAGCGGCAAAACCTCCCCCCGGACTTAAATGGCCGCGGATAGCTAATTCAATGCCCACTAAAGCGGCAATTGTTGACCCTAAACGGGCTAAAATAATTGAAGGTTGGTCGGTAAATTGATGGATTTTACTGGCGGGTTTTTCGGTGGCTAAAAGAAAATTCGCCCCCATAATGGCAATGGTAAAAACCACCACTTCATAGATAGTATCGTAAAGACGATTACGAAAAATAACCACCGAAACCGCATTAGGAACACCACCGTCGCGCACCAGCGATTCAACAATTTCTAAGGATGATATAGAGGAGGCAGTATTGGGAATAATTACCATTTTGACAGCGAAGGCAATGGCGGCTAGAGTATAAATCCATTTCATTAGTGTTTCTCCTCTAATTTTGGGGTTTCAATACAGATTAAAATCGTGTTGGCTGCCGTTAATTCATGTTTAAAAATATCGTAGAGATAGGGTAATCTAATTGTGGTTTCGTAGGGGATAGTTTCTGGATTGTCTTGACGGATACAGACGGCATGAACATTCTTATCCATAAGTGCCTGTTGCAAAGCTTGTTTATCACTGTAGGCAACTAATTCCAAACGCATAAAACGTTTACTTAAAACCGTTTGTAGTTGAGTTTTTAACTGTTCTAAAACTGTATCGGTTTCCTCGGCAATTACTCCTAAACGCATCACTAAAGAGGAACGAATCGCCACCGCGTAGAGAGTTACAGCTAACATGGTTCCCATCAAAGCTTCGGTTAAAGATACATCTGCCGCCCCTAATAAAGCATAAACTAAGGCTGCTATTGCCCCTAAAACCCCGCGAATTACTAAAGCTTGGTAGGGATTAGATTGTAACATCACCATCGCCGCAGTTAAAGGCAAGAGGGCAACAATAACATAGAGATAACTTTCATTCATCTTTAATTTTACTCTCGATCGCTAGAAGTATAAGCTAAAACGTAGCCTAACATGGTGTTCCAAATTGCCAGGGAAATTATTGCCAATAACAATAAAGGCCAATTTTGGGGAACTTTCAAAAGTAGCCCGAAAATAATCGCCATGGAACCCAAAGTATCAGCGACAGATAGGCCGTGTAATTTATATAATACCGAGCGCTTGTCTAAAAGATGCGCCGTTCCCCAAAACCAGAAAAAAACTCCGATAGTGATGCAGATATAACTGAAAATGTCAATCATGATTCGTTCAGTCGTTTAAGAATTTGTGCTAATAACATAAAGCCGGCATTACCGACACTGAGAATAATCACTGCTACCACTCCAATCATCCAATCATCCCGCAGAACTGACACCACTAGAATAATAATCGATGATTTACTAGAAGCACTGGCAAAGGCGGCCATTTTTTGCCAGATGTCATCATTTCTTGCCACTTCATAAAGGGGAATGAATAAAGCGACAATCATGGCAATGAGAACAATATTCATCCCTGTTGACTCCGTTTAATTACATGAACTTCATAACCCTCATTTTCCTTGTATTCGGTGACGATGGTTTTCGGGGTAAAGGTAATGAGAAATATATCCCAAAAAGCTAATCTGGGTGAACGTTTACCCGAAATTCTCTCGAAAATAATTTCTTCTTCCTTGTGGGGACGAAAGATAATTTCAAACGCTTCCTTATAAGCTTGGGGAATAGCCATAAAAACTTTAATTATTACCTTTAACCAATCGCCTAAAGTTTCGCTAGAGGCGAAATTACGGGGTAAAAGAAAAGCAATAGCCACCCCGATCATAATATTAGCAGGGGTAAAATTAGCGGTGAGCAAAAACCACATAGTTAAACGCAGAATTATATGTCCGATCATGCCAATACCATCCAAAATAATAGAACTAACATTATACTCATCATACCGATGAGATGATCAAATTGTTCCCATGCCCGTGATAATTTTAGGGATAACTTTTTAAAAACTCCCAGATATAACCACCACCCCGCACCGATGACGGCTAAAGCTTTGATAATATTGGGGAGATTATAAGCTTCAACATAGACAGCATTGGATAAAAATAAGGCGGCAAGGAGTAGAATTATTGCTATCCAGAAACCGATAGTTAGCTTCTGTTTACTTTCGCCACCCGCATGGGGTAAAAAGATAAATTTAGCAAAGGAAATCGCCGTCCCCACCGCCACAAGATTGATCATAATTTCTTGCCAGGGGACTAAATTTTTCATCGTTAACGCTTTTGCGCCAAAACCAGATAATAAGGGGAATCCAGAGATAGAAAAACTAGCAACCACTAGGGCAATCCAGAGGGAATTAGGGATCGATTGTTGCTGTAATTCTTTAAAATTGCGACTGGGTAAAACTCCCGCTAACAGAAATAGGCAAGATTTAACTAAACCGTGGGTAAGGGTATAAAAACCACTGACTACCGGGGCGGCTAAAATAAAACCTAATTGGGAAATAGTATGGAAGGCTAACATCCGCTTGCTATCCTTTTCAAACACTGCGTAGGATACGCCAAAAATCGCCGTTAGCACCCCCAAAAGCCGAATTAGTCCATCCAAATCCCCTAGTATTAAAGCACAGCGCAGGAGGGGAAAAATGCCAGCTTTTACCACCACCCCCGACATCAGCGCCGAGACGGAGGTTTCCGATTCCGAGTGTGTCATCGGTAGCCATAATCCCGAGACAAAGATTCCCCCTTTGACTAATAATCCCATGAAGATTAAAGCCAAGGCTTCGGGAGGTGCGCCCTTTAAACCAGCAAAAGCAAAGGAATTATTGGCTTTATAGACTAAAACTGCGCCAATAAGGTAAAATAGCATCGCCACATTGCTGATAAACAGATAACGCAGGGCAACCCAGAGAGAGCGATCGCTGCGAGGATAGGCAATCACCAGAAAAGCGGCAATACTAATTACTTCTAAGGCAACGTAAACGCTAATAAAATCTTCACAGACGAAGACAGAATTAATGCTGCCGTGGAGAATGATAGCTTGAGCGTAAAAAAAGGCGGTTTTGCTACTTTCCCAGTTATAAAAAATAACTGCCATCGTCACAAGGGCATTGGTGAGGATAAAATAGGCACTTAACTGATCGGCTACCAGTTTCACGCCATAATTATCCAGTAGGTTGAGGGTTATGGGGGAGGGTTGGCTAAATAGAAGGAGAGAATAGGCGAGAGAGATAATAGTGGCGGCTAGAGCCAGATATTTGTCTAATCGCGGCAATAAATAGATGATAAAGCCGATCAAAAAGGGTAAACTTATCCAAGCGATCGTTAAAGTATTCATGGTGTGTTATTTTTTTCTATCTCACTGCTGTCGAGGGTGGGGTTATCTTTGGCTAATTTCATCACTCCCACCAGCATTAACGCCTGAATCGAAAAACCGATGACGATCGCTGTTAAAATCACTGCTTGGGGTACAGGATCGGCGTAATTTTGCTGTTTAACTGTACCGAGGATGGGAGTAAATAAACCGTCACGGGAAGAAATCACCACATAATACGCGATAACGCCGGTACTCATGACATCCATGGCGATAATCTTCATGATTAAGTTTTTTTTCAGGAATGTTCCTAAAAATCCGCACAAAACGGTGGCGAATACAAACAACTCTAGCAGGGGAATTGTCACTGGGCTTCTTGATTAGATTTGGTTATGAGTCAAAATACTTTTTCTAATTATCCTCGATCGAGTCCTATTGATCAAGAATTTTTCGGGTGGCAAATAGATTGTTTTGGATCTATAATTATTATTGAAGAAAATAAAAGCAAGCGGTTTCGCTTTAATAATGTATATCTTGCCAGAGAGCGCAATCATACTAAATCCGTTGAGCATAGGCTACTTATGAGGACAGGCAATAGGCACTCTTGCAATAGGCAAAAGGGGGAATAAATAATCATTCTTTAATAACCAGATTTAGTATCAGTAATGTTTTGAAAATCTTTGATATTTTTGGTTGCAATAATAACCCGAAGCTCTCCCGCCCGTCCGCTTCATCAACTTGTTAGTATTTGTGTAAGAATAACCTGAACAATTGTTATAGGAAAGATAGATTCACACTACATTTCATACTAAATCCGTTGAGTATAGGCTACTTATGAGGAGAGGCACTCATGCAAGAGGCAAGAGGCAAAAGGGAGAATAAATAATCAGTTTTTAATAACCGGATTTAGGATTATTCATAGTCAAACTTCCGATACGTCCCCACTGAGGACTCAGCAGGCTAACGTTGCCCATCACCCGCCGCAGATAGCCTTGAACAATCAACAGAAGCCTTTTAACGGTCGGTGTGCATTGGGTTTGTTATGCGAGCGTCCTGCGGGAAAGCAAATGAGCGCATCGATTGCCGAGTTCCTCCCGAAGTCGATTTGATACTCCATAGGACGATTGTATGTTGATCGTCCAAGCGATGACGCGAATTCTATCATTGAACCAACCATTGAAAAGCTCAATGTCGTGCTTGTGGAATCCCTTAATCGCCTCAGATTCTTGCCACCTAATGTCAAACGATTGACGGAAATGAGTTAGAACGCCACGACCATTGATCAGAATGCAATCAAGTTGTGAATCCAACATTTGTTGATGCAAAAAGCTTACATCGTTCTTAAGCAGTTGCTTTTTAACATCTGACTCCAGACCACTCCAAACAGGATAAGTAGCCCATTGTACCAAATCAAGATGACAAGCAGTATTGTCGTAGTAGGATCCTCCACAGAGCCGAAGAATTGCATCTAGCTGGTCAAACCACTTCCTGTACGGGTTACGGTGAAAGTAAGTATTGCAATCGTTGACGATTGTTTGTATATCGGAATCACTCGCATCTTCAATCGAGGTAAGACCAAGAGAAATGTTCGTCGATAGACGGCGGTCTTCGTCAGATAAAAGATTGCCATTTGCGTCAACAAATTCTGCGCGGCTTGGATTCAAGCCAAGTGTCGCTATTCTAGCAGTTTGAGCATTTCCGAAAGCTATAACTGGTGTTGATTGCGGGACAACAAACTCACCGGGGAGGGGTTGGCGAATTCTTGAAGTAATATATTCAGCTACCATGTATTTCGTGAAATAACCTTTACCGCATAACTATATCATTATAGTGACATTTTCCGTCTAATCAACTCCTATTGATAAACTTCTGTAAATAACTTTTGATCTTCTGGCCAGTCTTCACCGATCGGGGTTACTAATAAGCTTAAAATGTTAGAGTCCAGAATTACAATCACTCTTTTAATCCCATCCCTTAACTTTTCTCAGATTTTCTAACTGTTCTAAGCGAGATTTTGCCCATGCGATTGCTGGCTGATTTTTTTTGTTTCTGCACTTGATCGGTATCGGATTTATTCGACGTATAAAAGTCTGTCCAATTGAGAGGTTTAGTTTCTTGATTTTCGTATTCTTGTATTTGCCAGAGGATTGCCATAGCCGTATGCTTTAAAGAGATTAAAACTTGCTTAAACTGACTTGTTTTCTCTGGTTGCAAGCTAGGAGCATTTAAAAAAGCCTTGGCGATCATCTTAAAAGATTCTAGGTAGTTGTGGGGAAAATAGCCAATATATTTTTCTATTATTATCTCTGAGAGGATGGTAAGACCGAAGTAAATATGATAATATTGAGCGGGTTTATCTGTTGATTTTAACGAAGCATCTAACATTATTTTCTTCACTCGAATTAACTCGATAAAACCCTGTAAATAATTATCATAATATGCCATTTTTTTTAAGCTATCAGCAGACAAAAATTCACAATACTTAGCTTGAAATTCTCTTGTTATTGGTTGATATTCAAGAGAATAAATATTTTCCGCTTGAGGTGGAGTTTGAGCTGCTCTGATTTTTTCTATAACTTCAGTAATTTTTAAATAATCATTTTGATATTCCTTGAGGAAATTAAGGGATTTATCGGAAGTAAATAGTCTTTCTAAATCTGCTTTTAAAAAACTTATTTCAGCTAACATTTCTTCACTGCTAACTAGCGGCAAAGATAACAGCAAATCTTCTGTAGTGATCGTCATGATTTAGATAGCTCCTTAAGAACAACCCATGTTCTCATACTAGAATAATTATCCCAACGGGATTCGATTGTATTTAGGGCTTGCTGAATAAACCTAAACACCCCACACCCCACGAAAAACTTTTTGCCGCAAACCCTAACTATTGATTATCTTTCCGCTGCAACTAGCGGACAGACTAATCTTCGCTTTCTTGATCATTCCTCTCTTCAAACCCTAGCCAAAAAAGTAACGCATTCTCAACCTCCATCATTTGCTCAGATGTCAGATTTCCTAATTTACGCAAAAGCTTTGCATGGGGAATTGTAACGATGTTTTGTACATCAAAGACTCCTTTTCTAAGGAAGCGAGCTTGGACTTTCACTTCAAATCTTGAACCACGAGAGCTTGTCGTATGTGGAACCAGAGTCGCTAAGGCACGCTCTTGATTGAGCGCAGGAAACTGATAACCAAACAGGGTCTGACTTTGGCCACATAACCCAGATCAACCAGCCAAACCTGACCACGATCAGGGCTATCCATAGGAAGCTTCCTGATCGTCTAATTCTAGAAAAATTCCCTCGGCATTGAGGACTAGATCTTCATCAGATAAGGGCGGAAAATCCAGGTGAATTGTCCGCTTCAGAATCTCTAATAGCAAATCTAACCGCTCTAAGTCTGTCAAGCGGTCAAAGGTATCTAAAAGTTCCTGAACTATAGCAGTCATAGCGGTTGCCCTATATCTGCTCAATACTATAACACAAGCTTAACAAGGAGCTTAGTCATTACTTGACAGCCCCAATAAATTCTGAATGTAAGTTTGGAATCCCCCCAAACCGCCATCGTCATTCCAACGCTGTCTGAAAGTTGGTAACTTCTCCAATTCCATCACCTTACCACCTTGATAGTCGAGAACTTCTGGATAATCAAACATCGCATCTGCTTTGGCTGATACAGGTGGATTATCAAAATCAATAGCCCAAAGCACCTCAACATTTCGATAGATGTCATAATCATCCTTGCCAATTTCACGTTGGGCTTTGCAGTCGAGAACTTTTACTAAATGGGTAACATACCCTTGCTGCCTGAGTAGTATCAAACTATCTTTTTCGGGTTTATTGGCATTGACTTCATCGTCTTTCCATGCCAGTTTGAAGGAATTAGAAACCTTATATTCCCGATATGCCCATGTACCATCGTGTCGCCTTACATTTTTAGTCCACTTCAGATATTGTAAATCCATGTCAATATCTCTAAATAAAACTATAAGTTAAACTCGATCGCGATGACGACGATCAGCGATAAAAGACTCTACTAATTTAACATCTTCGATACTACCGATCACTAAAGGTGTGCGGGTGTGTAATTTATCGGGAACGATATCTAAAAGATTTGTCACCCCATCACTAGCTTTACCTCCTGCCTGTTCAATTAAAAAAGCAAGGGGTGCAGTTTCATAAATTAAGCGCAATTTTCCCTGGGGATTTTTAACAGTACCCGGATAGAGAAAAACGCCACCCTGCATTAAAATTCGATGGATATCTCCCACTAATGCCCCACTGTAACGGGCCGTGTAACCATCATGACGGTGGACATAACGGGTATAGTCGCGAATTGCCTCATCCCACTGCCAAAAATTGCCCTCATTGGTACTATAAATCGGGCCATGGTCGGGGATAATAATATTCTCTTGGGCGAGGATAAATTCCCCTAAACTGGGGTCAAGGACAAAGGCATGAACACCGCGACCGATCGAGTAAACTAAAATAGTCGAGGGTCCGTAGAGAATATAACCGGCGGCGATTTGTTTACGACCATTTTGCAGTAAATCCCGCGCCTCTCCGTCTAAATCATTATCTTCCTGTTGACGGATGGCAAAAATCGAACCCACATTTAGGTTAATATCCACATTGGAAGAACCATCGATCGGGTCGTAGAGTAGGGTATAGCGACCGATGGGACAGTTTTCTGGGATATAATAGGGTTTATCCATTTCCTCGGAAGCAAGACGGCAAACTAAACCACTTTGCTTAAAAACCGAGATAAATACTTCATTGGCAAAAACGTCCATTTTCTTGACTGATTCCCCTTGGACGTTGGTTTCTCCAGTAAAACCTAGCACATCCGCCATTAATCCCGCTTTACTGAGACGACGGGCAATTAATTTCCCCGCTAGGGCAATCCGACTCATAATTGCGCTTAAATCCTGTGCGTCGGGGGAAAAGCTTTGTAGTTGTTGCAGGACGTGACGGGAGAGGGTGGTACAATCTCGATCGAGGCTATATTCGGGGATAGAAAAGGGAATATTGCTAACCATAACTGTAATTGCCAGTAATAAAGTAAAAAAAGGGAAACTCGTCTAGTCTCAATTATGACTATGATTTGATCCTAGCCAAAATTTTCCCTATTGCGGGCTAATTTTTAGATCAGTTTTAGAGTTGGCTAATTTTTACCCCATTGATCATTAAATTTTGGTCAATAGTTGCCCTCTCAATTTAAGTCGATGGGGATACACCGGGCAACCGTTTATATTTCAAGTAATAGGCAAAAACTGTTATTAAAACAATAATTATTGTGCCGATACCTAAATAGTTAGGAACCCAAAAATCAGCCGCAATGGTATTAATTTCTCCTGGTTTTAAATGCCAAATTAACTGATTATCAACTTGTTCTACCGAGGGATTTAATCCTGAGTCATCTTCAATATTTTGACCAGCGAAGGAAGTCTTTAAAGCGAAGTCGATATCAACTAAGGAACCGGGGCTAATGATAATATTTCCCTGTTCGGAAAGCACACCTAAAGCCCGCAAATCAACGGTTAATTTTAAGTTTTTCTGGCTCAAAAAGAACCAATCTTGTTCTGTTACTGCCAGTTTTGAATCCAGTTGCAGTAACTTTATATCATCGGTATTAGCAGAGTTTTTGATTTTAAAGGAAGAACTAGGATCAAAAAATTGATTGAATTTTTCCTCTAATTCCTGACTATTACTAAAGGGAATAGTGACAATTATTTCTCGTTCGGAAATATGATCGGTTTTCCCCTTAAGTAATTTTGCCCTCTGTTCGATACTATTTAACCATTTAGTGGCTTCGGTTTGACTGAGACTGGTTAAACGTTGTCCGAGGGTGATATGTTGAATAATTTCCCCGTGGTGTTGGTGGGGAAAATTAATGCCCACATCGTAACGGACACAGCCAGTTAAAAAGAGAAAAATACCGCATAAAAAGGGCAGAATAAAGCGGTTTTTTCCGATTTTTTCGGTGGTTGATTGATTCATAATTAATCTTCTTCTAAGTCGTCATAACTTGCTGAACTGCCACCGCTAACCGTAACTAGATCGATTTGCTGACGATAATAGTCTACATCTTTTACCTCCACTTCTACCTCATCACCGAGACGATAGGCAACGCGATTTTTCCGTCCTACCAAACAGCTATGACGGGCGCGATATTCGTACCAATCATCCTTGAGAGAAGAAACATGGACCAACCCTTCCACTAATAAATCGGAAATTTCCACGAAGAAACCATAGGATTGTACACCGGTAATTAAGCCGCGAAAAACTTGACCCATTCTTTCTTTCATTTTCTCGGCTTTTTTCAATCCTTCTAGGTCTTTTTCCGCATCTTCAGCAATTTTTGAGCGATCATTGAGATGGGAAACAATTAGATGGCTTTCCTCTTCTAACTCCTCCTGAATTTGACTTGGGAGAATATTCCAATTAATCTGTCCATGACAGCTATTACTGCCCAAATTAACCCCAACTTTGACGATTTTGCTGCGGCGATCTTTCCCCTCGGTTAGTAGGAGTTTTAACACCCGTTGTACCCAAAGATCGGCATATCTTTGTAGGGGGGAGAGACAGTGGGTATAATTGCTAGGATAGGCCAAACCAAAATGGGGTAGAGGATGGCTGCTATATCTAACTAATTTGAGAGTTTCTTGCAGGAGATAATTGAGGACTTTCACCGATGAAGAAGCGGAAAAAGTGCGGGTGAGATTTTGATAGTCATTGGGTTTAATCTCCTCCTCGGCAGTTAAATTTAATTCTGCCCCTAAATTATTGGCTAATTTGAGTAAATCCTCCAATTCATCCCAATCCGGTTCCGATTGTCCACAGTAGATACAGGGCAATTTTAAGGCCTGTAAATGTTCAGCGACAACTTTGCCGGCTAAAATTGCCACTTCTGTCAGTAAAGAACGGGCCGGTAAATTATTAGAAGCGAGAACAGTCCCCCCCCGTCCTTCGTCTTTGTAGGGAGAGATTTTGTCTAATTGAATATCAAAACTACCCCGCTGCAGACGTTGGGATTTTAGGGTGGGGCAAACGCTGAAAAATAAATCTTTCAGGGTTTCAACGGTATCGGTGGGGGCAGCTGCGCTATCTTCTTCACTGAGCAGATCGCGCACCTGTTGATAGGTAAAATGTTGATCCACTTGGATGAGGCTGCGGGTGATTTCGTACTCCACTAGCTCCCCCTTATCATCGAGGGTGACGAGGATAGAAATAGCGGGGCGCTGTTCTTGGGGTGACAGGGAACAACGACTGGTAACGGCAGCCGGGACTAATGGCAGCACTTTTTCGCCTAAATAGACAGCAGTTCCCCGTTTTTTGGCAACTTTATCCAATAATCCGCCCCGTTCGATGTAACGGGTGACATCGCTAATATGAATGGCGACTTGCCAGCGATTTTGGTTGATTTTCTCTAAAGAAAAGGCATTTTCAATGATCGGGGGATAATCCAGGGGGGTGTCATCTTCGATGGTAAAGGTGAAGAGTGGGGTTAAATCTCGCAGTTGTTCTTTTTCGCCACTATCGAAGAAATCTGCTAAATTATCGGCAATTTCGAGGGCTTCCGGCGGAAAATTATGGGGTAGATCGTGTTTACAGGAGACGATATCTGTATCGGCAGCGGACTCGGCCGTGGAACCGAGAATCCGAGTAACTTTACCGATGGGAGGCATTTCCCCTAGGGGATAACGGAGGACGGAAACATGAACGAGGTGATCGATGTTTTCTAGGAGATTTTGACCATTTTCGAGGAGATTAAGGGTAAATTTCAGGCGATCATCGAGGGGAACCGCCACGAACTGCTCATTTTCCTGTTTTACTTGCGCTAGAAGCGAAGGATTAGCCCGTTCGAGAATTAATCTCACCTCTCCCTCTGGGGAACGACGACGGGTCCCCTCGCGGATGATTTTGACTAAAACTCGATCGCCATTCCAAGCGTTACTTAAATGGTTTTTCGAGACGTAGATGTCATCAGCATCTTCGATATCTTGGATAGCAAAGCAAAATTCTTTACTGGAACAGCGCAGCTTTGCTTCTACGATATTTTCCTCGATCACACGACGATAACGCCCCCGTTCTTTGACAACCATTCCCAGACGTTCCAAAGCATCGAGAATCACTTGCAATTTTTCGCAGCTTTCGGGATCGTCTTCGCATCCTAATTTTTTTTCGAGAAGTTTACCCGTAGCTAATTTATCATCACTAAGATGAGAGAGGAGTGTGGCGATCGAGAAGTCCATCTAACAATAATCCTTACTTACAAGACACTGACGGAATGGTGGACAATTAAGTTTAAATACTTATATAATAAAAAGATTGATTTAAACCATTGACTCGAGAGATTATCTCTATCGGGCTAATTGTGATCGCTGTAGGTGACAGTGAAGGTAAACTAAGCAAGCATCGAACACCCGAACCTACCTTGAGAATTATCGAATCCTTCCTTAGGATAAGCCAATAGCGAACACTGGCAAACTTTCTGGCGATCGCTAGTCTTTCTGGCAGAAGCTTCAGCCTAGTAGAATCTTGTTACTATGGGCAAGACTAATCCTAGGACTAAAAATTTTATCTAACCTTCAATCTTAGCAAGAACTTGCTACATTTTTCCATAATTACGATAGAGTGTTCTAATATAAGTACAAAGGAACTCGAAAAAGTCACCATGTTGCAAAAGTTACGCCAACGTTACCCCCAAGTTGCCCTGATTAGCGAGTTAGTTCAAATCGATCACGGCAAGTATATTGTGAGAGCGATCATCGAAATTGAGGGAAAAACGGTCGTTACAGGTTTAGCAGCGGCAGATACGGTGGAAATCGCCGAAGATAGAGCCAGAGAACGAGCTTTACTGCTTTTAGAAGCTGAAAGCACCCCCGATCTCCAGCTTGTGGAAAAAGTCAGCCCCAATAATATTTATCTACCGTCCGATTTACCTAAAACCGTCCCCAGTACCAAAAAATCGACTAAAACGGCTAAAGTCACTGAAACACCTCGTCCTGAAGCTAAAATTGAACCGGAATTACCCCAAGTTCAGGATATTCCCCCGGCTAAAATTGAACCGGAATTACCCCAAGTTCAGGATATTCCCCCGGCTAAAATTGAACCGGAATTACCCCAAGTTCAGGATATTCCCCCGGCTAAAATTGAACCAGAATTACCTCAAGTTAAGGATATTCCTTTACCGGAACCAGAACCTTTATTATTAGAAATGGAAACCGATAATTACTCCTTATTATCAGAATTGCCAGAAGAAGCGAGTTCAACTGAAGAAGAACCCCCGGCACTGGAACCAGTTGTTATTATTCCCGAAGAAATCGATTATTCAGTGCTTAAAACTAAAATTGATGTGGAGATGAAACGATTAGCTTGGACCACAGAAAAAGGTCGAGAATACCTGATTTCTACCTATGGCAAAAAGTCCCGTTTACTGCTAACTAATGAGGAGTTATTAGAATTCTATAACTACTTATCTAGTATCAGTGCCTAATCACTAAACCTGCTGCAAAAATCAAAAATCTTCCGTTAAGTGAGGAGTCTCCAAGTCAGTATTCTCCGAGTCAGGAGAAGCAGAAAGAAATAGATTATTTTCTGGCAGTAGAAAAGCGATCTTTTTCTGGAAAATGCGATTAAAAACTCACTTTTGCGGGAGATATAATAAAGAAGCTATTAGCTGCCAGTCTTTTTATCCCTATCTCACTGATAACTGATAACTGATAACTGAATTAGTTTCTTACTGCTTCTGTTTCCGCTTCTTTGGGAACAACAACTGGCACTCCGCTGACTGTTTCGATTTGATAAATAACGCGACTTAATTGGGAAGGACAACAGAGAGGATCCGTATCTTTATAGCGATTAAAAACCACAATAATTCGAGCGCTATTTTGTAAAACAATTCTCTGAGATGCACCATCAGTGCGGGAATCCATCGGTCGTGGGGAAAGAGTGCCAGCGAATTTACCATCGACAAAAACAAAGTCTTGATAACCCATTGGTCGGCACATTCCATCCACTCCACTCATGGCCGAAATAACGCTAGTTTTACCATAGGTTTGCACGGCCCCGTACAGTAACCATCCTGCTTTATTAAGCGCTTGATCATTGGCAGTAATTGCCGGACGAACCTGTTCACGACACTGGTTATCGATCACGGTTTTAACGGGAGATTTTGGGATAGATGCCTTTGCTTTATTCCAATTAGTTAACGGTCGATCAAACCAAGCTCGCGGAGTCTCTTTTTCTGGGGTTTGGCTAATAACTTCTAATAGCTTCCATGTCTCCGAATTTTGATTAGTAGCTGGATTGGAGACGGTTTCAACGCTAACTTTAATTTGATAGAAAAATCCTGGTTTATAATCAAATCCCTCAATACTGTTAGGGAACAATCTCCAGTTTTCCTCGGGTTTTTCTCGGATCTGTAAACAGTCTTTGGTGGGTCCTTGGCCACAGGGTTGTTTCCGAGAATGGATATAGATTGTCCTTTCCGTGCGCGTGATGGTTGGTGCGGGGGTAAAAGTGAGTATTCCTAAACCTTCGGGAGTACGATAAAATAATTGTAAATCGCCTTTAGCTGTCACTTGGAATTGTTCCACTCCTTGCAAGGCAGCAAGATATTGATTTTCCTGTTTCATCTGCGGTTCCGGACAAGCTTTTTTAGTAGTAGCGATCGCTTGGTTGATCTCAAGCGTGTCATCATTGACTTGATAGCCAGTATTATACTGGTTGCATCCGGCCGAACCACTGAGGATATTTTTCTGGAAAGCGGCAGTAATTTCCGTTTCTTTCACCAAACTTCCGGCTGTCCACCCCCTTAGTTTCCATCGAGTCCCGTCCAAAGGGGAAGTATTAGCGATCGCCACTTTCCCTGCTAAAGCACAACTTAGGGCAATTGTCAAGAAAATTACCGTTTTTTTGGCGTTCAAAATTGCTATTCTCCTCGTCAAAGCAACAATTCTATTATGGCGTGGGGTAATCGACTCAGTGGTTAGGATAATTTTTCAGAGTTCTCTTTCTGACCATCCCGTGACGGATTAAGAGAGAACAAGTTCCCGCAAACCTTAACCCAGTCATAAAGTCAACGTTGTCATTAATTATTTTTTGCCCTCACAGGGCCAAAAGTTGACCCGGTTCACCTTAAGCAGTACAATAAAAACCTTGAATGACCCCTTAAACAAAAAAAAACACCATGGCACAAGGACAAGGATTCGGATTCGGTCTCGGTAAGATTAAAGAATTACAAGACGCTTTCCAAAAAGCGCAACAGGTGCAACAAGGGGCGAAAGTTCTGCAAGAAGAACTGGAAAATATGGAAATTTCCGGCCAGAGTGAAAATGGCTTCGTGACAGTCTATCTCAGTGGCAACCAAGAACCCCGGGGTATTGAAATCGACCCTGCTCTCCTCTCCCAAGATCTGGAGATTGTGGCTGAGTCTATTCTAGAAGCCATGAAAGTCGCCTATAGTGCCTCCACGGAAACCATGCGCGCCAAAATGGAAGAACTGACCATGGGTTTAAATATCTCCAGTATGTAACCGCTTTTGACCGCAATGGTAAGATGGAAAGTTGGACTAACAAACAAGGAGGTTCAACTTTGCTGACTTTGGGTGTCAATATCGACCATGTGGCCACAATTCGCCAAGCTCGCCGTACCGTGGAACCAGATCCCGTGGCGGCGGCGGTTTTGGCTGAAATCGGCGGTGCTGATGGTATTACCGTTCACTTGCGCGAGGATCGTCGTCATATCCAGGATCGCGATGTGCGGATTCTCCGGCAAACGGTGCGGACTCATCTGAATCTGGAAATGGCCCCGACGGAGGAAATGATCGCCATTGCTCTCGATATTAAACCCGATTATGTCACCCTTGTCCCCGAAAAGCGCGAGGAAGTGACCACGGAAGGGGGGATCGATATGCTGGGCAATTTTGACCGTTTTTGTCGGGTTGTCGAGCGCCTGCAATCGGCTAATATTCCCGTTAGTTGGTTTATTGATGCCGATTTTGCCCAAATTCAAGCGGCCGCTAAGACGGGGGCGAAATTTATCGAACTCCACACCGGTCAATACGCCGAAGCACAACAGGAGAGCGATCGTCAAGCATTGTTAACAATTCTTAAAGAAGGTTGTGAATACGCTTCCTCTCTCGGTTTGCGGGTGAATGCTGGTCACGGTTTGACCTATTGGAATGTTTATGCAGTCGCCTGTTTGCCCAATATGGAAGAATTGAACATTGGTCACACAATTATCAGTCGTGCGGTTTTAGTTGGGTTAGAAAGGGCTGTTAGGGACATGAAATTGGCTATGGGTGGGCAATTGTAAAGGCTATCAGCTATCAGCTAATCTCCCGACTAGGGAATAATTACAGTGAAAAATTAAAGGAAAGATGATGACAACTTATTATTATTTGGTCGCCAGTCAAAAATTTTTAGAACAAGAAGCGATCGAAAAGGAAGTTTTGAAGGAAAGAATCAGGAATTATCAAGAAAAAGGTCAAGAAATTGATTTTTGGTTAATTGCCAATCCAGCTTTTTTAGATACTCCCGCTTTTGCCGATATCAAAAAGAAAACTCCCCAACCAGCAGCGGCAATTGTTTCTCTCAACCAACAGTTTATTACTTGGCTGAAATTGCGTCTAGAATACGTTATCACCGGACAGTTTGAGGCTCCTTCCGATACTATTCCCGATCCGTTAAAATAACCCTTTTTTGTCTGTGGTAGCGGGTGCATCTCACTTATGCAGAAATACCGACAATCAGCAATTATCAGTGACTCTTAAATTATTACAGATATGTCAGCAGCTGCGTGTAAGCATCCCACCGAAAAGCTAATGCGCTCCGGGGTTTGGGGGCGGCACTTCGACACGCTCAGTGACCGCGCCACGCACCCAACGGGGGGTTTGGGGGGTAGAACCCCCCAAAAGCTTGGATTGAGAGAAAAAATCGCAAATAACCCCCAACTTTAGAGGAGATTTTCCCTTTAAAAATCTCAACTGAGTAGATTTACAAAAATGAGATGCACCCGGGGCAAAAAATACAGACGAGGCAATCATCACCAGCTAACTTTGCCTTTGAGCTTGTTAATTTTTCTCTTACCGATTCCCGATACTCGATCCAAATCTTCTAGGGAAGTAAAGGGTTTTTCTTGCCGGGCTGCGATAATTTTTTCGGCTAATTTGCCACTGATACCGGGTAAAGTATCTAGTTCCTCTTTTGTGGCAGTGTTTAAATTAATTAAGCGATCGCTTTTAATTTTTACATATTGGGGACAGTTTTTTCTATCCTGTTCGATCCGATTTTTAATAGTTTCCGGCAGTCCTAATTTAGCGGTACGGTAAAGATATTGAAATTCTCGATCAAAATGAGCGGCAACGGTGGGATTATTGATAATGACTAAAGCTTCATCGTTTTGGTGGTTAGCAGCTTTTGACCAATTATGAGAACCAGTGATCACAATTTTATCATCGATTAAACCGAATTTATGGTGTAATTTATCTCCCGCTGCTAGAGCGGGAACTCCTAGGGTATTAATTGGGTTTTTCCAAGGTTGATTATCTGGTTCATAACGACATTTATTACTGAGAGCAACTCCTAATAAATCTAATCCTTCGCTATAGTATCGGAAGGCAAAACTAGGATCAATTAAAGCTTTAATTTCTATCCCTTTTTGATGTCGTTGAGCGAGAATATTAGCTAAAGGCTGTTCCGTAAAGACAAACAGGGCTAAATCCACGGATTTTTTAGCTTTATTTAAAGTTTCACCGATCAGACCATTGCTAGTAACTGCCCAGGGATAAGCGGTAGAATCGGGGGAAAATTTGATCGTTAGACTACTATTACCGATAGTAATTGTTTGCGGTTTTCTGTGGGGTTTATCTAAGCCAAATCTAGGACGATCTTCCCTTCCCCACATCAGATTAAACTCTTTTTGAAAAACTCTAGCTAGTGGGGGATTAGTAATTACTAATAAGTGATTAGCATTCCCGACAGTTTTGGGATTAGAAAAGTCTCCATGAATATCACTTAAGGTATAGTTAGCTGAACTGATTAAAGTAGTGTGATTATCAATAACCATGAATTTATGGTGCATTAAACCGCTACCTTTTGAGCGATCTGTACTATCATCAATTAGGGGAATACCAGCTTTTTTGAGGATAGTAATCGCATCTCTTTGGGCGATTTCTTCTGCACTTAATTTACCATCTCGATTTAGATCAACTAAATCAAAAAGGTTTTGATAACGTTCCTGTTCTCGATCGCTTAATTGTTCTTGGTTTTTTGCTAAAGTATGAATAGGTTTATTGTAAATATTTTCGAGGATAACCCTAACTTTAATTCCCTGCTGCTGACGAGCAACTAAAGCTTGAGCAATAGCGGGTAAACGTAACTCTTGCACTGCTAGATCGATCGAACTTTTGGCCGAGTTGATATTATCAATAATAACCTGTTCTAAATTATCCCCTGGACGATTAATTCGACGATAGGGATCGGTATAATTTGAACCCTGGGCCTGATTATAATTAAAATAGACTTGCATATATTGATCTTGGCGCAAGGGTTGGGGACGATTTTGGATAGCATTCAGAGAATGACAACCCCCCAAAAGAAAAACTGTCCCTAACAAAAATCCTAACTGTTTCATGGGCTGAATTTTTTCTAATCTCAATTTATCTATTGCCATGTTTGTCCACATAATTATCATTATCCTAGAATTCAGGAGGAGTCAGGAGAGAATTTTTACCTAAGGAGGTTCTCGGAAATCGGTATGTACTAAATTGATTATAAGTAGTCGGACATAAATTCTGTTGTCTATCTTAAGAAATGTAAATTGCCGCAATTCTTACTGACTACTGACTCCTTACCCCACAGTTAACTTTACTTTTGTCCAACTACTCAATCAATCCTGATTTTAGATTGAAGATGATGACTTTGTCCTTGATTGCTTAAATCGTTGACCAAAGCTCTGACATATAGTCAGTGAATTTTGTTATAATCTAGGGAATAATAGCACTGTTCTTCTAGATCTGGGTTTTACCATGACTGAACTTTTACCCCAATGCAGTAATCTGGCTGGTAATGTTAACAGTATAATTGAACTACTAAAAGGCGAATCCTCTCTCCGCAATCAACAGGATACCAGCAAGATAGAAATTGCCCTACAAAAAGCCATTTCTCCCAAATTTGAAATCGTTTTTGCTGGTGCTTTTAGTGCCGGGAAATCAATGTTAATCAATGCACTTTTAGAGCGAGAATTGCTCTATAGTGCCGAAGGACACGCAACGGGTACAGAATGTTATATTGAGTACGCAGAAGCTGATGAGGAAAGAGTGGTTTTAACCTTTCTCAGCGAAGTAGAAATTCGTACTTTAGTCGATACCGTCTGTCAAAATCTACAATTAACTAATCCCAGTAACATTAATTCCCCCGAATACTGTAGTCAGTTAAACCAATACTGTCAAAAAATTATCGAACAGGAAGGGGGAGAAGGCAAATCCGAGCGAGCTAAACAAGCTCAGGGTTTAAAATTATTAATTGAAGGATTTACTCAAAATCGTGAGCGGATCCATACCCTGCATAATGCCACCTATTCCATGGAACAATTTCACTTTTCTAATTTAGCAGAAGCGGCCAGTTTTGCCCGTCGTGGTAGCAATAGTGCCGTCTTAAAACGTCTAGAATATTACTGTCATCATCCTCTCCTTAAAGATGGTAACGTTTTGGTAGATTTGCCCGGTATTGATGCCCCAGTCAAAAAAGATGCCGCATTAGCCTATCGTAAAATAGAGCATCCTGATACTTCGGCAGTGGTTTGTGTTTTAAAGGCTGCTTCTGCGGGAGAATTAGCCACAGAAGAAACGGAATTACTCGAAAAAATTCGCTCTAATGCTGGTATTCGTGATCGAGTTTTTTATGTTTTTAACCGCATTGATGAAACCTGGTACGCAGCCCAACTAAAACAACGTTTAGAAAACCTGATTCAAACGCAATTTCGTGATACTTCCCGCCTCTACAAAACCAGTGGACTTTTAGGATTTTATGGGTATCAGGTGAAAAATCAAACCAATATTAATCAGCGTTATGGTTTAGATTCTATCTTTGCCGAAAGTGTGAAAAATTTAGGAGGACAAGAAGAAACACCGCAATTTGTCAGCGAGTTTAATAACTATTGTGCCAACTCCGGTAAATTACTGGCAACTCCCTTTAAAGTTTCCATCCACGGTTATGAAACTCCCAATAAAAATTATTTCCGAGTTTTAAGTGAGTGGGGAACTCCTTTACTAGAGCAGTTAATTGCTGATAGCGGTATCGCAGAATTTCGCACGGCAATTACTCGTTATCTCACCGAAGAAAAACGTCCGCAATTGTTTGCTAATTTAGCTGATGATTTACAATCTCTCTGCATTACTCTCAAAAATCATTATCAAGGGATTTATCGTGATTTAGAAAGTCAACCACGAGAAATTGAGGCGATGAAAGCTCTGGAGTTAAATCACCTCAATCAAGAGTTAAAGGAAGTGGGAGAGAAATTAACTAAACATATCGATGGTTATGTCAATGCTGTGGTGGTTAATAGCGATGAAAACTTCGAGGAAGACTTTAAGAAACTGAAAGCGAGAATGGTATCAAGATTGGATGAGTTATTAAATACTTTTTCTGTCAAAAATGCTTACTCGCAAGCGACTTTAAACCATCCCCGCAATGCCACAGCACCTTTATTAGCAGTATTAGTAGAAGCTTTTTATTATCTGTCTAACCAGCTAGAAGATGTGTTGATTGAGGAGTCGATCAGTTTAATTAGTCGCTTCTGTCAGCGTCTTTTAGATGCGGTAAGGCAAGGTGATTATTATCGGCAAATTTATCGTTTATTGGGTAACGATAGTGGCATAGAAAATCAGCTAAAACAGCTAGAAGATCAGTTAATTCATGCCTTAGTTTCTGAAGCAAGAACAGAGTGCGATCGCTATGTAAGAGAAAATCACAATTTTTACAACGAAGGCACTTTTTCTATCTTTCAATTTCGGCAAACTGTCCAACAAACTGCCCAAGGTTATGACTGTGAAAGTATTCTTGATGCTGAACCTGCTATCCGTCAATTACTTAAGTTAGATTTTGAGCCAAAAGTATCAGCGACAATTCAGAAAAACTTCCGTCAAACTATTAATAATACCCTAAAAAATCAATTGATACCAATGGCAAAAAAACAAGCCGATACTATTCTACAACAGTTCAATCAAGCTCGTTCTTATCTAGAACAAACATTAGAACAGGAAGCGGCGGAAAAAATTGCTAATAATGCCCACAAACAGGAAGAAATTAACCAAAAAATTGAAAATTATAACCAAGCGATCAACTCTCTCAATACTTGTTTAACTGCTATGAGTTTACAGAAAAATCATTTACCTATAATTGGTGAACAAGAATTAGAGATTGTCCCAGAAGTTGTTAATTACTCCAGTGATTAATATGGCGAGTGGGAAGGTGAGAAGTGAGGGGAAACAATCCATCTGTTAAAAACCGATTTGCTCTCAAAGCAAAAAATTAATTAAAATAAAAACTCATCAGGGGATAAGCGATCGAAGTCTTGTTATTCTTGTAACTGGTGGGTTGCGAGATTTTTCTAGACTCGCAGCTTAACCCGATCAACCGATAACCGATAGAGGGGTGCAGAATGGGAGAATGGTTAGATTTTACCGATGAGGTGGTCACTGTTAATGGCAAAGGTGAGGAAATTAAACGGGAAAAAGTCACTAATCGAGGTTATCAGTATTTTTTAAGCAAAAAAACCTTTTTAGAAATGATTTCTATCCCTAGCGGTCAACACCTCATCGGTGCGCCCAAAAGTGAGTTAGGCTGGAAATTGAGTCAAAGTCCCCAATCTCTGGTTAATATTCAGGCTTTTTGTCTGAGTCGCTACCCAATTACCCAACGACAATGGCGCGAGGTGGCAAAATTAGAACCGGTAAATATTGAACTTAATCCCTATCCGGCCCATTTTGAAGGTTACGATCGCCCTGTAGAACAAATTAACTGGTGGGAAGCGGTGGAATTTTGCGATCGCCTATCCCGTCTCACCGGACTGAATTATCGTTTACCCGCAGAAAAAGAATGGGAATACGCTTGTCGGGGAGGTACATCAACCCCCTTCCACTTTGGCCCGACAATTTCCACGGATTTAGCCAATTATTCCGGGGTGGACTGGGATTATGGCGGAAAAGTGTGCAGTTCTGGTCGTTATGGAGAAGGTCGCTTAGGATGCGATCGCAGGGAAACCACACCAGTGGGAATGTTTGCCGTCGCTAACCCTTTCGGACTCTACGATTTGCACGGAAATGTCAGGGAATGGTGTGCAGATTACTGGCGCGATAACTACGAAGCGGCCACCATAGAAGATAGGGACAGACGAGTTTTGCGCGGGGGTTCCTGGAATGATGGCCCTAACAAATGTCGCTCGGCCTACCGAGTCAAATTTATGGCTACTGCTGGACTCTATGATATTGGTTTTCGTGTCGTTAGCGATAATTCCCCTTAAATCTGAAAACCGATCACTGATTACCAGTGACAGCGAGGTGAAAAAATTGAAAATAGAACTACCCCAGCAAATAATCAGTGAATTTTGTCAGAAATGGCAGATATCTGAAATGTGTTTATTCGGATCGGTTTTGCGGGAAGATTTTCGTCCAGACAGCGATATTGATATACTGGTCAGTTTCCAAGATAGTGTTTCTTGGGGACTTCTGGAGTTTTCGAGGATGAAACGGGAATTAGAGAATTTATTGGGACGGAAAGTTGATTTGCTAACGAAAAAATCGATCGAGCAGAGTCATAATTGGATTCGTCAACGAGAGATTTTAGAGACAGCGCAAGTGATTTATGTGGCGGGATAAGGCTTTTTTACTAGATATTGTCCGAGCAGGTAAATTAGCTCAACAATTTGCCAATCAACCAGCAAAATTTGCAGGCGTTTGTCAGAAAATTTTTGAAAATGTACCGCTCCTCGATCGAGAGTTAGAATTGATTTTAGAGACAATAAAGGTGATTTAACCAAATGATTGCTAACTTTGACCATAACTATCTTTCCCCGGAAGATTATTTAGCAACGGAGAGAATAGCCAAGGATAAACACGAATACATTCGTGGTCAAACCTACGCCATGGCTGGTGCAAGTAAAGCCCATGGTATGATTATTATCAACTTGGCCACACTTTTAAAAAACCGGCTGCGGGGTAGTGGTTGTCTTGTCTATGCCACAGATATGAAAGTTCGTCTAGAAATGGCTAATAGTTATTTTTATCCCGATCTTGTAGTTACTTGCGACTCGCGAGATAATCAGTCTTTCTCGGAAGATTTTATCCGTTATCCGCGCTTGATTGTAGAAGTATTATCCCCCACTACTGCTGCCTTTGACCGGGGCGATAAATTTGCCGACTATCGTTCCCTTGAAACTTTAGAAGAATACGTTATTATCAGTCAAGAACGCATCAGTGTGGATTGTTTTCGTCGCAATGATGAAGGATTTTGGGTTCTTTATCCCTACAGCAAAGGAGCAGATATTTATCTAGCTAGTATCGATTTTCACTGTGCGATCGAATCTTTATATGAAGACATAACAGAAATCCGTTAAAAAATCAGATCAGTTTTTTTCTATGTACTATTTACTTTTTACCTGATTAATGCTTGTCATCCTCTCCGCTATTATTCCAGTGGGTTTTATCATCCTCATCGGTGTGATAGCAGGAAAAGTTCTCACCGTTGAAGTGCATTCCCTTTCCCAAATCACGGTGTATATTCTTGCTCCCGCTTTGGTGATTGATGGACTCTATCACACCACTGTATCCGGCAGCAATATCGGTTTAATTCTCCTAGGTTTTGCTCTTATTTCACTGGTAATGGTGATTATCGTCGAAATTATCGCCTCTTGTCTTAGTCTCGATGCTAATACCCGCAAAAGCCTCATGGCTGCCGCTGTGATACCCAATAACGGTAATATGGGTTTACCGGTGGCTAGTTTTGCCCTGGGTGCGGCTGGACTGGAAAGAGCGATAATTTATATGATTGGTTCTAGTATTCTTTTATTTGGTATTAGTCCCGCTTATTTGCGAGGAAAAAGCTTTCTTTCAGGATTTCGCCTAGTTTTTCAATTACCCTTAATCTGGTCAATTTTTATCGGCATTAGCTTTCAAACTTTCTCTTTTCATCTTCCCCTGCAATTAGATAAAAGTGTTAGCTATCTAGGACAAGCGGCAATTCCTTTGGCTTTAATTATCCTAGGTATCCAATTATCTCAGCAAAAATTAGCGATCGGTAAATTAGAATTATTAGGGACCTGTTTGCGTCTTTTAGTCGCTCCTCTTTTGGCATTTGCGATCGGCAATAGTTTAGGATTAACTGGTATGGATCTAAAAATTCTTATCCTACAAAGTGCCATGCCCACCGCCGTTAATACTGTCATTTTAGTCACAGAATTCGGTGGTTCAGCAGCTTTAATGGCCCGCACAGTTGTGGTCACTACCCTTGCTAGTTTTCTGACTATTCCTTTCTTTCTTTGGTTATTAAAAGTCTATTTATAAGTAGGGTTTGCAGCAAAAAGTTTGTTGGTGGGGTTGGGAGTCAGTTATCAGTTATCAGTGAGCAGTTATCAGTTATCAGTTAGAAGAGGATAGGGAAATGGGGGAATAGGGTAATGGGGAGATAGAGTAATTTCCACTAAAACCCTAAAACCCTAAAACCCCACTCCCCCAACACCCATAATTCATAATTCATAATTCATAATTCATAATTCATAATTCATAATTCATAATTTAACCTTTGACTGACCCCAGCAATGGCAGCCAAGAGAAGCCAAACAATAGTATTAATCTTGACATCGGAGAGGGTGACATCGACGAGATTAAATAAAACGCAAGCACCAAAGGCCACCAGATAGGTAAAGATAATTAACTCACCCCCGGCTTTTTGTTGCCGTAGAAAGATAAATAAACGCCACCCTTGGGCATAAATCCAACCCACCCAAACAGACAATAAAATTAAGCCAATAATTCCCGTTTCTGCCATTAACATCAAATATAAATTATGGGGATGACCTAACCACAATCCCTGACTTTTTTCGTAGAGAGGTGTAAAACTGCGTAATCCCCAACCGAATAGGGGTCTTTCTTGGGTCATTTCTAGAGTAAAACGCCATTGAGTCGATCTGAGAGTCGCTAGAGGGCGATTGGGGAACATTTCATCGGATAATCGCGCCCAAATCGCCCTAGGAACCAAAAAACGCAGACTATCCCTGAAAGGATTTGGTCCCCAAGAAGCAAGGGAAATCACCCCCCCCAAGAGGACAAAACCAGCGACTAAGGCATTCCAACCCAGATAAAGGGCAAAAATTAGGCAACCTAAAAAGGCTAAGGCCCAAGCATTGCGAGAATTGCTGAAAAATAGCCCTACACTGTCGATAAATATAGTTAAAGTTAAAAACCCGACTTTGAGATTTAAAAGCTTATTTCTTTGTCTGTGCCACTGCCGCCAAGTTAGAATTAATAAACCGATCGCTAAAATCACAGTTATGAGTAAATAAGCCCCCAAAAGATTAGCATACATAAAAACCGAAGACATTCGCCCCAAAGGTTCACCCCCCGCTCCGTAGGGCCAGGTAAAAATCCCTTTTAATGCTTCCGGTTTTTGCCAACCGAGAAAAATTTGTCCCCATCCCATCACCACTACCCAAACCGACGGAATAACCATCACCCAAGCTAGTTGACGCAATTGAGAGGGTTTTTTAATTAGTTGTCTGATATTGCTAAAAAAGAAGAAAAAAGGCAGGAAATTTCCTAAACCAATCCAAGCATCCCCCGGAGTTGGGGAAAGACTGGCACTAATCATTAACCAAAGTGTGACGATACCGAGACCTTGATTGAGACGTGACTGAATAATTGCCCGAAAATTGCCAGTAAAAACCCTAATTAACACGATAATAATGCCGATACCCGCCAACTCCGGCAGCATCATGGCGATAAAAACTGAAAAAAGTATTAAATTCCACTCCCACCCTTGACAAAAAATCTTTTTCATGCTAGGCAGGCTGCCAACAATCCTCACGAGTCAGACGAATTTGGGCAAGGGCAAAAATAGTCGGGATAATCCGGCCGTAATCAGTAGCGATCGCTTTCCAACCGAGATCAGCAATAAACCAACCCCATAAAGCCGGTCCGACCAAACTTAACGCGGTTCTGACGGCTCCGTAGCGGGCTGCCGCCCTCGTCATGCCCTGTTTAGCCGTTTGTAGGGCAATTTGATTAACAATTGTCCCACCCTGGACTAGGGCAGTTTTTGCCCCTTGATAGCGGGCAAAATGGAGAGCGAACTGCCCGGCGATATGTTTGAGCAGAATCGGTTTCAGGATAGAATTAACGGCGATGACGCTACTGCCTTTGAGGACTATATCAAGGGGATTGTGTTGTAGGTGAACCGGTAAGGGTTGGGGAGTGTGGGAATCCGCGAGTGCTTTTTGAATTTGAATCGAGAGGGATTTTTGTTCCGATGGGGGGAGACGTTTCCAAGCTTTGTTAACGAGGTGAAGATAGATTTCCGCTTCAATTTCCGTTGTCGGCATTTTTTGGGAGTAGGGAACCTTGAGGAAATGACAGACACGAACTAGAATTTGACGATAACTAACTTTTTCGGTTTGACCTTTTAATACTGTCACACCATCGGCAGCCAGATAACGAAAACGATCCTCGACACTATCTAACCAACTTTCCCAATCTTGACTTTGAACGGCGATTGCGTCTGGCGCTCGTAGATAATCGAGAGGGTTAAAACGACGGCAAAAGAGGATGTTAGTGATTTGCTGTAGTTCCTCCTCGGTGGCTAACTCCAAAGCTGTGCGTAGTTCGTCCAATGTGGTTTCTCCTCCTCAGCCCCAATAATCAAATCAGTTTCGCTAGTGCCGATTACTAATAATATTAACTCAAGGGTTTACAGGATTAGGAAGGCTAGTGACAAATTTTTCGATTAAGGTTGGGATCATTGGTGCGGGTTTAGCCGGGTTAACCTGCGCTCGTCAGTTGTGCGATCGAGGTTATACTGTTAAGCTATTTGATAAGTCTAGAGGCATTGGTGGTCGTTTAGCCACGCGACGGGTTAATCGAGCTAATCAAGAGATGGCTGTGGATCATGGCTTGCCTTTTTTGACTGTTCAGGGCGAAAAAACGGCGGCTTTAATTGATAATCTCCTGAGAGAGAGTCTAGTTACTTCTTGGTTTGATTCTAGCTATGTTGCTCCTTCTGGCATCAATAGCGTGGCGAAATTTTTAGCTCAAGGTTTAGAAATTGAACGAGATTTTCTGGTTACTCGTCTGGAAAATCGTCAAGGAAAATGGGTTTTAAACAATAACAGTCAAATTCGAGGGGAGTTTTCCGTGATTGTCCTAGCTATTCCCGCCCCGCAAGCAGCGTTATTGTTAGAAAACTCTCAGATAAATACTATGCCAGAATTGCGATCAATCGTTTACGATCCCTGTTTAACGGTAATGGCGGGTTATAGCGATTCTTTACCCGCAGTTACTCCCTCTACCGCCATCGCTTGGTTAGGACTTGATAGCAGTAAACGGCAATCATCCCCTGATTATGTCTTTGTTGTGCATAGTAGTGCCGATTTTGCGGTTAAATATCTCGATAGCGAGGATTTAGAAGCAGTTAAGCTAGATTTACTCACTCGTGCTTCTTTGCCTCTCCCGGATTGGTCTCAGATTCACCGTTGGCGTTATGCTTTAGTCCGTCAGGGTTTAGCTGTACCCTGTTTAAGTGTTAGTAGTCCTTTACCTATAGTTGCCTGTGGTGATTGGTGTCAAGGGGGAGATTTATCGAGAAATTCTTCCCTAGAAACGGCCTTAACTTCTGGGATAGCGGCAGCTAATCAAGTTCAGCAGCTACTCTCTTAAGTAGTCGTGCAAAATAAATTTCCTAGTGAAGAAAGGCAAAAGGCAAAAGGCAAGGGGGGGGGTTAGATATGTGTAATTAATTTTGCTTAGGTACTTAAGAATCTAGAGACAGGTTCAAATTCTTAGGTTAAGCTTGAGTTAACAAAAGGTTAAGTAATATCATAATGTAGGTATCCTAATACTGGGGGGTTGGTCACAATGGAAAAATTCAATTCTAAAGATAACTTTCTCTACCCTAAAAACAGCTACAGGGGTTTATTCACGCCACAAAATTTGGTTTTTAACGCTAATTTGCAGGAATTCGCCCTGAGAGTCTCTTTTATCGCTGGTTTACACACCGGGGGAAAACTTACCTCCACGGAAGCTTACGAGAAAATTAACCAGCTTTGGCAAGAGTTAAACACCAGTCAAAAATTCCTACTAGCTAATCATTTTGAGGATGACGGAGATTGAGAGACGGGGGTTTTTCAGTGACCAGTAAACCCTAATTATACTAAATCCGTTGAGTACAGGCTAGTTATGAGGAGAGGCACTCATGCAAGAGGCTTCGGCCTATCTTCACTAGGAAATTTATTCAGCAAACCCTACTTATCAGAATAACAGAATGACCTCGCGCACTGGGAAACAGAACCTTTGTAATCGCTTCCGGAAAGTGCAAGAGTTTTGAGTCTCTCGGATCGATTTCTCAACCTTTATTTCTTGCACTTTTTCAGCCAAAAAAGTCCCAAAACTGTTTTCTAGTAAGGCTTCCAGTAATTTTCGCCAAGCCCTAATTAACTTAACAATATAGTTCTTGAATCCACTGCCATTCTTGGGCTAATCCTTCGGCTAAAGAGACTTGCGGGTTATAACCTAGAATAGTACGGGCTTTGGTGACATCGGCGGCGGTGTGACGGGCATCTCCTCGGGCTAATCCTTGATGCGATCGCTCGATCGGTTTACCGATGACTTTTTCCATGGTATCCAAGACATCCAACAAAACCGCGCGACTACCACCACCAATATTAAACACCTCCCCCACCGCTTCCGGCACTACGGCAGCGGCTAAATTAGCGGCTACAGCATCGCTAATAAAGGTAAAATCGCGGGTTTGTTTGCCATCCCCGTAGATGCCGATGGCTTTACCTGCGATCGCTGCTTGAAAAAACTTATGAAAAGCCATATCGGGACGTTGCCGCGGTCCATAAACGGTGAAATAACGCAAGGCAGTGACGGGAACGTTAAAATTCTGGTGATATAGCCAACAGAGTCTTTCTGCCGCTAATTTGGTGATGCCGTAGGGTGAAACCGGTTGGGGACAAAGGGTTTCCGGAGTCGGCATCGTTTCCGCATTGCCATACACCGAGGAAGTGGAAGCAAAAACCATCCTTTGTAAAGACGGGGTTTCCTTAGCGGCCTCAAGAATAATTTGAGTAGCATTTATATTCCTTTCGGTATATTGACGAAATCCATCACCCCAGCTTGCTCTGACTCCTGCTTGGGCTGCCTGATGGAATAATACTTCTACTCCTTGCAACAGTTGTCGCCAGTCGAGGGCTTGTATATCCGCTTCTATTAACTTAAATTTGGGATATTTGGCTAGAATATGGGCATTTTTGCGCTTTAAACTGGGGTCGTAATAATCGTTAAATTGATCGATACCGATCACCTGATCTCCTTGTTCTAAAAGCTTTTCTGCCAAGTTAGAACCGATAAAACCCGCGACACCAGTAACAATATGAGTAGCCATTTAATCCTAGTCGTTGATATTTTGTATCGATTGTAAGCTAAGACGCATTTAAGTAGGGTTTGCTGAAAAAGTTTTTCCTGGGGTGTGGGGGAATTATGAATTATGAATTATGAATTATGAAGTGGGGTGTGGGGTGTAGGCTTCGGCCGTGAGCTCAGCCGAACGGGTGTGGGGTGTGGGGGAATTATGAATTATGAATTATGAATTATGAAGTGGGGTGTGGGGTGTGGGCTTCGGCCGTGAGCAGCGATTCTCATTTTAAGGTTTCATGACATTAAAACCCTTGCACCTAGAGGGGTTAATAATTCTTAACGAATCTCTAGATCGCTGAAACAACGCAAAATCGTTTCAAAATGAGTCGAACGCTCAGCCGAACCGCCGAACGGGTGTGGGGTTTTACCAGTTTTGAGGACGTTCGGCGAAGCTCAGTCGAGCCGTGGTTAATTACCTAATTTTCAGGGAAAAAGTGCCTAAATTTCCCCCAATCCCTTTACTATACCCCACAGAAAACGGGTTTCTCGGAGAAACCTGTTTTCTACTCATGCCAGAAAAAGGGTTACAAAGTCCTCCCAGCAGCGCACACCACCCGAAAACCGAGGTTGAAGTCGATGTCGATGCGGAGGCCGTCTTTGAAGCGGCAAGCGGAACGGCAGAAAATTGGATCGAAGTGCCAAGAACCGCCCCGCAGAACTTTATATGCCTGATTTTGCTGTTTTTTGCTCTTTTTTATCTCTTCATAATTTTCGCGCCAATCATCTTGACACCACTCCCAGACATTTCCGTGCATATCATATAAACCAAAGTCGTTGGCGTAGAATTGCCCAACAGGGGTGGTTTTTTGGAGATTG
>VYKP01000010.1_pt1 | contig 59212 bp, 56 predicted proteins | sample 5114551 | NCBI WGS metagenome assembly VYKP01 (sample SAMN12291777, study PRJNA351875) | freshwater metagenome | isolation source: freshwater lake | place: USA: Michigan, Baseline Lake | collected 2013-08-09
ACCAAGTCCCCCAATTTGCCGTCCTAATTCTTTGAGTTGTCGGTCGGTTTCCTGTTGTCGTCGCTCGGTTTCCTTCTGTTGTCGGTCAGTTTCCTTGAGTTGTCGGTCAGTTTCCTTCTGTTGTTGGGCGTTTTCCTTCTGTTGTTGACTAACTTCCTTCAATAGTAGGTCAGTTTCTTTTTGAGCAGCGGTTAATTCAGCTTGAGCAGCAGTTAATTCAGCTTGAGCAGTGGCTAATTCGGCTAAGATTCGCCATACGTCTTCGGATGTAGTTGCCATAGATAAATTTTTTCCTCTGATTTGGTCTATTACTATTTTACTGAATTTTGCCGATTCATGAATAAGAGGGTGTTTTTTCCTTTAGCTAAGATAGAGCGATTACATTTAAATTTTTAATAAGGTCGAGGTTGAAAATTATCAGGAATATCGAGTTCAAATACTTGGTCATGAATCCGAGCCACATAAAACCCTTCTTGCAGAATTTTTTCGCGTAATTCGTTGGATAAGTCAACGGATGCTAGTATGCCATAGAGTTTTTTATCTTTGTGTTCAGGAAAAAAGCTGCGAAAACGTTGCAAAATACTTTTTAATTGTGTAATAGATTCTTCTCTAGCATGACTTTTAACCTCGACGATATAGGCAGTATTTAGCTCACCATTGGTATAGGCAAGGACATCAATTTCTAGGTGTTTTCCATCTTCGCTTGCTCGGACACTGGGACTAACAACTTTCATGCCGAACCGTTGTCTGAGAATCTTTTCCATTGAAGGAAGGGCAAGTCCTTCGGTAAAGCTGCCGAATTTTGCCCCGAGTCCCCCAATTTGCTGACCTAATTCTTTGAGTTGTTTGTCAGTTTTTTTCTGTTGTTGGGCGTTTTCCTTCTGTTGTCGGTCAGTTTCCTTCTGTTGTTGACTAACTTCCTTCAGTTGTTTGTCAGTTTCTTTTTGAGCAGCAGTTAATTCGGCTTGAGCAGCAGTTAATTCGGCCTGAGCAGTCGCTAATTCGGCTAAGATTCGCCATACGTCTTCGGATGTAGTTGCCATAGATAATTTTTTCCCTCTAATTTGGTCTATTACTATTTTACTGAATTTTGCCGATTAATTATTAATTAATCATTGTTAATTAATAGGACAAGAATCACCGCCACCAGCGACTAACATCCTTAATACTTTGATACACTTCTCTTAAGGCAACCTCCTCCCAAAATGAAGGATTAAAGGTGCTAAATTGGGAATAGAATTAACAATTATCTTCATTCCCTTTGATTTTTTGGGCTAATTTACGGCTGGTTTGTATTTCTGATTCCCATTCTTCTGCTGTGTAATCAATAATGGAAAAACCATACTCAGAGAGAAGTGTATAAAATGTATATTTATCGCATCCTAATACTTGTGCGCCGATTCCTGCTGAAATTTTTCCTTCTTGATAAAGATGCCCTAATGTATAAATTATGACTTTACGAGAGAATGCTTCTTTTTCTTCTCTGGCAGCAATGAGGAGTTCTTCGGGAAATGTTACATTAATGCTCATGAGTGTTTAAAAATAATTTGTTTTTCTTGATTTTAGCAGGAATAATATCGCTAATTAATTGATGGTTGATAATTAAGATTCTCTATATTGTTCTCTTTAGTTGTTTATAAATTTCATCATCGTTTCGTTTGTCAATCAGCAAGATTTCTATTGTTTGCTCCTCAACACGATAAACGATTCGATATTCACCAATATCGGCTCTATGATAGGAGTATCATTTTAACTTTAGAGAATCTTGGGGATAGGGATTTGTTCTCAGTTCGGTTATTTTTGTGGCTACTTGTTTGGCGTGTTTATCTGGCAGTTTTTTTAAGCGTTTAGTTGCCTGTCGAGATAGGTTAATCTTAAGCATTTAAAATTTCTGACAGTAAAGCCTCACTTTCTGTTGTTCCGATAAAACCTTCTTGATGAGCTTTTTCTGCCTGTAAAGCCAAAAGTTGATTTTCTAACTCGGAAAATCTCTCAAATTCCTCGATTGACAGCACGACTGCAACATTACGTCCCTTTTTTGCTATCTTTACTGGTTCTCTTCGAGCCAAGTCTAACAGTTCGCCAAAGCGATTTTTTGCTTCTGAGGCTCCTAATGTTTTCATAACTAACCTTTATAGAAACTAGCCATTATGACCATTTTAGCTATTATAGCAATTATTGACAGGAGAATCACCGCCACCAGCGACTAACATCCCTAATCCCTTGAAACACCTCTCTTAAGGCGACCTCCCCCCCAAAATGAAGGATTAAAGGCGCTAAGTTGGGAATAGTTTCGAGGAAATGAAGACGAGTGAGAGTACCCAAAGCCTGAAGGACATCTTGCCAGAAAGATAAGTCAACATTAGCAGGGGTTAATGTGGCGGTTAAGGCTTTTAATGCCCCTGCACGGTAGTATTCATCCCCAATGGCTCTAGCAACTTCTAAGGCTTCGGGTAACACTTCAGGGAAATGGGAAGCTAGCCCTGCCAATGCCTTTGCACGAAGGTCTTCATTCCCAATGGCTCTGGCAAGGTCTAAAGCTTCGGGTAACACTTCAGGGAAATGGGGCGCTAACCCTGCCAATGCCTCTGCACGGTGTCCTTCATTCCCAATGGCTCTGGCAAGGTCTAAAGCTTCGGGTAACACTTCAGGGAAATGGGGCGCTAACCCTGCCAATGCCTCTGCACGGTATCTTTCATCCCTAATGGCTCTGGCAATTTCTAATGCTTCGGGTAATAAACTTTCCGGTAAATAGGGAGCTAACCCCGTCAATGCCTCTGCACGGTGTCCTTCATTCCCAATCCCTCTAATGCCTCTGGCAACTTCTAAGGCTTCGGGTAACAAACTTTCAGGTAAATAGGGAGCTAACCCTGTCAATGCCTCTGCACGTGCCACTGCATACTCAGGGTGTCTTGGATCATCCTCCTCATCCTCAATCCGTCCGGCAATTTCTAATGCTTCGGGTAACAAACTTTCTGATAAATGGGGAGCTAAACCTATCAATGCCTTTGCACAGGATATTGCACCCTTAATCCAACTGGCTACTGATAAGGCTTCGGGTAACACTTCAGGCAAATGGGGGGCTAACCCCGTCAATGCCTCTGTACGGGAGTATTCATCCCCAATCCCTCTGGCAACCGCTAAGGCTTCGGGTAACACTTCCGGTAAATAGGGCGCTAACCCGGTCAATGCCCATGCACGGGAGTATTCATCCCCAATCCCTCTGGCAACCGCTAAGGCTTCGGGTAACACTTCCGGTAAATAGGGCGCTAACCCGGTCAATGCCCATGCACGGGAGAATTCATACCCAATCACTCTGGAATAGGGAGCTAACCCGGTCAATGCCTCTGTACGGTAGGATTTATACCGAATCCCTCTAGCTACTGAGAAGGCTTCGAGTAACAAACTTTCAGGTAAATAGGGAGCTAACCCTGTCAATGCCTCTGCAAGGTCGGGTTCAATCATGGCTCTGGCAACCGCTAAGGCTTCGGGTAACACTTCCGGTAAATAGGGCGCTAACCCTGTCAATGCCTTTGCACGGTCGGATTTATACTCAATCGCTCTGGCAAGTTCTAAAGCTTCGGGTAACAAACTTTCCAGTAAATAGGGAGCTAACCCGGTCAATGCCTCTGCACGGTAGTGTTCATATTCATCCCTATCGATGGCTCTGGCAAGTTCCAAAGCTTCGGGTAACAAACTTTCCGGTAAATGTGGAGCTAGCCCTGTCAATGCCCTTGCACGGTATTCTTTTTCCCAAATGCCTCTGGCAACGGTTAAGGCTTCAAGTAACAAGCTTGCCGGTAAATAGGGAGCTAACCCGGTCAATGCCTCTGCACGGGAGAATTCATACCGAATCCCTCTGGCAACAGCTAAAGCTTCAGGTAAGATTTCCGGTAAATGGGGGGCTAACCCTGTCAATGCTTTTGCACGGTATTTTTCATTCCCAATTGCTCTGGCAACTTCTAAGGCTTCGGGTAATAAACTTTCCGGTAAATGGGGGGCTAACCCCGTCAATGCCTCTGTACGGGAGTATTCATCCCCAATCTCTCTGGCAACTTCTAAGGCTTCGGGTAACAAATTTTCCGGTAAATGGGGGGCTAACCCGGTCAATGCCTTTGCACGGTATCTTTCATCCTCAATCGCTCTGGCAAGTTCTAAGGCTTCGGGTAATAAACTTTCCGGTAAATGGGGGGCTAACCCGGTCAATGCCTCTGCACGGTCGGATTCATCCCCAATCCCTCTGGCAACCGCTAAGGCTTCGGGTAACACTTCCGGTAAATAGGGCGCTAACCCGGTCAATGCCCATGCACGGGAGAATTCATACCCAATCACTCTGGACGGGAGAATTCATACCCAATGGCTCTGGCAACTGCTAGGGCTTCGGGTAACAAATTTTCCGGTAAATGGGGGGCTAACCCCGTCAATGCCTCTGTACGGGAGTATTCATCCCCAATCTCTCTGGCAATTTCTAAGGCTTCGGGTAATAAAGCAGGGGGAAGATAGGGACTAATTGCCCTTAATCCTTTGGCTTGCTTCTCATCATCCTGATTTTGCCTCACATAAGTCAATCCCTGAGCAGGTGTCCAGATTTCCTGCTGAATCAGTGCCACAATCAATTTTGGTGGAATATTCCCCGCCAAACTATTCAGAGAAGTGGTGATCAAAGCATAACGAATCTGTAACCCCATAGACTGACTAGGATTATTGGCAAAATCAGCTTCCGCTAGTTGCCAAGCTCTAGAAACATCCTTAATAAAAGTTGCCGTTTTTGCTTCCTTTTCACATTGACTATACCAACCATTATCACCATCTTCTGTTTCTTCCCTCAGTAATCGATGAATCTCCCCTATCTGTCCCGCCTTTTCTAAATGCCAGAGCAATTGATTATAAATGTAGCCATCATCTGCTAAAGTATGCCAGTTTGATCCCCCTAAATCCCCCTTAATAAGGGGGACTTCCACCATTCCCCCCTTTTCAAGGGTGGTTAGGGGGGATCTCTCCTTTTCAAGGGGGACTTCCACCTCTTTTCCCCCCTTTTCAAGGGGGGTTAGGGGGGATCTCTTAATCTGTCTTTGATACCGTTGTAAAAGCTGTTGATGTGCCTCAGCCATTGATAACCCTAACCCCGGTAATTGATAATCCGTTTCAGGATGAGGAGACGCTAGGATCAGATTTCGGGCTAAATCATGTAACAAATCATGGACGCGATAATTAGCTAATTGTTCACTGGAAACCCCTGTTAATAATAAAGTCTTACCCCATAAATATCGTAAAGTTTCCCTAGCTTCTCTAACCTGACAATCCCATAACGTGGTTGCCATCTTTTCCGTAATCGTCACATCATCCGGCAAGACTCCCAACCAAATAAACCGTTGCAACCTTTGGGGCGATAACCTTTTTAAACTGAGATTAAAAGAAGCAATTAAACTATAATGTTTCCGCTTTTCTTCATTGGCAGTATCTCCAGCTTCCAAGCGGTCTAAAATTTCTAAATTAGCGATTTCTGCTCGTAAATCTTCGATTAATTCAGCCCAAGGAATCCCATCTTCAATTTGTGCCGCCGTCAACTCCAATGCTAAGGGTAAATAACCGACAATTTTGGCTAATATTTTGGCTTGTTTCTGATCTGCTAAATTTAATTCATGCTTTAAATAACCCGTTAATAAGGCTAAAGATTGGCTTTCCGTCATCACATCCAAATCATAACGAATTGCCCCTTTAACGGGAACTTCCCTAGTGGTTACTAATAACTTACATTGATTTACTGCTACTCTAAAAGGATCAATATCTTCTACATTCCAGAGATCATCTACTACTAATAAAGCCTTTTTATCTGCCAATAAAGTCCTTAAGTGTAAGGATGCCGCATCAATACCCGTCGGCTTAAAATTATAATCTCCTAAAGCTTGAATCCAGCCATGAAGAAAGGATAAAATGTCCGGTTGTTGTCCTAAAGTTGCCCAGAAAATGCCATCAGGAAAAAAAACTTGAACCTCTTTTTCTTGTGCTAATGCCGCCGCTAAAGTGGATTTACCAATACCTCCTAATCCATAAATCGCACTAATAACTAAAGTTCCAGTTTTTTCCGTTATTTCTGACAATAAAAGTTTCTTTAACTCAATACTAACCTCTGGACGTTCGACAAAATAACTCGGTTTAGGAGGAGCTTGATTACGATAGGAAGAAGATTTTAAAGAAGCGGATATAACCGGTTTAGGTTCAGGATCAATATCATGGTTTTCTAATATCTCACACCATTCATGATTATCATAAACCCTTGCCAAAGATTCAGCTTCTAAAGATGCCGGACGATCTCTAATTGGCTGTTTAGATTGTACCCCAATCACTAACCCATAACAAACAATTGCTGATCCCGATGTTCCTTGCCAAGGTGACTGATCTTCTGCTAATCTTTCTAATTGTTTATCTGTTGGTTGAATATTTGGACTATCTTTAATATTTAATAACAAACGGTGATGAGGAACACGATTAGCCACATCGATAGTTCCCTGAATATGTAACCCTGTGGCGTATTTTATCTCATCTTCAACATACCGTAAAAATTGGGGAAAGCCCAAACAGTCAAATTTAACTTTTTGGGTGCTACTCGCATCAGGTAACACCCCAAAACCTACAGGATTACAAGTTTCGATTGTTTCTGGTAATTCAACTAAAGCTATATCGATATTATCGGGAGCTTTCCAAATTACCTTAGCGTCTATGTCTTGCTTATCAGAATAGTTTGATGCTGATCTAAGTCGTACTTTACAGTTGTTACTATTATCAAATAGATGCCGACAAGTCAAGAGTAAACGTCCCCCAATTCGATAGGCAGTGCCGTATTTAGGGGCAACAATTTCTAAAGCGCGATCGGGTTGGAATTGGGGCATAACTTATCGGATTGATGTAACGTATTATTCTGGGATGGTGATGGGTTACGCTTCGCTAACCCATCCTACAAATTAACTGCTTTGGGGGCAAGCATTACGTCCCTAGGGGTATAAAATTCTAATCGGGAATATCATCACTTCCTGTCAATACAGGTTTTCCATCTTTCCCAATGGGTTTAAGGGGAATTTTAATTCTATGGGTTATCGTATCCTTGTTGGTGACACCCCCACCCATTTCTACTACCCAAAATTTTAGCCCACCTTTGCCTTCTTTCGACTGCTCAACCACAAATTGAACCTCTAATTCAATTTCACCCACCTCAAAGCGAATCTGCTCACCCTCAGAGGCTAAAATAGATTTACTCAGTTCAACCCGCAATGCTTCTAAGGTTTCTCGAAGTCCAACATTATTGATGGCCATATTAATTCTCTAGTTATTTTTGAAAGATGCAAACCAAAACCCTTTCAACTCTATCGTTTTTCTGAAACATTAGGGCAGAGGGATTGCCTTTCCCAAATTGAGATAATAGCCCAACCCGATCGCTAAGGGAAGCGCGGGTTAGGAAAAGAAATCGTCATTCGGCTCCATTACCGACCTCAACAAGGAAATTACAGATTTTTTCAAGCTAGGATCAAAGATTTTGTATCGAAAAATACAAAACCTGCGAAAGTGACTGTTTAGGATGGTTTTTTTGAGAAGCTTAAGAACCGATCCATACATCAAAGGAGTTTTCCATGCCCGAAACGCCACAAGAAGTCTTGAAAATGATTCAGGACAACAATATTAAGATTATTGACCTGAAATTTATTGATATGCCCGGTATCTGGCAACATTGCTCGTTCTACTACGACCAAATCGATGAAAGCTCTTTCAGCGATGGTGTTGCTTTCGATGGTTCCAGTATTCGCGGTTGGAAAGCAATTAACGAATCTGATATGGCCATGGTTCCCGATCCTACCACCGCTTGGATCGATCCCTTCTACAAGGAACCGACCCTAAGCATGATCTGTAGCATTAAAGAACCGAGAACCGGTGAATGGTATAGCCGCGATCCTCGCTCTATTGCCCAGAAAGCGATCGATTATCTCGGCACTACCGGTTTAGGTGATACCGTATATTTTGGACCGGAAGCAGAATTTTTCCTTTTTGATAGCGCTCGTTTTGACCAAACCGCCAACGCCGGCTATTATTACATGGATAGTGTCGAAGGTCGTTGGAATAGCGGTAAAGACGAAAAAGACGGAAATCTTGCCTATAAACCCGCCTACAAACAGGGTTATTTCCCCGTTAGTCCCACCGATACCTCTCAAGATATTCGCACGGAAATGCTCTTAACCATGGCCGACTGCGGAGTTCCCATCGAAAAACATCACCACGAAGTCGCTACCGGTGGTCAAAATGAGTTAGGGATTAAATTCTCTACCCTAGTACGGGCCGCCGACTACTTGATGACCTACAAATACTGCATCAAGAACGTGGCTAAGAAATACGGTAAAACCGTCACCTTTATGCCTAAACCCATCTTTGGTGATAATGGTTCTGGGATGCACGTTCACCAGTCTATCTGGAAAGATGGTCAACCCCTGTTCGCTGGCGATAAATACGCTGGACTCAGCCAAATGGCACTGTACTACATCGGTGGTTTGCTTAAACACGCTCCTGCACTCTTAGCTTTAACTAACCCCACCACCAACTCTTACAAGCGTCTCGTCCCCGGTTTTGAGGCCCCAGTAAACCTGGCCTACTCCCAAGGTAATCGCTCCGCTTCGATTCGGATTCCTTTATCGGGAAGCAACCCGAAAGCTAAACGTTTAGAATTCCGTTGTCCTGACGCGACTTCTAACCCCTACCTCGCTTTTGCAGCTATGCTCTGTGCGGGTATCGATGGGATTAAAAATCAAATTGAACCGGGAGAACCTCTCGATGTGGATATCTACGAACTCAGTCCCGAAGAATTGTCAAAAATACCCTCTACCCCCGGTTCTCTGGAAGCAGCTCTAGAAAGTCTCGAAAAAGATCACGCTTTCTTGACCGATTCTGGTGTTTTTACCGAAGACTTTATCCAAAACTGGATCACCTACAAACTCGATAACGAAGTTAACCCGATGCGCTTACGTCCCCACCCCTACGAGTTCTCTCTCTACTACGATGTTTAAGGTTTGATTGAATAATCATCAATCCTAGGGTAGGCTTTTTGCCTGCCCCTTTTTTTCGGAATCAGCAGGGGAATTATGAATTATGAATTATGAATTATGAATTATGAATTATGAATTATGAATTATGAATTATGAATTATGAATTATGAATTATGAATTATGAATTATGAATTATGAATTATATTATAAATTATAAATTATAAATTATAAATTATAAATTATAAATTATGAATTATGAATTATGAATTATGAATTATGAATTATGAATTATGAATTATAAATTATATAGCGGTTCTCGCATCTGTGCGTCACACTTAAACCTTTGCTGATTAAGCTGTTCAGAATCGGGAATGTACCTCTTGTGAATCAGAAACGCTATAAATTATGAATTATGAATTATGAATTATGAATTATGAATTGGGGAGCGGGGAGATGGGATAATAAATAAAAACTGAATACTGATACTAAATCCGGTTATTAAAAACTGATTATTTATTCCCTTTTGCCTTTTGCATGAGTAGAAAACGGGTTTCTCCGAGAAACCCGTTTTCTGTGCGTTACTCAACGGATTTAGTATTACTGCCTAATCAAACAACAATCTTAAGCTTTATCTCCTCAGTCCTCAACAGTGATAGAATTGCCCTCATAGCTAGGGGTGTCTGAGGCAATCAGGCTGAGAAAGACCCTTAGAACCTGAGACTGGGTAATTCCAGCGTAGGGAAGCTGTTTACAGAGGAAATAAAATTATGAGACAAGAATGGGTTGCCCCCCGGCGCGGACAGGCAAATGTATCGCAAATGCACTACGCCCGTCAGGGGATAATTACCGAAGAGATGACGTATGTGGCCAAACGGGAAAATCTCTCTCCCGAATTGATTCGCAGCGAAATCGCCCGAGGAAGACTGATTATTCCCGCTAATATCAATCACCTCAACCTCGAACCTATGGCGATCGGTATTGCTTCTAAGTGTAAAGTTAATGCTAATATCGGGGCTTCCCCTAACTCCTCGAATATTAACGAAGAACTGGAAAAATTACACCTAGCGGTCAAATACGGCGCGGATACGGTGATGGATCTTTCCACCGGTGGCGGTAATTTGGACGAAATTCGCACCGCGATTATCAATGCTTCTCCTGTCCCCATCGGTACTGTACCCATCTATCAAGCGGTGGAAAGCGTTCACGGCAATATTGAAAAACTCACCCCCGAAGATTTCCTCCACATTATCGAAAAACACGCCCAGCAAGGGGTAGATTACATGACGATTCATGCGGGAATCCTCATCGAACACCTGCCTTTAGTCAAAACCCGTCTGACCGGGATTGTCTCCCGGGGGGGTGGTATTATTGCTAAGTGGATGTTACACCACCACAAGCAAAATCCTCTCTATACCCATTTCGACGAAATTATCGAGATTTTCCAGCGTTATGACGTTTCTTTTAGTCTCGGGGACTCCCTACGTCCCGGTTGTACCCACGATGCTTCCGATGCAGCCCAATTAGCGGAATTGAAAACCCTCGGCCAACTAACGCGCCGCGCTTGGGAACACGATGTACAGGTGATGGTGGAAGGACCGGGCCATGTTCCCATGGACCAAATTGAATTTAATGTGAAAAAACAAATGGAGGAGTGTAGCGAAGCACCTTTCTATGTTCTTGGTCCCCTTGTCACCGATATTGCCCCAGGCTACGATCATATCACCTCGGCGATCGGAGCGGCTCTGGCGGGTTGGTACGGAACGGCGATGTTATGTTATGTCACCCCGAAAGAACATCTCGGTTTACCCAACGCTGAAGATGTGCGAAATGGCTTAATTGCCTACAAAATAGCGGCTCATGCGGCAGATATCGCCCGTCATCGTCCTGGAGCGCGCGATCGTGACGATGAACTCTCCATTGCTCGTTATAACTTCGATTGGAACCGTCAATTTCAGTTATCCTTGGATCCTGATCGCGCTAAGGAATACCACGATGAGACTTTACCCGCAGATATCTATAAGACTGCGGAGTTTTGTTCGATGTGTGGACCGAAATTCTGTCCTATGCAAACTAAGGTCGATGCCGATGCGATTACGGAATTGGAAAAGTTTCTCGCTAGTCAGAATCAAGACAATTTAACCCCAGTTTAAACGGGAGTTATGGGAAGGGCTGACTTGATTTCAGCCCTATTCCTAGGATAAAATTCAAAATTATGGCAATAGCCGCCATTTTTTTGACTAATTGACCCGTTTTTCTAGATATTGACCGATCATCAATTCTTGACCGGCGCGAGAGATAATAGTTTGTCGAGTGCGATATTGTTGACCGATAAGTTTAATTTCTTCTTCAAAGACAGAACCGGCGTATTCTGTTCTCAGACAGAGAGTAGAGGGGTTAGGAAAGGTATAAATGGCACTAACGGGTTTATCCGTCGCAAATCCCCGATCGCGATAGAGAATATTATCTAAAATACCGAATATAGTGGAACCGTTGGAGGGTTTTTTACTCTGGGGACGGAGATAATTACTTTGCCAAGTCACTTCCGTGCCACCTAATAAAGTTGTATCTTCCAGATTATGTAAACGGGCCAGTTGAATTAGTGGTTCGCTGCCTTGGGGTAAATATTTAATCTCGATGGCGCTGATAACTTCTTGGGGTTCCGTTTCTTGGGTGAGGGTGTAATAACGTCTCTGGGATTGCCAGCGTCCTTCTGTCTGCTTAAAAAACGCTAAAGCCAAAGTTTCTAGGGATAATTGGGCGGTTTGAATTAATGTCATAGAAATAAAACCTTTCCTGTTTTTTGGTAGAGCAGATTTGTTATCCTTTGTCAAGAGTTTGCCAGAGAACTGTTACACATCTTAATACAATTATAAGCTGTTAAGTATTTAAATTGCCGGTTGAGATGAGGCAGGAGATGGGGTGGTCACTGCGTGCGCGTTGCGGGGGGTTTTGGGGTTTTGGGGTTTTAGTTGAAATTCCCCCACTTCCCCACTTCCCCACTTCCCCACTTCCCCATTTCCCCATTTCCCCATTTCCCCACTTCCCCATTTCCCCATTTCCCCATTTCCCCATTTCCCCATTTCCCCATTTCCCCATTTCCCCACTTCCCCATCTCCCAACCCCTTTTTTACTTTTTACTTGTCACCCGATCTGTCCAGTCTTGCTATTGTTAAAAATATAGAACCTCCGAAAAAGGTCTCAACTCTGTGCAGTTAAAACAAGTCATCATCGCTCATAAGGCCAACCATCCCCAAAGTAAAGCATGGGCGGAAAAATGCGCTAAACAGTTAGAAGCCCGTCAGTGTAAAGTTTTAATGGGACCCAGTGGCTTTAAAGATAATCCCTATCCGGTATTTTTAGCCTCAGCATCGGAAAAAATCGACCTTGCCATCGTTTTGGGGGGAGATGGAACCATTTTAGCCGCCGCTCGCTATTTAGCTCACGAAGACATTCCAATTTTAGCGGTGAATGTTGGCGGCCATCTGGGATTTTTAACGGAACCTTTGGAGATTTTCCAAGATACAGAGACGGTCTGGGAGCGTTTACAATCCGATCGCTATGCGGTACAACAACGGATGATGTTAATGGCCAGAATCTATGAAGGAGATAAAAGAAACCCGCAGCCAGTGAGCGAGGCATTTTATGCCCTAAACGAGATGTGTGTGAAACCCGCTAGTATCGATAGGATGCCCACCTCGATCCTCGAAATCGAAGTGGACGGGGAAGTAGTAGATCAGTACCAAGGCGACGGTTTATTAGTGGCTACTCCCACGGGATCCACCTGTTACACCGCTTCCGCTAATGGTCCGATTATACACCCCGGCATGGAAGCGATCGCCGTCACCCCGATTTGTCCCTTGAGTCTCTCCAGTCGGCCGATTGTCATTCCCCCAGCATCTCTGGTTAGTATTTGGCCCCTAGGAGACTACGAATTAAATACTAAACTTTGGATGGATGGTGCTTTAGCCACTTCCATTTGGCCCGGGCAATGGGTGGGAGTTACTAAAGCCGAAAAATTCGCCCAATTTATTATCCTGCGGGAAAGCTATTCTTTTTATCAGACTCTACAGGAAAAATTGCAATGGGCCGGGGCGAGAATTCATTATGATGGCAATCGTCATAATTAGGGTTTGCGGCAAAAAGTTTGTTGGTGGAGGCAGGGTGTGGGGTGTAGGGTTTTACTGATTTTGAGGACGTTCGGCGAGACTTCGGCGTGAGCTCAGTCGAACGCTCAGTCGAGTGGACGGTGAGCTTGTCGAACCGCCGGGGTCAATTACCTAATTTTCAGGGAAAAAGTCCAGGAATTTTCCCCCCAATCACTCCCATATTTGGTACTTTTTGATTGACAAAAAGTCTAAAAGTCTTACCCAACAAGGTTTTTAGATTTATTCAGCCAACCCTAATTAATGATCGACACCGCTAACTTCTAAGCGCCAGCAATCTTTCAATAATTGAATTAATTCCCCTCTAGAGCAATGGAGAGAACGCAACACACCCAAAAGCTGAACTAAATCGTAGGGTGACTCGATCTGCACCGTCAGGGGGGAGTACATTGGACATTGACAGCAAATACCAAGGGAAAGAAGACGATAATAGACTTCCCGTCTTTCCCCAGAGGAGAGAGGTGGGGAGTAAAGGAGTTTTTCGGGGGGACTATTCATGGTTGCGGGGGAAATCTTATAACTTCATTATCACACAGTTGCAAATAATTATCAATTGGTTGAAAGCTAATTGCGATCATTCTCAGTCTCGATCGAGGGGATATTTCGAGGTGAAATCTTGGTCTTTGGCTGTTTACAGCTTTGAATGAGGGGTATAAGGAAGCTCATCTTTGGTAAGTCCCATCAGTTGGAGGAAATTTTTCTGGAATATCCCTGTTGATTTTATTGAGAAAATCATGCAATAATTAGAGAGGAAGGTAATTCTACTAGCGGTGGTACTTATGCGGGAACCTCTCGTCACTCGTCTATTTCAACCCCGTGACCCCCTACCCTCGCGTCTGGATGCTCTTTGGTTAATCAATCGCGGTGTGGTTAAGGTGATGACGTGGGATGAGGAAGGAGAAATCGTCATCCTCGGCTATTGGGGAGAAAATGATGTGGTCGGCCGTCCCCTATCGCAGATTCAACCCTACGAGATGCAGTGCTGCACTAGCGTTGAAGCTACTTGTCTTCCTCTTGAACGGGGTAGCAGTCTTTCCTCGGCTCTCTGTCGTCACGTTCAACAAACTGAGCATTGGCTCTGTTCCCTGCGTCGCGATCGGCCTAGGCTGCGTTTTCTGAAAACTCTAATTCAATTATCGCAAAAGTTCGGTCGTCCCGCAGAAACGGGCCAGCGTATCGATATCCGTTTCACTCATCGGGAATTAGCCGAAATGGTCGGGATGACCAGAGTGAGCATTACCCGACTCATCAATGAATTCGAGCAACAAGGTCTGATTTCTCGTGCGGGAGGACATATTATTGTTTTACCTTCTGCTGACACCCAATTTCATCCTTATTAGGAGATAAACCTATGGCGATTATTCACTGGGATAAATCGATTCTGACTTTTCATCTCAAAGAAATTATCGAAGATCACGAATCAGGAGATCGAACGGCTCTCTTTGGTTTGGGAACAATTGTTATCGGTGCGGTTGTGCTGCCAGCTGCGGTCAAATTAGGCCGACCAATTCTCAAACAAATTATCAAAAGTGGCCTATCTCTCCAAGCTCGATCGTCACTAATCAAAACTCCTACTATTCCCCACAACCCGATCAATAATTAATTGGATTGCCTCTAGTTAGGGTTTGTGGCAAAAAGTTTTTCCTGTGGGGTGTGGGGTTTTATCGATTTTGAGGGGGTCAATTACCTAATTTTCAGGGAAAAAGTCCAGGAATTTTCCCCCCGATCACTCCAATGGTTGGGACTTTTTGAAGAAAAAAAAGTCCAAAAGTCTTACCCAACAAGATTTTTAGATTTATTCAGCAAACCCTACATAACTGAGGTAAGAGACTCTTGCTGACTTGGTTGCAGATGGGATTGAGCGCGAACAGCGCGGAACATCCCAAAACGACATAAACCCGTGCCAAAGGCCAAACGCATCAGCAGAATTGTCGGCACTTCTCGGACGGATTTAAGCAACCCAGTTAGACCAAATTGCCACCAACCTTGGGGACGAATCACCCCCTGCCAAATGGTATCAATCCAAGAGGGTAGAGTGGCTGTTGTCCAGTCAGCAGTCATCACTTCCCCATCTACCAATCCCGTGGCCGCTAACTGTTCGGCAAAACCTTCGATGCTGGCAAAAGCGGGGTGAGACCACTGATCCAAAAGTTGGCGCATGACGGGACGTTCCCAGAAATTAAGCGGTTTTTGACGGTCATCTCGCTGATTCCAGTCCGCTACCACCAGGACTCCCCCTGGTTTGAGAACTCGCAGTAATTCCCCAGCAAAAACGGCTTTGTCCGGCATATGGGGACCGGCTTCAATTGACCAGACCACATCAAAACTCTCGTCAGGAAAAGAAAGGTCCATGGCATCATCGACCAAAAAGCGAGCATTTACATCTGGGGGTGTTAGTTCTTTGGCCCGTGCCACTTGTTTGGGACTAATAGTGACACCGGTAACGGCAAATCCGTAGTCGCGGGCCAGAATGCGACTGCTGCCACCAATACCACAACCGACATCAAGGAGAGTTGCACCGGCGGGTAGTTTATCCAAATCTCCCCAAGAGACCATTTCCGCCACAAAGTCGGCTTTTGCCGCTAGAAAGTCTTTTTTTTCTGGTGGGGAACCGTAGTGACCTAAATGGATGTGTTCCCCCCAATAATATTCTAAAATGCCGTCCTCGGTCCATTGGTCGTAGGAATTGGCCACCGAGTCCGACGATTGGTACTTGCGAGAGGAAACAAAATAGACGACGATAGCGATCGCTAGGAGTAACCCTAAAGATGATGTCACCAAAAGTATATTCATTCAATCCTGCTGGGCAAACTGACACAAAGCTTAATAACTCTTAAAGATTATACAACTTTGAGGTTCTGCGGGTTGAGGGCTAACAGGGTTGAGTGACTTTGGTTACTCGCCAGAAATTAACTATCGTGTAATGAGGGTTCCGAATTAACCCCACTGGGTAGAACCACTTGATGATCGCGTTCGGCTATGACTTCTGCTTTGGCCTCGGCGACGATATCCCCCAGCACTTCTGCTGTTTCGGCCAAGGAACTCTTAGTTTTTTCGTAGAGAACAACGCCAGTTTTAATCGTTGCTTTGGCGACCGGTTTCAGTAAAGAAATCACGGTGGGGGCCAACAGCAGCGCACCGATTCCGAAAACGATCGCTTTCCCTGGAGTAATTTGTGCTAGTTTTCTCGTTTGTTCTAACATCTGTGTTTTTTCCATGAGCTTTAAACCATTGATTTTGTTGCCTTCAGTCTGTAGATAGCAAAAGTTTTTAACTTAGAAGCATTATCTACACGAGTACCATTATAGAATAGTTTTTGAGGGAATATTATTAAGTTTTTTTTCAAGAGAATATAGCCTAGATATTCACCTATCAGTTATTAGTGGATGGGTCAAGACTTCCCCAGATACCGACTCTTAAACCATCATAACAATCTTGGATTTTTATCGGAGGTCTAATGTCTATTATCACCTCGCTCGAATTCTTCTAATGGAAAAGAACGGGAGGAGAGAATATTTTCTAAATCCAGTCGGTTATAGATGGCTTTAATTAACTTTTTGCTCAATTTTTTAGTAACTTTTTTGGCAATTTTATTAGCTAATTTATCATATTTACTCATGGAGTCTCCCTTTGACCTTGTAGTTGATGAAAAACCAGAGGACGCAAACTATTTAAACCGGCAATAATTGCTGTCCCGTTATGAATTGCGGTGGCTAAAAGTGGATTAAGACCGATGCTAGTGGCCAAAACGAGGGCGACTAAATTCGGGGCGACCACTAGAAAAATATTTTGTTCAATTAAAGCTTTAGTTTCTTGGGCAATAGCGATCGCCTCTAGTAAACTGCTCAGATCATTATTCATCAGTACCACGTCGGCGGTTTCTCTTGCCACTTCCGAACCCTTCTCGAAAGAAATCGACACATCTGCATAGGCCAAAGCCACGGAATCATTGAGACCATCGCCAACAAAAGCGACTGTATGGCCAGAGCGATGCAATTCTCGAACTATTTTAGCCTTTTGTTCGGGAAAAGCCTCAGCATGAACCTGGCCAAAGGGAATATTTAACGCTTGCGCCACTTCTTTCGCCCTTTGTTGATTATCCCCCGTCAACAGATGCACAGTCATGCCATAATCTTGCTGTAGGCGATCGATTAACCAACGACTATCGGCACGCAAAGGGTCAGTATAGTGGATTACCCCCTGAAATTGCCCATTACAGGCGAGATAATTGCGAGACACCCAAGCACTGGCGGGGTTGGCTAAATCACCGCCAAATTCGTCTAAATTGACCCCTTGCTGGCGTAAAAACTTGTCACTGCCCACCAATACCTGATTACCATCAATTTCTGCCCGCATTCCTAGTCCTAACTGGTAATCCCAATCTCCCCTCGGTAAGATTTCCACACCCTGGCGCTGGGCATAATTAGCGATCGCTATAGCGACGGGATGGGTGATCCTTTGTTCGGCCGAGGCCGCTAATTGAAGAATTCGTTCTGGGGATAAGCGGCCAGGGATAGTTTCCACTCCCACCACCATCACTTCCCCCGTGGTCAAAGTTCCCGTCTTATCAAAAACAATCGTATCGATATCTGCCAATAACTCCAAAGTTCTGCCACTGCGTACCAAAACCCCGTGACGGGTGGTATGATTCAACGCGCCTAAAAAAGCTGTAGGTAAAGATACCCGAATCCCCGTGACAAAATCGAGGGTGAGAATAGCGGCGGCCCGGGCTGCATCTCGGGTAGTGAGAAAAATTAGTGATGCTAACCCTAAAGAAGGCAAAATCAGGCGATCAGCCAGATTAGCGGCATAATTGGCCATGCGGGTATCATGGACAGGAGCTTTTTGCAGAAGTTCGATACTGGCAGCGGCGCGAGTTTGTTGACCGACTCGTTCACAGGTGAGGCGGATCTGACCGGAACGAACTAAGGTGGAGGCATAAACGAGAGTTCCTTTTCGGGCGACAATAGGCAAGGATTCCCCGGTTAGTTGCTGTTGGTCGATTACCGCTTCCCCTTGCCAGACTGTGCCATCAACGGGGATGCTTTCTCCGGGATAAACCACCACTGTCTCGCCAATTTGGACAGCATCACTGGTAATTTGCTTGATTTCGCCGTCTTTTTCCACCCAAGCGTAATGACCGATTGTATCTAATAAATTAGCCGTTCGTTTTTCCGTTGCCCTAGCGGTACGATCGCGAATAATGTCCCCCAATTCATGGAGGGTGATAATCAGGGAAGGTGTCAATAATTTCCCTTGAAAACCGCTAAAAATCAGGGCTAAGAGGTCTAAACAATCGATATTTAGTTTACGCTCTCCGAAGATACTTTTCAGCGCCCGGGCTGCCACGGGAAAAGCTGCGGCTAAAAGGACGCTTCTGGCCAAGATGCTCAAACCGGGTTGGGGAAAACGTTGACAGGCGATCGCGAGGAGGGTGGCGGCGGTGGGAAGGGCAAGGTTAGACCATTCTTCTTTCCCTAGTTTTTGGGGCTTGTCTGGCTCGATCGAAGACTCGTTGGGCTGATTGAGCATTTTTTGCCAAAGCGAGCCAAAATCCCTGTTTATTTCAGGGGTGAGGGCGGGGGCATACTCGATCACCAGAGAGGCGGCGGCGGCGTTGATGCGGAAATGGGTAATGGCGGGATGGGAAGTTAATTTTTGTTCTAAGGTCTTGACAAAATGCCTATCAGATGCTAGGCGGGAAATTCGCAAGCGCAGCCGACCAGGGAGAGAGTGAACAACGCTTACGGAATTGAGGGAAAGTTTGCTTAAGTTCATCGGAGTAAAATCTAGCTAGTTTCAAGATTACTGTCAGAATTGGCTAAATTAAGTAGATTGATCAGACGAAAGCCTAAATCTAACTCGGAGAGGCCGGCTGCTTCGTAGGTAATTGCCAGAGAGGCAGCGGTAGGATTAAGGCGATGACTAAGAACAATTGTCTCAGCTGCGAGGAGGTGGTTTAATCTTTTAGCAAAGGCAGCATCTTGACTTAAACGGTCGATACGAAGGCGAATTCGTCCCGGTACCGAGTGAACAATGCGACAACCCGGTATTATTTCCTGATTGCTATAATCTGGGCTTTTTTCGGCAGTTTTTGGGTTACTGGTGAAGGGAGATTTTAACTGTTGGAAAATTTGTCGCGAGATACTGGCTACGGCTAAATTAACTAATAGTGCATTGGCCCCTCGCAGTTGAAAACGACTGGTAATAAATAATCCCATTAAAACTGGAATAATCATCTCCACTTCATTATGTTCTCGCAGAAATTCGGCCAATTGTATTTGCGGATCCTCGCTGGTGGCCGATTGTGTCGAGACAATTTCTGTGTTAGTGATCATAATTTTATCTCCTACAAAAAGATAGTAAGTAGTCGTGCAAAATAAATTTCCTAGTGAAGATGGGCAAAAGGCAAAAGCTTTATCGAAATGTGTAATTAATTTTGCCTAGGTACTTATTCAACTCTTAGTTGTTTGTCCCTGTGGAATTGCCCTCAATCCATTCGTAAAAAGCCATAGATTCCGGGGGACAACGGCTGCATCCTCCGCATTTTTCTAGGGAAATCAGACGAATTCGCCCTTTTTTTAGCAAGCGATCGAGCATGGGACTTAGGGCATCCGCTGACATCCGAAAGTGTGTGGATAAGTCAGCCAGAGATGCTTTCTGATTTTTGGCAAGATAAGCCTGTATATCGGTTAAAATCATCTTTATAAACCTATAAAGGTAAATTTAGGAGTTAGGGAATTTCAGTAATCAGTAATCGGTGAAAAGACAGCAGAAAACTGCATTTAATACTGCTCACTTAAAACTCCAATCTGATAACTGATAACTGATAACTGATAACTGAAATTAAATTGCGGGACGGTTGATTTTTCGGGGAGGGAGATTTTTTAAGGTGAATAAAACCCCGACTACGGTTAAACCCATCAAGACTATCCAAAAGAGAGAAAATCCCGGATGTCGAGAAAAAGTGGCGATTTGATAGAAGGAAGTGGCAACAATATAGGCCATTCCTGTGGTCCAGAGGGCAATAAAAACAGTCCAACCGGCATTAGTTTCGCGATATACGGCCGATGTGGCCGAAACACAGGGAAAATAGAGCAGAACAAACAAAAGATAGGCAAAAGCACCCGCTTGACCATCAAATCTTTTCGCCATCGCCCCAAAGATTCCTAAATCTACCTCTTGCTTCTCGGCAGCCGTTTTTTGATCTTGCAGGTCACCAATATTCAAACCCAAGGGATCAAGTAATTGATTGGGTAATTGCGCTAAATTGGCGGGAATAGTGGCGATAGCTGCCTTAATTTGCCCCCAGAAGTCGAATTTTTTGGCTGCTACCCCCTGATTAGGGTTATCTTCCCCTGCTAGTTGGCTGTAAATTGAGTTTAATGTCCCTACCATCGCTTCTTTGGCAAAAACTCCCGTAAAAATGCCCACCGTTGCCGGCCAATTTTGCTGCTCTAGTCCCATGGGTGAGAAAATAGGAGTTACAGCTTTACTGGTGGCACTTAAAACCGATCGCTCGCTGTCTTGATTACCAAAAGAACCATCAAAACTGACGGAGTTGAGTAGTCCCAAAATCATCACCATTAAAACGATAATTCGTCCAGCTTTCCATAAAAACGCTTGCAGACGTTCCCAAGTGCGAATTAAAACCCCTTTCAGACGCGGTAGATGATAGGGAGGCAATTCCATAATAAAGTGACTGATTTCTCCCTTGAGTAGGGTTTTTTTCATCACCAATCCCGTCAAAATAGCGGCGAGAATTCCTAAGATATAAAGACCAAAAACGATGTTTTGACCACCTATGGGGAAAAAAGCCGCCGCAAATAGGGCATAAACAGGTAATCTGGCCCCACAGGACATAAAAGGGTTCATCATAATCGTCATTAAACGATCGCGGGAATTTTCTAGGGTCCTAGTGGCCATAATTGCCGGCACATTGCAACCAAATCCCACTAGCATGGGAACAAAGGATTTACCCGGCAATCCCACCAAACGCATCAATCGGTCCATGACGAAGGCTGCCCGGGCCATATAGCCAGAATCCTCTAAAATTGACAAAAAGAGGAACATAAAGCCAATTACGGGGATAAAAGTGGCGACGGTTTGCACACCTCCCCCCGCCCCATCAGCGAGCAGAGCAATTAGCCAACCCGGGGTATGGATTGTTTGTAAAACTTGGGCAAAACCATCGACAAAGATAGTCTGGGCAGTTAAATCGAAGAAATCGATAAAGGCAGCACTAACATTGATGGTAAACAAGAACATTAGGTACATTACGCCCAAAAATATCGGAATTCCCCACCAGCGATCAAGAACAATGCGATCGAGGCGATCGGACATGGTATCATTTATCTGTCCAGTCCGTTGAGTGGCTCCCTGGGTAACTTGTTGAATAAAGCCATAACGAGTATCAGCAATTAAAATATCAAGGTCTTCCCCTAAAACTTGGTGTATTTGTCGTCTATGCTTGACGATAATGCTTAATAGTTCCTGGGAGCGCAATTCTGGGGCGATGCGATCCTCGTATTGCAGTAGGTTTAAAGCAGTCCATCTTGGCTCAACGATCCTTTTACTGCTATGGTCGTCAATGTAGGCAACAATCTCGTTAAGAGCTTCCTCAATTACCGCAGGATAAGCGACATAAGCGGCAGTATGGCTAATATTACTGACTAATTCCCCAATTTTTTGCTTTAATTCTCCGATTCCTTCCCCTTTAACCGCACTAATCGGCACGACAATTGCATCCATGCGAACGCTTAAGAGTTGCGGATTAACCAGAATACCCCTAGTTTTGGCCACATCCATCATATTTAGGGCAATCAACATCGGTAAACGCATCTCCATGATTTGGGTAGTCAGGTAGAGATTCCGCTCTAAATTAGAAGCATCGACGATATTAATCACTAAATCCGCCTCTCCTGACAGCAGATAGTCCCTAGCGACTAATTCATCCATTCCCGTTTCCCCTTCTTCCACATCGAGGGAATAGACTCCGGGTAAATCCACAAGGGTGATATCTTCCCCGTTAACTTGAAATCGTCCCTCTTTGCGATCGACTGTTACTCCCGGCCAGTTGCCGGTCTGTTGATTGGCTCCTGTGAGAGCATTAAAAAGGGTAGTTTTGCCACAGTTAGGATTGCCAATTAAGGCGATAATCGGTTTGACCATAATTTAGGATATTTAGTGACGAATAGGCTTAGATGATTAAATTTAGCTTTCTGGGTCTATTTCTTCGACGATTAAAGCGTCTGCTTCCTGTTTACGCAGACTGAGATGAAATCCCCGCACTCGAATCTCGACGGGATCCCCCAAAGGTGCGACGCGAATGACGGTAAACTCTGTCCCCGGAGTTAATCCCATTGATAACAATTTTCCTTTGTATCCTCGTAATGCTCGGTCATAACCGACGACTTTACCCACTTTTCCTATGGGCATCTCCCGCAGAAATGTTCTTACTTCAGGTAGGTCTTTTTTGGGTTCCAGTTTTTTCGGTTGACTGTCACTAACGAGGATTTTTTCGGCCATTTCTGCCCCGATACCAATACGATTGTCTTGAATGGCAATTAAAACTGACCCCCTTGGTTGGGAACTAATTACCTGTAATTGAATGCCGGGGTTTAATCCCATACCTAGGAGTCGATTAATCCCTCCTGTCCCCTGAAATCCCGCTAACCAGACGGTTTTTCCCATTTCCACTTGTGCGAGGGGATAGGTGGCAGCCAAGTCATTACCCCGGGGAGTGATATTATCTAATTCTGCCTCTGTACCGCCCCAATAGGAGAATTGGTCGTCTTTTTGCCAGTTTTCTGGTTTTTCTGGTTCATTAGCTCTAATTTTATTGTCCATGCTTTTCTTATCTCCAAAGGTAATGAAGGTCTTTCATTCAAGAGTGACAATAATTTCTTGATAGCTCATCGAGTTTACTGAAGTAGCCAAAAGGTGAGAACTGCGCTAACGTCAGCCTCAGTCAACGGTTTTTGAACTGTCTCAGAATTGCGATCGCTATAATAAATGCTAATTATTCTCAATTACCAGTGTAATCCCAAAGGGGAGACAGAAAAGAAAAATATTTCTTTAAAAAAATCACCAGTCTCTGGTAAATGGCGATCGCTGAGGGACGAAAATATTCTTAATGCCGAAAAATTCGGCTCTCTTGGGTTTGGTGGGTAAAATGTATTCTAAGATACAGTCCTGCTGGCGGTCGCAACGCGCTCGCTACGCGAGACCGAGTGGAAGGAACCACAGAGACACAAAGGACACAGAGATCGATCACTACTATATAAGTTAAACTTATCACACAAAGAATAAGAGAGCCAAAATTCTCTCTTGCAAGGGAGATTCCCCCAGCTATCTACCAATTAATTGCACCCAGCGACTGGGAACAGAAAAAGCTATATTTAATAAGTAAATCGAATCTGTCTTTCTGTTTAAAGACCTATGGATAACAAAATTCTCGACGTTCACCATCTCACCGTTGAATTTTCCAATCAGAAAAGAACAACAGTCGCCGTTAATAACATTAGTTTTAGCTTGCAGAAAGGTCAAGTTCTCGGTTGTGTGGGGGAGTCGGGTTCAGGAAAATCTGTCACCTCCCTCGCACTCATGGGATTGGTTCCCTCTCCGGGGAAAATTACCGGGGGAGAAATTTGCTTTCGTCCGGCAAAAGGTCAGTCAATGCAAGCAGTAGATTTATTATCTATTCCTCCGGAAGAATTGCGTTATTATCGCGGGGGAGAAATGGCGATGATTTTCCAAGAACCCATGAGTTCTCTTAATCCAGTGTATAACATCGAGTTTCAAATTACCGAAGCCATTTTACTGCATCAAAAAGTCAGCACTGAACAGGCAAAAAATCAAGCCATCTCTCTACTGCAAGAAGTGCGCTTATTACCCAGTGATGAACAGTTAGAGGAGAAGTATATAGAAACTTTTCCCTTAGAAAATAAGGGTCATGTCAGGGAAAAAATTAGAACTTATATTCAGGAACAAAAAGAGGCAATTCTCAAGCGTTATCCCCACGAATTATCGGGGGGACAATTACAAAGGGTAATGATTGCCATGGCGATTTCTTGTAATCCTACCCTATTAATTGCCGATGAACCAACCACCGCTTTAGATGTGACTGTCCAAGCAGAAATATTAAGATTATTACGCGATTTATGTAAAAGTGATCGAGAAATGTCGATGGTTTTTATCTCCCACGATTTAGGAGTTATTAACGAAATTGCCGATCAAATTGTCGTAATGTATCAAGGAGAAATTGTCGAACAGGGAACTAAAGAAGAAGTATTAAATTATCCCCAACATCCCTACACAAAAGGTTTACTTGCCTGTCGTCCCCGCTTAAACTCTCGTCCCGAAAAATTGCCCACCGTCAGCGATTTTTTACAAGTGGAAAAAGACTCCGAAGGTAAGATTATTGAACTACAGGAAATTACTCCACCAGCAGTTAAATTTATTACTCTCCAAGAAGAAGAAAGCAGAATCGAAGGTTTACAACATCACGAGAATATTTTATCAGTAGAAAATTTATCCGTTAGATTTCCAGTTAAGGGAGTTTTCGGGCAAGTAAAGACCTTTTTTAATGCCGTAGATCAGATCAGTTTTGCCGTTAAACAGGGGGAAACCCTCGGTTTAGTCGGTGAGTCGGGCTGCGGAAAATCCACCTTAGCAAGGACAATTCTGCGCTTAATTCCTGCCACTTCTGGAAATATCTATTTCCGAGGAGAAAATCTCGCTAAATTAAACCCCAGTGAGCCAAAATTAAGATCACTACGCCGGGAATTACAGATAGTTTTTCAGAATCCCTACAACTCCCTAAATCCCCGTTTATCCATTGGTAAAGCAATTTTAGAACCGATGATTATTCATCATACCGGCGGCAATTCCCAAAAGCGACGGCAACGAGTAGAATATTTATTAGAACGAGTTAAACTTGATCCTAATTGGTTCGATCGCTATCCCCATCAATTATCGGGAGGACAACGACAAAGGGTGTGTATTGCTCGCGCTTTAGCCTTAAATCCTCAGTTTATTATCTGTGATGAATCTGTCTCTGCTTTAGATGTTTCTGTGCAAGCGGGAGTCTTAAATTTACTCAAAGAATTACAGCAGGAATTTAATCTAACTTATATCTTTATTTCCCACGATTTAAGTGTCGTCAGATTTATGAGCGATCGAATTATGGTGATGAATAAAGGTAAAATTGAGGAAATTGGTACAGCTAACGCAATTATCAACTCTCCCCAAAGCGATTACACCCGTAAGCTTATCGCTTCTATTCCCCAATTTACCGAAAGTCTTGCTAGTTAAGTAGCTGGTTATAATTAAATTAAAAATGGATTTTAGCTTCGATCCCCCCTTAGTCCCCCCTTAATAAGGGGGGTGCCGATCCCCCCTTATTCCCCCCTTAATAAGGGGGGTGTCTGACAACTTTTAACACCTACCTAGTTAAAATTAGCAGTCAAACGTAAAGGATTAGCTGCCTCTAATTGTGCCGATAAACCTAACAAAGTAATTTCATCAGCAGGTTTACCCACTAACTGAATTCCCACAGGTAAACCCTGACTATCCACTCCTGTGGGTAAAGCAATCGCAGGTAAACCACTCGCATTAGCAATCGGAGAAGGTGCAATCCAACGAATCATTCTGTCAACCGCTTCTTGCGGTGGTAAATTTTCCCACTCACCAATTCCGGGAGGTTGATGTAGGAAAATGGGCAAAAGTAAGACATCAAAATTATCAAACATCGCCACAATTTGCCGCGAAATAACGTGCATCTGCTGGACTGCTTGCAGGTACTCCCCCGCGCTGCCAGAATTCTCTAATAACCATTGGTTAAGGGGACTTAATAACTGCTTGGGAATTCCTGTCGCTGCCGTTCCCGCTTGCCAAATACAGCGAAAAGGAGCGATTAAAGCCTGTAAATCGGGGGAATATTCGGTTAAATGATGCCCCATACCCTCTAAAATTTTAGCCGTAGCGAGGACAGCATTTTTATAAACGGAAGCCGCCTCACCGAAGGGGGATATGGAAGTAGAAAAAGCGATTCTCAGGGGTTTTACGCCTCTCTGAGTGGCTTCTAGGAAAGAAAAGGGCGGATCGGGTAGCCAGTAGGGATCGCCCGTCGTATAGCCCGAAATCACGGTAAGCAGCGCCGCCCCATCTGCCACCGTCTTAGAAAGAGTGCCGTTAGTGGCGATACCGCTTTGAAATTCCCCCACTGGGGCATAGGAAACGCGCCCACGACTGGGTTTTATCCCCACCAAACCGCAACAACCCGCCGGAGTACGAATGGACCCACCACCGTCGGAACCCTGGGCAATCGGGCAGAAACCCGCCGCTACCGCCGCCGCCGCGCCGCCACTGGAACCTCCTGCGGTATAATTGCGGTTGAAGGGGTTACGAGTTGGCAAAAAACCCGGATTTTCGGTGTAGGGAAAGGAACCTAGCTGGGAAGTGGCGGTTTTGCCCAGAAGGATAAAACCCGCCATTTTCATTCTGGTGACGATTCCTTCGTCGTATTGGGCGATATTTCCCTGTAAAGCGGCGACTCCGTAACTAACCGGCATTCCAGCGACGGCATTTAAGTCTTTAATGGCGGTGGGAACTCCAAAAAAAGGCGGTAATTCGGCAGTATCGGTGATTTGACTTAATTGTTCCGTTTGGGTGCTGGCGGTGGCTAGGGCGCTTTCCCCGGCGACATGGACAAAACTACCAATTTGACTGTCAAATTTTTCAATTCTGTCGAGGTATAAATGGGTTAATTCTAGGGGGGAGATTTGTTTAGTGCGAATCAGTTGGGCTAATTCTAGGGCAGATTTTGGCAATAATTCATCACTCATGAGCGATCGAGGTAAAATAAGTAGATGAAAACAATTATATTCTTTAATGATAGAGATGGTTTTAAAGGAAAAAAGAAAAAGTAAAAAAGACCATTACTATAACAATTTCCCTATCCCACCTTGTTTTGGAAAATTATGACCTCACAGTTAATTGAAATTCTCTCGGCTGACGAAATTCGTCGCACTATTACCCGTTTAGCTTCCGAAGTTATCGAAAAAAGTGGCGATTTAAATAACTTGATTTTGATCGGTATCTACACGCGAGGAGTGCCTTTAGCTAATTTAATTGCTAGTCAAATTGAGAGCTTAGAAGGGGTAAAAGTTCCCGTGGGAGCGATCGATATTACCTTCTATCGCGACGATCTCGATCGCATTAAAACCCGCACTCCTGCTAAAACCAAAATGCCCCTAGATGTCACGGGAAAAACTGTGATTTTAGTCGATGATGTTATCTACAAAGGTCGCACAATCCGCGCAGCTTTTAATGCTATTATTGAGTATGGCAGACCGCAAAAAATCCGCTTATTAGTCCTCGTTGATCGTGGTCATCGGGAATTACCAATTCACCCGGATTTTACGGGCAAAAAACTCCCCACTGCAGCCGAGGAACAGGTAAAAGTTTATCTACAAGAGATTGACGGTAAAGATGGAGTGGAATTAATCAAATAAACAGATAATTGGTAACTAATCCCCAGAGCAAAATAAACAGAATTGCTTCGATAATAGCGGCAAAAATAGCAGTTCTTGAGTTTTTTCCTGTTGAAAGCACTGAACAAATTTAACCATCAAATCAACAAAGTGTGCTGAAACTTTTACCCTCTATATATTTGCTAAATACAAAAATAATCTATTTTTATGGCAAGGTAAAAGCGGCAATTACAGGATAATGATCGGAAGGAATCAGATTCAACCAACGGGAACGATCAACTTTTGCCCAATCTAACTGCAAACGGCTATCATAATAAATGGTATCGATGGCTAAATAAGGGGTATCAGTGTAATTATTAAAGCTCATTTGTTCTGCTAATTCCAAATCGGCTAAAGCATCCTTTAATTTAATTTCTGACTGGAGAGGTTGAGTTAAAATCTGACGGGGTAATTGCTGAGAATTAACATTAAAATCCCCCGTTAAAAACAGGTAATCTTTTGTTAAATCTAGTTGACAAAAATGCTCCTGTATGCACTTAGCACCTAAGTCCTTAGCTTTGTCACTATAGTAATCGAGATGGGTATTATAAAACTGCAAAGTTTGCCCCTCAAGAGTACGAAATTTAGCCCCCGTTACCATACGGGGATAACGATTACCCCAAGCTTCAGTGATACTGCCAATGATATCGGGAGTTTCTGATAGCCAAAATTCGTATATTTCTAAACATTTTAACCGACTTGGTTGATATAAAATCGCACAATGTTCATCTAATCCTGTACCTCTACGATCGCATCCTAAACTTTGGTATTTTGGCAATAGACGGTGTAAATCTAATAATTGATTAGCGCGAGCTTCCTGAGTACCAATTATATCAGGAGAATAGTGAGCAATTAAAGCCGCTACTGCTTCCCTTCTTATTCGCCAATTACGCTCATCAGGATCGGGTTTATCGTAGCGAATATTAAAGGACATTGCTGTTAGTTTCATAGGAAAATGGGGAAGGTAATTATGAATTAGGGAGTGGAGAGTTTTGTCAGTGAACAGTAAACAGTAAACAGTAAACTCACATCTGATAACTGATTCAAGGCTGACTTCTAATAATTAATTATCAGGGTTTTTTGGCGATTGTCCAAAAGGGAAAAGTTTGACTGGGATTAATGATAACTCCCGTGATGCCATGACGAGCAAAAGCGTATTCCTTGGTTTGCCAAAGGGGAATATAAGGAACTTCATCGGCGAGAATTTCTTGAATTTTACCAAAAATTTGCCTTCTTTTGGCTGGGTTACTTTCCCGACGGGATTGGGCAATTAATTCATTCATTTCTTGACTATAAAAAAATGAGCCTTGACTTTGGGATCCTCCCTCTTCGCAGCCAGTTTCTGGAGAACCTTTAGCACAATCTAAAAAGGGATAAATGTAGTTATCTGCATCCAAAAAATCGGGATACCAATTAGATAGAGCAGTGGTATAAAGTCCCCGGCTAATATTACGAAAAAAGGCTGCTCCTAGAATACTATTGGGTTCAAATTGAATCATATTATCTAAATCCCGTTTTGCTAGAGCTTTCATCACTGCTGCCACGCTGCTGGAAGTGATCGATCCCGAGGAGTGCCAAACTTCTACAATTGCGGGGTTTTCTGGACTATAACCAGCAGTTTTTAGTAATTGTTTGGCTTGTTCTATATTATGGTTGCCATAGCGCTCTTTAAACACCGGTTGTGACTCGGAAAAAGTAGTAGGAATGAGACTAAAAAGAGGGATGCCTTGACCTTGTAAAATGCGATCATTAAGTAAATCTCGATCTACTAGAGAAGCAATTGCTTGTCGCACTAAAATATTATCGGTGGGTTCACTTTTGAGATTGACGCTCATAAAGTTAATTGCTGACCCAGAAGATTCGATCACTTGCCATTTTCCCTGGGCTGCTTCTGTGCGTAATTTTCTCACTTGAGGAGGCAGTAAAGATTGATAGGCAATATCCACCGCTCCCGTCTGAAAACCGTTAAATAAATTGGCAGGATTGGAGAGATAAATTTGCACATTAACTCCCTTATTTTTGGCTGGTTCTCCCCAATAGCGATCAAAGGCTTCTAAACTAAAAGAATCGCTAGTAACTGCTTTTAATCGATAATGTCCTGTGCCGATAAATTCTTCAGGTTTAAATTTACCCTCGCCAATTTGATAAAATTTGGGTGAAACTGCACAGGCTCCGGGATAAGCTAAAAGAGCGGGAAAGGCAGCAAAAGGTTTGGTTAATTTAATAGTAATTTCGTCTTCTTTGCTGGCGGTGATGTTATCAATTGTATCCCGGAGCAGAAAGGAAGGTTCGCCACCATTTTTAATAAATCTTTCTAGGGAAAACTTCATCGCCTCTGCGTTAAAAACCGTGCCATCATGAAAGATAACTCCTCGACGTACTGGGATAGTATAAGTCAAACCATCGGGGCTAATTTTGGGTAATTCCGTGGCTAGGAGAGGCTTTAAATTAGTGGTTCCTTCGGCGTAGGTGTAGAGAGTTTCACCGAGATTATAAATAATAAAAAGTCCCGCTAACTCATAACTATCGGCAGGATCGAGCGAGCGTGGTTTTAGGGTTGTCCCAATTATCAGGCGATCGCTATTCCCCTGGGGTAAATTGGAATTAGTGGACTGACAGCCCACAGTCAGAAGAAGACATAGGCAAAATAAACTTAAATAGCGATAAAGTTGGCGTAAAGGTCTCATCGATGGCTATTAACGGCAGCTAGGTATCAATCAATCCTATCATTTTTGTGCATAATCTTTCCTTCTAGGTTCCCTTAAGGAACTAGGTTGATTGCCTAATTGGTTGGGAAAAATTCTTCAATAACTGCACTGATTACCCAGACAATTAAACTAAATTTTCTGGTGGAGGATGGCAAAAACTTGATCAATTTGACCAAGAGGAAGACCCAGAGCAGCAAAGGGGTTAAATGGTTCAGAATAGCTGGAGCTATGGAGGCCGATAAACAGGGAAATGGTCAAGATTTTTAAACCTAGATCAGGTGGCGGCAACTGATTAGAAACTCATCTTCTTTTATCTATCAGCCATTTAGGTTAATCCTGTCCCTTCTAAACAAGCTCGATCGAAAATTGCCCCCGTGGTTACTGCCGAGGCTAAACTAGCACAAAGAAGATTGGCATCAGTAAAATTTGTTCCCCGTAAAATCGCCCCGAAAAAAATTGCTTCCTCTAAATCGGTAGCTGACAGATCTGCCCCAGACAGATTAGCGCTAGTAAAATCCGCTTGGGTTAAAATCGCCCCGACAAAACTCGCTCCCCGGCCATCGATACCGCGAAAATCCACCCCAGACAAATCTAGATGATTAAAAACCGCCCCGGCTAAAAAAGCGCCGGCCAAACTTGCCCCAGTCATGATCGCATCAAGGAGAATTGCCCCGCGTAAATCGGCATTACGAAAATCTGCTCCCCTTAAATTTGCCCCTGTCAGGTCAGCACCGCGCAAATTTGCGCGTAAATTCGCCCCTGCTAAGTCTGCACCCGCTAAATCAGCCCCTGACAAGTTCATGCCCGCTAGATCTTTTATCTCACCCCGACGAATTGCTAATAAATCAATACTGGGAAAAGTCATGTTCAGCCACGGTTAAATACTGTAAAAATATCTTAGAATATTCGTAAACCTTTGTTAAGAAAGTGCTCCATGTCCCTAGAGCTATTATCCCTAGAAAATATTGAAGAAATCGCCCACCAATACGGATACTGGGCAGTATTTATCGGTATCACCCTCGAAAATACCGGGATTCCTATCCCAGGAGAAACCATCACCATTGTCGGCGGCTTCCTTGCCGGTAGCGGTGATTTAAACTATTGGTTAGTTTTAGTCAGCGCAATTACAGGAGCAGTTTTGGGCGATAATTTTGGCTATTGGCTCGGTCGCGCTGGAGGTTGGCCGTTTTTGTTAAAAGTTGGCAAATTCTTTCGGATTTCGCCTCAAAAACTAGAATTAGCCAAGGATCAATTTAGTAAAAATGCACCCCGGGCGGTCTTTTTCGGTCGTTTCGTGGCTTTGTTAAGAATCTTTGCAGGTCCCATGGCGGGAATTGCCCGAATGCCCTACGGTCGCTTTTTCCTCTGTAATCTGGGTGGGGCGACGGTGTGGGCGACGATTATGGTGACATTATCTTTCTTTTTAGGCCGTTTGTTCCCCTTGCACCAGTTAGTTAGTTCTATGGCTCGTTTTGGTATCTTGGCTTTAATTATCGTCCTAGCCTGGACAATTATTCACCCCATCCTTGAGTCACGGAAAAAGGTGGCTTAAGTCCGTCATTTCAGTTATCAGTTATCAGCTTTTGAAGGCAACAGGCAAAAGACAGAATCTGACAATTCTCCTACCTAAAAAGAAGGCTTATTACCTGATTCTTGACGGTGAGCGATTCATGGTGTTAATATAATTTTGTCCAAGATTACAAATATACATCAACGGTGATAGCCAAAAAAATTACTTTTTCTAATGGATTGGAATGTTACTACAGTAGTAGCAAAGAGGAAACAGAATACATTTTTTCGGAAATATTTACTGAAAGGCAATATGAAGGCCATAATATCGTCATCAAAGAAGGCGATGTGATCTTTGATGTTGGAGCTAATATCGGTCTATTCTCTATTTTTGTCAAGGGAGTTGAACCAACAGCAAAAGTTTTCGCCTTTGAGCCAATCAAGGCAACTTTTGAGGTTTTGCAAAAAAATATTCATTTGCATTCTTTAGAGGATGTTGTTTTATTTAACTGTGGATTAAGTTCAGAGAATAACCCAGCAAAAATCTTTACTTTTTATCCTAATATGTCTGCTAATTCAACCACAAAGCCAGAGGATACCTTGGCTGAATTAGAAGATATTCAAGTCGATCAGAATTCCCAAAAAATAGAAAATTTGTTTGAAGAGTTTTTCCAAGAAAAAGAACAAGTAGCCTGTGAAGTAAGAACTCTATCTTCCGTAATTAATGAACTCGGTATTGACTCAATCGATTTATTGAAAATTGACGTGGAAGGAGAAGAATACGAAGTATTTGAAAGCATCGAAGCTAAAGACTGGCCAAAAATTAAGCAAATAGTGGCTGAAATTCACGATAAAAAGGGACGCTTAAAGCAAATAAGCCAAATGCTGGCAGACAATGGCTTCAAAGTTCAACTAGAAAAAAGAGAATTACTACCTTTGACATTCGTGGATATTTTCCATTTATACGCTGTGCGTTAGTAGTTGAACTTTTATTCTCAAAGTTAATCTATTTTTCCAGAAAATTGGTTAATAACTGACTGAAACGTTGGGCAATAATCGGCGCATCAAATTCTGAAACTTTTGCTCTACCTGCCTTCCCTAAGGAACGAGCTTTTTCTGGATTGAGAAGCACTTCTGCTAATTTACTGGCTAAATCTTCAGCATCTAAGGGATGGGCTAATAGACCTTGTACACCATCTTCAATCAACTCTGGTGTCGAGGAAGAACGACTGGCGACAATCGGTTTATAACTGGCCATAGCTTCAGCAAAAACTATGCCAAATCCTTCTTGCAGACTAGGTAAACAAAAAACTTGACAATCAAGATATTCTTGAATTAGTTCTTGATAGGAAAGATAGCCGAGAAAAGTAACATTTTGCTCTAAATTGAGTTCTTGTGCCAGACGGCGTAAATTATTCCATTCAGGACCTTTGCTGGCAATTCGTACCTCTACATCAGGTATTTGACGGCGGAGAATTGCGGCGGCGCGGATCAAAGTGGCAACATTTTTGCGGGGATACTGGACACCGACACAAAACACAGTCGGCCTCCTCTGCTCGCCGTTTCTTTCCTCATACTTGACTGAGGCGACCGCTGCATCCCAACCTTTGAGATCAATTAGAGAGTGAACAATTTCGATATTGCCATCATACTGATAAAGTTGCTTGAGTCTAGTACGCGAATACTCACTGATAGAGACGACCAGATCCGCACGATGGACGCTCACTTTCTCGGCCTTTGCCATCAATTCTAAGGAAGTTCGCACCCAACCCCGCTCAAAGGTAGCTTCATCGGCAATAATACCAAGAATATAAACGATAAAAGGGACTTTCAGGCGATCGCTTATGGCGTAACCATCCATATCGTAACCCACCACCACATCATAGTGGTCAAATTGACGGGGATCGAGTCGCCAATTCCAAAGAAAACGATGCGCCATATAGCCTAACGGCCCCGATGCTTTGGTTGGCGAGAAGACATCAACGATATGACCCTGGGAGCGTAACTCGTTAGTCAGATGGATATTGGTGACGAAAGTACCACTTCCGAGCTTGACATTTTGGGGAGTTGCTGTGATGATTGCTATCTTCATTTTTTGTCAAAGTTTATGGCAGCGGTTGGATGATGATGGGAAAATCAGAACAAATAAGGTGGACAGGAGTAGGTGCGAATCAAATCTTGATTTTTCCTATCTATGAATCTATGGACGAACGGATATGCTCGCGTCCGTTGGCTTTTTTCGTCAAAACGATGAAATATCCCTATGGAGTATTAGGATGTTAGAAAACAAACGCAGATTGATTAATTATCAATAGGAAAGCGGTTATTTGTGATAACCGCTTCTGGAATTTTACAAGAATCTCTTTAACGTTCGCGGCGCCCGAAGTTTTTCCGCTCACCGCCGCCACCACCACCGAAATTATCTTCTCTGGGACGAGCTTTGTTGACTTTCATCTGTCGTCCCATCCATTCGGCCCCGTCAAGAGTTTCGATCGCTTTTGCCTCTTCCTCATCGGAGGACATTTCCACAAAACCAAAACCGCGCATTTTACCCGTTGCTTGATCTACGGGCAAGTAAACGCGAACAACCGTGCCGTATTCAGCGAATACGCCCTGCAAGTCCTCTTTCGTGACTTCATAAACCAGATTACCAACGTAAATTGTCATGGATTGTCTCCCAATATCAGAGCCATTTCGAGAACGAGATCGGACACAACCCAGTCAAGGCCATCAGGGAAAAACCACTTCTGTTTGAAACCAATGCTGCTACCGAACCTAACTACTCTCTCTAAACTAGCATAGCTTATCAGTGATCAGTAATCAGTGAGCAGTTATCAGTAGGAGTATGGAGTATTAATACCATTTTTCTTTATTCGTCGCCCTCACCCCCTACCCTCTCCCAGAAAGAAAGGGAGAGGGAGAGGGCAATTAACCATCTGTGCCATTGCTTGTGAAAAATCGCGTTAGGCGGCATTATCTTGGGAATCTTTCATCCCTAAAGGCCGAGATTTTTTCTTGAATGTGGCCATGGCACCTCCAAGAGTTAAAATTGCCAACACTGTGCTAGGCTCTGGTATAGCTTGTGAAGCGATACCGATACTTCTTGCGTTTAAATTAGGTTCAAAGGCTTGTGAAGCGATACCGATATTTTCTATAACGTTTAAATCAGGTTCAAAGGCTTGTGAACCGATGCTTTTTCCGTTTAAATTAAGAGAATCAACAAACCCATCCCCTGCAACTAAACCAGCGGTGTCCAAACGTTCAGAGGTGTCCAAACTTTCAAAGGCTTCTGAACCGATACCGATATTTTCTATAACGTTTAAATCAGGTTCAAAGGCTTGTGAACCGATGCTTTTTCCGTTTAAATTAAGAGAAGCAACAAACCCATCCCCTGCAACTAAACCATCTGTGTCCAATGACAAGGATAAATAGGCAGCTAGTATATCTGAACGGGTAATTTTGAAGTTAAAGGGTACAAAGCCATTGGTTATAGCAAAAGCATTGGAACCAGCTAAGGTCAGATCAATACCATCTGCTGGGATCGCGCCAGGGGGAGTTGTAAATTTAGAAGAGGATTGTGATGACAATTTTTCAAAGAACAATGTAATTATTATCTTCCCCCGAGGAGTCACAACAATATATATGATCTTGTGAATACGAATTGGTCTTGGTCTTCGAGAATTATCAATTCTGAAACTTAAATCAAAAGTATCGCCAGGCTTAAAAGTAGAAGGCAAAAAGCGAGAAAACTCGCTTTCGTAACTGACGATAGCCGCATCTGCTTTGGCACTATTAAGCAATGCTAAACTGACGCCCAATGCAACACCTAATGCAGGGAGTTTTTTCATGGTGATATGAAGTTGTTGTAAGCCGATGTGAAACGATGATAAGTATTTTTACTTAATCTGTCAAGCAATTTTTAGTAAGTTCAATATTTCTGATTGAATATTATTCTATTGATAAGATATATATATGGCATTGAAATTTTAATAGCAATTTCAGCGAGAAGATAGCCTGCGAGCCTGAATCTGAAGCGGCAGCCAAGCTTTTAGCTATCAGCCGTCAGCTTTTTTCTCCCCAACTTCCCACCGATTACTGTTTAATGTTTACTGCTCACTGATTAGGGCAGCCAAGGATATTGACTAAAATCGGGGGGACGTTTTTCGAGGAAAGCTTGTTTACCTTCGGCTCCTTCGGCGGTCATATAGTAGAGTAAAGTGGCATTACCCGCCAACTCCTGTAAACCCGCTTGACCATCACAATCAGCATTAAAAGCCGATTTTAGGCAGCGAATCGCCAAGGGACTTTTTTCGAGAATTTCTAGGGACCATTTAACCCCTTCCTGCTCTAATTCCGCCACCGGGACGACATGGTTAACCAAACCCATTGCCAGAGCTTGTTGGGCGTTATACTGCCGACAGAGAAACCAAATCTCGCGAGCTTTTTTTTGACCCACTACCCGGGCCAGATAACTAGAGCCAAAACCGCCGTCAAAACTGCCCACTTTCGGACCGGTCTGGCCAAAAATGGCGTTATCCGCTGCTAAGGTTAAATCACAAACCAAGTGTAAAACATGACCGCCCCCGACCGCATAACCTGCCACCAGCGCGATAACTACCTTGGGGATGGAGCGAATTAATTTCTGTAAATCCAGCACATTGAGCCGGGGTACGCCATCATCGCCAATATAACCCGCCTGACCGCGCACCGTCTGATCGCCGCCGGAACAAAAAGCATATTTGCCGTCGCTGTGGGGACCTGCACCCGTGAGCAATACTACCCCAATGCGGGCATCCTCGCGAGCATCACAGAAAGCGTCGTAAAGCTCAAAAACTGTCTTCGGACGGAAGGCATTACGCTTATGGGGGCGATTAATGGTAATTTTGGCGATTCCCCCCCATTTATGGTAAAGAATATCCTCGTAAGTTTTTACGGATTGCCATTCAACGCTCATAGTCTCGGTTATAGGCACAGCTTTTTTACCTTACTTCATTTTGTCCCCCACTTGGAAGCAGAATAGTCAAACTTAGTTTTTTTGTCCCGAACGAGAGTATATTCTGAGATAGATCATTATCAATCTAAGGATAAAAAACTGTCATTTCACCCGATATAACCTTTTATTTGCCCTTATGACTGTCAAAATTGCTCTTAAACCCAATCAGATTCAAAATCTCGATCTCTCATCTTTAGAGACTGTTATTCAAGATTATCAGTCGCAAGCAGCGATCGCCAAACTGGAACAAGCTCTACAATTAGAGATAGATTATCCTCGTGCGGAGGGTGATGTGCGGGAATTATCAGAGATACCAGAAGTTAGGCTGTGGTTTCTGCGTTTAGATGCGGTTTATCCCTGGTTAATCTTTATTCTTGACCCAAAACATGGAGAAATCGCTCGCTATGCTGCTATGTTGGTTCCCCATCAATTCCATCGCGGGGAAGGAATTCAATATAACCCCGAAGCTTTAGAGATTTTTGTGATGCAAAAAATCTTTATTTTGTCTGATTGGCTGAAAAGTCAGCAAATTCCCGCTTTATCTCGCTTAAAATTTTTCGCTCAACAGTTTGGTTACGATATCGACGAGGAATTTCTCTCTCGTCTCTAAAGACTCCCCCAGCTGACTAGATAGGGTATTTTAAATATATGGCAAGCTACTGTCTCGCCCAATTTAGCGCCACCAATACCCCTATCAGAGAATCATGGATACAAAATCCTTTAAACGCACCTTACAGCAATCGGATAAATATAACCGCAAGGGATTCGGTCATAAGGACGAAGTGATGGATGCGATGACCAATGAGTATCAAAGCGACCTGATCCAAGAAATTCGTGAAAATAATTATCGTTTACAACGGGGTGACGTGACGATCTATCTCGCTCAAGCTTTTGGTTTTTGTTGGGGGGTAGAACGCGCTGTCGCTATGGCCTACGAAACTCGTCAACATTTTCCCCAGGAACGTCTCTGGATTACTAACGAAATTATTCACAATCCCTCGGTTAATCAGCGTCTGCGTTCCATGGCCGTGGGTTTTATTCCGATGGAAAATGGCCAAAAAGACTTTACTGTGGTGGAATCGGGGGATGTGGTGATTTTACCTGCTTTTGGGGCCAGTGCCTCGGAAATGCAAATCCTTAACGACAAGGGTTGCATGATTGTGGATACCACTTGTCCTTGGGTTTCTAAGGTGTGGAATTCCGTGGAAAAACACAAAAAAAGCGACCACACTTCGATTATTCACGGGAAATATAATCACGAAGAAACGATCGCCACTAGCTCTTTTGCCGGCACCTATCTAATCGTTTTAAATTTGGCTCAAGCTAATTATGTCGCTAATTATATTCTCCACGGTGGCGATAAAAATGAGTTCTTAGAGAAGTTTAAAAATGCCCATTCCCCGGGTTTCGATCCCGATCGCAATCTGGATTATATCGGTATTGCCAATCAAACCACGATGCTGAAAAGTGAAACTGAGGAAATTGGCAAACTTTTCGAGCATACTATGTTGAGAAAGTACGGACCGATCAATTTTAAAGATCATTTTATGAGTTTTAATACCATCTGTGATGCCACTCAAGAGCGTCAAGATGCTATGTTTGAACTGGTGAAAGAACCGCTTTCTTTAATGGTGGTAATTGGTGGTTATAATTCCTCTAATACCACTCACCTACAGGAAATAGCGATCGAGCGTGGTATTCCCTCCTATCATATCGATAGTGCCGAGCGTATTCTCCCTAGTAATCGCATCGAACATAAACCTTTAGGTGGCGATTTAATCATCACTGATAACTGGTTAAATGAGGGAAAAATTATCGTCGGAGTGACTTCCGGTGCTTCCACTCCTGATAAGGTGGTAGAAGAGGTGATCGAGAAAATTTTTGCTCTCAAATCTTCTTTGATCTCTCGTTAATTAGCCTAGGTGTATTAGTCTTTGGCAACGGCTGCATCTCAATTTTAAAGAAATATCTATTTTGGGCGCACTCAGTTTGATAAACTGACTAACCACGGTGCGCCCCTACCATTGATGCAATAATATTTAGGGTCTGCCTCAAAATCGGTAAAACCCTACACCTACGAAAAACTTTTTCAGCAGACCCTAGATAACTGTTGTCTCACTGTATTGTTTTTGTTGTTCGCAACAAAAATTAAAGTTTGACAGGCTGTCTGTTGACAAGATTTTCCAAAAATTATCACAATGTAAAGTGTTTTCATTGTACCTAGCAGCAAGAGGACAAGAAAATGTTGTTAAAATCTCTAACCCTTGGTTCCCTTGTGGGATTATCCTTAGTTACATCTGTCCCAGTCTTGGCAAATCCTGCCGTTTCTCCAGTACAAACTGACGAAGCAATAATTGCTGTCGGTCAACAAAAATCCGGTTTATTTGTTAATTTAACCACCGATGATCCTTGGCGAGCTGCAATGGCCATTGGTGTCGCTACTAATATGCTGAAAAAAGGTCACTCAACCACCATTTTTTTGAATATTACAGGGGTACACCTTGCCGCGACGACAATTCCTCAACACACTAACGGTATCACCGGTAAAACCCTGCAAGCAATGTTAGTAGATTTCATTAGTCAAGGGGGAAAAGTGTTAATTTGTCCTTCCTGTATGAAACAAGCGGCAATAAAACCCGAAGATCTAATTGCTGGTGTGGTGACAAGTTCCCCGGACTCCCTAGAAGCAAATTTATTTAAGGAAACGGTTAAAGTAATTAGCTGGTAAATCGAGAACTTCTAGAGAATCTAGAGGCTGCATCTCGATTTTGTCTGAGATGCAGCCAGATGACTGTTATCTCAATTGTTATAATATGGTTTCGTGGGAATATTTTCTTCATCTTCCACTTCTGTCTGCTCTACATAATAAAATTCTAGCTCATGCAGGCTATCGGTGATCGCTTTTTCCACAGCAATTCTTATTCTTAATCTTCGGGTGTGGGGATCGTGATATTTCTCTCCCAAAGTTTTGAAACTACGGGGCAGAATTTGGATAGCATTATTAATGACTTGATCGACTTTAATTTCCGAGCAATACTGGCGAAAAGAATCGGGTAAATTCCTTAACTGTTCCTGCACTTCTGCCATCACTAACTGCTCAACAAAATTTAGAGGAGGTTGGTTCATGAAACAATTTCTTAGCGATCAGAAAGTGATTCTATATTAATACTGATCGATAAATAATAGGGTGATATTATCCCGTCGTAATGGTGATTTAACTCACTGTTTTATCCAAGCTGATGGCCAAATACCGCCAATTTCCAGAGCAGCTAGACTACTGGAAGTATTTATAAGGATTTTACCGCAACCATCAGTCAATTTTATTGATAATTGACCTTTGAGAGTATCTTGACAAGCAAAACAGAGACCTTTTTCTGTGGGTACACGCACGCGATCGGGAGGATGCTCACTGATACCGATTAAGACAATGGTATAATTCTCGTTAGTTGCCCTCATTTCCCAGTATCCCCAGGGTTGCACTGTCCACGTTAGTTGAGAATCCCAGATATCAAACTTATAAAAGCGATTTTGCCAGTGAATACCGATAATTCCCACCGATTCCGTCCAGTGGAGAACTTTCCGGGTAGAACCCACTGCGGTTAAGGTTAAATCGGGATTTCCAGGGAAAGCATTACAATTAATCCAAAACCACTTTTCAGGGAAAGAATAACCCCAATTTTTCTCGCTATAAAAAGGTACATTCTCAAATGGGTAATTTTTTCCCCCATAGGTAATCATTCCCGTTGCTAAACCATGGGCAGTTAAAATCTGCCAACCCGGGTCAAAAATCGGTAAATAAGATAATATTCCTGCTGTTGCTTGGGGTGAACGCTTGTTATCTCCCCAACTGTACCTAGTTTCAACGCAATAATCCCATTGACAGATTTCTCCAGTGACGGGATCATAAATTCGTCCTTGCTGCTGGTTTGCTGTTGCTTGATAACCCTCTTGAATAGACTCAAAAAAATCTGACGGAGAAAGCAGACGGGGACGGATTTTTAAGTTAGTTTTTCCCCAATGGATGATAGCTAATTCCTGACGACTTCCCCAAAATTTATCCGTATCGGGAAAAGTGCGACAAAGATAATTAGATTCTATGGCTAAAATTTGTACTGCTCCGCCGCTATTGACTTGACCGCCGCTTGGATCTTGAATAGAATACATAAAGGCGAATCCGTCGGCTAATTGCGGAATCATGACTCGGAAGTACCAACCTTCAAAAAATCGAGAAGTGATACCATCCCAATGGTAGCCAGAATGAGGGGGTTGTGAAGACATCAATGAGTTTATCTTTAGGTATTGATTTTGGCACATCGGGAGCGCGAGCGATTGCTATTGATTCTAGCAGAAATATCATCGCTGAGGTTCATTATCCCTTCACTAATGCCAATTTTCAGGATTGGCAAAAGTCCCTATTTTATTTATTGGATAATCTAGGGGATTCGGTGCGTTCAGAACTTAAATCGATCGCGATTAATGGTACTTCCTCGACGGTGTTATTATGTGATAATTGGGGTAATCCTCTTTCTGAGGCCATATTATACAATGACGCGCGAGGAATTGCATTTTTAGAAGCAATTAAAGCTATAGCACCCCCTCACCATCCCGTGATTAGTGCCACCTCTAGTTTAGCCAAATTACTTTGGTGGAGTGAACAAGAAATTTTTTCGCAAGCGCGTTATTTTCTCTCGCAAGCGGATTGGTTAGCATTTCTCCTGCACGGTAAACTGGGAATTAGTGATTATCACAATGCCTTAAAGTTAGGTTATGATCTCGAAAATCTCTGTTATCCCGATTGGTTAGAGAATTTACCGATGTTTAATTTGTTACCGCAAATTTTTCCACCGGGTACAGCGATCGATACTATTAAACCAGATTTAGTGACTCGTTTTGCTATCCCGAAAGATTGTTTAATTTATACGGGAACCACCGACAGCATAGCGGCATTTTTGGCCAGTGGTGCTAATTCTTTAGGGGATGCGGTGACATCTTTAGGTTCAACTTTAGTTTTAAAATTATTAAGTAGCCAGAAAGTTGATAATAGTAACTATGGCATCTATAGTCATCGTTTAGGAAATTTGTGGTTAACTGGTGGGGCATCTAATACGGGGGGAGCAGTGTTAAAGAAGTTTTTTTCTCATGAAGAATTGAGAAATTATAGTTTAGCAATAGATGGACAAAAAGAAAGTCATTTAGATTATTATCCCCTCCTAAAAGCGGGCGAGCGCTTTCCCATTAATGATCCTTTTTTACCCGCAAAACTGACTCCTCGCCCCGATAATCCTTTAGAATTTTTGCATGGTTTACTAGAAAGTATTGCCCGCATTGAAGCTTTAGGTTATCAGCGTTTACAGGAATTGGGGGCCAATAAATTAGAGCGAGTTTATAGTGCGGGTGGTGGGGCAAAAAATCCGACTTGGAGAATAATTCGTCAGCGTCATTTAGGGGTTCCCGTGCTTTTATCTCAACAGGATCAAGCAGCCTATGGTACTGCCTTATTAGCACAGCAATCGGTTACGCTATTGAAATAATCTCATAACGGAGTCGGTCGTCAGGAGTCAGTATTCAGGAGATAGGGTGATAGGGTGATAGGGATTTGGGGGTTTAAGGTGTTGAGGTGTTAGAGTTTTAGTTGAAATTCCCCCACTTCCCCACTTCCCCACTTCCCCACTTCCCCACTTATCCACTACCCCACTTCCCCACTTCTCCACTTCCCCACTTCCCCACACCCTTCGTTAATTAACCATAATAGGGTGGCTCATTACCCAGTTTCCATTTGATATTACAGCCTAAACTGGGTTTTTGGTCCGTCGGCACTGGTTGACCAGTTAAAACCTTTTCAATAGCGGCCCGGAGATCTTTGCCTGTCACTGGTACACCATTACTAGGACGACTATCATCCAATTGACCGCGATAGACTAGAATGCGCTGACTATCAAAGAGGAAAAAATCGGGAGTACAGGCTGCCGTGTAAGCTTTCGCCACTTCTTGGCTTTCGTCGTAGCATAAATTGAATTTAAAGTCAAGAGTTATCGCCATTTTTTTCAAATTTGCCGGTGAATCATCGGGATATTTCTCCACATCATTAGAACTAATGGCGAGGATGCCGAGATTGGTGTTAGCATAATCGCGACCTAGACGGGTAAGTTCTTCTTGAATGTGTTTGACAAAGGGACAATGTTCACAGAGGAAGATGACTAACAGAGCGGTTTTAGCCGCAAAGCTGTCCAGAGAGATAGTTTCACCCGAAACCACATCAGGTAAGGCAAAACTGGGAGCTTTTGTCCCCAAATCTAACATTGTGGACTCGGTGCGTGCCATAAAGTTTCTACTCTTTTCTATAGGGAAGACTGAGATTTTTATAGCATTTCATGCTTCATCGCGCAAATTTAACGCCTTAATCAGTAAACAGTAATCAGTAATCAGTTATCAGTTATCAGTGAACTGATAAGCCATTGACCTATCTAAATTGCTGGTTAGAGCTGCATGGAAATGGGGAAGTAGGGAAGTGGGGAGATGAGAGAAAAAAAGCTGATAACTGAAAACTCACGTCTGAAAACTGATAACTGATAACTGCCATAATTTACTGAAACTGATTTGACCAATTTTCGATTACACGCTGACTTTCGCGAGCAATAACTAAAGCATTATCGGGGACATTTCTAGTGATAGTTGAACCAGCGGCCACAGTGACATTTTTTCCTAATTCTAGAGGAGCCACTAAAACACTATTTGCACCAGTTTTTGTGCCACTGCCGATCATAGTTTGATGTTTTTTCACACCATCGTAATTGGCAGTGATTGTTCCCGCACCAACGTTAACTTTTTCCCCTAAAGTGGCATCTCCCAGATAGGATAAATGGGCAATATTGGTTTTATTTCCGATGTCACTTTTTTTAATTTCAACAAAATTACCGACTCGACAATTAGCCCCAATTTTCGCTTCTCCGCGCAAATGAGCATAGGGACCGATGCGACAACCAGAATCCACCTGACTATCAGAAATAACTGAAAACAAGACCGTTACATCGCTGCCTATGCGACTATTTTCGATTAAACTCCCCGGACCTATACGACAACCAGAAGCGATTATCGTCTCACCGCGCAAATGGGTTTGGGGTTCAATAATCACATCGGCACTGAGGGTGACAGTATCCTCAATGGTGACACTATCGGGGTCAATAATGGTGACTCCGGCGGCCATCCAATCATCTTTGACTCTAGTTTGCAGGATATCATAGGCGGCAGCCAATTGTTTGCGATCATTAATGCCGCTAATTTCTAAACAATCCTCCACATCCACGGCCATGACAGGATCGAGAAAATTGACCACATCCGTGAGGTAATACTCACCTTGATCGTTATTGGGCGTTAAATTAGGCAGTATTGCCGCTAATTTTGACCAATTAAAGCAGTATATACCTCCATTAACCCGGTGGTTTTGTCTTTGGCCATCGTTACAGTCTCTTTCTTCGACAATCTGCTTAACGAGATTATTGCCATCACAAAAAACTCGACCGTAACCTTTCGGGTTAGGGAGGTTAGCAGTTAGGAGGGTGGCAGCGTTACCATGGTTTTTGTGAATCTGGAGAAGATTTTGCAAGGTTTCGGGACGCAACAGGGGAACATCGCCATTTAAGACCAACAAATCCCCCTGAAAATCCTCTAAATGGGGGATTAACTGCTGAATAGCATGGCCAGTGCCTAACTGTTCCTTTTGTTCGACAAATTCGATATCCGCAAGATGCTGTAGAGTATTTCGCACCTGTTGCCCTTGATAACCGATAATTACCAGTTTTCGCCGGGGATGTAAGGATTCGCTGACATTAAGGACTCGTTCCACTAGCGATCGACTGCCGAGGGGATGTAAAACTTTCGGAAGGCTGGACTTCATTCGGGTTCCCTTACCCGCTGCTAAAATTGCTACCGCTACCATGGTCATGCTTGCCAATATGGTTCGCGACTGAGTATATCGCACTCCGATCCCCTTGGTTGCAAGAATTTTTTCCCTCTTTGATCCTGTGCCAGTTGAGAAACTACCATAAAAAGGTTTTCTTTAAGACATTGTTAAGGTACTATACACAAATTGAAACAATTGAACATAATTAGCACTCTATAGATACCGCTATGACAACTGTACTAACTAAGGAATCCTCCGCCATGAAACAGATTCGCACCACCTACCAAGCTGACCAACAGGTTAAATACCTGCATCTAGAAGCGGAAATCGAGGTACTGCTGCAACAACTGCAAAACCTCAAGCGCAAAAACCAAGAGAATCAACACCTAAATTAAAGAAAATTTCCCTAAGAATTCTCAAATCCCACCCTCTGATCGGCGAGAAGGTGGGAAAATGTTTTTTGAGAATTCCAGATAGGTGTAGATTAATGATCAATTTTGCCTTACAGCAAGCCTTCGCCCGTCGTCATGCCCTGAAAGTGATCAGTGGGTTAAATAATTTCGATCGCTCGCAGGTTCTCTCCGTAGTTAAAGCCGCTACAGCCGGAGGAGCAACTTTCGTCGATATTGCCGCTAATGCTGACCTAATTCGGGCGGTAAAAGCCTTGACAAATTTACCCGTATGTGTATCGGCCGTCGAGCCAGAATTGTTGGTGATGGCAGTGGACGCGGGAGCCGATTTAATTGAGATCGGTAATTTCGATAGTTTTTATGCTCAAGGACGCATTTTTGAAGCGGCGGAAGTTTTAGCCCTAACCCGTCAAACTCGCAACTTACTGCCCGAAGTTACCCTGTCTGTGACAGTTCCCCATCTCCTACCCCTCGATGAACAGGTGAGACTAGCAGAAGCTCTAGTTAGTCAGGGTGCTGACATTATTCAAACCGAAGGCGGCACTAGCAGTCAACCCCGTCACGCCGGCATTTTGGGACTGATTGAAAAAGCTGCCCCGACTTTAGCGGCAGCCCACGCTATTTCCCACGCAGTTAAGGTTCCCATCCTCTGCGCTTCCGGTTTATCCATCGTCACTGCACCTATGGCGATCGCTGCTGGAGCGGCTGGTATCGGTGTTGGTTCGGCGATCAATCAATTGGATAATGAAGTAGCTATGGTGGCAGCTGTGCGCGGTTTAGTCGAATCTCTGCAAGCACAACCGGTCTATGTTGGCAACTAGAACAATTTTTGTCTAGATACGGCGGAGAAGGGGCTGTTTTCCCTTCTCTTTTTTCCTTTGTAATCAGTCATCAGGAGTCGGTCGGCAGCTTTATTCTCCCCACACCCCAATTCATAATTCCCACACCGGACACCCCACGAAAAACTTTTTCAGCAAACTCTAGATAGTCAACCGCTTACCTCATCATTGAGATAACGGCTCTTCTCGATTTTGTGTAATAAGTGTAACTTATATAAGTGCCTAAGCAAAATTAATTACACATATCTAACCCCCCCTTGCCTTTTGCCTTTCTTCACTAGGAAATTTATTTTGTACGACTACTTAGTAGAGATCGATCTTTGTGTCCTTTGTGTCTCTGTGGTTCGTTCCACTTGCTCGCTGGGAAGACTGTATCTGAGAATACATTTTACCCACCAAACCGGGGAGAGTCAGATAACTGCTATAAATTTTTTCATTATGTTTGATTGATTGAAAAAAATCGACAATGGGACGAGGATAATTAACCCCTAAAATCACCCCATAACGCTTTTGTTCCTCAGGAGATAATTTATAAGGTTCGTGAATTTTATCCCCTTTTATTAGTCCTAATTCAGGGAGCCAGTGACGTAAATAGTCACCTTTGGGATCATAATCTTTCGACTGTTTAGGGATATTAAAATAACGAAATGCTCGCGCATCATTGCCGACACCAGCAGTGTAATTCCAATTACCCCAATTGCTACAAACATCATAATCAATTAATAATGACTCGAACCATTCTGCTCCCATGCGCCAATCAATACCGAGATTTTTGGTCAGAAAACTAGCGACATTTTGCCGGCCACGATTTGACATAAATCCTGTAGCGGCTAACTCTCTCATATTAGCATCTACAAGGGGATAACCGGTTTTTCCCTCACACCAAAGATTAAAGCTTTGCCAATCTTCTAACCAGGGTAAGTTAAGTTCTTGCAAACCAGATTTATAGAAGATTTTATTCCCGTGCTTACTGCAAATCAATCGGAAAAAATCTCGCCATAATAATTCAAAAATCAGCCAATAGGTAGAGTCATTTTTCACTCTTGTTTGCTCATATTTTTTTACTTCCTCATAGATATAACGGGGGGAAAGACAGCCAAAACTTAACCAAGCTGAGAATTTTGAGGAATAATTAGTCCCTAACATTTCATTACGGGTTTCCTTATAGGTCTTTAAGGACTCACTATCCCAAATATATTCTTTAACCCGTGATTTTCCTGCCATTTCACCTCCTTGAAACGACAAAACACCTCGCCGGTCTAGAATGGGTTCTGTTAAGCCTAAATCATTAAAATTAGGGAGGGTTCCCCAATCTATGTTAGGCAATTTTGTCAACTTTCTCGGACTGGGATAAGTTGTTCTTATTTCCCAATGACGTTCTACTTGTTTACGAAAATTAGTAAATAATTCCGGCAGTTGATTAAGGGCAAAAGGTAAGTCATCAGGATGGTATAAAGTGGCTGTCCAAAAAGTTTTTATCTGCACGGGAAACTCAGATAAAGCCTTATCAACAGCTTTTTCTACCGCTAATTCCTCTGCTGTCACCTCTTGATGATAATAAACCTTAGCTATCTGCAATTCGTGAACTAATTGCGGGATAATTTCTTCGGGTTTTCCTCGTCGGATAATTAAATTACTGCCTAAACCTTCCAGAGATTGTTGTAAATTTGCTACGCTTTCTAATAAAAATTTGGCGCGGAACTTGCCAGTTTTTGGAAACCCGTAGGAAGTAAGAGCAAATTGACGCTCATCAAAACAATAGAAGGGAATTATCTCTAATTGTTCTTGAATGGCTCGATAAATTGCCTCGTGATCGTGAACCCGTAGATCGTTGCGATACCAAATTAAAACCCGCATTTAACATCAATTAAAAGTCGATAAGTAAGTGGTTCTAGTTAAATAGAAAAGAGATTTTGGGTTCGATCCCCTCTTAATTCCCCCTTGATAAGGGGGGTGCCGATCCCCCCTGCCCCCCTTGATAAGGGGGTGCCTGAAAGTTTTTAACACCTACCTAATTAACTAATAAATAGTAACTAGGATGGGATTTAATTATCTTTTGCCGTAGTAATCACCATAGTAACTATAATTGTGGTCTTTCCGACTAACATTATTAGCCACTAAACCTAATACGGAAATATGGGATAGTCTCAGGTCTTCGAGCAGATTTTTCAGGGCAAAGCGATCGGTTTTGCCCAGTTTGGTGACGAGAATCAGTCCAGTGGCCATGGCGGCGAGAATTTTGGCATCGGCAAAAGCGGCGATCGGTGGTAGATCGTAGATAATTAGATCGAAAGCGTGGTCTTGCTGTAATTGCAAAATAATTTCCTGCATTCTCTGGGAAGAAAGCAAGCGGGTTGGGTCTGGGGGAATTGAACCCGCAGTAAGAATTGATAAATTCTCGTAGCAGGGTAGGGATTGAATTGCCTCGTTCCAATCGAGACTCTCAGCTAGAACATTACTAAGGCCGTGGTTGTTATCGAGATTAAGTCGATGGTGAATCTGAGGTCGTCGCAGGTCGGCATCCACCACCAAGACTTTTTGTCCCATACTAGCGGCGGCCTTAGCGATATTTATTGCCATGGTGGTTTTACCATCTCCCTGTGACACAGAACTAATCACAAGGGACTTGAGGGGGGAATCGGAACCGAGGAGGCGAATATTGGTGTTAAGAGTACGGAAAGCCTCCGAAAAAGGGGAGAAATTATAGTAGGAGGGGTTTTCGTCGGTCGATTTTGGGGTAGTGTTAGGGACAGTAATTCTACGATCGCCGACTGTTAACTGGGGTAGGGCAGCGGTGATCACTTTTTCGATCGTGCTAAGGTCTTTTTGCCAGGGAATTGCGCCTAAAAGGGGTAGATTGGCATCTTCTTTTAGTTCATCTGCACTATGATGAACGGGGTCTAATCTTTCAGCTAAAAAGGCCGCCCCTATACCTAGTAACAGGCCACCAATAACCCCTAAAGCCAGATTTCGCACGGGTTTAGGAGAAACGACTTCTTCCCCTACTTCTGGGGGGGAAATTAGTTGCCAAGGAACGACCTGTTGTGCCACTTTCAGTTGGAGTTTTTGTTGTTCCTCCAGAAAACGGCCGAGACTGGTGGTGGCGATTTCCAATTCTCGCTGCAAATCCGTATAACGACGAGCTAAAACCGCCAAATTTTTGACCGATGCTTTTTGTTGTTCGAGGGCTTGGGCAAGGGATTTGACTTTAATTTCTAAGGTTTGGCGAGTGTTCGCGGCTTCTACCAATTGCTCGGTTAATTCTACCCGCAGAGCGCTCTGTGACACCAAAGCAGGGGAGTCACCCACTGTCTGGGGCAGTTTTTCCCCTAGAGTTCTCTGGGCTTCGTTTTGCAGTAGGGGTAGTAAATTAGCCCGTTTTTCCTCTAGGGTGGCGATTATCGGGCTATCTTTGGCGAAAACTGCCGATTGTTTCGCCAGTTCCACTTCTACTTCCTGCAGCTGCTTGAGCAAATCTTGATAACCGGGAGATTCACTGAGATAAGTGGCGATAATTGCTTGATTAGGCGCCAATCCCACCTGTTGCTGTAAAGCTTGATAGCGAGAGTTAATTTCGTTAAGGGCAACTTGGGCGACTCTGTAGTCCTGCTCGATGCTGGTTAGCTGTTGTGATAAACGAGTGGCTTCCTTGTCGGGATCCAGGAAATTGTATTGCTGCCGGAATTGCTGCATTTGTTTTTGTAGAGAATTAACTCGTTCCTGCAGCACGGGCAATTGAGCGTTAACAAAATCCAAGCCTTGATTAATTTCGGTCTTGCGTTCCTGGGAACTATAGTTTAGGTAATGACGGGCTAAATTATCTAAAACCAGCTTAATTTTTTCCGGTTCTGCATTTTCGTAAACGATCTCTAAAACTTTCGTATCTTCTAATTGACTAATTTTGAGATCAGATTTGCCAGTTTTACTAATTAAATCACTGTAGGTAAAGTCGGGATACTTAGGAGTTATTTTGCTAAGGATGGGGTTAAGGAGTTGAGGACTTTTCAGGACAGCGATTTGGGTTTCATAATCGATGTTCTCTCCACCCAACTGAGGCAGGATATCTTGGGCTGCCAGTTTGAGAGAATTTTTATTTTCCTCAATCGGTTGACCGATGAGCAGCAGGAATCTACCTTCATAGATAGGGGTTTTTAAGAAAGTCCAAGCAGCGATCGCTCCTGTCACCCCTAGGGTGATGCCGGCGATTAACCACCAGCGATGCTTGACGACAGAAAAAACTTGGCGCAGGTTGAGTTCATCTTCTTCCTGTGCCACGGAGGAGATAAAAGCAGGTTGAGCAAAAACTGGCAGATTTCCTTGGCTTTGGGTTTTCAAAGCCCCGTTTTGTTGGTTGTTCATCGTCCCGTTTTGTTGGTTGTTCATCATTAATCGAATAGTCAAGGGATAACTTTATTAAAAGATTTTGCGGTAGCAATCTGGCTCGATCAGTCACCGCTCAATCATAACACCGTGCTACGATGATAACCCTAGTTTTTCCAGAACCGCTAATTTTTGTCCCGCCTCGTCTTATAGTCAAGCTTGCTGATAAGCTGTTGACTATCTAAATTACTCATCAAGACTGCACCAGAGTTGGGATAAGGGAGCAGGGAAAGGAAGTTTGAGCATTTGTACTAAAATTTCCAATACGCAGCTTAAATTCAGAATAGCTTAATCTTGAGAACAGATCAGAAAATCCATAGGTAGCTATTCCACACTCAGGAATACGGTGGATTTAGGCTGAGTCTCGTAGAGCTTCTCAGTGGAAAGGTTTATGCAATAAGGATTTGTCTGTGTTGGATGGATAGAGGAGCCGCCGTAAATAGTTAATCGGTTAGATGACCAAGAATTTTTTCAGAGTAAAGGGGGAAAATTAGGATAAGGAGAGAGAATTAACGGATAAAGCCGAAAAAATAGTTTATTAATGGCTAAAAACAGCTTTAAAATCAGTAAAATCCGTTTGTTTGCTTAGTGTCCTCAATGTAAGTGAGATAATTGAGCAACTATCTTGAGAATTACCAAAATTACCACCCTGGGTTGACAAGGATGCTGAAATAGATTAAACTCACTGAGAACTCAGCATCTGTATCGCAGGTGTAGAGTAAAAAAATTAGAATACAAGCATCAAAGAATATGTCTAAATTACTTAATAACTTGACTTATCTGCTGAAGATTATTCTGCTAGACATAGAGTTACAATTCAAGCTTTATGCCACTAACCAAACACCTATTATAATCTATCAAATGGGCAAAGTGGGTTCTAGCTCGGTGATGAAATCTTTAGAAAAAAAAGCAATTTTGCCATTGTTTCATGTTCATTTTTTACTCAAAAATGCTGATAATAGAAGCTTTTACAATCCTAAGGTTTACGAAAACTTAAACTTAAAACTGGGCAGAGAAAAGCAAGTCAGACGTGGTGAGTTTTTATATAACAAGATAATCGTTCCCAAAAAACAAGTAAAAATTATTTCTTTAACTAGGGAACCAATAGGTAGAAATGTTGCAGCTTTTTTTCAGAACTTTGAAAGAGAAACAGGAAAAAAGTATGAACAATCCAATTTTACTCCCCAAGAGCTAAGGGATATATTTATCAATTTTTTCCCTCATTCAACTCCCCTAGACTGGTTCGATAATTACTTCAAGCCATTTTTAGGGATAGATGTTTATGAATATCCTTTTCCGAAAGAGCAGGGATATTTAAGAATTAACAAAGATAATGTGGATTTATTGATCCTCAAACTAGAAACCTCTGACAGTGTAAAGGAAAAAGCAATCGCCGAATTTCTGGGTTTAAAAGAATTTAAGTTAGTAAGGACGAACGTGGGAGAAGATAAAAATTATCGAGATATGTATAAAGAATTTAAGCAAAATCTCAAATTACCACTATCTTATGTAGAGGAGATGTGCAGTTCTAAATACTTTAATCATTTTTACACGGAGGAAGAAATCAGAAAAGTTTATTCACGATGGACTTAGTAGCATCCCTGGAGCAAAGAAAAAGATGAAAAAAACTCCCTTAAAACTAAAAGAACGTTTAATTCGAGATGCGACGGGTTCTCTTGGTTTAAGAGTTGCTTTCATAACCCTTAGTTTTCTGACCAGTATTATTCTAGCTCGCTGGCTCGGTAAAAATGGCTTTGGGGTTTATACTTATGCAATGACTTGGCCTGCTTTGCTGGGCATTCCCGCGACTCTAGGCTTTAATAACTTATTAGTCAGAGAAGTGGCTATCTATAGTAGTCAGTCAGCTTGGGGATTAATGCGTGGTTTATTACAATGGGCAAATGCAATTGTCTTCATAGTTTCTAGCCTAATGGCATTAGTTGCTATTGCTATTATCCTGAACTGGGGACAAGTCAGTCAGCCGGACTTATTACCATCTCTGTGTGTAGCGATGATTTCCTTACCAATTGTCTCTTTAACTAGCTTGAGACTAGCGACGATGAAGGGTTTACACAGGGTGGTTTTAGGGCAAATGCCAGAAAATCTACTAGCTCCCTTAGTTTTTATTATCCTGACGATTTCTAGCTACTGGTTTCTTAGAAATCAAGAAAATATCACTGTCTGGGTGATGGGCTTAAAATTGATATCTCTTGGCATTACTTTTGTCGTTGGTGTGGTACTATTAGCCAGAGTGCTTCCCCAAGAGGTTAAACAGGCTAAACCTGAATACAAAATTCTGACTTGGCTGAAGGACGGCTTACCGTTTATTTTGCTAGGAGGACTAGCGGTGATTAACTCTCGTATCGATATATTGATGCTCGGTGCCTTGAAGGGGGCGGGTGCTGTGGGAGTTTACGCAGTAGTCAGTCGAGTCACTTCTCTGATTATTTTTGGCCTAGGAATATTGAATAACGTCCTTTCGCCAACTTTTGCTACACTGTATGCAGAGGGGAAACGGGAACAATTGCAAAATCTGGTTACTCATAGCACTCGTTTAATCAGCTTGTTTGCTCTGGTCATGACTTTGGGGTTGATTGCATTGAGATACTCGATTTTACAGCTTTTTGGTGCTGAGTTTATACAGGGACAAACAGCTTTGATAATTTTAAGTATTGGCTATCTGGTTAACGCTCTGACTGGTTCCGTGGGTCTATTGCTTAATATGACCCGCCATGCTAAATTTAGTGCAGCAACTGTGGCCTTTGCCGCTTCGTTAAATGTGTGTCTTAACTGGCTACTAATCCCGAAGTGGGGTGTGAATGGGGCGGCCACTGCCACTACAATTGCCATGATCGTTAGCAATGTTATCTGTGTTATCTGGGTACGCCAAAAATTGGGCATCAAATCTACGGCAATTTAAATGGGTGGGTGGAATTAAATATAAGATGAACGTAGGTTGGGCTTCGGCCGTGAGCTCAGCCGAACGGTTGAAGCATGAAACCCAACGCCTGCTCATGTTACGCTACCGCTAACCCATCCTACAAATAATTGCGCCTCCCTACTTAAGTATTTGCGTTTCGATGTTATCAGAGAAAACTTACTAAGGAGATATGATGAGCGAAAATGATATTAATTTGGTTAAGATAATAACCTTTGCCTGGCTTTTATTTTGGGCTTTTTTGTCCGGCAAGAATATAATATTTAAGCGCTATTACTCTGCCTACTTAGTAATTATCATTAATTTTTTGTTTTTTGGTGTGCCGTTGTTATTAGATTTAGTAATTGGTGAACCTAAGTACGATTTTTTTCGTGGACTTGATAATCTAAGAGTGGCTGTTAGGGATGAAACAACCTTTTTGGTTTACTGTCTATACATTGCTATCGTGCCAGTAGTATTGTGGTACAATGGAATCCCCAAAGACAAGGAGGGTCATGGAAGATTATTAATCAATAATCAAACATTTTTAGTTAACTTAGCTGGTTTCGGCAATAGGTATAAGCTCGGTAAACAATTTAAGTTATTAATGATGCTTATTGGTTACTTTCTTTTATTCTTACCTGTAATTCTTTGGTCATTTAGTCCTAATCCCAGTATCTACATGACTTACGGAGCAAAAGGTGCTAATCTCTTTTCAGAAGTAGAGGGAAAGTTTCATAAACTTATACACCTTTCTTCTCTTATTAGTTTGGGTGGACTAATAACAATAGTTGTATTGCAAAAAAATAAAAATTTGTCATTAATAAATTTTTACTTTTGGGCAAGTGTTCTCATCCCAATATCGGTAACAATATGGCTTAACGGCAAGCGACATATTATTGCTTTCGTGATTTTTGCTTTGGTTCTGACTTTACTTTTAAAAAAAGCTTTTAGTAGAGTAAAAATCTTAGTATTTTTCTTGGGTTTATTATTGGCTTTTGGCATTTTTTCCTATTCTTATCAAACTTCCTTAGTCAGGAGTGTAGCCACAAAGCAAATGTATGAAATATCTCGTTTCGATTATGGTAGAGACCATCTGCTTAAACTGTCTATTTATTCAGAATTAAATCCTCATAAATTTAAGATACTGGATCATCGACTTCAGACAGTTTATCATGCTTTAGTTTTATATATTCCTCGATTTTTGTGGCCAGGTAAGCCCCTTCCTTATGATTACCAAAAATATGTGGCAGCGGCCTCTTTTAACATATCTCCCAAAGATGTTATCTCCGGTCTAACAGGGACTTGGTTGGGGGAATCCTTATCTAATTTTGGTTGGATAGGAGCGTTTATCGGTCCGATGGCAATTGCATTAATTTGTAGATTTGGAGATTCTACAAAAAATAATTTCTTGATTATTTTTACTTCTTTTATTGCCCTGTATTTGCTATTATTAAGCCTAGGCTCTGTCTTTCGTTTTTTGCTTATTTGGTTAATACTTTTAATCAGAGAATACTACACAAAAAAATACAAGAAATACAAAGGACAGAAAATATGACTTCAATTCTATAAACGGATGCCAATTCAACAATGAAACGCATCAACTTCAAGAGTTAACGAAGAAAGGCTCATCAGGTACTGTTCGATCATTAACAAACACAAATCAGACCCAAAAATGAGCCGAAAACATCTTAACATAGAACAAAGAAACTTGCTCTATCAACTTAGTCAAGAGGTAAATTTATCTCAACGGCAAATGCCCCTCTAGCTCGGATGTCATCAAAACACGATATCACGAGAATTAAGAAGGAATCAAAGTTCCCTCGGCTCCTATCTACCTGACACAGCACAAGCTGAAAGCGAGACGCGCACCAAAAATGCCAAACAACCCTTTAAAAATGTCAGCGAGTCGGCCTTAAAGTTGGTGAAAAAGGGATTGAAAGATTATCATAGTCCCGAACAAATAGCAGGTCGTCTGAAAAAAGCTGGTCAAGAATCCCTCAGTCATGAAACCATCTATCAAATCATCTATCAAAACTACCCTTGACTGTGGAAAATATCAAGAATACCTACGTCAAGGACGAGGACAAAGAAAGAGTCGAAATGGAGCAAAAAGTAAGCGTGGAGGGATTCTATGGCGTGTAGATCTCAGCGAGCGACCAGCAATTGCTGACCAGAAAACCGAAATCGGTCATTAGGAAAGTGACACAATGATTGGAGGCAATCATCTAGGAGTTCTCGTTAATCGGTTATTGGGAAAGTGACACAATGATTGGAGGCAATCATCTAGGAGTTCTCGTTACATATATGGACAAAGCCTCGAAATTTTTAGTAGCAGGATTAGCCAAGAACAAAACCGCATCGGAAATCAACCCTTGTCACCGAAAAACTTTTCCAAGAGATTCCCCCTGACCAAAGAAAAATTTTTACTTGTGACAAGGTCAGGGAATTTTGTGAACATCAAAAGTTGAGTCAGAAACTAGGAGCATATTTTTATTTTGCTATTCCTTATCATTCGTGGAAGAGGGGATTAAACGAGCATACCAACGGACTATTGAGACAATTTTCTCCCAAGGGAACGAATTTGAAAATCCTTAAGCCAGAGGAGGTAGAAAGAGCCGTAAACTTAATTAACAATCGTTCTCGAAAATGTCTTGACTATCGTACCTCGAATGAGGTATCCTATAAGGGTAGATCAGACAGTGATGCAATTCAAACTTGAATTGGTCTAAGGACAAAACCTTATGAAAAACATACTATCCTTTCCACTGAATTCTTTAAAAATATTGACCTTGCCTAGTCGAATAGCAAAAAAGATCAAGTATGGGCGTTCTCTGCACAGAAATCATGTGGTAGAGGATGTTTTCCTCGTTTCCTATCCCAAATCAGGCAATACCTGGTTCAGATTTCTAATTGCTAATGCTATCAAAGTTCATTATCGAATAGATCAAGATGTCAACTTTTTTACTATCGATGGTATCATACCTTCTCCACGAGGCAAAATAAACCTACAGCCAACTGGTCCTTTTGGAAGAACAGACTTATCTAGAATTATTAAAAGTCACTCTGCCTATCATCCATACTATTATAGAGTCATCCTCCTAGTCAGAGATCCAAGAGATGTAATGGTTTCCTATTATCATTATCTCCAAGGACTAAAGCAAATTTCTGAGACAACTACCATATCAGAGCTAATCAGAGACGATAAGTACGGAATTATGAGTTGGGTAAAACACAGCAAGTCTTGGTATTTTGAGCACAACCCAGCCAGTCAGAGAATCAAAATATTTAGATATGAAGATTTTCTCGAAGACACTAAATTACAACTCTTTCTTTTAATGGAGTATTTGGGTATAATAATGGATAATGCTTCTCTGGAAGAAGCGATCACATTAAGCTCAAAAGAACGAATGAAGGAATCAGAATTAAAGCACGCATCTTTAAATTTGGTTAATGAAAAAATTTCATTTGTTCGTCAAGGGTTAGCGAATCGTGGACGGGAGTTATCTGATTCAGATAGAAAGTTTATAGAAGATTCAAGTCAGGATATTGCTAGTTTATTGGGTTATCATTTCTAATTAATTACTGTTATTGGTAGAGATATTGGTTCACCAAAGTCTAGCACCACATCCCTAGCTCAATACTTGGGGCAACACCCAGAAGTTTACATAAGTCCTAAGAAAGAACCCTATTTTTTCGCTTTTGAAAATGAGCAAGTAGATTTTCTTTGTCCTGGAATTCAAGGGAAAGACCACATAATTAACAGTGCTGTGGTGGTTGATCTAGAGGAATATCGCCATCTTTTTCAAGGCGTTTCCAACGAGGTAGCAATTGGAGAGGCATCAACTTTATATCTTTCTTTCCCTAAAGCCGCCGAGAGAATACAATACCATATACCTGATGTTAAACTAATAGCAATTCTTAGATATCCTGCTGATCGTGCTTATTCAGCTTTTATGCACGCTCTTAGAGATAATTACGAATCTATTACTGATTTTTCTAGTGCATTAGCAGCAGAAGAAGAGAGAATAAAACTTAATTGGGTTCTCCTGTGGCGCTATCAAGATCAAGGCTTCTATTATCGGCAACTAAAACGGTATTTTTGGCTTTTTGATAGCCATCAAATTAAAGTTTATTTATACGAAGATTTGGTGAACAACCGCTCTTGCTTGATTAGAGATGTCTTTGATTTCATTGGAGTTGATCAAGATTTTATCCCAGATACTTCTGCTAAATATATAGCGTTTCTGATTCACAAGAGGTACATTCCCGATCCTGAACAGCTTAATCAGCAAAGGTTTAAGTGTGCCGCACAGATGCGAGAACCGCTATAATGTCACTGGTATCCCTAAAAACAAATTATTGCATGAATTTTTGTCAAAGCCAAATCTAATCACCACCTCTGTTAAACATCTTATTCCACGTTCCCTTCGACAGAAAATAATTAACAATGTAATAAATTCTAATCTAGCCAAGCATCAACTAACACAAACCCTAAGGCAACAACTAATAAACATTTATCGAGAAGATATATTAAATCTTCAAGAATTGATTCAAAGGGATCTGTCTGCGTGGTTAAAGTAAATAAGGAATTTTGTCAAAAACTCAAGAGGTAGTAATTTCAGGGTGAGAGCATCTCAAAATCTATTGACAATTGGCCAATTTTGTGATCCGCTTGCTGTGTGGTCATTTCAGGTGATACCAGTCAATCAGAATAGTTACGAAATCTTAACATTTGGTCGATTTTTGCTTAACAATTGAGATGGCAAATTCTCCTCAAATATGCCTGAATCGTCCTCTGGGCAAGCAACCCACACAAAGTTCATTTTGTTAAGGATTGTTAAGATGCGCTTGCCCTGGTAAGTACCTAAGCAAAATTAATTACATACATCTAACCACCTCTTGCCTCTTGCCTTTCTTCACTAGGAAATTAATTTTGCACGACTACTTAGTAATTTTAAGCAATGGTTGACAAAATACTATTTATGGGCTCAACTGGAGTTGAGGGGGAAAAGGTATAATGGAGATACAGAGTCGGAGGTAAGACCATGGACTGGCACCTTGACCGTTTGCTTAAACTACCGAACATGACTAGATCTCTTGCAAAAGTAATCAAGATATATCCTTTTGTCGGTAACAAAGTTCGTAATTGTAGATACCAGCAATCAAATTCAATTTCAGACCAAATCGCCGTCTGCGATTTCTGTATCTTGATGAAAGTATCCGAAATATTTTGAGACGACGATGAATATGTTCTATAACTATGCGCCGTTGTGATAACTGACGATTGGCTTTTTTTTGCTCTTTACTTAGTTTTTCTTTTTTCTTTTTTTATGAGGGATTTGACTGTTTTGATGGATTTTCTGAATTCCTTGATAGCCTTTATCCCCTAATATTTCTATTTTCTTATTTAACCTTATTTTGCTCTCTTGACCCAGTCGAAAATCATGGATTCTTCCTTTCTCACAACGGACACAGATTACCTGCTCGCTTTTTTGGTCGCAACGCGCTCGCTGCGCGAGATCGGCAATGACTTGGGACTTTAATGTGTGGTATCCCTGCTTCCCGCTATAGTATGATTTCTGTTTTTTTTGGGGTCTTTCTATCTCCTGTTCTGACATATCCACCACTATTACTTCTATTTCACTATTAATTTCTAATAGGGATTTTTTTCGGTACATTAAACAGACCTGATTTGATGAGAATATTCTCTACTTTTTTAACAATTCTATACGCCGTTGATTCGTTCACACCCCAACTATTTCCCAGATGAAAATAGGTGCGATATTCTCGCTAATATTTTAATGTTATTAGTAGTTGGTCTTCCGTACTC